>Ga0213878_10000015_pt1 | contig 327598 bp, 308 predicted proteins | sample VelepicoBEBS_R02_FD_161053 | JGI IMG/M metagenome (GOLD analysis project Ga0213878, IMG submission 161053) | Vellozia epidendroides bulk soil microbial communities from rupestrian grasslands, the National Park of Serra do Cipo, Brazil - BS_R02 | ecosystem: Environmental > Terrestrial > Soil >... | reverse complement strand
ACCTACCGATGAAGGCTATTATGATTTTGTACAAAATAAGTATATTTACAATTATACAGATCATTTAGGAAATATCCGCTTATCCTACTTTAAAGGAAACAGCGGTGGCGCAGAGATCATTGAAGAAAATAATTATTATCCTTTTGGGCTAAAACATCAGGGGTATAATACAATTGAACTGGCAAACCCTGCCTATAAGTATACATTCAACGGACAGGAGCTTCAGGAGACCGGAATGACGGACTTCGGAGCCAGAATGTACATGAATGATCTGGGAAGATGGGGCGTTATAGATCCATTGGCAGCGATGTCGAGAAGATTCTCTCCTTTTGCTTTTGGATTTAATAATCCTATAAGATTTATTGATCCTGATGGAAGACAGGGAACAGATTGGGTACATAACAGAGAAACGAACCAGATCTATTGGAATCCTAATGCTACAAGCCAGGCTTCGGCTGGTGCTAATGAAACCTATTTAGGAAAATCCGGAACATACACTGCTCAGGATGGGTCTACCACTTATTTATTTTCTAACGGAAATGAGCACGGATATACCAACAACTCTTTAATTGGAGGGTTGGGAATTGCTCCCAATTTAGATCCTTTAATTCATGCGGGTGATTCTGCTCCGATGATGAGTGTGGCAGCTTTCGGAGTTCCTAACAATGGTTCTTATATCAGAGAAACTCCTTCATTAAATACCCAAGAGGGAGCTTTTGCTAATCCTTCTGCTCAATTAGCATCCACAGTATTAACCGCTATGCAGGAAGCTCCTTTAGCTATCGGTGGAGAAATTGCAGTTGCAAAAATTGGACAGGCATTTAATTATTTAACTAAAGGAGGCCCTACTTTTGCAGAATATAGGGCTGCGTATTGGGCAAAAAATACCAAGCCTGTTTTAGAGGCACTTGAAAATCCTTTGACTGGACAGACTTGGAAACAAACAATGGAATTACATCATAAATTTATACCCCAAAGAGCAAAATGGGCTCCTAATTGGCTTTTAAATAATAAGATCAATCTTCAACCATTAAATAGTTTAGAACATGCCATATCAGACCCTTATAGAGCTAGATTTGCACCGAAATGGGTGAAAGAAACATACAATTTAAATTGGAAATAATTATGTTTAGAATATTTAAAAAACAAAGAATACGAGAGTTTACAGATAAAGAAATAAATTTCTTTAGAGAGGTTGTTAAGCTTTTACCTACTCGTTATCATTATATTCTTAATCAATTGAATAAAGATCTTTTAATAAGCTATAAACCAAACGATTTAAATTTTAAAGATTGGTATAGCATTCAATTAAATGCAAAATTAGAGAAAGAATATAGTAACCCTAATTTAGAATATTTTCAGTTACAGAACATTTTCATATTCAATAAAAAAAATGAAAAAAAAGAGAAGATTATACTTTCTTTTCTTGAAGGGTTATTTATTGGATTTTTCATTGAAGACACAAAATTTGAGAATTATGTATTAAATGAATATGATACATCTAATCTAAAAGAAAAGCACTTTAAAAATGATAATGATAAGGCTGAACTTTTGAAAATTATAGGAAAACTAGACAAACAACAAGAAGTAAAATTCGATATAGAAGATACTTTCAAAATAGAAACTCCAGAGGGCATTTTTTATACCATCAAAAATATTGGGGACGGAGATTATTTAGCTGTCAATATAAAAGGAGAAGTCTATGAACTTTTACATGACCCGTATAGTATAAGAAAAAAAGCCTCCAACATACAGGAGTTATTACAATCTATAATTTATTAGAAATGGAACCCGTTATAAAAATACGGGTTCTTTTCTTTCAGTTATGATTGTATCTGTTTTTAACGTGGAAATATCCGCTTATCCTACTTTAAAGGAAACAGCGGTGGCGCAGAGATCATTGAAGAAACTGACGAAGGAAGTTCGACGATTCCTATAAAATAATAAGCAGGGACAGAGTCAAAACAATTATTATCCTTTTGGGCTAAAACATCAGGGGTATAATACGATTGGACTTGCAAACCCTGCCTATAAATACGGTTATCAGGGACAGGAATTACAGGAGACCGGCTTTTACTCCTTTAAATGGAGAGACTATATGCCGGATCTGGGAAGGTTTACCGCTGTGGATCCTTTACATTGGAAGTTCCCCTATAATTCTACTTATGCATTCCAGGAAAATAAGTTAGGAATGGGACGGGAGTTGGAAGGACTTGAGCTATTTCCCTTTGAGTTTCTGCTGACCTCTAATTCCGCTATTGAGCCTGCTATACCTCTTGCAGAAGCTGGTATAAAGGAAATTCCTATTGAAGAAATAACTTTAACAGGTTCCAAAGCGGCTCCTCCTTCACCTCCGGGATTTTGGGAGAAAATAGGAAACTGGTTTGATTCTGTATTCGACAGTAGCAGCGAATCTTCCGCTCCCAGAACCAATGTAAAACCGGAAAGCGCAACCGAAACAGAAAGTAAACCCTATTCCGAAAGTAGTGAAAAATCGCCTAATTTAAATAACTTACGCCGAAGTGCTGTAAGGAAAGCATGGAAAGAAGAGAAAGATTTAGTTGAAAGTGGAAAAGATGGTACTAGAAGATGGACTACTAGTCAATCAAAAGAATTAAAAGAAAAGGGAAAAGTAGAGGGGATGAAAGGTCATCATATTAACAATGTAAAAGACCATCCCGAAATGGCTGGAGATCCTGACAATATAGAATTTGTTACCCCGAAAGAACATTTACAAAGACATAATGGTAATTTTAGAAATAAGACAACAGGAGAACTAAAAAACCGTAAAATAATAGATTAGATAATGTATAATAAAGAGATTAATGAACTTATTTATAAGTTCTCAAATTTAGGATTGGATAGTTCAAGTGATGGAGCTATGATGATTGGTAGAGCTCCATTTAAAGGTCCAGAAGCCTGGCTTAATATTATTTATCCAAGAGTTAGTGAAGAAGAACTAGCTTTGCTAGAGAAGGAATTATATACTATTATTCCGGAGAGCTATAAGATTTTCTTAATAAATTACAGTAATGGTGGTAATTTTTTATCATCCACACTCAGTTTAGATGGTCTAAGAAGACGTTTAACTCGTGATCCAAAAGCAAATTCAAGGCAGCCATTTTCTATTATTACTCCAAATGTATATGAAAGACCTGAAAATGCAAAAGACAGCTATTTTTTTATTGGTGGATATCAATGGGACGGATCTCTTTTATATATTGATAAGGATACAAATATGGTACATTGTTGCGGGTTGGATGATGCGACATCTAAAGTTCATTGGAATTCTTTTGAAGACATGTTGTTATCAGAATTAAAACGCCTTTATCTCTTATTTGATGAAGAAGGAAGAGAGATTAACGAGGATGTTTCTACATTACCATATTAACCTAGTTATTAAAATAGATGACATTTATAATTTTAGGGTATTATCTTCAATGCCCTAAAATTTAAGAATAAGTACTAATCCACAGCATACATACAATATACAAGATACATTTTCAGATGATAATGATGTTGTAAAGACAGGGACCAGCGGCGGAAAGATTAACAAAAACGGAACCTCGAGAAGAGCTAATTCTGAGCTTTTAAAATAAACTGGAAAAATGATTAGAATAAAAACTAATCATTTTTTTACGGCTGCCTGTTGAAAAGTGAATTCATGTGCTCTAAAGTTTGAATAAAGCCAATAAAAAACTATTTTTGCAGATTATAATAATTCACATGTCTACAACGTTACTATTAAAATATTTTCCGGATCTTACAGAAAACCAGTTACAGCAGTTTGCCCGTTTGGAGCAGCTATATAATGAATGGAACGAAAAGATCAACGTGATTTCCAGAAAAGACATGGAATCACTGTATGAAAAGCATATTCTGCATTCTTTGGGCATTGCTAAAGTGATGGAGTTTGCACCGGGAACCAAAGTGCTGGACATTGGTACAGGAGGCGGTTTTCCGGGGATTCCTCTGGCTATCCTTTTCCCCGAATCTGAGTTTACGCTGATTGATTCTATCGGAAAGAAAATCAGTGTGGTAAATGCCGTAGCAGAAGGAGTAGGACTGAAAAACGTAACGGCCATTCATGGAAGAGCAGAGAAGTTGAAGGAAAAATTTCACTTTGTTGTCAGCAGAGCCGTTACCCAGATGCCTGAATTTTTAAGGTGGCTGAAAGGGAAATTTGAAAAAGAACAGTTTAACCCGAAGCATAACGGTGTTTTATATTTAAAAGGCGGAGATCTTGCCGAAGAACTTGCCGGAATTAAATGTGAAATTTTTAATCTTAAAAATTATTTTGACGGCGAATTTTTTGATACTAAAAAAGTCGTTTATTTGTCAAAAGGTAATTTTAATTCTTAATTTAGCATATATAGGGAATAATTTTTGCTGATTATTGATTGATAATCGAAAATTTGAACATTATGAAAAGGCTTTTAACTATAGGAATTCCGGTATTATTGTTCGGAATGATTTTAACCTCGTGTAATGATGATGATTATCAGACGGTTGAGTCCATTGGTAAGATTAAAATAGACAGTGTAAAGGTGGCGCATGATACCATGAATGTTTTTGCCATTCAGAACATCAAAACCTATTCTACCTATCCGTCTACCTGTGAAGGGTTTTATGGATATGATTATATCTATGATGATAATCTTCAGAGAACGGTTACTGCTTACCAATACACTACAGACGGAACCTGTACCCAGGGCAATTATGTAGGAACCAATCAGATTAATTTCAGCCCGCGAAAACCGGGAACCTATACTTTTAAATTCTGGAACGGCGGAAACAACTGGATTACAAAAACAATTGTAGTAACAGATCTATGATAAAGCTATTTCTGTTATCACTTTTTTTTAGTGTCAATGTTGTATTCGGGCAAAAAATAATTTGGAAAGAAGATCAGAAGCTTACCTGGGATAATTTTAAAAGTCCGGTTAACAGTAGAAACAGACCTGACGTTGCTGCTTATACCAGCTGCGGCTGGGAATATTCAGTGGTGAAATCTACCAATCCTAAAGCGCCTGTTACGATCGTCATAAAAACAGTTTTTACTGAAAATAAATCCTGGAAAGACGTTAGCCAGATCAATGATTATGTTCTGCTGCACGAGCAAAAACATTTTGATATTGCAGAACTTTTTGTAAGAAAAATGAGAAAGGCTGTTGCTGAAAATATCAGAAATTCCGGGGATTACAATAGAGTATTTAACGGGATTTATAATAAAATATCCAGCGAATATAAAAACTTTCAGACGGCTTATGATAAAGAAACCGCTCATGGGCTGAATAAAGAAAAGCAGGCAGAATATAATGCCGTCATTGCTAAAGAATTAGAATACTTAAAAAGCTATAAAGCCTCTTGAAATTCCTCAATAAGATTATTCACGAATTACTGGCACAAAACCCGGATCTTTCTGCGTTTAACATTGTGCTGCCCGGAAAACGTCCCATTGTTTTTATCCGGCAGATTTTAGAAGAAAATAAATATTCCGGATTTCTTCCCAATTTTTTTACCGTAGAGGAACTGATCAATAAAATTGCGGATAAACAACCGATTCAGGGAATACCGCTCTGGCTTTTTTCATTTGATGTGTACAGAAACCTTAATCTTATTCCTAAAGATGATTTTGCCGAATTTTTAAAATGGTTTCCTACTTTGCAGAAAGACTGGGATGACGTACTGAAATTCTCAGACAGTGATCAGGCAGTATTGCAATACATGTTTGATGAGGAAAGAATCAAAGAATGGGCCCAGAACCTCGGAGAAGACGATGAGGTGCCGAGAAAGAAATTTCTGAATTTCTGGCAGAATATGAATGTTTTTCTTCCCGTATTAAAAGAGAAGTTGCAGGAAAAGAACTGGGCGACCTCAGGAATGATTCACGAGACGGCTAAAGCAAAAATTGGTGATTTTGCCAGAAATACCGATGAACAGTTTGTATTTTGTGGTTTTAATGCCTTTACGCCGGTGGAAGAAAAGCTTGTAAGAAGTCTTTTGCAATGGGATAAAGCCCAATGCTTCTTTCAGGCAGACCGCTATTATTTTGATGATGAAAGGCAGGAAGCAGGAAAGTTTCTCAGAAATCATAAAACCTGGAAAGAATTTGATGATAACAGGGCTTTTCAGTGGATAGAAGATGATTTTAGCCAGCCTAAAAATATTAAAGTGTATGAAGTTTCCGGAAATGTGACCCAGACGAAGGTGCTGCCGGAAATTTTTAAGGAAATCAACAATAAAACCTATTCCAATACTGCCGTCGTCCTGCTGGATGAAAATCTTCTTCCCGCAAGTCTCGATGTGATGCACGAGATTGAGACGCTGAATATTACCATGGGTTTTCCACTGAAGAATTTATCTTTTTCCAATGCGGTAAAGCGACTTTTTTATCTTCAGAAACAACTGGAGAAAAATAAAACATCGTATTATTACAGGGATGTTTTTCCTATTTTGGAAGAGCTCCCGAAATCAGCAGAAGATGAGCAGATTATTAATGAATTTAAAGCCAAAATAGAGGAGCGAAATATCGTTTATATTTCCAGAAAGCTTTTGCATGAGCTTTTAGGGCATCTTTCTTATTTCGGACTGCTTCAGAAGGCAGCAGGTACAAAAGTATACCTGGATACGCTTATCGACTTCTGTCAGCAGGTAAAATGGCTTGAAATTGATGACATCCAGTATGAAAATGTTTCTCATTTTGAAAATGCTTTCAGGATTATCAAGAATCAGCTTACTCCTTATCAGATTGAAGTCAGAATGGAAACCCTGGAAATTCTGATTAACCAGCATATCAATTCCGAAAGTATAGACTTTCAGGGAGAGCCTTTACGCGGTCTTCAGATTATGGGGTTACTGGAAACCCGTCTCCTTAATTTTGAAAACGTCATCATGCTCTCTGTGAATGAAGGTAAACTCCCTTTAGGAAATTCTCAGAATACTTATATTCCTTTTGATATCCGTAAGTTTTTTGATCTTCATACTTTTCTGGAAAATGACAGCATCTATGCGTATCACTTTTACAGACTGATTCAGGATGCTAAAAATGTTCATTTGTTGTATAATGCTTTAAGTTCCGGCGTCAATACCGGAGAAAAGAGCAGGTTTATTACACAGATTGAAATGGAGAGTTCTCATCAGATTGAACATCTGATTATTGAAAATTCTTCCGAACCGATTGTGACGAAGCCTATCGAAATTCCAAAGACGAAAATTGTACAGGACAGGCTGCAGAAATGGAAAGAGAAAGTATCAGCTTCTCACCTTACCAGCTACCTCTATAATCCCATAGATTTTTATTTATCCAAGATTCTGAATACCTCGGAAACGGATGAAATTGAAGAAGAACTTTCGGTAAAAAACTACGGAAATCTGGTGCATTATTCCCTTCAAGAAGTGTATGAAGTACTTAAGGGTAAGGTTTTAAAAGAAAGTGATTTAGAAAGTTCAGTTAAAGCAATAGATCACTATATAAATATTGCTATAGAAAAGCTGAAACATCAGCCTGAATTTTATGAAAAAGGGATGAACTACATCCATAAAGCAATTGCTAAAAAAGTAATTGAGAATATCCTGACGTATGACCTTGAGCTGATAAGAAAGGGAAATAAACTTGAGATTATAGACATCGAGAGAAGGTTTGAAAATGTAGATTTTTATCTCGACGGGAATGACAAAATTTCTTTCTTTGGATTTATCGACAGAATTGATAAACTCAACGGAACGCTGAGAATTATTGATTATAAAACAGCCAAAATTAAAAACCTCAGTGTGAAGATTGATGCAGAAAATGTAGATCAGTATTTTCATAACAGTGACAGAAAACAGGCACTACAGCTTTGTATTTATCAGTACGTGGTACAGAATCTTCCGGAATTTTGGGGGTTCCCGATAGAGACAGGGATCTGGAGTTTTGCGGAAGCTAAAAAAGGAATGGTTTCACTGCAGTTTGATAAAGGAAACATTGATGATGCAATGAAGTCTGTTCAAAGTCTTATTCTTGAAATTCTTAATCCTGATGTCGCTTTTATAGAAAGTATAAAGCCTTTTTAAAAATATTATAGAAAGTTCATTCGCTTTTCTTGTTGTATTGAAGATCATTTTTTTATTTTTGCTTCAGTAAGAAGCGCTTTGTTTTATAAGCTGTTAAAGTTTTATGAGCCGATAGGCCGGTCGTGAATAAATTGAAAAGACACATGAGAAAAAGACTCCTGTTATTAGCTGTATTTCCTTTCTTTACTGCAAAGTCTCAACAAAAAAATGATTCTCTGGATATTGCCCTGAAAAATATAACGAAGGACACTAAATTTGGTCTGGCGCTCAGTGGTGGCGGTGCCAAAGGATTTGCCCATATAGGGATTCTAAAGATGGTAGACTCACTGGGAATCAAAGTGGATTATATCACAGGAACCAGTATGGGAGGAATTTTAGGAGGTCTGTATGCCATGGGATATAATGCAGATCAGCTCAAGAAAACAATTTATAAAGTAGACTGGAATAGAATCCTCAGTAATAAAATCCCCTATAATAAAGTCAATATCAGTGAAAAAGATGAATATGATAAGTATATTCTGGAGTTTCCTGTGGTAAAAGGAGTGCCGACACTTCCCAGTTCATACATTGAAGGACAGTATATGGGAGAGGTTCTTAATACCCTTACATTTAATGCCAAACATATCAATGATTTCAGTAAATTAAGAATTCCTGTGGAGCTTACTTCGTCGGACATTGAAAACGGTGGGCTGGTCATGCAGAAAAAAGGGTCTTTACCATTGGCAATCCGTGCTACCTTGGCAATTCCGGCAGCATTTGCACCGGTATACATTGATGGGAAGCTTTTAGTAGACGGTGGATTAGATCGTAATTATCCTGCCAATGAGGTACGTGAAATGGGTGCCGATTTTGTTATTGGCGGATATACCGGATTCAGGCTTTTTACCAAAAAAGAAATTGAAAACCCGATGAAAATGATCTATCAGACTCATGCAATCCGTTCGGTAGAGGATTTTAAGCATCAAAAAGCATTGTCTGATATTCTGGTGGATTTTGTGGACCCCTTAGGAGATATTACCACGAAAGATTTTGCTAAATACAGAAAAATCATCAAAATCGGAGAAATAGAAGCTAAAAAACATCTTCCTGAGTTTGTAGCATTAGCGGAAGCCCAAAGAAAGCTGGGAATTAAGTATGAGCATGAAATGATTGAAGAAGTGAAACTTCCGACAGTCAGGTTTACATATAATGACGAAGATGGAACCCCCTTAACTGATGCCGATGAAATTGATGTGATTAAAAATCAGATGAGGCTGGAAGAAGGAAAGTACTATGATGTAAAGACCGTAAATGAAGCAATAGACAGAGTATTCGGGATGCGGCAGTATGTTAAAGTTTATTATACTTACACCAATGCCGATAATGGCCTTGTCATGAATATTTTCGTAAAAAAAGCGAAAAAAGGAGCATTTAAACTTGCTCTTCATTATGATAATGAACAGTCGGTAGGAATTATTGTCAATTATACCTACAGAAATATTCTGCTGAACAGATCACGGTTTTTAGCTACCATAGACATCTCCGAGCGGTTTAAAGCAAGGCTGGCGTATCAGCAATTTTTAGGTAAAACGGACCGGTGGTGGTTTGATATCGAAGCAAAAATGATTCATCTTAAAAGTAATGACCTGTACTTTAGAGCATTAAGCGGAGATTCAAGATTCCCGAATCATATGTATAGAAATATAACCGGTAAAATTGCTTTAAATTATAATATCAGTCCTAATGCTTATTTTTCTCTGGGAACGGAATTTAATGTAGAGAGAATGTACACCTTGTTGGATAGAATAGACCAGGCTGAAGCGGATAATTTCAGAAAAAAATTGTACAACCACAGCAATTTCAATGCTTTTTTCAAATTCGAACAAAATAATCTTAATAAAAAATATTACTTTACAAAAGGGAATCATCTTCAGGTCAGTACCCGCTTCTATTATGGAGACCGATACAGATTATATGATTTAAATCTTGTACAGCCTGCCCTCTATGAAATACTGAATCCCGAAACAGAATGGTATTTTAAACCTAAAAACCTTGTTTCATTTACATTGAATGAAAATTTTGCATATCCGATTACAAGAAGACTGGCCGCTAAAGTTAATCTCTTTCTGGGGGCAAGCTTTGGTTCTGTAAAAGATGACCGGATACCTTATCTTTTCCTGAACGAAAAATACAATATAGGGGGGAGTGAATACAATTACGATCTGATGAACCCTGAGTTTAACGGACTCCGCCAAAAAGAACTGCCTACCAATTCTATCGCTAAAGTAGGAATGTCACTACAGTACAGAATTATGAAAAGACTGTATCTCGCGCCTTCTTTCAGTTATGGTAAAATCAGTGATGAGCTTTCTCCTTTTACCGATAGCTATGATATGTTCGGTTATGGTGTCAATCTGGGGTATGAATCTCTTATAGGGCCTATTAATATTAATGTTTCCAGGAATAGCCAGCTGGATTTTTCAAGAATCTATCTTAGTATAGGATTTAAGTTCTGATCATTTTGATCAAAAGAATAAAAAATGCACTTCACCGCAAAAATGAAGTGCATAAAAATTAACTTGAAAATGAATAAGGAAATGAATTAAAATTATTACAGTTTTATTTTTTTCTTAATGGTATTTCCGTCTGATACAACCATTTGGACTACGTATACTCCTTCATCCAAAATTCTTGATTCAAATTGTGGCTGATTAATTTCCTGTTGGTCAACCAATATGCCCGAAATACTATATATACTGATGCTTTTGATGTTGGTATCGGCTCTTGCCATAATCTTTCGGTTGTGGGCAAATATGCCGGAGCTGTTTTGCGGCAGACCGCCTGAAAGAGTCTTTTTGAACTGGACGCTATAATACGGAGTAACCACTTCGAAGGTATAGCTCTGAGGATTCAGATTTTGCATGTTGATTCCACCATCCTCTTTATATTTTTCGTGACCAACTGTCCTGATCAGGTTCATGTTTTGATCAAAAATATTGATGCCAGAAAGGTCCTCCTGATCCACTTTTAATTTTATAATACCATTGTTCTCAGACTGTATAATCTGGTTTTCTGTAATTTCCTCAGGGGTATTTCTGATATAAGGAATCACTTTGTTTTCGTTATTCTCCAATACTTTCAGTAAATAGACTCCGTTCTTTAAAGAAACCAGATCCTGTTGTGGTACAGATCTTCCGGTTGCCTGCTCTTGGTTGAAATCTGTAATTTCAAGCAACTGCATATTTTCAGGATGAGGTTTAATTTGTGAAGAATATAAAGAGGCTACTTTTGGCTGGGTATTTCCTGAATTTTTTGACGCTAAGAAAGCCCACTGATTAAAAAGCCCACCGCTTCTAAGTGCATTGAATTTAGCATTGGAAGCCAGGGTAAAAGGAATAATTCCGCCCACATGACCCAATGGCCCCCAGTAAAATTCTTCCAGTTTATACTTGTTTATATCCCACCACGGGTAGTAGCCACGCTGTACAGCTATCGTTTTGGATGTGTTTTCAGGAGGAATAGCCAGATCAACTGTAGAGTGGCCTAAAGTCATAGGAGTTTTATTGTACCAGTCATAGACATCTTTTGGCTTCATACATTGTCTGAGCTTGTTACTAGGGTTGTTTGTGACGTCATTTACAAAGCTGTTTGTAAAAAGTTTTCTCCAAATGACAGGCCCCCATAAAAGGCCCCCGTTATCCTGAACAACATGGTAATTATACTGATCCAGGTATTCCGGAGAAATCACCTCTGCAATACTGTTGTTATACGTTTTATATCCTGTATTGTTACAACTGTGAAGTACATTGGCAAGAAAGGCGGTAAACGGGTAAAAATCTTTTTCAAGCACACCTTTATTAAGAGTTACTCCGGAAAAATCATAAGGCCCGTCTCCCATATAAGCATATTTAAACTGAATGTGATCAGGATTGGAAATACTCAGCCCTTTTAATGTAGACATCGCAGCATGTGCTCCTTGCGAATAGCCTGCTAAAAAATACTCATCATAACGTTTGATGCCTAACTGAGCCAATACTTTGTTGGCTGCAGTAATAAAATCAATAGTAGCACCCGCTTCAGTGGGATAATCTACATAAGGATGAATACCGTCGCCACTTCCCATACCTACATAATCCGGAGCCATCAGAATATACCCGTTGAGAACATAGGAGAGCTCAACAACAAATCCGGCTGTCAAAGCTCCTCTAAAATTGGAAGGAACATTATGCCTGCTATCAGTAGTTCCGTGTTCGGAAACAACGGTTGAGAGCTTAAAATTGACATTAGGATACATCAGAAGGCCAGTTGCTTTAACAAGAACATTATTTTCGTTTTTAGTATAGTAGGTTATTTTGTAGCCCTTCAGCCCGACATTAAAGTTATTCAGGTAATTGACAAAATCCGGGGCATTCTGGTCTCCCAGACTATTGGCAATAAATTGAATAACTCCCTGTGGTGTAAGATCCAGCTTCTGTTCGGCGCTTACAAGATCTCCTCTCTGCTGTGCAAAGTAAAATGGAGCCGTAAGACCCAGTAAAAAAGTAGTGATTTTTTTCATATTGATGTATTTTGAATGGTATTAAGGTAATGTTTTTGATAAATCAATAAAAACATTATTACATCAATAATTATTCAGTGAATATAAATTCTCTGTGATGTGAGTAAAATAAAAGAACCTGACACAAAAGTCAGGTTCCTTATTCTATAATTTTAGTTCTGCTTAGAAAGCGTTGATTCCCGTGATATCTAAACCGGTAATTAATAAATGTACATCGTGTGTTCCCTCATAGGTAATGACGGATTCAAGATTGGCGGCATGTCTCATCATCGGAAATTCACCCATAATACCCATCCCTCCAAGGATTTGTCTTGATTCTCTTGCGATATCAATGGCCATTTTTACGTTATTACGTTTAGCCATTGAAATTTGGGCAGGAGTCGCTTTATGTTCGTTTTTAAGGGTTCCAAGCTGAAGACATAACAATTGGGCTTTGGTGATTTCCGTTAAAAATTCAGCTAATTTTTTTTGTTGAAGCTGATAAGAACCAATGGGCTTACCAAACTGTTTTCTTTCTTTAGAATACTGAACTGCCGTACAATAGCAGTCAATAGCAGCCCCAATTACTCCCCAGGAAATTCCATATCTGGCAGAGTTCAGGCAGGAAAGAGGTCCCTTCAATCCTGTTACTCCCGGAAGAAGATTTTCTTTCGGTACTTTTACATCGTTAAATACCAGTTCTCCTGTTTTTGAAGCCCTCAAGCTCCACTTATTATGGGTCTCAGGAGTAGTAAAGCCCTCCATTCCTCTTTCAACAATTAATCCCTGTACTTTTCCTTCCTCATTTTTTGCCCAGACTACAGCAATGTCGCAAAGCGGCGAATTGGTGATCCACATTTTTGCACCATTTAAAAGATAATGGTCTCCCATATCTTTAAAATAAGTTTCCATAGATCCGGGATCAGAGCCATGATTAGGCTCCGTTAATCCAAAAGATCCTATCATTTCTCCGGCAGCAAGTTTGGGAAGGTATTTTCTTTTTTGTTCTTCAGAACCGAACTCGTTAATAGGGAACATTACCAATGAACTCTGTACAGATGCTGCAGAACGTACTGCAGAATCTCCTCTTTCCAACTCCTGCATGATAAGACCATAAGAAATCTGGTCTAATCCTGAACCGCCATATTCAACCGGGATATACGGGCCTAATGCTCCGATTTTTCCCAATTCTCTCATAAGCCCCGGAAGATCGGTATGATTTTGAGCGGCCTGATCAATCTGCGGCATTACAAAACTTTCCACCCAGTCTCTTACAGATTGACGGATCAGTTTATGTTCTTCAGTAAGTAAAGCATCAATTCCATAATAATCAGGGATGCTTGTAAGAGGATAATATGACATGATTTTTTGATTTTGTTAAAAATAGCATTTTTCAGGTGTTTTTTAAAATTTTTTATTAAAACTTATATTAATGCTGATTTTCAGTGGTGTATAATGATTTTATTCTTTTGAGAATTGATTTTTTCGTTTTTTATTCCTCCTCATCATTAGAGATAGGATACTGGCTGGTAGAATTATGGACCTTGGTTTTGAATTTATACAGATAAGGAGCTTTGTTGGCAGAGCCGTCATAAAGTTTTTCCAGCCTGTCTAAAATATTTAAGCTTAAAATCTTACGCTGAAAATTATTTCTTCTGAATTTTTGTCCTAAAATAGTTTCATAAAGAGCCTGAAGGTCTTTCATGGTAAACTTTTCAGGAAGGAGATTGCTGGCTGCCACTTCTGTATTGATGTTCATCCGGAGATATTCCAGCCCGGTTTCGATGATTCTGTCATGATCGAATGCCATCTGAGGTAATTTATTGACTTCAAACCATTCACAGCTTTCATTGAAAGCATCCGGAAATGTATTCGCAATAGAAAAGTCGATAAGACTACAGTAGCCTACTGTAATAAATCGTTGGAAAATCCAGTGGTCTTTGGGAACATCTATTCCTTTATTCTGGAGTAGGATCTGGTGAACATTGTTTTCTGTACGGTCAATGCGTCCGAAAGTATGAAACTGTTTTAAAAACAATCCCTTAAGCTGGGTCCTTTCGTAAAGAACTCTCTCCGCAGCCTCGCGGAGATCTTCATCATTGAATACAAAACCGCCGGGTAGTGACCAAAGATCAAGATCGTGATATTTAAGAAGCAGAACCTTCAGAATATTATTGTGAAAGCCAAATATGGTACAGTCTACCGAGATATGGGCTACAAAATCTTTGGTATCTATAAGTTCCTGTAAGGTTTCTTTATTTTTTGTGTCTTTAATTTTCATGGCAGTAAAAATAAAATTATTTTCTATATTTTCTTTTTAGAGACTTTAAAATACAATAAACTAATCATAAAAAGCACAGTTACAGAGAGTAAAATGTATAAAGGATAAAAGCTGAGTAGCTGTTTTTCGAATAATACAGCCATAATAATTGAACTTACAGAGCTGCCCAAAGAGGAAAAAATAACAATAAGTGAGGTGAACAGGTTTACTTTTTCTTTATCTGTCTGAGCGATCATTTTTGAATTGATAACAGGGTAGAGCGGTGACAAAAATAAACCGATTACCGGAAATAAAAACAGAATTAAGGTTGAATTTTCCGAATCCAGATATTGTATTCCCAGAATGGTTATCAAAAGACCGATAATCAAAAAAATACAGGTAACATAATAACCCGGCAAAGAGAATCTGCGGATGATAGTTGCCGTTACTGTTCTTCCGGCATATGAAAATAAAGAGAGAAAAGAAGTGGCCTGAAGAGCAAAGAAAGAATTTACTTTCAAATGATTCTTATAAAATGAGGGGAGCCAGGAGTTGAACCCTTGCTCCACAAATACAATAGAGAAAACAACACCCAGAAAAAGAATTACGGTAGGCGTTACAAACCCTGAAAGTTCTGAAATAATGCTTTTATTATCAGATTGTTTAATTTCTGAAATATCGGCTTTTGAAAATAAAAATATAGTGATAACACAGACTAATGCAATAAACATAAATCCGAATTTCCAGAACTCAGCATACTGACTTGAAATCAGCCATCCAAATCCTGTGTTGACTACAAATATCCCGATCATAAACGCTGCCTCTACATTATTCATAGTTTTTGCCAATGACTTTTCATCCGAAATACTATTTCGGATAATTCCGAAAACACAAATTTTCCCTATGGCAAAACAGGCACCGATAACGGCAAACCATAGCTTATAAAACCAGAAGACTTCCACAAAGGGCAAAAGACAGGAGCATATTCCAACAATACTCAAAGCCATAATTAATGCTTTTTTGGCTCCCGTTTTATTAATAAAACTTACGGCAAAAAGTGAAATAAAAGCAATAGGTAAATCTTTAAAAGACTCCAGGAAGCCCAGCTCTCCATACGTGATTTTAGCTTCTGACAGCTGAAGAATAATAAGCCCCATACAATTCAATACCATTGAAAAAATTAGAAAACTAAGCTTTAACGGAAGTGAAATATTGGAAAGCTTGAAGGTCATTTTGGGGATTTATTTTATTGGATTTTTATTATTTTTTATGAAATATGGATGCGAAGATAAGGCTTCTAAGCCTGAAAAATAAAAGAAAAATTAAAATATTTATTAATGTAATGTTAATTAATTGAAAAAAAATATATTTTTATTGTCTCAATTTGAGAATTAAAATAATAACTGTATATGAATGTAAAAATATCGAGAAGCTTAGGATTGATTGCCGTCCTCTATTTTACGGCCAATTTCAGTGCCCAAACCAAGGTTAAGGACACGGCTTCTAAGGAAAACAAAATAGAGGAAGTCGTAATGATTGGTTATGGCAGTCAGAAAAAAAGTAATGTGACAGGAGCGATATCAAGTATTAAAGCTTCCGATATTGAGGATGCACCCACTGCCGGACGACCTGAGCAGGTACTTCAGGGAAGAGCTGCGGGAGTTTCTGTAATATCAAACTCCGGACAGCCGGGAACAGCAGCGACAGTCCGTGTTCGTGGTATCACCAGTTTTGGAGCAGGGAGTAATGACCCTTTATGGGTTGTAGACGGAATTGTTGTGGATAATATCGGCTGGCTGAATCAGTCTGATATTGAGGGAATGGAAATTCTTAAAGACGGAGCATCTGCGGCAATTTATGGTGTATCAGCTGCGAAAGGAGTTATTTTGATTACGACAAAGAAAGGCAGAAAAGGCAGACTGAACCTTTCCTACAATGGTTTCTTCGGTGTTGGAAGTGCTGCTAAAAAACTGGATCTTTTAAATGGCTCACAGTATGCAACAATAATGAACGAGGCATACCTTAACGATGGACTGACACCGGTATTGGGCAACCCCTCATCTTATGGCACAGGTACAGACTGGCAGAAGCAGATTTTTAACAGTGCGCAGCGTCAGTCCCATGAATTCAGTATCAGTGGCGGAAATGAAAAATCTACCTTTTACTCATCTTTTGGATATTATGATCAGCAAGGTATTGTATTAAGAGATATTTCAAATTATAAAAGAATTAATGCCAGATTAAATTCAACCCATAAAGTATTCGATTTCCTGACCGTAGGCCAGACTTTTGCGTATACCCATACAAGATCTCAGGGAGTTACTGATAATGGCGAATTTGGAGGACCGTTAAGTTCTGCCATTAATCTCGACCCTCTGACACCGGTTGTTGTAACCAATGGCGTTAACAATGAGCCTAATTTCAGTGATTATATTAATAATCCTAATTATGTGAGAGATCCCTATGGAAATGCATACGGAATTTCACAATATGTAAGTAAAGAAATGACTAACCCATTGGCATTCAAACAGACTCAGCTGGGAAGATATAAATGGACAGATGATATTATTGCCAATGTATTCGCTGAGCTGAGACTCAGCAAGCACGTCAGCTTTAAATCAAGTATGAACGGAAAGCTTTCTTACTGGGGAAATCAGGCCTTTACTCCGATTAATTATTTAAGTACAGCGAATAAAAATGATTTTAACAGCTTATTCAGACAAATTGATAAGAAGTTTGAATGGAGTACGGAAAATACAGTAACCTATCAGAATAAGTTCGGACTACACAATTTAAATGTATTGCTCGGGCAGGGGTATTATGAGTATAATATTTCTTCCGGACAGAGTACCACCTTTACCAACCTTCCTACCAACAACTGGGAAGATGCTTCCTTTAACTTTGATATTTCTCCGGAAAACAAAAAAGGAAATGCTTGGGACGGAAAACAGACTCACAAGGCATCTTATTTTGCCAGAGTGGTTTACGATTATGACAACAGATATCTCTTTACCGGTACAATTCGTAGAGATGGTTCTTCAAAGTTCGGGGGTAATAATCACTGGGGAAATTTCCCGGCTATGTCTTTAGGCTGGAATGTGTCTAATGAAAGCTTTTGGCCTGAAAATAAAGTAGTCACCAATTTTAAGTTAAGGGGAGGATACGGAGTATTAGGTAATGATGCTATTGATGACTTCCAGTTTGCCAATTTTCTGGTTGCAGGAAGTAATTATACTTTCGGAGACAATATCATCCGTGTAGGATATGCACCAAGTACTCTTGAGAATCCCAATCTGAAATGGGAGAGAACATCTCAGTTTAATATTGCGGCGGACCTGAAGATTTTCAGAAATTTTGATCTCAGCGTTGATGTTTACAGAAAAAAGAGTACCGATATCTTGAGAAGAGTTGAGCTTCCAGGGTATTTGGGTCTCATCAACAATCCTTACAGAAATATTGGGGATATGAACAATGATGGGATAGAAGTAAGTTTAGGATATAAGAAAAACTGGAGTGATTTTGGTTTTTCAGTCAATGGTAATTTTGCTTATCTGAAAAATGAAATTACCAGGCTTGAAGATAACAGACCTTACGTGAATTTTGCTTCTTATCAAACTCTGGGAACTGTTTCCAGATTACAGGTAGGTGAATCATACGGATCTTTCTATGGATATAAAAATCTGGGCGTTTTTCAGAATCAGGCAGAAATTAACGCCTATAGAAATGCCAGCGGTGCGCTTATTCAGCCTAATGCAAAACCCGGAGATTTCAAAAGACTGGATGCTAACGGAGACGGAGTCATTGATGAAAAAGACTTTGTAAATTTAGGTAATTCCGTACCAAAATATACTTTCGGGGTAACATTAAATCTGAATTATAAAAATTTCGATCTGATGGTTTTTGCTCAGGGACAGGCGGGTAATAAAATTTTCCAGGGGCTAAGAAGACTCGATATTCAGGAAGCTAACTATCAGACGGCTATTCTGGATCGCTGGACAGGAGAGGGAACCTCCAATACTATTGCCAGAGTGACAAGAAATGATGATAATCAGAATTATACCAGAATGTCCGATTATTATCTTCAAAACGGAGATTATCTGCGCATCAAGTTGGTTCAGGTAGGATATACTTTACCTAAGGAAGTTGCTCAAACAATAGGAGCTTCAAAAGTCAGATTCTATGTAACCGGAGAAAACCTTGTCACTTTTACAAAATATACGGGATATGATCCTGAAATAGCAGGGGCAGATACATTCGGTATAGACAGAGCCTTCTATCCGCAGGCTAGAACTTTTCTTTTCGGAGCTAGTGTTCAATTTTAATTATTTACAAAATGAAAAATAAAAGATTAATATATAAGAGCTTATCTGTTTTGTTGTTAACAGGAGTTAGTTTTGGGACCATATCTTGTGATAAAGGAAACCTGGAAGATGTAAAGAATACCGGGACTTTTGATTCAAGTAATTATTTTAAAAATGAAGAACAGGCATTCAGCGGATTGGTCGCTACTTATGATATGTTGAGAAAATATGCCGGTGGATTTGAAAATATGGTAACCTTCTTCAACGGAGCCTCTGATGATTTCTACTCAGGAGGAGGAAATTCTTCCGATGGTGCAGGAATTCAGGGCTTTTCAAATTATACGATCAATTCTATTATTATGCCGGCCAGCTACTGGAAAGATTATTATCAGGGAATTGCAAAGGCCAATCTTCTGCTGGACAGAATTCCGAATGCCAGTATGAATGAGCAGACCAAAAAAAGATATATTGCAGAAGCGAAGGTACTGAGGTCACTGTATTATTTTGAGCTATTAAAAATGTTCAAAAATATTCCTCTTATTTTAAAACCTGTTTTGGCGACCGATGATTATTATAATATTCCACAGGAAGATCCTCAGAAAGTGTATACCCAGATAGAATCTGATATTGTTTCGGCTATACCTGATCTTATGATGATTGTATCCGGACCAAGTGAAAAAGGAAGAATTACACAAGGCTCCGCCCGAGCTATTTTAGGGAAAATTTACCTGTATGATAAAAAATATACCGAAGCAGCAGCTCAGTTTGAAATGGTGAACGGTACACCCGGACAAACGAGTCAATACGGATATAAACTCGTGAGCAATTTTGCAGATTTATGGAAGGTGGACAATAAATTCACCACAGAATCAGTCCTTGAAGTAATGCACACTAATGTAAGTAATGCAGACTGGTCATTTTGGGGTTCCGGAAAGGATGAAGGTAATTCGGTCAACGTTATGTTAGGAATTAAATCTTACGGCCGTGTTGCCAATGTACCTAATAACGACGCTCCGGATCTTTATGCAAGCTGGGGATTTAATCCTGTTACGGATGATCTTTTTAATTTTATGCAGGGAGATCCCCGTTTGGATGCTACAATATTTAATGCTAAAAAACTTAAGGACGAAGGTAAAATTACCTATTCTCCGGGGTTCAGAGATACAGGGTATTTCTTAAATAAATATCTGCCCAGAAATGCAGATAAGTCTAATCTGCCTGGAGCTACGGAACTGAACTTCCGTCAAAACTATATTGCTATTAGATTAGCAGATACTTATCTGATGGAGGCAGAAGCATTAGGAGGCTCTGGAGGAAGGGCTCAGGCATTATTAGATGCCGTAAGAGCAAGAGTAGGACTGGCTTCAGTTCCGGTTTCTATTCAGGCGATCAAAGACGAAAGAAGAAGAGAATTAGCAGGAGAAGGACACCGATGGTTTGATCTGGTTCGATGGGAAGATGCGTCAGCAAAACTGGGAACAAGAGGATTTAAAGCAGGGAAAAATGAAATTCTGCCGATTCCTTTCAATGAACTGACTAATACGGTATTGAAACAAAATCCCGGATATTAATATGGAGTTTCACAACTTATATAGTTTCTTTAAAGGTACTGCACTGCTATGCGGTGTGGTACTTTTTCCTTTATCATGTACCTCTGTTGCCCGGCATAGAGGCGATGAGGTTCAGTATTGGCTTACAAAAGGTGACGGAAGTGTAAAATTACAGCTTCAGACTCCGGTTAAATTAGTAAATACACCTAATGATTTTCAGAATATTGAAATTGATAATTCTCAAAAGTTTCAATATGTTGACGGATTTGGGTATACTTTGACAGGAGGGAGCGTAGAGGTGATCAATCGTTTATCACCTTCCAAAAGAAAAGCTTTACTTAACGAACTGTTTGGTAAAGATAAAAATTCAATCTCCGTGAGTTATTTAAGACTGAGCATTGGAGCTTCTGATCTTGATGGTGAAGTTTTTTCTTATGATGATCTGCCTGAAGGACAAACGGATGTTTCGCTTTCAAAATTCAGTCTTTCAAAAAACAAAGCCTTGATAGCGATGTTACAAGAGATTCTGGCTATCAATCCGAAAATTAAAATTATTGCGGCACCCTGGTCTCCGCCGGTCTGGATGAAAGACAACGAGAAATCCAAAGGTGGAAGTCTTAAACCTGAATTTTACGATGTTTATGCCCGATATTTTGTAAAATATATTCAGGAAATGAAAAAAAAGGGAATTGATATCGATGCGATTACCCCTCAGAATGAGCCTTTACATCCGGGAAATAATCCCAGTCTGTATATGCCTTCAACCCAACAGGGAGATTTTATAAAAAATCATCTGGGACCAGTATTTAAAGCGAACGGAATCAGAACTAAAATTGTGGTGTATGACCACAACTGCAATAAACCTGAATATGCCATTGATATTCTGAAAGATCCTGAGGCTTATCGATATATAGACGGATCGGCTTTTCACCTGTATGAGGGTGATATTTCAGCATTAACAACAGTTCACAATACTTTTCCTGATAAAAACCTGTACTTTACTGAACAATGGACAGGTTCCAAAGGAAGTTTTAACGAAGACCTGAACTGGCACACGAAGAATGTTATTATCGGTTCTATGAGAAACTGGAGCAGGACTGCTCTCGAATGGAATCTTGCCAATGACCCGCAATACGGCCCGCACACAGAAGGCGGATGTACGGAATGTAAGGGAGCCATAACGATTTCCGATAATGAAAATTTTACAAGGAACGTGGCTTATTATATTATTGCCCATGCGTCTAAATTTGTTCCTGCCGGTTCACAGCGTATTGCTTCCACACAGACTGATCATTTATCAACAGTCGCTTTTATGACTCCATCCGGGAAAATAGTGTTAATTGTTCACAATGATCATAAAGAAGATGAGAATTTTAATATTAAATTTGCCGGGAAAACCGCTGCTGTAAGAATTTCAGGACAATCTGCAGCAACATATATCTTTTAATAGAGAACAGGAAAACGATACCAGCTAAAAAATAATGACTCTATGAAGTTTAGATTTCAAAACATCATTCAGCTTTGCGCAGTAGTATTGGCTGTCTCTGCCATGAGCTGTACGGCGGCCAGAGCCGACTCTTCAAGAAAACTGATCTGGAGTGATGAGTTTAACGGAAAAGGCCTTCCTGATCCCGCGAAATGGAGTTATGATGTAGGCGGAGAAGGATTTGGAAATAATGAAGCTCAGTTTTACACAAAAAACAGACCTGAAAATGCCAGAATGGAAAATGGAAGCCTTGTCATTGAAGCAAGAAAAGAAAATTGGGAAAAGAGCGCCTATACTTCCGCAAGACTTTTAACCAAAGGGAAATTCTCTTTTCAATACGGAACTATAGAAGTACGCGCAAAGCTTCCAAAAGGAAGAGGAACATGGCCGGCGATCTGGATGATGAGTGAGAATATGAAAAAATGGCCGGATGACGGTGAACTGGATATTATGGAACATGTAGGGTATAATCAGGGATACATCCATGCTTCGGTACATACTAAAAAATACAATCATATTCAGGGAACTCAGAAAACAGATACACTGCTGGTAAAGGATGCCAGTGAGAAATTTCATGTTTATAAGGCAGACTGGACCCCGGAAAAGATTGATGTTTATATTGATGATCATAAGTTTTTTACCTATGAAAACAAGGAGAAAACCGGTGAAGCCTGGCCGTTTGACCGTCCTTATTTTATCATACTCAATCTGGCAATAGGTGGTTTCTGGGGTGGAAAGGAAGGTATTGATGACCGTATTTTCCCACAAAAGTATTATATAGATTACGTAAGAGTCTATCAGAATAATTAATGAAAAGAGGACGTATAGGTCCAAAAATAAAAAAATCATGAGAAAACTAATTGTAAGCTGTTTTGTAGTAGGGGTGGTCTTTAATGCCAATGCTCAGAACTATTGGAAAAAAAATGAAGGTAAAACAGCTAAAGTAATTCTTACCAACTCTAAAGCCAATGAAAAAATGGCTGATAAAGGAATGGTGAAGTTTGAAAAATTCGGACAGCCTAAAGAAACGGAGGCCTGTATTTTTGTAGCTCCCCATTTTAAATATCAAAAACTGATCGGAATAGGAGGGGCTATTACTGATGCTTCTGCAGAAACATTTTATAAAATGCCTAAAAATAAACAGAAGGAAATTTTAGAAGCTTATTTTGGTAAAAACGGACTGGGATATACGGTTGTTCGTACCAATATGAACTCCTGTGATTTTTCCAGTGATTCATATACGTACGTAGCAGATAATGATACTTCTCTGAAGTCTTTCAATATTGCTCATGATGAGAAATATAAAATTCCAATGATCAAAGAAGCAAAAAATGCAGTCGGAAATAATTTTACATTTTATTTTTCTCCCTGGAGCCCGCCGGCCTGGATGAAATCCAATCAAAGCCTTTACAAAGGGGGGAGACTGGAAAATCAATATTATCAGACCTGGGCCGATTACTATATAAAATTTATTAAAGAATACGAAAAAAGAGGAATCAATATCTGGGGATTAACCGTTCAGAATGAACCTATGGCGACTCAAAGCTGGGAATCCTGTATCTATACGGCAGAGGAAGAAGGGGAGTTCCTGAAAAACAATTTAGGACCTACGCTCTGGAAAAACGGATATAAAGATAAAAAAGTAATGATCTGGGATCATAACAGAGATCTGATTTACCAAAGAGCCACTACGACTTTAAGTGATCCTGAAACGTCAAAATATGCTCATGGAATAGGATATCACTGGTATGAAACATGGAATAATAAAACGCAGCTTTTCGACAATCTGGCAGAAACCCACAGAGCTTTTCCGGATAAATTCCTTGCCTTTACCGAAGGGTGTAAAGAGCAGTTCAAAATGGATAAAATCTATGATGTAAGCCTTGGAGAATTGTATGGGAAAAATATGCTGAATGATTTCAATAAAGGAAACGCTTTATGGACAGACTGGAATATTCTGTTAGATGAAACCGGAGGCCCCAATCATAAAGGGAATTTCTGCTTTGCCCCGATTATTGCAGATACCAAAACAGGAGAGGTGTTCTATACTTATGAATACTATTATATAGGTCATGTTTCAAAATATATAAAACCTAATGCCCAGAGAATAGGAAGTTCTTCAAACAGAGCTGCGCTTACCTCAAGTGCATTTATGAATGAAAACGGACAACTGGTTACCGTAATTATGAATGATTCGGATAACGATATCGAAACCAATCTCTGGATCGAAGGGATGGCAGCCAAGTTGAATGCACCTGCACACTCTATACAGACTGTAATTTTATAATTTCATATTAATATTATTTTGTGAGTTCGGCGGCCTCAAAGAGGCCGCCGATTTTTATGGTCGCATCAATTTTTAAAATTTCCCTATTTCTATTCTATAATCTAAACGTTGTAGGTGCTTCTTAACAATATTAAAAAATTAATCAGTTGACTACAAAGTCTTGAGCTCAGATCTAATCCATAGCTTCATGTCTTTCCGCATGTCCTTTGTTGGATACTTCAATTTTCCCACCTGTTCCACACAGACAAAATGAATTTTCTGTAAGAATTTTATAATTATTGATGGTATCTTTTTCTGTTGTTTTTTCCCAGGCAATTGGTGCAGGAATACATGGTAAATATCCGCCCGAAGTAGGTTTTAATTTACATAGCCCAAAAGATTGAATATTGATATCTGCCTGTTTATCCTGCTCCGTAGCAATATATTTCCCTTCAGCGGTAGAGAAATGCTGACTGGTAACACTTAGATTACCTGGTGCTATTCCTTGGTTACAGAATAATTGGGCGGTATCGGTGATTTTTTGTGACATGATATGAAATTTATTTATTTGCTTTTCACCATCACGGCCCAAAATTTTAATAGCTCTCCACTTGTTCCATCTGGTGTTAAATAGTAATAAAATTCTTTTATATCATTTATGATGATCTTATTCTTTAACGAAATTCTGATTAGATTGTATGATGGATATTTTCCCACCAACAGAGCATTGACAAGTAGAGGAATCTAAAAGTTCTTTTTTATCCTCAATTTCAAAATCAGAGGTATTATCCCACTTAACAGGTGAAGGCGTACAGGAAGTCCTTAACACACTACATATTCCAAAAGGTTTAATATTGGTATTGGGTTGCCTGTCCTCTTCCGTAGCCTGCAGTTTTCCGTCAATACTCATAAAAGATTGACTAGTTACTGTGAGTGGAGTTGGTGTACTTCCTTTATCACATTTTAGCTGAGTGGTATCAGTGATATGCTGGGACATTTTATCATTTTTTTGAGGTTTCCTTTTTTGGTATTACTCCAATAAGTTTTCTTACATAGTTGTCTAATTCTTTTGATTCATAGAAATTCATACAATGCCAGAAAACATAATTTGCCTTACTATCATCTAAATTCTCTGCTACTCCCATCTTATAATATTGGGAAGTATTCTTTATAGTAAAATCATTTATTTTATTCAAGATATTAGGATCCGCATTTTTTATTTGTACAATATAGGATGCTGAATAATCATGACTAATGAAAGTTGGGTCAATTGAGTTGTAATTCTCTTTTAAACATTTTTGTAACGCGTATTTTTTTACTGTTTGTATTTCTTCTTTTGATTGAGAATATATTGTATTTCCAATTAACATGAAGATTGCTATTATTTTAATTCCCATACTCTTATTCTATTGGTTTGTACAAAATCAAGTTCATTTTTCTTATTTATTTTAAGATCTAACATACTAAAGTAATATCTGGAACTTGTAGGATCGTCATGCTCAGGTCCGCCAGGATATATTAAGTGTTGTGTATCCCATAAAGTAAAGTGTCCTGTTGCATCATCCCATCCTGATACATCAAAAACAATTACACCCTGTGTTTTTCTAAGACTAGCCCATTCAGTAGTACTTATTACTTTTTTCATTGCCTTTAATTGCTGCCATTCAGTAGAAGTTACATTTTTCTTTTTTTTGTAAACATCAGGCATTTGTATTTTGTCTAATTTAATATCTATTTCAGGCTTTCCCAAATGATTTGCAAGATATGAACATAATTCTTTAACTCTTAACCAGTAAAAGAGCTTATTCTTTCCGCTCATGACTCCTCCTCCTGTGCCATACCCCTTATTATTAGAGGGAAGCTTAAACCCGCTTAGATTTAATCCTCTACTCATTCTTATTGCACAGGAATTTGCTAAATAGGATTCTAATAATTCTTTATCTGTTTTGAATTTTGGAAAGTTACCTCCAATGTCATTATATAAATCTTTTGACTGTATAGATGTATTTGGATAATTTTTAATCATATCCCTCCAACTTGGTCTTAAAACCTGAATTGGCCTTGTCTGCTGATTTCCACTTGTTGCAACGATACCTCTCCGTTGTTCAAGTAATGTTGGTAAACTCTATCAGCAATAATCGATGTATTGACTGGCTGATTGCCGCCAAAACTTTGAGTATGCGGAGCGGAATCCATCAGTATCGTGGGGCTGTATCCTTTCAGGACAAGATTTCCCAGGCTCATCTTTTCCTGGCTGAAGGCCACTTTTGTGACAATCCCTGCAAAAGTTCTTTCAGGGCTTTCGTTTTCAGGGTCTTTATATGTAAAAGTTACCGTGAGTCGTTTTCCTAAAAACCGGCGGGCTTCTTCAAGGGTATGATCCTGAATTTCTTCTAAAGAATCATGGGCAAGAATCAGTTCAAAGCTGTGGTGTTTTCTGGCAGTCTGCTCTAGCCGGAAATGTTTGAAATGCCGAATTATTTTTCCGCCGATCACAATATCCAGCTTCACCACGCGGTTAATCCCTGCTATATGATTCTCCGAAATCTTCTCAGAATTGGAGATATGTTTTTCCATAAGATCATGTGTGTTTTTTTGATTGTATATCACCAAATATAGATAAAAAAAGAGATCAGTTAGAATTCCGGCCCTGAATTTCTAAAGATGAATTGATTCGCTATATCTTGTTAATCAAATACTTATATTTATGACAGTACGAAAATGAAATTCGGGTTTATAGGGGATATTTTTCAAGGGATAAACTTGCTTTAAAAGAAAACCGCAACACATTTTGTATAATGTATTGCGGTTTAATCAATGGCCTCTTGCAAAGCCTTCAATGTATCGGTATAATGATCTAAGAATTAATCAAGATCATATCTGTTGATTACTTTCTGAGTAACTCCTGTATTGCTGAAACCTCCGTCATGGAAAAGGTTCTGCATCGTTACTTTTTGGGTAAGATCCGAGAATAAGCTTACACAGTAATTGGCACAGTCAAGAGCTGTAGCATTTCCTAGCGGAGACATATCTTCAGCATATCCGAGGAATCCTCCGAAACCTTTTACGCCGCTTCCCGCCGTAGTAGGAGTAGGAGACTGGGATATTGTATTTACACGTACTTTTCTCTCTCCCCAGTAGTATCCGAAAGTTCTTGTGATACTTTCCAGATACGCTTTGTTATCAGACATATCATTATAGTCAGGGAATGTTCTCTGAGCTGCGATATAGGTAAGAGCAAGGATGCTTCCCCATTCGTTCATACAGTCTTTTTCCCAAGCTACACGCATTACTTTGTGGAAAGATACAGCAGAAACGTCCCATCCTTTTTCCAACCAGTCATAATTCATCTCTGTATAATGTTTTCCTTTTCTCACGTTGACGGACATTCCTATAGAGTGAAGGATAAAGTCTATTTTACCATATTTTGCTACTGCGGCATCAAAAAGTTTTTCAAGATCTTCTACAGAAGTAGCATCAGCACCTATTACTTCAGAACCCGTCTTTTCAGCTAAAGCATTTAATTCTCCCATTCTCATAGCGATAGGTGCGTTAGATAAAATGAACTCTGCACCTTCTTCATGACATCTTTCAGCAACTTTCCATGCGATAGATTGTTCATTAAGGGCTCCAAAAATAATTCCCTTTTTGCCTTTAAGTAAACCGTATGACATAATTTTTTAATGTTTATTGAATTACAAATGTAACAATAATTTGTGGTTATGACATCATAAAAATGGAGCCTTATCAATTTAAGACTCCATTTTCTTGAAAATATTTATATGACTGAAATTTTAATTGGTTTTCTTGTTCCATTCTGCTTTTACATCTTCCGCTGCATCTTTGGTTTTTTCCCATGCCTCATCCGCTTTATCCTTGATGTCTTCCCATGCATCGGAAACATTAGCTTTTACCCTGTCGAGCCATCCCTCCTGATTAGCTTCTTCATCGTTATCCCTTTGTTCATTAATATAATCCTTGGCTCTGTCTGCCAATTCATTGATTTTCCACTTGGCTTTGTCTGCTGCATTCTGTAAATTATTTTCTACATTATTAACTGCATTTTCCGCTTTGTTATACTCTGAATTGTTCATAATACTATATTTTAAAATTTGATTGTGTTATTAGTAAATTACAATAACCATTCCTAAAATGGGTTGACATTGTTAAACTTTTCATAATATTTTGTTGTTTTTATCCTAAAGGCTCTTAACTTTAATGGAAATAGTAATGATATGGAAAAAATTCGTTGCGGCTGGTGTGAAAAAGATGACCTGTACAGAAAATATCACGATGAAGAGTGGGGAAGACCCGTATATGATGACAGGACTATCTTTGAATTTTTAATTCTTGAAAGCTTCCAGGCCGGATTAAGCTGGTACACCATTCTTTCTAAAAGAGATAATTTCAGAAAAGCTTTTGATCATTTCGATTATCAGAAAGTAGCGGTGTATACTGACAAAAAAATAGAAACCCTGATGAACGATGCCGGAATTATCAGAAACAGGCTAAAAATAATGGCAGCGGTTACCAATGCCCGGAAATTTATAGAAGTTCAAAAAGAATTTGGCAGTTTTTCAGATTATATCTGGGGTTTTATAGACGGAAAACCCATTGATCATCAGCCCGGCTCTTTATCAGATGTCCCTGCAACAACAGAAATTTCCGACAGAATACCAAAAGATCTCAAGAAACGTGGTTTTAAATTTATGGGCTCTACGGTAGTTTATGCACACATGCAGGCTACAGGAATGGTGAATGATCATATCAAAAATTGTTTCATTAGAAAGTGATTAATTTGATTAAATTCAATTTTAGGTGATTTTTTTTATAAATACCATATATTGTTTTTGTAAGCTTAAAGTTGAGTTATGGGTGGGTTTTAAAACCTATGTATGTTCTAAAGCATTGATAATAAATATTTTTCATTTGTTGGTGAATAAATATTATTTTACCAACTATATTGCATTTCTGATTTGATATTTTTCAATAAAATTGCGTATTTATTAAAAATTCGTATATTTGCACCTCCGAAAAATACACAGCGATGCCAGGAAAATATACATTTCGACTCACTTTATTCTTTTTGTGGTTTGCGACTTTTACATTCGCTCAAGTAGGGATAGGTACGCCTAGTCCTGATCCTTCGGCGATGTTGCAGATCAACGCAAAAGATAAAGGGCTGCTTCTTCCAAGCATTGCTTTAACATCTCTATCAGACAGTTCAACGGTAGCATCTCCTGCAGACGGGCTTATCGTTTGGAATAACGGAAAAGGTGGTTTGTCGGAAACCGGTTTTTATTACTGGTATGCCTCTAAATGGAATAAGTTTTCAACCACTACAGAAGCGAATACCAATAAAGATAACGGAACCGGCTGGAATACTTCCGGCACCAATACCGGCAATTACGGAGCATCCAACACCAATTTATCTTTAGGAACACAGACAATGGATGATCTGATTTTTAAAGCAAATTCTTTACCGGTGGGGAGACTGGGGGTTGATAATTCTGTAAGTTTCGGACAAGGAGCTAGTGCAGGACAAAACGGAATTGCCATCGGAAGTTCAAGTTCAGCCTTTCAGGGAATATCCATTGGAAGTGCAGCAGTGGTTTCGGCAAATGATGCCCTGGCCATTGGAAACAAATCAACAGCAGGAGCATTTAAATCAACGGCAATAGGATATAACGCGAAAACATCTAAAAATGAGTCTACAGCGGTGGGAAATAACTCTTCAGCAGGAGGTTTCCAGTCCATAGCGATAGGATATAACGCAAAGACTAATACCAATAACGAAACAGCTTTAGGATATAATGCTGTTACCAATAATGAAAATTCAACAGCGTTGGGCTCAGGCGCCAATGCGTTGGGACAATATTCAACAGCAGTAGGATACGGAGCAGCTACCTCACAGGCCAATGCCATTGTTCTGGGGAATAATAATGCAAATGTAGGGATTGGAACAGTTGCTCCGAATACCTCTGCTAAACTGGATGTAAACGGACAGTTTAAACTGGGAGATAAAGGAAGTATCCAGAAAAATCAGATCAGTTTTGAAGCCTGGCCCGGAATATCTATCCAAAATATGCCTCCCGGAAAATCTACTACACTGGAAATTACACTTCCGCCAGGATTGCAGCTGGGATCTACAAGGGCTGTTGTAGTGGTTTCACCCGCCGGAGATTTTGCAGGGAATTCATCCTTTTCAGTATCTAATCCGAGAATGACTTCTACCTCCAGTGTGACGGTAAATCTTACCAATATTTCAGGGAGCGCAAATAGTCTGTATTCCGGTCATTTCTATGTGATGATTAACGAGTTTTAAATAATAGTTTTTTTATATAGTTGATATGGTGTTGAGGACCTCCGTTATTGGAGGTCTTTATTTTTTGCCTCCATAAATATTGCGAACAAATATATTGTGTGCAAAATAAATTAACTACCTTTATCTCTTAAAATTATGAACATGAACCTTTCTGAACATTTGTGCTTTAAAACATATGCTGTTTCAAGATACATTACAGGGTTATATAAACCTTATCTGGACAACATTTCACTCACTTATCCTCAATATCTTGTGATGCTTGTACTCTGGGAAAAGGGAAGCATGAATATCAGTAAAATAGGAGACGATCTTCATCTCGATAACGGAACTCTTACTCCTTTACTTAAGCGTATGGAAACGAACGGACTTGTAACAAGAACCAGAAGCTCAGAAGATGAAAGAATTGTAATGATTGACCTTACAGATCATGGGCTGGCTCTTAAAGATAAGGCCGGAGATATTCCGGAAGCTGTTCAGCAATGCATCAGCCTGGAGGATACAACAAAAGATGTATTAATGAAGACATTCGATGAAATCCTGAGAACTCAGACCAATAAACATATATGAAAAAAATAGGAATAATAGGCTGTGGATGGCTGGGAATCAGAATTGCAGCTTTAATGGCTGATGAATATGATATTTATACAACAGCAACCACTCAGGAAAATGCCGATGCACTTAATGCAAGAGGCTTCAATGCATCAGCAGCTGTTTTTGCAGATTATCAGCGTACCAGTCCTTATCCGGAGTGGTATGTCATCAATGAGCTGGACGCAGTCATCATCACCATCCCGATTTCGGATAAAACCTGCTGTGTGAGTTCTTTATATAACAGGCTTCAGAACTTATCATCATTTATCGGAGATTTTAAAGGGCAGATTTTTCTCATGAGCTCTACAGGGGTTTATCCGGATATTTCACAGGAATTTACTGAGAAAGATGTTCCGCTGGAGGAAGTTTCAGGAGAAAGAATGATGAAGAATAAATATCCGCAGATCAATATTTTAAGACTGGGCGGTTTGATGGGAGATAACAGGCTGCTTAAGAATTATAATGTTTCGAACCTTGATTTTGCAGTAAATCATATCCATTACGCCGATATTGCAGCTGCTATTTCTGAAATGATAAAAAAAGGAACGCAATCGGAGCTGTATAATGTAACGGCTCCTGTTCATCCGACAAAAGAACAGGTGATTAAAGCACAGAAGAATTTGCCTTATCATGAAGAAGAGGCTGCAAAGGGAAAAAAGATTTTATCTTCAAAATTATCTTCAGATCTGAACTTTATTTTTCAGTATCCTGACCCAACTTTTTTTCATTTGTAATTTTATACTTTAATACTTTAATACATATTCAGCTAAAACCTGAAAAAAGAAAAGCTGTTCTCTCAGAGAACAGCTTTTTATTGCGAATAATCGTTAAAACAATTATTTAATAATTCTTTCCAATACCCATTCGATAAGGTTTTTCTCAGAAGCATGGTGGTCTGCTGAGAATTCACCACGTCTTCTGTTGGCAATAACATTGTTTACCGTAATTGCTTTATGACCTAATAATTTGGAAAGGGCATAGATCGCAGAAGTTTCCATTTCGAAATTCGTGATTCCAAGATCATTTAATGTTTCCAGGAATTTGTCATCTACTGCTTTCAGACGAAGCTGTCTTCCTTGTGGTGCATAGAATCCCGGGAATGTAGCAGTATTACCGTGGTATTTTGCATCTTTGTAGTAAGCTCCCATTTCCTCTGCCCAGTCCGAAAAATAAAGCATAGGTTTGATTTTTTCATAAGGAAATCTTTCTAAGAAGCTTTTAGAAAATTCATTCTCAAAGTTATAATCCTGATAAAAGTGCATTAGCCCGTCTAATCCTACTACATTCTGAGTCACCAGCATATTGTCTACCTGTACATCAGGGTTTACACTTCCGCAGGTTCCCATACGGAATAGCTCAAGAGCTTTGTGTTCGGTTTTAAATTCTTTGTTTTTAAGATCAATATTAACTAAAGCATCAAGTTCGTTCATCACGATATCGATGTTTTCAGTACCAATCCCTGTTGACATTACTGTGATTCTTTCTCCACGAAGAGTACCGGTATGCGTATAAAATTCTCTTTTATTTTTTTTGATCTCTACAGTGTCAAAATATTTTGAAACTTTTGCTACTCTGTCAGGATCACCTACAAGAATGATCTTATCGGCAATATCTTCAGGTAAGAGATTTAAGTGGTAAACACTTCCGTCTTCATTCAGAACAAGTTCTGAGGCAGCAAGCTTATTTAGCATAATATATTTTTTTATTTTAATCAATGAAAATGGTGTGGTATTTTAGTCTTGATGTGTTGAATCAATTAAAAAAAATCCTCTCCCAATAACCTCCGCCATTATTTTTTACCGGTGTTTAGAAAGAACCGTCTGTTTAAGAATAATGAATTTGATTTCGGGGTTTAAAATTAGTAAAAAATCTCTTTATACCTGTTTTAATCTGTTATTAAAATTATTATAATTTTTTTGTCGTTAAATGCTCATGAAATCGGGTAAACCCTTGTTATGGGTTATTAATATTTCATAAGTTGTTTGTAAAAGTACTATTCATTCTGATGACTTTAATTTAAATGCAATACCAGGTAAAAGAAATGTTATGGCTTTGTAAACCAGTAGATTTTACTGAAATATTTTATGTTTCGTCTTGGTATTTACAGTAAAAAACATATGGAAAATTTTATTTAATGATTCCCCGGAAATTATGCCGAAAACCGTATTATGAAAAGTTGAGTAGGCTTAAAAGACCTATCTTGCCTGTATGGTGCTAATGGAGCTCTTAAAGGGGAAGATCAAAACCTATCCGCCGACACGTTTGGTTTTGTATCCCATATCTTTAAGGATAGCCATTATTTTATCACGGTTATCTCCCTGAATGATAATCGTTCCGTCCTTTTCAGAACCGCCTATTCCTAAGGTGGTTTTTATTTTCTTTGAGATCTTTTTCAGATCCTCTTCACTGCCTTCCCAACCCTCAACAATCGTTACAGGTTTGCCATTTCTTCCTTTCTTCTCAAATTTGCATACCAATGGTTCTTTCTGCTTGAATTCTTCTTCAGGCATTTCAAAATCCTGCTCTTCATGTTCAGGAAAAAGATTCTTCAGTTGATCACGTAAGTCCATGAAGCAAAATTAATAAAATTCTATCTATTTTTCCCTTTATACTCCATCTTAAATAACTTCGTGCCTTTGTTTTTTTTTTTTTAATATAACAATTCTCGAATTCTGACCGTTAGTAACAAAACTATTTTTTTACACTCAATGAAACTATTAACCCATTCCCTTATAACAGTCGCTTTATTGGCTTTCGGAACAATAAATGCTCAATTTACAGAAGATCCTCTAAACGCAATTTTAGAAACAAAAGATGCACAAAACTTCTGGAAAGCTTTTGATAAAATGGAAACATCCACTTCTAATCCTTTTGTAGAGTACATAGAAAATGGTTCGCCGGGAGTGAAAAGTTTTATCAAAAACCGCATCATTAATGCAGACTCTCTGTATGTTACAGTAAAAGAAAATAAAGAGAAATATCTTACAAGCAGAAATATATTACACGGAATTGCTGCAAAAGATAAAAAATTAAAAGCAAGTTATAGTGCTTTAAAATATTGGTATCCAAATGCTAAATTCTCAACTGTATATTTCGTATATGGAAGAATGAATACGGGTGGGAATTCTTCCAATGAAGGAATATCAATCGGAACCGAACTGTTTAAAAATCTGGATGGGGTAGTACCTCTTATTGTTCATGAAATGGTTCATTTTCAGCAAAATAACAAAGGCAATGAATCTTTATTAAAACAAGCTTTAACAGAGGGAGGGGCTGATTTTATCGGAGAATTTGTTTCCGGAGAACCTATGAATGAAAAAGCGTTTCAGTATGGTGAAGCCCATTCAGACGAATTGTACAGAGAATTTGTAACAAGATATAAAAGTGACGATCTCAGAGACTGGTTTTATTGGACCTCCCAAAAAGACGACAGGCCCAATGATCTAGGATATTGGATAGGATACAAAATATGTGAAGCCTATTTCAATAAACAGACCGATAAACATAAAGCTGTATATGATATTTTAAACATTGAAGATCCATTTTCATTTTTACAGGAAAGTGGTTTTCTGGATTCTTATATTCAGGCCTATGCAAAAGAAAAGAATTTGAAGTATGATGATTTTTTCAAAGAATTTTCAGGGGAGCCTTCGGAAGTAACAATTGTAGTGAATGTTCCCGATAAAAATGATGAGGTTTATATGGCAGGAAATCAGAAAGGGTTGGGAAACTGGAGTGCATCCTCAATTAAAATGGAAAGAAAGAGTGATCTTGAAAGAGCACTTACCTTACAAATATATTTGCCGGCACAATTGAAGTTTACGAAAGGAAACTGGAATCAGGAAGCAAATGTAAAAGGTCTGGAAAAAGGGCAGAACATCAGGATCGAAAATAGAAAATCAAAAAAGCTGACTTATAAGATTACCAGTTGGTTTAAGAATTAGAGTTGATGCCAATGGTTGAAAACTTAATCATACATTCTAAAATCTGCAAAATCTGCAAGAATAATATAGTTCGCAGACCTTGCAGATTTTTTCTTTTTACTCTTAATAAATAAAATTCAGAACTTCAAATTCTTCTATTCATAGGAAATTCGATAATTTTGTATAACAAAAGTTTTACAAAATGTCAAAAAAAGCAATACTGGCAATCCTTGACGGATGGGGATTGGGGACAAACCCTGACGTTTCTGCAATAGATAAAGCAAATACCCCCTTCATAGACAGCTGTTATAAAAAATTTCCACACACCACCCTTGAAGCAAGCGGCCTGGCTGTAGGTCTTCCGGAAGGACAAATGGGAAATTCCGAAGTAGGTCATATGAACCTGGGAGCAGGAAGAGTCGTTTATCAGAATCTGGTAAAGCTCAATATGGCTGTTGAAAATGGAACCTTAGGACAGGAAAAAGTGATCCAGGATGCATTTGAATATGCAAAAAAAGAAAATAAAAAACTCCATTTTATCGGACTGGTTTCCAATGGAGGAGTACATTCTCATATTAATCACCTTAAAGGATTGTTAACTGCTGCTAAAGAATCCGGTCTGAATGAAAATGTTTTTGTTCATGCCTTTACAGACGGCAGAGATTGTGACCCACATTCAGGACTGGGATTTATCGAAGATCTTCAAAAACATATGGAAGCCACTACCGGAAAACTGGCGACTGTAGTAGGAAGATATTACGCAATGGACAGAGACAAGAGATGGGAACGTGTTAAGTTAGCTTATGACGCTCTTGTTGACGGTGTGGGACTGGAAACAACTGATGCTTTGACTTCCATTAAAGATTCGTATGACCATAACGTAACAGATGAATTCCTTAAACCAATCATTTTAGTGAATACTACGGCTACAGGGAATGTGGTTCCGGTAGCAAAAATCATAGATAATGATGTGGTCATCTGTTTCAATTTCCGTACAGACAGAGGTAGAGAAATTACTGAAGTGCTTTCTCAGAAAGATTTCCCTGAATATGCAATGCATAAACTTAATCTGTATTATATTACGCTGACGAATTATGACAAAACGTTCCAGAACGTACAGGTTGTTTTTGATGAAAACGTGTTGGCGGAAACTATGGGAGAAGTTCTTGAAAAGAATGGTAAATCTCAAATCAGAATTGCGGAAACAGAAAAATATCCACACGTTACTTTCTTCTTCTCCGGAGGAAGAGAACAGGAATTTGAAGGAGAAAGAAGACTGCTGTGTCCAAGCCCTAAAGATGTTCCCACCTATGATTTAAAACCTGAAATGTCAGCCTATGATATTACGAATGCGATTCTGCCGGAGCTGGAGCAGGGAACCGCTGATTTTGTTTGTCTGAATTTTGCCAATACAGATATGGTGGGCCATACCGGTGTTTTTGAAGCCGCTGTAAAAGCAGCGGAAGCTGTGGATCAATGTATTGAAAAAGTAGCCACAGCTGCTTATGAAAACGGGTATGCAGTTTTCATTCTTGCCGATCATGGAAACTCCGATGTCATGATGAATCCGGATGGAACTCCAAATACCCAACACTCCACCAATCTGGTCCCTTTCATTGTTATGGATAAAGAGCAGACATGGAACTTAAAGCCCGGTAAACTGGGCGATGTTGCACCTACGATCCTTAAAGTAATGGGGGTTGAAATACCAGATACAATGACAGGAAACGTTTTGGTTAATTAATATTCAATAATAATCATAAAAAAATGCCGTTATATAGTAGATAGCGGTATTTTTTTTATGATTTATGTCAGATAAGGTATGAGTTGCATACTTTATTATGCGATAAATAATAAATAAATCATATCTTTGCTAATTAAAAACTGAATAGTAAAATGTATCAAAAGCTTGTTAGGAAAGAAGTAATGGGAATATTGGAAAAGGAAGTAGGTTCTTTTCTTGATAAATTTTTAACACCAATCGAAAAAATATGGCAGCCTTCTGACTATCTGCCAGATCCTTCAAGCGAAGAATTTAAACATGATTTAGAAGAAATTCAGACTTTTGCACGTGAAATGCCTTATGATCTTTTTGTAACCCTGATCGGGGACTGTATAACAGAAGAAGCGCTTCCTTCCTATGAGTCTTGGCTAATGGGAGTGGAAGGAATCAATCAGGAAGAAACAGTAGGCTGGGCAAACTGGGTAAGAGCGTGGACCGCAGAAGAAAACAGACATGGAGATTTATTAAATAAATATCTTTATCTGTGTGGAAGAGTAAATATGAGAGAAGTTGAAATTACTACTCAATATTTAATTAATGACGGTTTTGATTTAGGAACCAGTATGGATCCGTACAGAAACTTTATTTATACAAGCTTCCAGGAAACTGCTACTAATATTTCTCACAGAAGAGTAGGAACTCTTGCCAAACAGTCCGGAAACGGAAAACTCGCTAAAATGTGTGGTGTAATCGCTGCTGATGAAGCAAGACACGCAAAAGCTTACAAACATTTCGTTGCTAAAATTCTGGAAATAGATCCTTCGGAAATGATTCTTGCTTTTGAAGATATGATGCGCAAGAAAATTGTAATGCCGGCTCACCTGATGAGACAGTCAGGACAGAAAGCGGGAGAACTTTGGGGGCATTTCTCAGATGCTGCACAGAGATGTATGGTATATACAGGTCAGGATTATATCAATATTATGAAAGATCTGCTGGATGAATGGAAAATTGAGCATGTAAAAGGTCTTACAGAAAAAGCAGAAAAGGCACAGGAGTATTTAATGAAGCTTCCTGCAAGATTACAGAAAATCACAGACAGAGTGTCTACACCGGATCTTCAGTTCCAGTTCAGGTGGGTAAAAAGCTAAGATCAGCCTGTTTTACTTAAATTATAAAAACTATGAGTGCCTTTGTTTTTTGGCACTCTTTTTATTTCTTATCTTTGCAAAGCTAAAAAAAAGACAAAATGTTAAATAATAAAAAAATTGCTGTTGACTTTGACGGAACTATTGTTGATGATGCTTATCCGGCAATTGGAAAACCGAAGATCTTTGCATTTGAAACATTAAAAAGACTTCAGGCAGAAGGTTTCAGACTTATTCTTTGGACATACAGACACGGAAAAACATTAGAAGAAGCAGTAGAGTTTTGCAAGCAGAACGGAATAGAGTTTTATGCCGTTAATTCAAGTTTTGAAGGTGAGGTTTTCGATTCTGAGAATCAATCCAGAAAATTAGATGCAGACTGGTTCATTGACGACAGAAATTTAGGCGGATTCCCTGGATGGGGTGAAATCTACAATATTATTCAGGAAAGAATAGAATTCCGTGTAGAAGGAAAAGAAGTTCTTGCCTATTCAAAATTAAAAAAAGAAAAGAAAAAAGGACTTTTCTGGTAAATATAAGTGAGAAGCCAGATATTAGATGTTATTTTTTAATATCCCGAGCTTCAGATTTTTTATATTTATTATAGAAAGTTCATAAGATGATTGGAAGTAAAATTGGCATAATGCGACAATCTAACTTCTAACATCTCATATCTAACATTATACAACAATGATTCAATTAAAAACGATAGACGAATTACGTCTTATGAAGGAGAGTGCCCGATTGGTTTCTAAAACATTGGGAATGTTGGCAAAAGAAATTAAACCGGGAATTACTACTTTATATCTGGATAAACTGGCTCATGATTTCATTAAAGATCATGGAGCTGAACCTGCATTTTTAGGATACGGCGGTTTCCCGAATTCCCTGTGTATTTCCCCAAACGAACAGGTTGTTCACGGCTTTCCGAATAACGAAGTTGTGCAGGAAGGAGATGTTCTTTCTGTAGACTGCGGTGTTATTCTGAATGGATTTGTAGGAGACCATGCCTATACTTTTGAAATCGGTGAAGTGAAACCGGAAGTAAAAAAATTACTGCAGGTTACCAAAGAATCTTTATACAAAGGAATTGAACAATGTGTCAGAGGAAAAAGAATCGGAGATATCTCCCATGCCATTCAGGCACATTGTGAGAAAGAAGGATATGGAGTCGTAAGAGAGCTTGTAGGACACGGTTTAGGAAGAAAAATGCATGAAGACCCACAGGTTCCTAACTACGGAAGACAGGGAAGCGGAAAGGTGATCAAGGATGGTCTGGCCATTGCTATTGAACCGATGGTGAACCTTGGAACTGAGAAAGTGAAATTTCATAATGACGGATGGACTGTAACTACTTTGGATAATAGACCTTCTGCCCATTTTGAACATGATGTAGCCGTGATCAACGGTAAACCTGTATTGCTTTCAACATTCCAATATGTTTACGAAGCATTAGGTATTGTAAGTGATGAAGAAAAGCAGTTCCAACTGGATTTTTAATGAAGAAGGTTACTAAACTTTTACTGAATAAAATTCCACGTCCGATGCTCATTAAAATGAGCATCTGGGCAAGACCACTTATCTATCAGTTTTTCAAAGGAGACGAGTTTTATGATCCTATTGACGGAAGATCTTATCGTAAATTTCTTCCCTATGGATATGGGAAACAAAGAGAAAATGCTCTTTCTCCCGGAACGCTAAGTCTGGAAAGACACCGTCAGATGTGGCTGTATCTTCAGAATGAAACTGATTTTTTCATCAAAAACTATAAAGTCCTGCATATTGCACCAGAGCAGGAATTTTTGAGGAAGTTTAAAAGGATGAGCAATCTGAATTACATTTCTGCGGATTTGTATTCTCCGATTGTGGATGTGAAAGCCGATATTCTGAATCTGCCTTTTGGAGATGAAAGTTTTGATATTATTTTCTGTAATCATGTATTGGAGCATATTGAAGATGATGCCAAAGCAATGAGTGAATTATACAGAGTGTTGAAACCCGGAGGATGGGGAATTCTTCAGGTTCCGATGAAAAACTCACTGGAAAAAACCTATGAAGACTTTACGATTAAAGATCCGAAAGAACGTCAGAAACATTTTGGACAGTACGATCATGTTCGCTGGTATGGAATGGATTATTTTGGCCGTTTAAGAAAAGCCGGTTTTGAAGCAGATCCTAACTTCTATTCTCAGAAATTTTCTGAAGCAGAAATAAAAAAGTATGGGTTGAGAGCCAATGAAATCTTACCTATCGTTTATAAAAAATAAATAAGAGCTGTATGCTTTGTCAGTCTTTTATGTATAAATAAAACCGTCTTCAGTAAGAAGACGGTTTTATTTTAATATAGATAGAAGTATATATATATTAGTGAGAAGAAACAGCTTTTAATCCGATAACAGATCCAATCAGGGTAATAATGAAGAATATTCTCCAGAAGCTTACAGGGTCCTTAAAGAAAACTATTCCCATTAAGGCTGTTCCTACGGCGCCAATACCAGTCCATACAGCATATGCTGTCCCGATGGGCAAAGTCTGAGTAGCTTTAATTAACAGAAGCATGCTTATGGTCATAGTCACTAAAAACCCTGCGAACCAATAATACGATTCCGTTCCGGAAGTTTCTTTCGCTTTTCCTAAACATGAAGCAAAGGCAACCTCAAATAATCCGGCAATAATTAAAATAATCCAATTCATTTTTTACATTTTTCTTCTGCAAATTTCAGAATTTGGAGGGAGAAAAAATTTTACAATTGTTAAAAAATGATATTTTAGTGAGGAAGATGAGGTTGAAAGAGGGGAGCTATGACAGTCTGTATAAGAAGTAATCAATGATTTTCTTGTAGTCCGTCATCAGCGTTGGATGTATTCTTATATCAATAGAAACAGGCTTTAGCCTGCTTTCATCCTAAAAAAATCAATTTATTTAATCTCAGCACGAATTCTGCTCAGACTTACTTGTGTTATACCCAGATAAGAAGCAATATAACCAAGCTGAACTCTTTTGAGTAAATCCGGCTGATATAATATAATATCCTTGTAACGCTCCAGGGACGTTTTGAATTGCCTTGAAATAATCAGCTCTTCAGATTTTATCATTTCTGCTTCAGCAAGTTTTCGCCCCCAATTGGCAATGTGAATGTCTTCATTGAACAGCTTTTTGAGATTTTCTGTCTCTAGCCTGTATAAATCACAATCTTCAAGAAGTTCAATACTTTCATAGCCCGGTTTATCTTCTACATAGCTTTTCATGGACAGTACACATTGTCCCTCACTTCCAAACCAAAAGGTAATATCGTTATCCGAAGTAGAAGAATAGGCACGGGCAATTCCTTTTCGGATAAAATAAAGATAGGGTATCACCTTATCGGCCTCCATGAGGCAATAGCCTTTAGAATAAGAAACTTCAGTGATATGTGTTTTTAAACTGTTTTTAGAAGCTTCGGGCAAAAGGTAAATCTGGTCAAGAATCTGGTCTATATTCATAAAAATGAATTCTAATAGTCAAAAATATTAGTTTTAACTAATGCAATACAACATAAATGATCATTTTTTTCTTTTGCATAAGCGGATAGCCCAATAGTGACTTAATTTTTCTGAAACTTTTATTTGTAAGGCTTTTCAAAGAAAATAAATTTGATTTTTATTTTTTAAATATTGTGATTAAGGACAAAGACCAATTTTGTTTTTACTAACTTTGCAATTCGTAATATTATTTTTATGCACAAAGCAGGATTTGTAAATATAGTTGGAAAGCCTAATGCGGGGAAATCGACCTTATTAAACCAATTAATGGGAGAAAAGCTGGCGATTGTAACACAGAAAGCTCAGACAACACGTCACAGGATTTTTGGTATTTATAACGAAGATGATCTTCAGATTGTATTTTCCGATACTCCCGGAGTATTGGACCCTAAATATGGTCTTCAGGAAAAAATGATGGATTTTGTAAAGGATTCTTTACAGGATGCTGATGTGTTCCTTTTTATCGTTGATGTAACGGATAAAGCAGAACCTTCGGAATTTTTAATTGATAAACTGAATAAAATTCCGGTTCCGGTACTTCTCTTATTGAACAAAGTAGACCAGACTACTCAGGAAGGACTTGAAAAATTAGTTGAAGACTGGCATAACAAAATTCCTAAGGCAGAAATTTTACCCATTTCTGCACTTAATGCATTCAATACAGAGATCATTTTACCAAAGATCAAATCCTTACTCCCTGAAAACCCTCCTTATTATGACAAAGACCAATATACGGACAAACCGGAAAGATTCTTTGTAAATGAGGCTATCCGTGAGAAAATTCTTTTAAACTACGATAAAGAAATTCCATATTCCGTAGAAGTTGTTACAGAACAGTTCAAAGAGAAAGAAGGAATTATCTTTATTGATTCTATTATTTATGTGGAAAGAGATACTCAAAAAGGAATTATCATCGGACATAAAGGGGAAGCTATTAAAAAAGTAGGTACAGAAGCCAGATTAGACCTCGAAAAATTCTTTTCTAAAAAAATTCACCTGAACTTATTTGTAAAAGTGAAAAAAGACTGGAGAAAGAATGACAGAGACCTGAAAAACTTCGGTTACAGATAAACTAAAAACGCTGTAATCCCGTTGTATTAAAAGATTTTTATTACCTTAGTCTAAATTTTTAAGTACATGAACTATAATCATTCAAATTCCAGCTCAATACCTAAAGATATTGTTGTATTTGTGGTGAGAGTATTTGTAGGTTTTGCAATGCTTTCGCACGGATTTCCGAAACTTCAGATGTTGTTGGCCGGCGGTAAAATAGAGTTTTTTGATTTTATGGGGTTAGGACCTCAGGTATCCCTTATTCTTACTGTTTTTGCGGAGTTTGTTTGTTCTATCTTATTAATATTAGGCCTTTTTACAAGAGTTTCTCTGGGGTTCCTGATCTTTACAATGATTATCGCCGCCTTTGTCGTGCATGGTGCAGATCCTTTTGATAAAAGAGAAATGAGCCTGATCTATCTTTCCGTTTATCTTTTGCTGATGGCCATTGGTGCCGGAAAAATTTCAGTAGATCATTTGATTGAGAAGAGAAAAAGAGCTTCGGACTGGTAAATCGAATTTCAAAAACAGATCATAAAAAAAGAGCATTGTTTAATGCTCTTTTTTTATTTTCATAACAGACTTATAGATGGTTGGATAGGGATTGGATATTGAGTGTTTAAAAAATATTTCACTAAATTCGTGGAAAATGAATTTTATATGAAGATAAAACTGACTATTTGCCTTTTGGCATTTCTCAATTTTTATGATGCACAGGAAAGTATTACTTATCAAAAACCATCAGCAGAAATTCTGAAACTGGCAGACTATGAGAGGCCGCCCAGTGTTTTGATGAATAATAAAAAAGACTGGGTGGTTTTTACGTACCGTCCAACATATAAGACCTTAGCAGATCTTAGTCAGCAGGAAATGAAGCTTGGTGGGTTAAGAATCAATCCTGCAACTAATATTGCAAGCACTGTTACTTATTTTAATAATTTAAAGATTAAAAGAATCAGTGATAAAAATGAAACTCAGGTGAAGAATCTGCCGGCAGAAGCAAAAATTACCTATACTTCATTTTCTCCGGATGAAAAAAAACTCGCCTTTACCAATACAACCAATAAAGGCGTTGAACTTTGGGTAATCGATCTGGAGACAGCCATAGCCAAAAAGATAACTGCAGATAATCTGAATGCCAATTTGGGAATGCCCTATACATGGTATAATGACTCTCAGTCGCTGCTTATTATGACACTTCCTCAAAACAGACCGGCTCTTATTGATACCGGTAAAGATCTTCCAACGGGGCCTATCGTTTCAACAGCTGACGGAAAGGTATCACAAAACAGAACTTATCAGGATCTTTTGAAGAATCCGCAGGATGAAAAAAACTTTGAAATCCTTACTGCTTCTGAAATCTATAATGTTGATCTGAACGGTGGTCTTAAGAAGATCAAAGAGCAGGATTTATACTCCAAAGTCAGCTTTTCTCCTGATGGAAATTACTTACTGGCTACTGTAGTCAAAAAACCATTCTCTTATATTGTCCCTTTCAATAGATTTCCTTCAACAACAACTGTATATGACAGGAACGGAGGTAGTGTAAAAGTTGTGAACGATGTCCCTTTAAGTGAAATTATGCCTAAAGGATTCTCATCGGTAAGAACAGGGAAAAGAGAAATGGAATGGAGGAGTGATGCACCCGCCACCCTGATATTTGTGGAGGCTCTTGATGGTGGCGACCAGTATAAACCGGCAGATTACAGAGATGAGCTCTTTACATGGGAAGCTCCGTTTACTGCTGCTCCAAAGTCTTTTTTCAAAATAAAACAAAGATATCAGGATGTTAACTGGACCAATGACCACTATGCAGTTGTTACGGAAGACTGGTATGACACAAGAAATACAAAATCTTTCCTGATTGATTTGAATAATGGGGAGTCTAAAGTAATAGAAGACAGAAATTCTCAGGATATTTATAGTAATCCGGGGAAGTTTAACAAAACGGAAAATCAGTTTGGAAAATCAGTGATTGATATAAAAGGAGGGAAAACATACTTAGTAGGAGAAGGGTTTACAAAAGACGGACAGCATCCGTTTATCGATGAAATGGATATTAAATCTCTGAAAAAGAAAAGACTTTATACATCAGATCTTAAAAATACAAAAGAAAGTATTCTGGATATTTTAAATCCCTCAAAAGGAGAGGTGCTGATAACGCAACAGTCTTCGAATCAATATCCGAATTATTTTAAAAAGAATATTAAGTCAAATAAAGCTGAACCTGTAACTCATTTTGCGAATCCTTTTGAAAGTATTAAAGATGTTTACAAAGAAGTCATTACCTATAAGAGAAATGATGGAGTGACTTTAACCGGGACACTTTACCTGCCTGCTAATTATGACAGAAAAGCGAAAAGAGAAAAACTTCCGTTGTTGATTTGGGCTTATCCTGCAGAATATAAAGATAAAAATACAGCCGGACAGAATAAAAAGAATGCCAATGATTTTACCTTCCCTTCTTATGGTTCTTTTATTTACTGGACTGCGAAAGGATATGCGGTCCTGGATGATGCTGCCTTTCCGATTATCGGGGAAGGAAAAACAGAACCTAATGATACTTTTATTCCGCAATTGGTGGCGAATGCAGAGGCAGCTATCAACGCTGTAGACCAATTAGGGTATATCGACAGAAAGAAAGTGGCTGTAGGAGGACATTCTTACGGTGCCTTCATGACGGCGAACCTTTTGACTCATTCTCATCTTTTTGCCTGCGGAATTGCAAGAAGTGGTGCGTACAACAGAACGCTGACGCCATTTGGATTCCAGACAGAACAAAGAAATTACTGGGATGTTCCGGAGATCTATACCGCAATGTCTCCGTTTATGCATGCTGATCAGATGAAAACACCACTTCTTCTGATTCATGGTGATGCAGACAATAACCCCGGAACCTTCACGTTACAGACTGAAAGATATTTTCAGGCTTTAAAAAATCTGGGAGCTCCGGTTAAAATGGTTCTTCTTCCAAAAGAGGCGCATGGATATCAGGCAAAAGAGAATATTTTACATCTTCTGTGGGAACAGGATCAGTTCCTTGAGAAATGTCTGAAAAAATAATACGAAAGAGGCTGTTGAATTTCAACAGCCTCTTTTCATTTTAAGGGGGAGTTATAAATGTTGTATGATCTCATCAATACGCTTCAATTCCTTGAAGTGCTTATGTTCAATATTAAGATCATGCTGCTCATGACTCCATGTAACATGATAAGGTATATGAGCTGCGGAGCCGCCAATCTCAAGTACAGGAAGGATATCTGATTTTACTGAGTTTCCAAGCATCAGGAAGTTTTCCGGCTTACAGTCCAGATGTTTCAGTAGTTTTTGATAATCCTTTTCTTTCTTATCACTCATAATTTCAATATGATGGAAGTAATTCTGTAACCCTGAATTTTTCAATTTGCGCTCCTGGTCGAGCAGATCTCCTTTTGTAGCGACTACTAATCTGTATTTTCCTTTTAGGCTTTCAAGGGTTTGGGTCACTCCGTCCAAAAGCTCGATAGGTTTCTGGAGAAGGTTTTGTCCGAGTGTGATCGCTTTATTTACCAATTCTATAGGAGCTGTGTTACTAGAAACCCGGCTGATGGTTTCAATCATGCATAACATGAATCCTTTTACTCCGTAGCCATATAAATGAAGATTCTGCATCTCAGTCTTGAATAATTCCTGAGATACGGAATGTTGTGGAAGATAATCCTCAAGAAGCATACAGAATTCTTTTTCCGCTTCCTGAAAATAAGGTTCATTGATCCAAAGTGTATCATCTGCGTCGAATGCGATGGTTGTTATATGATTATTCATTTTAGTTTTGTATTTTTCTGTTCGCAAAAATCAATATAAAAAATTAATCAACCAAGGACATTTGTCCCGGATCAACATGTTAAGAACAAATCAGACATTTCTGAATTATTTCAAAGAGATTTATAAAAAAGATGAAGCTAGGGGAAATCTTGAATTGGCATTCTTTTCCCGTGGTGAAAAACTGTTGATACAGGGGCAACAGGTTTCCAGGATCATGCTCATTAAAGAAGGGATTGTGAAATGTTATTTTGCTGAAGAAAACGGGAAGGAATATATTGTTGAATTTTTGGGAGGCGGTGAGATACTCGGAGAAATAGAACTGATCAAAAATACGGTTTGTTTATGCGGTATAGAAGCTTTGTCAGAAGTTGTGGTGTATACAGCCGGCCATTCTTATTTCAAATCTTTGATTGAAAATGATATTAAACTGAATCATCTGTTACTGGATGTTTTTGCTGATCGTATTATCAATACTTCCAGCAGAGCATCATACCAACAGTTGTACACAATTGAGCATACATTATCTCAATTGCTTAAAATGCAGGCTAAGCAGGGAATGGAAATTTCCAAGGAAAACATGGCTGCTTATTTGGGAATAACGGTGAGAAGTCTTAATAGAATTTTGAAAAATATAAATTAAGGGGTTTTAATATGGGGTTGAATTATGAAATGATGTTATTTTTATATAATTTTGATTTATTTATAGGGGGTTGGTTTTAAAATGATTAATTTTGCATTGTAAATAAATGACTTTCGATGGAAGAATTAAAATTTAGAAATGCAGTTTCAGCTGATTTAAATAAAATTGTAGAAATTTATAACTCTACCATTGCCTCAAGAATGGTGACTGCAGATGTAGAAGAGGTTTCTGTAGAAAGTAAACATAAGTGGTTTAAAGAGCATAACCCTGAAACAAGACCGCTTTGGATTGTTGAAGATGCCAATCATGAGATTATAGGATGGGTGAGCTTCAGTTCATTTCATGAGCGTCCCGCGTATAACGGAACGGTAGAAGTAAGTATCTATCTGGACGAAAGCTGCAGAGGAAAAGGATACGGTAAAACAATTTTGAAATACTGTATTGATAATGCCGGAAAATTCGGAGTGAATAATCTGGTGGCCCTTATCTTTCTTCATAATGAACCAAGTCTCAAATTATTCAGGTATTTTGAATTTGAAGACTGGGGAACACTTCCTGATGTGGCCATTTTAGATGGTATTGAAAGAAGTCTGAAGATTCTCGGGAAGAGAATAAGCTAATATTTAATTTCATGAAGAATCTTTTAGCTTTGTGTACGATCTTTTTTGCTATTAAAAATTCAGGATAAAGACTAAAAGGTTCCTGGTCTGGTTATTTAAATAAAAGTCTAAGAAAAGATACACCGGAATGTATGCTGACGAATAGTGCCGATCCGAATATTATTTTGAGCTTGCAATGAAAAGGCTAATGGTAGTAGCGGGTTTGAAGAATTGGTAGAAGATGCTGGACGATTTATATAGGTGATGGCAGAATTTAATTTAGTTAATATTCATCCATGTTTGAATGATTTTTACTGCGATTTGGATATAATAAAAGGGCTGTTTCAAATAGAAACAGCCTTTTTTATTATGCATTCTGCTTAGCACGCTTAGCAGACATATTTAAAAATCGTTTAACCAGGAAGACTGCCGAAACAGTAAGTCCTAATCCAAGGGCAATCCACATACCGAATGCACCCATTTTTAAGGTCACACAGAAGAAATACCCTAAAGGAATGGTTATCACCCAATACGCAATAAAGGTATAAATAGATGGTATTTTAACATCCTGAAGACCTCTGAGCATTCCTAAAGCTGTTACCTGAATTCCATCAGAAAGCTGGAATAAAGCCGCAATAATCATCAGTTTTGAAGCCAGGCTGATAACTTCCACTTCTTCTTTTTTCGTGAAGAAAGTAGGCAGTATATTCCTTCCTAAGATAAATACCAATCCACAGATACACATAAAAATAAATGCGATCTTCAGATTGTTGATTCCTACCTTTCTCAACTCAACAAAGTTCTGCTCACCCAGTTTTCTTCCGATCATTACCGTAGAGGCAACACTGAACCCTACACACAGATTGAAAGTGAACGAAGCCATGCTTAATGCAATCTGGTGGGAAGCGATATCATGAGCAGAGATAAGCCCGCAGATAAAAGCTGCACCTGCAAATGCCGTTACTTCAAAGAACATCTGTAAAGCGGTTGGTAGGCCCAGTTTTACCATTTTATCAAACATTTTCTTTGAAAATCCCTGAATTTTTAAAGAAAAATCTTTGATATAACGTCTGGTTCTTTCTTCTTTGAGCAATACAAAATAAAGGAAAACCACCATGAAAACTCTGGAAATCAGGGTGGCCAGAGCAGATCCTTTTACCCCCATAGGAGGGAATCCCCACAATCCCTTGATAAATACATAGTTTAATACAATATTGATGATATTGGCAATAATAGTAGCTTTGGTTACTCCTATGGTATAAGACAGCCCTTCAGAAACTTCACGAAGCGTCTGAAATGCCATAAACGGAATCATGCTGACCACCATGATGCTCAGGAAACTTACGGTATCGGGAATGATTTTCGCAGGTTGTCCCGAATGATAGAGCAGCGGCATTCCCAGAAGTAAAACAAGCATCAGGATAACTCCTACAGACATATTGATTACAAATCCATGACTGAAAACAGAATTAATCGTGGTATGATCCTCTCTTGAATGTGCTTCAGATACTAATGGAGGAATAGCAAATGAAAACCCTAAGGCTAAAACAAATATGGAGAAAAATACAGCATTCCCCAATGAAACAGATGCCAGAGCATCTGCTCCCAAAAGTTTTCCGACAATAATATTGTCAAATAAGTTTACCGAAACCTGCCCTACCTGAGTAAGCATCACAGGCAGAGCCAAAGTCAGGCATTCTTTCGTATAGTTTTTGTTTAAAAATTTCATAATATTTTAAGATTCATATCGTTAATTTTAAATTGGATCAAAAAAAAATTTGCAGTAGATCTACTGCAAATTTTTATATATTGTAAATAATACTAAATTATTTCCTTACAAAACTTGCAACGTCACTTTCGGAAACCGTGTTTCCACCAAGAATAATTAACCTCTCAACAACATTCCTTAATTCTCTGATATTTCCAGTCCATGAAAGTGCTTTTAATGCATCAATCGCTTTATCATCAAACTTTTTCACAGCTGTACCGTGTTCATCGGCAATCATCCCTGAAAAATGCTCTACTAATAATTTGATGTCTTCTTTTCTTTCATCCAATGGTGGAACATAAATTTCAATTACAGAAAGTCTGTGGTAAAGATCTTCTCTGAACTTTCCTTCTTCAATTTCTTTCTGCATATTTTTATTAGTTGCCGCAAGTACTCTTACGTCAACTTTGATTTCTTTATCACTTCCCACAGGAGAAACTTTGCTTTCCTGAAGTGCTCTTAATACTTTAGCCTGAGCGATAAGACTCATATCTCCGATTTCGTCCAGAAAGATAGTGCCTCCGTTAGCCTGCTCAAATTTTCCTTGTTTATCTTTAATAGCACCGGTAAAAGATCCTTTTACGTGTCCGAATAGTTCAGATTCAATAAGTTCAGATGGAATCGCTGCACAGTTTACCTCTATCATAGGGCCTCTTGCACGCTCACTTTGATTGTGAATGGCGTGAGCCACTAGTTCTTTTCCGGCACCATTGGGGCCTGTAATCAGAACTCTTGCATCAGAAACGGCTACTTTCTCGATCATATCCTGAATCTTTTGAAGAGCAGGAGAAGTACCGATCATCTGATATTTTTTATTTACTTTTCTCTTTAATGTTTTGTTTTCTGTCTGAAGATTTTTGTTCTCTTTCTTCAGGCTTTCTTTAGCCAAAGCATTTTTCACGCTGGTGATCAGCCTGTTGATGTCGATTGGCTTGGAAATGAAATCATATGCTCCTTCTTTCAGGCAAGATACGGCAGAATCGATATCTGCATGGCCTGAAATCATGATGAAAGTAGTTTCTGGTTTTAAGGCGAGACTTTGTTTCAAAAGCTCTGTTCCTGAAAGTTTAGGCATTTTGATATCGGAAATCACCAGTGCGAAATCTTCTTTTTCTACCTGTTTGTAGCCTTCCAGGCCGTCTTCTGCGATCACAAATTCGTAATCAGTAAGTTCATCAGAAAGAATACTGTGAAGTACTCCCGAGATTGCTTTTTCGTCTTCTACTATAAGGATTTTTTGCATAGTTGCAAATTTAAATTTTTTGTTTCAATTATTAGCAAAAACTGTACCTAAAAATTCTATTTTGAGTAATCTCTTCTGCCAAAAATTGCAGATCCCACCCTTACGGAATTAGCTCCGCATTCAATGGCTACAGGAAAATCATCGCTCATTCCCATTGATAGTGTTTTTAAAGGTTTCAGTTGATTTAATTCATCAAAAAGTTTTTTTAAGGTTAAAAATTCTTTTCTGACCTGTTCTTCATTGTCGGTAAACGTAGCCATGCCCATGAGTCCGGTAATTTCGATATTGGGAAAATATCCGTTAATGTATTGTTGGAAAAGCTGTTTTGCTTCTGAGATTTCAAGTCCGAACTTTGTTTCTTCAGCAGCTATTTTCACCTGTAGTAAAACTTTAATTTTTCTGCTGTGCTTGCCTGATTCTTTGTTGATTTCTGATAATAGCTTTTCAGAATCCACGCTTTGTATGGTATCGATAAAAGGAGCGACATATTTAACCTTATTGGTCTGGAGATGCCCGATCAGGTGCCATTGGATGTCCTGAGGAAGAAGAGGGTATTTTTCCATCAGCTCTTGCACTTTGTTTTCACCAAATACTTGTTGGCCCAACTCATAAACTTCCTGAATAGCTGATACCGGATGGGTTTTGGAAACAGCAACCAGCTGAACTCCTTCCGGAAGCTGATCTTTTATAATCTGATAACTTTCTTTAATACTCATGATACAAATTTCCGAAATTTACATGAAGGACCCAAAGTTCACGGGTAAAACTTAGCCACAAATACGCTAAAAAATGAATTTGTGTATCCGTGGCTGAACATATATTGTCTCTACTTCTGAAAGGATTAGTTCAGTACCTCATTGATTTTAGGATATTGTGAAATCTTTCTGAAAACAAACTTGTTGCTTTTCTGTAATTTCTCAATAAACAGATCCAGTTCATTGATAGAATCCGTGTCTCTGAGGTATTGGTCGTGAGTAAGGAATACAAGATGTCTGGATGTCTTTTCAAGATCATTGAAAAAGATACTGTCTACCTTTTTCAACATGGCTTCATGGCTTCCTTTCAGAGTCATTTTATGGGAAGGTCTCCATTCAAGATCCCATCCTATGACTTTGTATCCTGCATTTTTAAGACCGTTTGCTGCAGCAGTCGAGCTTTTAATGTCAGTAACATTAATATTGTTAAGTCTCCAGATATTTCTTCCCGGAGTTCTTGCTATTTTATCATGTAATTTCAGGCTGTCTTTGGCAATATCAAAATCACGAACCACTGCATCAGCATTCTTATAGAAATCTGTATATTTATTGTGGGCATGGGTAAAGCTATGATTGGCCAGTTCGATTAAAGGATTTTGTTTCAGGAGCTCAAGATCATTTTTTTGTTTTTTGCTTCCGTAGGCATGCTTTCCAACCAGAAAAGCTGTTGCACAAACGTTCCTTTTATCCAGTATTTTTAAAAGATTTTCTGTCCCCTGATTAGGACCGTCGTCAAAGGTAAGGTAGATCACTCTTTTGTCCGGGTCTACGCTTTCATCGTCCATTTTGACGACTGTTTCTGCGGTAGGATGTTCCTGTGAACCGGGTGTATTGTTCACATCATTCTTAAAATTACAGCTGCTCAGTAAAGCCGAAGTTGCACTCATCAATGCAAACATCCCGAGAAAAGTCTTATTTTTTGACTTTCCCGCAAAAATTTTTCTCATAAAAGTAATGGAGATTTAGATTGTTAAAAATCGTTAAAAATAACAATACAATGTTAACAAATTATATGCCATATTTTACTGTGTTTCTAGATTTTAAGGATATTTTAAAAACTTAATTTCAAAGAGAATTTATACTAATAACCTGATTATGAAACTATGATTTCGTTTTCTTTATATTTTAACATTTATAAATGTGAAAACGATAGTTATTCTCTATATTTATTGCGGGGAAATGATTCTTCATTTCTTTGGGAATTATTTTATTTTAACAAATCCATATTGTTTTTTTAATGTAGGCATCGAATAAAATCTATTCTAAAATGCTTTTTAAATAGGTGGCATTTTTAATAGCGGAAATTCCCCATGTATTATTGAAAAAGATAAAAGCAGTTTGGGGAATGTTTTTTATTTTTCCGGCAAGTGAATCAAGAAAATCTTTACTGTATTCAGATTTATAAAGTACAGGTTTTCCGTGCAGACGATAATAGAGGAATGACTGATGACTGATGATTATATTTTCAGGAAGATTTCCCGGAAAACTGACTCCGGAAAAAACGATATTCATATTTTTAAATAAATCAAAAACTTCTTTCTGCCACCAGGACTCATGACGGAACTCTATGACATTTAAAAAATTAAAATCTAATGCATTAAGAATTTTATTGCGGTTTTCCGGCGTATTTTGAAAAGATGGCGGAAACTGATACAGGAAGCCGGAAAGTTTGTTTTTGAGGCTGTTTTGAATATGATGACAGAATGCTGAGATGGTTTCTTTTGAATCGGTAAGATTCTTTTGATGAGTGATTAGCTTAGGAATTTTGATAAAGAATTTAAATTCCTCAGGAGTATCATCATGCCACTTTAAAAGTGTTTTTGCTGTAGGTTTTCTGTAAAATGTAGAATTGATCTCAACGGCATTAAAAGTCTGGCTATATAAAGAAAGAAAATCTTTATTTTGAGCATTGACAGGATATAAAGACCCTTTCCAGTCGTTATTATAAAATCCTGAACATCCTATATAAAGATTTTCTTTTTTCATATTGTTATTGTTTATTCAGATCCACAGAGTTTAATCTCAATGAATTCAGAATCACCGATAATGAGCTGATACTCATAGCAGCGGCGGCAATCATTGGTGATAGGAGAATTCCAAAGAATGGATACAATAATCCTGCCGCTACCGGAACACCCAGTACATTATAGATAAACGCAAAGAATAAGTTTTCTTTGATATTTTTAAGAAGTTTTTCGCTCAGTAGTTTTGCTTTTGCTACCCCAAGAATATCTCCTTTTAATAAAGTGATTTCAGCGCTTTCAATAGCTACATCAGTTCCGGTTCCCATCGCAATACCGATATCAGATTGGGCAAGGGCAGGAGAGTCATTGATTCCGTCTCCCGTCATCGCAACAATTTTACCCTGTTGCTGTAATTTTTTAACTTCATTCAGCTTGTCTTCAGGAAGACAGTTGGCTTTAAAATGTTTGATTCCCAGTTCATCTGCAACAGCTTTTGCCGTATGTTCATTGTCTCCTGTCATCATGATAATATCTACACCTTCGCTTGTCAGTCTTTCGACTGCTTTTTTGGAGCTGGATTTAATTTTATCAGTAAAGCTGATGAATCCTAATACCTTTTGATCCTGTGCAATATAAGAGATCGTATGAGCTTTTGACTGTACTTTTACGGCTTTTTGCTTCAGGCTGTCAGGAATCTGAATCTGATAAGAGGTCAAAAGGCTTTCGTTTCCAAGGTAAGTTGTTTTTCCATCGATATTTCCTTTTACTCCTTTTCCTGAAATATTTTCAAACTGATCCACTTTTTCAGCAGAAATGTTTTCGTCTTTTGCTTTTTTAATGACTGCATTGGATAAAGGGTGTTCTGAATTCTGATTTAATGAAAATGCTAATTTTAAAATTTGATGCTCATCATCATCATCATCATTTGCGGTTTCAACATACTCTACAGATGGTTTTCCTTCCGTAAGGGTTCCTGTTTTATCAGTGATCAGTACATTCACTCTGTTCATTTGTTCAAGGGCTTCGGCATTTTTAATCAGAATACCGTTTTTAGCCCCTTTTCCTATTCCTACCATGAGAGACATAGGAGTAGCAAGACCAAGTGCACAAGGACAGGCCACGATTAACACGGCCACCGCGTTTATAAAAGCAAATAAACTTCTTTTCCCTTCCGGTCCGAAGAACTGCCATAACACAAAAGTGAGTACTGCAATAAGTATCACTGCCGGAACAAATATTTTTGATACTTTATCGGTTAATTTCTGAATAGGCGCTTTGCTTCGGCTGGCTTCATTCACCATTTTAATGATTTGAGAAAGAAGGGTTTCGTCACCCACTTTTTCAGCTCTCATAATGAAAACCTGATTTCCGTTGATCGTTCCTGATGAAACCTTGTCGTCGATGTTTTTCTCAACAGGTACGGGTTCACCGGTGATCATGCTTTCGTCCACGACAGAATTTCCTTCCGTAATTTTACCGTCCACCGGAATTTTTTCACCGGGTTTTACCTTTAAAAGATCTCCGATTTTGACCTGAGAAAGTAAAACCCTTTTTTCTTCACCGTTCACAATAAGATGGGCTTCATCCGGTGAAAGATTCATAAGTTCTTTAATAGCATTCCCAGTTTTTTTATGAGCGGCAGCTTCCATAAGCTGGCCCAAAATAACCAACGTCAGGATGACACAGACTGCCTCAAAATATAAAGGGATTTCATGATTATGTCCACGGATTTCATGGGGGATAATATCGGGGAATACTAATGCGGCAATACTGAAAATAAATGCTGCGGCTACGCCCAGAGCAATAAGACTGAACATATTAAGATTCCAGGTTTTGAAAGAAACCCAACCTCTTTTTAAAAGAAACCATCCCGAGTAAAACGTGACAGGAAGAGTTAGTGCTAACTCAATAAAGCCCTGGATCTGATGAGAGAAAGGAAAATTAATAAGCATGCCTCCCATAGAAAGGATAAACACAGGAATGGTAAATGCCAGTGAAATGATAAATTTTCTTTTAAGGATATTGTATGTCTCATCTTCTTCATCGTCATCACCATCGGGCATCCTTACGAGATCCATTCCACAGATAGGGCAGCTTCCCGGCTCGTCGCGGATGATTTCCGGGTGCATCGGACAGGTATATTTTGCTGTTTTCTTTTCAGGATATTTTACAAGATCCATTCCGCATACCGGACATCCTACGTTAGAATCATAGGTTTTATCACCTTCACAATACATCGGGCAATAATATTTTCCGGCCATATCATCTGTTACTGCAGGAGCTTCATGATGATGCGCGTGTGAATGTGAATGGTGATGATGATGGGATGCTGCATTTTTCACAAGATCTGCCGTGATCTCTTCCATATGCATATGGCAAACCGGACAGTCTCCTTTTTCATCATAAGTTTTGTCACCTTCGCAAAACATAGGACAATAGTATTTTCCTATACTGTCTTTAAAATTTTCCGGAAGGTTAGATGATGAATACGTTGGTTTGTGATTAGGATCCTTAGCCAGTTTTTCTTCAATAGGAACCAGATACATTTTGCAGACAGGGCATCTTTCTCCCTGTTTAAAATATACTTTGTCGCCTTCGCATTCCATAGGACAATAATAAACGGATGAAGGAGATACGCGATCCTGAGGTTTTGTAAAAACTTTATCCGGATTTTCAGGATCTTCGAGTTTATATTTTCCTATTTCGGACAATGCATTATTTAATACAGAAAGCCCTACTTCGTGATGAGACGTTATTGTTGCGGTATTGTTTTCCAGATTGACATCGGCTTTTACACCTTGCACGCTGTTCAGCTTTTCTGAAATCTTTTTCTGGCAACCTGAGCAGGTCATTCCTAGTATTTTATACTGTCGTTCCATGATGCTTAAATTTATCATACAAATTTCCAAAAAGGAGATCTAAGGTTGTTATAAATTTAAGGATAATAGTTATAGAATTTGGATCGGTTGGAAAAGCACCGGAGTATTAGAGCAATGAGAGATTCAAAATGTTGTTAAGATTTAATTTCAAAACTTTCAGTTACCTAATACTCTTTACCTTAATCAAAGATTGTCAAGAGGTTTTCTGTGATGGTCCTTTAGCTTTTTAAACTCGGTAGGAGTGAAGCCGGTACTGTTTCTGAATTGAGTAGAAAGATGCTGAACGCTTTTGTATCCAAGCTTTCCCGCGATTTCAGTAAGGGTAAATTCGTTATACAAAAGCAACTCCTTTACTTTTTCAATTTTTTGAAGAATGAAAAACTGCTCAAGGGTAATGTTTTCATTTTGAGAAAAGGTTTTTGAAAGGGAACTGTAGTCTTTATGAAGTTTCGAGCTTAGAAACTCTGAGAGTAAAAAATCCTCAGAGATATCGAGTCCGCTGATTTTCATAATAATCAGATTTTTAATTTTTTCCACCAACTGGTATGCAGAATCCATAATTCTTTCAAAACCAGTTGCTACCAGTTCCTTTTCGATAATCCGCATTTTTTCAGGAGATATTTCCGAGGCTGTTTCTGCTTCACCTAATATAACAGAACGGGGTGCTGCCCCTGCTTTATTAAAAATATCTTCAACAGCAGAAATGCATCTGTTGCAGACCATGTTTTTTATGAATATTTTCATAGGTCGTTATTTAACCTGTCTTTAACGAATTCAATCTGAGTTTTGCCGTGAGGAGAAGGATTGCCGTCACTGTCAAGGTTCACCATTACAATTTTATCAACTGTAATGATAGTCTGATGAGTCATCTTGTTTCTGACATTACAACACAGGGTAATAGAGGATGATCCGAAATGTGTCGCTTCAATACCTATTTCTATAATATCACCTTGTTTTGCAGAGCTTACAAAATTGATTTCTGAAATGAATTTAGTGACCACTTTTGTGTTTTCCAGCTGGATGATAGCGTATAACGCCGCTTCTTCATCGATCCATTGTAAAAGTCTTCCTCCAAAAAGAGAATGGTTTGGATTTAAGTCTTCAGGTTTTACCCATTTTCTGGTATGATAGTTCATATTCTAATAATTTGTATTGCAAATTTAATGTTTAAAGACGGGCTTTTCAAAAGAATACTATTTATTGATCAAAAGAAGATGATTCATTTTCTCAATCATTTTCTTTTGGAACGCATTGCTCTTACTTTTGTAACGGAAGTATCATTGATGAGTTTTTGATATTCTTCACTTTCTATAGGATAAATGGCCACTTTACCCAGTTTATTATGATGAAAACCGAATCCGTATCTTTTTGCAAGAGGGGAAGATCGGAAGCAGGCTTGTCCTTTTGAAAAAAATATAATCCTTGCTTCCTGTTTTTCGCTTTCTGAAATGTCATTTTTAATAGCATAACATTCAAAAATGATATCATCGGAAGTAAACTGATAAGGATGATTTATGATTTTTTCATACTGAAGACGAGCCAGAGTTTTTTCTTTTTTCTCAGATGGTACCTCTCCGTGAGAAACAGGACAGTCTTCAGCAACTTCAATCAGGGTATTTGTAAAATTGGTGGTATGTTCTTTCATAACCCTTGCCTTTTATTGGTTGGTATAAAGATACGGCTATTCTTTATATTCCAGAATATCTCCAGGTTGGCAGTTTAAAGCTTCGCAAATAGCCTCAAGAGTACTGAAACGAATCGCTTTGGCTTTTCCTGTTTTTAAAATAGAAAGATTGGAAAGACTAAGGTCTACTTTTTTAGAAAGTTCATTGAGGGACATTTTTCTTGTAGCCATCATGATATCCAGGTTTACAATTATCGGCATGATTCGATTTTTTTTAATTAATAATGTGAAAGAGAGATCGTCTGGTAATTTTGTTAACTAACTTTAACTTTTTGTAAATATCGGTAATTATTGATTGTTAATCAATAAATATTTATTCTTTTTTAATTAAATTAAAGACTGAGTTAAAATAAAAGTGATAAACATTAAAAAAAAATCTTTGATTTGTTTTTTTTAATTGTATCTTGCATACGTTTATATTTGGAATCAATATTTGTTCATTAATTTATGTTGTTTTTCTTTTATATACCAAATTTTTATTAATTTTTTAATTTTATTTAAAATGAACATTTTTGTTTCAAACATCAATTACGCAACTAAAGAATATGAGTTGCATGATCTATTTGCAGAATTTGGAGACGTATCATCCGCTAAAATCGTTATGGACAGAGAAACTGGCCGTTCAAGAGGTTTCGGTTTTGTTGAAATGGGTGATGAAGAAGGACAACAAGCTATCGAAGCTCTTAATCAGAAAGAATTCAACGGAAAAGCGTTAAACGTATCTGAAGCTAAACCAAGAGAAGAGAAGCCAAGAAGAAGTTTCGATAACAACAGAGGTGGTGGTTATGGAAACAACAGAGGTGGCGGAAGCTATGGAAACAACCGTGGCGGAGGTGATCGCGGTGGAAACGGCGGAAAACGTTGGTAAAAAATATGAAGCGGCTTTTTTAAGCCGCTTTTTTTATGTCTATTTTTCCCTGATCAGAAGGGCCGCATCATTATAATACAGATTCTCGGTACTGTATGAATTTTTTCCTTTCGAGATTTCGGGGAAAATCATTTTAATATGATATTTTCCTAAGTCGCCCTCTACAGAAATTTCTTTTACCTCTGTAATGCCAGAATCTTTATTACTATCTTTAAAGAGTCTGATGAGAGCAGGTGTAAAATCTATTTCCTCCTTTCCGTTAAGAAGCACTCTAATGGCTTCCGACTCATTTACTTTAGTTTTGTTATCGATAAGAAACTGATCTCCATTGATTTTCTTTGATATTTTCCCATAGCTTTGAAAATTAATCAAATACTGATATCCTTTAATATCAGTCACTTCATTTTCAGAACGAAGCGTCAGAAGCTCGTATTCGGGTAGTTCGCTATGTTTATCAGCATATGTGAACGCTTTCCGAAGACTATTATTTATCGTCCAGTAATACGGATTTTTAAAAGCATCCGATAACTGGATACGCGTTTTTGAATTTATAAGATCCAGTAAAAAAGCTTCCTGTTTTCTGTTGATGAGAAATTCAAACTGTGATGTCATTTTATCAATAACCGGATCAGAAATTTTTTTGTTAAAATCTATACTGTTGTTGGTAAGGAGTTGATGATCATTCAAAAGTTTCATCAATTCGCTTTTCTGACTTCTTTTAGACACACTGAATGCATTCAGATAAGGGAATACAAGTGCAAAGACTCCGAGTATGAATAAACTTACCGGTATAAATCGGATGCTTGCATTTTTCCTGAAAATAAAATAGACCACTAAACCTGTCAGCCATACCGCTAAGAGCAGAACAAAATATCTGAGTTCTGTGTATCCGTATGTGGAAATTCTGGTAAATACAGCCGCAAAAAGTAAGATGATAAGGGGGATAAGCGTATAATAGAACAGTCTTGAAAATACTTTTACCCAGGATTTCGCATGATCTTCCTTTAATGGATGTACAAGCAGTAAAGCAAGAATTCCCACAATACTGTATGCAAGCACAAGATAGGATACCCAGCCTCTTGGCAGTTCCCAGTTAATCAATATTTTAAATGAATAAAAATAAAGAATGACGGCGTAGATCAGGAGAAGAGGAATTAAAATAAACTGGGTGAAAAATTTTAAAACTACCGGATATTTACTGTCTTTTTCGAGATGGAAAAGTCCGTTTTCGTTGAATATCAGGAAAATTAAGCAACTCCCTGTAACAGACATCAGAAAAAATATATCAAAGTAAATTCGATCGTGAAAACTGAAATCAAAAAGTTTGTCAACAGCTAAGACTGCAAGTTCTATACCTCCGGTAAGAACCCCGGTAAATAAAAAGGTAAGGACAATATTTACAAAAAGATTTTTGTTGTATTGCCAAAAACCATGCTCTTTATTCCGTTGCAGGAAAGGAACGAAAGAAACAAAGAGATGGGAAAGAAGAAAAGTTATTATGATAATGTATCCATACACCTTTGTAAAATCTTTTCGGGTATCGGGCAGTATTAAATAAAATCCAATGAGGAAAATAATTCCTGTCCATTCAAGAAGATAACGTCTTCCGATCCGTTGGGAAAGCATTTGTAATGCAAACATCAGTGATATTCCCAGTCCGGAACATATGGTAAATTTAGCATAACCCAGAAAAGAAACCTCTGAAGTCTGGGTTTCATGCAAAAAAATGGCTCCGGTAGAAGTTAACAGAGCCATTAGGAGAACGATAGGAGAGCGTAGAATAACTTCTTTGGCTTTTCCTGTTATTTCAAAAATTTTTATTTTCATCAGCAGTTCAATTTATACTTTTTTCTTTTTTTTCTTCTTTTCTTTATCTTTTTCCTTGCTTTTGATTTTTTTCTCTTTTTTAGGGCTCAGGATTTCTTCAGCGAATTCATATTTAGGCTCCTCAGGTTTGGTAGGTTTAATCTCAATTCTAAGGTCGAAATAACCTTTAAGATCATCTTGTGAGATTAATTTTTCATTGAATAAGAATTCTAAAATTTCCTTTCCGGAGTCATTAAAAAAATGATGTGAAAGTTCTTTTAATAAGAACTTTTTATATTCGTCAAAAGGGACCTGCACCGTATATTTAAAAATTCTGCCTTCTTTTAGAGTAGATAAATATCCTTTTTCAACCAGTATTTTCAGATAAGTAGATACTGTATTCTGATGTGGTTTGGGTTCAGGATGTTGCTCCATAATGTCTTTAAGATAAAAGGAATCCAGTTTCCAGAACAGCTTCATAAAGTTTTCCTCCGCGGCGGTAAGATGATTAATTTTCATAGATTCTTTTAATGTTGAAATTGAATATTGCAATAAAGATAGACAAAAGATATCAGAAAAGCTATTCCGGCCCCCATAAATACTTCTTTTACGGTATGCCTTTTTAAAATAATTCTGGTAATACCAACCAGGGCAGCAATGCCTAACCATAGGATTCCGATGGCAGGGTCTAATGAGAAAAATAATGCAGCAACAAACACATTGAAAGCCGTATGCATCGAGCTTTTAATGAAAAAATTACTGATCTGAAGAGCTAAAAGAAGAATGAAAATAAATAGCATGACCAGATCTAGATATCCGTTTCTGATATAATTAAAAATAAGGTAAGCAATCAGACAGATAGCAATAAATATATATAATGTCTTTCTCTGAACACGGTTGGATACATCCATATTAGTATATCTTCCCGTTTTCACATTCCATACCAGCCATATGACAACCGGAGCAATGACCATTACTAATATAGGAAGAAAATAAAGCACAGAATCTGTAAGGGAATATTCTCTGATACTCATATAAATGAAGAAAATTGTCAGAGAAATTAAAGGATTGAAAAAATCTGAGACGAGTTTTGAAATTTTATGGGATATAGATGAACTTTTTTCTTCCATAATTTAAGTTTAAGAGTCAAATATAACATTATAAGCCCAGAAAACAAGAGGAAAAGACAAATGAACTTTCCGAATAGAGGGTAAGGTAAGTTGATCAATGATATTAGCTGTAGAGCGCTGAGACCAGCAATATTTTCCTCAGGAAAGAATAGCAAAGTAAATTATCTGTTAAGAATAATTAATAAGGAATAAATTCATTGCATGTCACCAAGTTCTATGGGCTGAATAAGAAACAGAAGCGTTTTATCTCCATCCGATTTTGCAGAAAAAACGAAAAGTTACTTATGCATACAATAAAAACAAAGTTTTTTTCATAATTTTGCTCAACTATTTCATAATAAAAAAGCAAGAGCTAACACATGAAAGAATTTTCTAAAGAGGTATACCTGAAGTGGTATGAAGATATGACAATGTGGAGAAGGTTTGAAGACAAATGCCGTTCTCTTTATCTAAAACAAAAGATCAGGGGTTTTTTACATTTGTATAACGGTCAGGAAGCAATCCCTGCCGGATTCACACATGCAATGGATTTAACGAAGGACAGTATGATTACTGCTTACAGATGCCATATCCATCCAATGGCGATGGGAGTAGATCCTAAGAGAATCATGGCGGAACTTTGTGGTAAAGCAACAGGAACATCCGGAGGTATGGGTGGATCTATGCACATTTTCAGCAAAGAACATCGTTTTTACGGAGGACATGGTATTGTAGGAGGTCAGATTCCTTTGGGAGCAGGTATTGCTTTTGCAGATAAATATTTCGACAGAAAAGCTGTAAACATCTGTTTCTTTGGAGACGGAGCTGCTAGACAAGGTTCATTACATGAAACTTTTAACATGGCGATGAACTGGAAACTGCCTGTGGTATTTGTTGTAGAAAACAACCAGTATGCTATGGGAACTTCTGTAAAAAGAACTGCTAATCACGAAGATATCTATAAATTAGGATTAGGATATGAAATGCCTTGTCTTGCAGTAGATGCTATGGATCCTGAAAAAGTGGCAGAAGCTGCTTACGAAGCTATTGAAAGAGCAAGAAGAGGAGACGGACCAACATTCATTGAAGCAAGAACTTACCGTTACAGAGGACACTCTATGTCTGATGCTGAACCATACAGATCTAAAGAAGAAGTAGCTATTCATAAAAATGATGACCCTATCGAACTGGTTAAACACAGAATTTTAGAAAACGGTTGGGCTACTGAACAAGAATTGGAAGCTATGGATAACAAGTCAAGAGACTTTGTGGATGAATGCATCGAGTTTATGGAAAATTCTCCATACCCTGAAGCAGATAAAATCTATGAGTACGTTTATGCTCAGGAAGATTATCCATTCTTAGATAAATTAGAAAATCAATAAATAAAAGAATTAATTTGATATTTGATATTTGACGTTCCCGAAATCTCAAATCTCGAATCTCGAATCTCAAATCAATATAGATTATGGCAGAAGTAATTACGATGCCCCGCCTTTCGGACACGATGACGGAAGGGAAAGTGGCGAAATGGCATAAAAAAGTAGGAGATAAAGTAAAAGAAGGAGATATTTTAGCTGAAATTGAAACTGACAAAGCAGTTCAGGATTTCGAATCTGAAGTAGAAGGAACTCTTTTATACGTAGGTGTAGAAGAAGGTGCTGCTGCTGCTGTAGACTCTGTTTTGGCAATTATTGGTAATGAAGGAGAAGATATTTCAGGATTGACAGGTGGGGCAGCTGCTCCGGCTGCAGCTTCTGAAGAAAAAAAATCTGAAGAACAACCTAAAACAGAAGCTCCGGCTGCTGAAGCTGCAAGCGCAGAAATTCCGGCAGGAGTGGAAATGATTACAATGCCAAGACTTTCTGATACCATGACAGAAGGTAAAGTAGCTAAGTGGCATAAAAATGTAGGGGATACTGTAAAAGAAGGAGATCTTCTTGCCGAAATCGAAACAGATAAAGCGGTACAGGATTTCGAATCTGAATTCAACGGAGTTCTGTTGAAGCAGGGAGTAGAAGAAGGAGGTGCTGCTCCGGTTGATTCTGTATTGGCTATCATTGGCCCTGCAGGAACAGATGTTTCAGCTGTAGGAGCTCCAAAAGCTGCTGCTCCGGTTTCCGAAAAACCTGCTGAACAAAAATCAGAAGCTAAAACAGAAGAAAAAGCTGCTCCGGCTGCGGACGCTTCATCTTCCGACAGAGTAGCAATTTCTCCATTGGCTAAAAAAATGGCTCAGGATAAAGGCGTTGATATCAACAGTGTTCAGGGATCTGGAGAAAACGGAAGAATCGTTAAGAAAGATATTGAAAATTACCAGCCTTCTCAAGCAAAACCGGCTGCTCCGGCTGCAAGTGCTGCTGCTCAGGTTGCGGTAAGCTTCGTTCAGGGAGAAGATACAGAGACTCCAAACTCACAGGTAAGAAACATAATTGCAAAACGTCTTTCTGAAAGTAAATTCTCTGCTCCACACTATTATCTGATGGTTGAAATCAACATGGATAAAGCTATTGAAGCGAGAAAAGAAATCAACTCTTTACCGGATACTAAAATCTCTTTCAATGATATGATCATTAAGGCAACTGCGATTGCTTTAAGAAAACACCCTCAGGTAAATTCAAGCTGGGCTGGAGATAAAATCATTCACAGAGGAAATATCAATATTGGTGTAGCAGTGGCTATTCCTGACGGATTAGTGGTTCCTGTATTGAAGAACACAGATCAGATGACGTATACTCAGATTTCTGCATCAGTGAAAGATATGGCTTCAAGAGCTAAGAGTAAAGGTCTTAAAGCAAATGAAATGGAAGGATCTACATTCTCTATTTCTAACCTTGGAATGTTCGGAATCGAAACATTTACAAGTATTATCAATCAGCCGAACTCTGCTATCCTTTCTGTAGGAGCAATTATTGAGAAACCGATTGTTAAAAACGGTCAGATCGTAGTCGGAAACACAATGAAACTTTCATTGGCATGTGACCACAGAGTAGTAGACGGTGCTACAGGGGCTCAATTCTTACAAACTTTAAGAACATATTTAGAGAGCCCATTAACATTGTTAGTGTAATTTTTCTAAATAATATAGATAAAAACCTCTCAGTATGAGAGGTTTTTTTTGACCCCGAAATCAGACAGAATAAGGATTTTTTAAAAAAAACTTTCCTTTTTCTCTTAGGAATATCTATATTTAAAAACCAGATCGCTTTTGTAATAAAAACCGGTCGGGCAGTAAAACTCATACCGATGAAAACAAATATTAAAATTAATAATCCGTGCCCTGAAAAGTGGGAACATATGCAAAGCTCTTCTCAGGGAAAATTTTGCCAGATCTGTTCAAAAAATATTTTTGATTTTACGGACCGAACGGACGAAGAAATCAAAGATGTTCTAAACAAAGCAAACGACGGCTCCGTATGTGGACGATTGGGTTCTCCATTTTTTCCAAAAATTGCAGCTGGTGTTATTTTAATGACCAATATTGCTTTTGTACAGGCTCAAACCAAAGATGATTCAGGAATACATATCGAAAAGAGAATAAGGCATATTACCAAAATGTCCGGAAGGCTTATCCATAAAGAGACCGGAAAGGTGATTTCAGGTGCAGAAGTTTTCTTCATAACCAAAAAACAATATATTAAAAGTTCAACCAATGAGAATGGATTTTTTTCAATAGACCTTCCTGATGACCTTATTAAAGCTGAAAATGTACTGTATTTTAATTTTGATGAGGTCAATGAACTCAAAAGGAAAGAGCATAAGACACAGGGCGATATCGGTGGATATAATTATGGAAACCAGGCTGTGTTTTTTTCGAAACAGGAAAAGATGGAGAACAGGAAATTTGAAATTAATGATGGCGGATATGAGATCGGTACTGTGGTCTTCGTTGAGGATCCGCCACCCAACCATTATTATCTGGATGGGAAAAGTATTGGGGAGGAAAAGTTCGAAAAACTGAAAAAAGAATATCCGGATTATCTGTATTTTTCTTTTGAAGGAAGGGCTGCTAAAATTATTGATGGTGGTGATTTCATAGATACATTGCAGCTGTTGTATTCAAAATAAATAAAAACTCGGAAAATCTTCATGTTTTTTGTGGAAGTTTACTTAAGAATTAAAAATTATCGCCTTATTTTTTGGCCGGATTTTAAAATCAAATTAGTATTTTTGAATCATGATTAAAGCAAGAAATATCCATAAATCTTATGGGAATTTAGAAGTACTGAAAGGTGTTGATATTCATATCAAAATGGGAGAGGTTGTTTCTATTGTCGGAGAATCAGGAGCCGGAAAATCTACATTGCTGCAGATTTTAGGAACCCTGGATCATCCCAGCAATTCATCGAAATATGATACGGAAATAGCTATTGCAGGAGAATCATTTATCAACATGAATGATAAGCAGCTGTCTAAATTCAGAAACCAGAATATTGGTTTTGTATTTCAGTTTCATCAGCTTCTTCCCGAGTTTACGGCTCTGGAAAATGTATTGCTTCCTACAAAAATTGCAGGAGCCCATGAAAAGGAAGCTCTTGAAAAGGCTTTTGCTTTATTTGAAGATTTGAAAATTGAACAGAGGCTGCATCATAAACCTAATCAGCTGTCCGGTGGGGAAGCTCAAAGGGTAGCGGTTGCAAGAGCTTTGATCAATTCACCAAAAATTATTTTTGCCGATGAGCCAACGGGTAACCTGGATTCTAAGAATGCAGATGATCTTCACCGATTATTCTTTGATTTAAGGGATAAGTATAATCAGACATTTGTGATCGTAACACACAACCCTAATCTTGCTGAAATTACAGATCGTAAGCTTGTCATGAAAGACGGAATGATTATAGAATAACTTGATCAGCTGGATGATGAGACACTTTCTTTTCCTTTTTATATTCCTGATCTCATGTTCAAAAGCTGAGTCACAGCGGTTGGAAACTTCCGGTGTACCCACCTCTAAAATTGCTGAGATTAAAAATTATCTGAAAGGGAAAAATTATAATCAGGATTTGGCAGTTTTTATTAACTTTAAGATTAGTTCGGGAAAATATCGTTATTTTATTTATGATCTGAAAAAGAATAAAATAGTTCAAAAAGCTATCGTATCTCATGGCTCAGGCTCAGTTATTCCACATTCAGATGCATTGCAGTTCAGCAATATCGATGGCTCTTATCAGTCTTCATTAGGCAAGTATGAGATTCGTGAAAGCTATATGGGGAAATACGGAAAAGCTTATCGCTTAAAAGGTCTGGATGCTACCAATAATAACGCAATGCAAAGGGCTATTGTTCTTCATTCTTACGGGTGTATTCCGGATAAAGAATCTCAGACACCGGCATGTTTAAGTTTAGGCTGTCCTATGCTTTCCATGAATGCCTTTGAGAAAACAGCACAATATATTGACCAGTCAGAGCTGCCCATTATTTTATATGCTTTTTATTAACTTATAATGTACTCCATGCCTCTAAAGTTTCTTGCAGAAGATGACAGACCCAGAGAAAAGTTTTTGCAAAAAGGCAAGAATTCACTTTCTGATTCAGAATTGCTTGCGATTATTATGGGAAGCGGAAGCAGGGAAGAAAGTGTGGTAGAATTGGCAAGGAAAATTTTATCATCGGTGAATAATAACTGGCATCAGCTGGGTCTGTTATCCATCAAAGATCTTATGAAATTTAAAGGAATAGGAGAAGCAAAAGCAATCTCTATTATTGCAGCCTTAGAAATAGGCAGGAGAAGAGCGGGACAGGAAATTCCCGAAAAGACAGTTATCGGAAACAGTAATGATGCTTATCTTATTCTTAAAAATCAATTGTCAGATTTGAGAACCGAGGAGTTCTGGGCGATTTTTCTCAATAACAGCAATAAAGTTGTACACATCTCACAATTGACACAGGGAGGAATCAGTCAGTCTGTTGTAGATGTAAGGGTGCTTTTTAAGATTGCCTTAGACCATTTTTCGACCGGAATTATTATTGCTCATAACCATCCTTCAGGAAGCTTAAAACCAAGCAGGGAGGATGTACATATTACACAGAAAATAAAAGAAGCCGGGATGACACTAAGTATTCAGCTTTTAGACCATATTATCATTACACAGGATTCATATTTTAGTTTTTCAGACACCGGGTTATTATGATTAGGCGATTAAGATATAATGAAATTGATTTCAGAAAATATACTGCATGTCTGGAACAATCTGAGCAGTATAATGGGTACGCCCGAAAAGAAACTTTAGACCAGTTGTCAGGAAACTGGCATATATTGGTCTATAATGACTACGAAGCAGTAATGCCGGTTAATATCGTTAAGAAATTCGGGTTGAATTTTGTGCATATGCCTCTGTTCTGCCAGCAATTGGGAGTATTTTCAAAACAGGATGATCCGCAGATCAACGATCTTTTTTTACATTTTTTAAAAAAGAAATATTTACTTTTCCTGTATACTTTTAACCACCATAATGTATTCTCCATACCATTGGAAGTAAGGAAAAATTACATTATTCCGGTCTCCGATTACAGTATTTTAAAAAGGAAAAAATATTTTAAAGGACGAAAATCTACAGTCAAATGGTCACAGCACCTTATATATCGTGAAGTTTATCCGGACGCAGATTGTTTTTCTTTTATTGAAAATCATTTTAAAGGACTTTCAAAAGAAAAAGATCTTAAAATATTTAAAAGCTATTTTGATTTCCTGGCCAATCATCATCAACTTAAACTTTGCGGTGCCTATCTGGAAGACCGTCTGATAAACCTTGCTGTTTTAATCTCTGAACCGGACCAGCTTTCCCTGTTAGCTCTTGTTAATGATGAAACCAGTAAAAAAGAAGACGGAGCTTCTTTTGTTATTGATAAAATTCTGGAAAACAATATCGGAGAAAAGAAGTTTAATTTTATGGGGAGTAATATCCGGGGAATAGAAGTTTTTTTTAAAAGTTTTGGCGGTGAGCTTAATGCATACCCTTTTATTGAAAATAAGCTGATGAAAAAATTTTCATGACAGATTATTTGTTTAGATTGGTTCTAATTAACCATTATTCCGTAACTTTATACAATACTTATCATAACCGTTATGTTTCAGCAAATCCGCAACTATAAATTGTCTTATATGCTTTACAACTTCTTTCAAAAAAATAAGTTGAAGCACAATATTCCTCTGTACAAAAAATACGGTATTAACAAGACTTATTATTCTCCTATTTCCAGTAAAGATTTTGCTCATCTTCCTCTTGCTGAAAGAAGTATTGATACCAATAAGCTTTCAGCCACCGCTTTTTATAAAAATCTGACACAGGAAAGTAAGGAAAGTGCATTGCAATACGATGAAAACGGTTACATGGTAATCCGCAATTTTTTAAGTGCTGATAAAGCTGATCGTATTAATGACGAAATTGATAAATTGATGAAAGACGGAACATTGAAGTTCCGGTACGGTGGAAAGCTGATGTTTGCAATTCATCATTCGGATATTATTAAGAATATTGGCAGTGACAAAGATTTTCTTGAGTTTTTATCCCTATTGCTTGACGGAAAGGCCAAATTATTCCAGAGTATCAATTTTATTAACGGAAGCCAGCAGAAAACGCATTCAGACAGTATCCATATGACAACTTATCCGCTGGGAGGGCTTCTTGGTGTCTGGATTGCCTTAGAAGATGTAGATGAAACCAACGGTGCTCTTCATTATATTCCCGGAACTCATAAACTTCCTTATTTCCTTAATTCGGATTATGATAATGAAGGTTCAGCCTTAAAAATCGGAAAGAAAAGCTATAAAGCTTATGAAGAATTTCTGGATGATAAAGTAAAGGAAATGGGACTGGAAAAAGAAATTTTCAGAGCTAAAAAAGGCGATTTACTGATATGGCATGCGAACATTCTTCATGGCGGAGAACCCCATATTGATAAAAATAAAACCAGAAAAAGCCTAGTGTATCACTTTTTTGATGAAAACAGTGTGTGTTATCATGAAGTTACACAAAGGCCTGCCTTATTTGAGCTGTAATATCAGAAAATATTAGTAATTTTGCCACCTAAAATTATGGCTAGCTTTTCAGAATATCTACCGTATGCTTTTGCATTGATTATTGCAATACCTTTTCTGGTTTTGCTAAGACAGTTTGTACATTCTTATATTACCCTTAAAAATCAGGAGATTAAGTTGCTTTCGGTAAAATCCAATTCAGAAAATAAGACCCATTCTTATGAGAGAATGACACTTTTTCTTGAAAGAATGAAACCTTCAAATCTCATTCAGAAATTTGATAAGGAGCTGGCGGTTCATGAGTTTATCTTTCTTACAGAAAAGACAATCAATGATGAATTCGAATACAATTCTTCACAACAACTTTATCTGTCAAAAAATTCATGGAAAAACACTGTAGATTCTAAAAATGCAATCATCGAATTGCTCCATAAAACATATGAGGGGCTGAACGGAAATGCCAATCTGGACGAGTTCAAAACCATTTTCATCATGAATTATATGGAAGACAACGATTATATTGCACAAACAATAGAAGATCTGAGAAAAGAAATTTTAATAATAACTTAAAAAATAAGAGATAAAATAATGATTCCAAATTTTAAAGCACATCCATGGCACGGAATTTCTGCAGGAGAGGATGCACCAAATGTTGTTAATGTATTTGTGGAAATTGTTCCTTCAGATACCATTAAATATGAAGTAGATAAAGAAACAGGATATTTAAAGGTAGACAGACCTCAGAAGTTTTCTAACATTATCCCTGCTTTATACGGATTTGTTCCAAGAACATACTGTCATAACGAGGTGATGAGACTTGCGGTAGAAGCAGGAGCTACTGATGTGACAATGGGAGATCATGATCCGCTTGATATCTGTGTATTAAGCTCTCATAATATCCACGCAGGAGGCCTTTTGATGGAAGCTATTCCAATCGGAGGATTTAAAATGATCGACGGCGGAGAAGCTGATGATAAAATCGTTGCTGTAATGATCAATGATCATGCTTTCGGACATTTCAGAGATATTTCCGAACTACCTGAAGCGGAAGTTAAAAGATTAATGCACTACTTCTTAACGTATAAGAACTTACCGGATGAGCCTGCAAAATGCAGAATCCATGAAGTATACGGAGCTGAGCATGCAAGAAAAGTAATTCTAGCATCTCAGGCAGATTATGCAGAAAAATTCGGAGGATAATATTCTCTAATTTACATGATAAATAAAAAGACAAATCATTTCCGGTTTGTCTTTTTTTTATTTTTTAAAAAAATATAACCTCTCATGTTTCCGGTTTTTTACACTTTTTATATGGCAAGCAGATCCCAGATTGTAAATTCTGTGCCCCGATGCTATAAAACAACCATTTTTTTTAATGCTTTGGTGATAATTATTTATTATATTTAATTTTCTATTACCAAAAAAATATTAAACTATGGATCTATTTGTGTTAGTGCCAATTTTTGGTGTTGTGGCTTTGCTTTATACATTTCTTCAGAGTAACTGGGTCAGTAAACAGAATGCCGGAAACGAAAAAATGAAAATAATCAGCGGACATATAGCTGATGGTGCGATGGCTTTTCTAAAGGCCGAGTACAAGATTTTAACCTATTTTGTTGTTATTGTAGCCATTTTACTTGCCGTAATGGGGTCTACAAACTCTAATTCTCACTGGAGCATTGGACTTGCTTTTATTGTAGGAGCTATATTCTCTGCTACTGCAGGTTTTATCGGGATGAAGATTGCAACAAAAGCCAATGTAAGAACTGCCGAAGCCGCAAGAACATCACTCTCAAAAGCGCTAAAAGTATCTTTTACCGGAGGTTCCGTTATGGGAATGGGAGTTGCAGGTCTTGCTGTATTAGGGTTGGGAGCCGTATTCCTTATTATTAAGCAGATTTTTGCACCGGATGCTACGGTAGATTCTCACGAAATGGAAAGAACGATTGAAATCCTTACCGGATTTTCTCTGGGAGCAGAATCTATTGCTCTTTTTGCAAGAGTAGGCGGCGGAATTTATACAAAAGCGGCTGATGTAGGTGCTGATCTCGTAGGAAAAGTAGAAGCGGGAATTCCTGAAGATGACCCGAGAAATCCTGCTACCATTGCCGATAATGTAGGGGATAACGTAGGAGATGTTGCCGGAATGGGTGCCGATCTTTTCGGCTCTTATATTGCAACGGTTCTGGCAACAATGGTGTTGGGGAGAGAAACCATTTCTGATGATTCTTTTGGTGGTTTTGCCCCCATTTTATTGCCTATGCTTATTGCCGGAACAGGAATCATTTTTTCAATGATAGGAACTTTATTTGTGAAAATTAATGATAATGAAGGTTCATCAACATCCAGCGTACAGAATGCTCTGAACCTGGGGAACTGGGGAAGTATTGTGATCACAGCGATCGCTTCTTATTTTCTGGTTACCTATATTCTTCCTGAAAAAATGATACTCAGAGGGCATGAGTTTACGAAAATGGGAGTCTTCGGAGCAATTATGGTAGGTTTGGTTGTAGGAACTTTAATGAGCATTATTACGGAATACTATACTGCCATGGGAAAAAGACCGGTTTCCAGTATTGTGAGACAGTCTTCTACAGGACATGCTACCAATATTATCGGAGGGCTTTCTGTAGGAATGGAATCTACTTTACTCCCTATCATTGTACTGGCCGGTGGAATTTACGGATCGTATCTGTGTGCCGGACTTTACGGTGTCGCTATTGCCGCTGCCGGAATGATGGCTACTACAGCAATGCAACTGGCTATTGATGCGTTTGGACCGATTGCCGATAATGCAGGCGGAATTGCAGAAATGAGTGAGCTTCCCAAAGAAGTACGCGAAAAAACAGATATTTTAGATGCTGTGGGAAATACAACGGCAGCTACAGGAAAAGGTTTTGCTATTGCTTCAGCAGCATTAACTGCACTTGCACTATTTGCTGCATTTGTAGGAATTGCAGGAATTGACGGTATTGATATTTACAGAGCTGATGTACTGGCCGGATTATTTGTCGGTGGAATGATTCCTTTTATTTTTTCTTCACTGGCCATTACGGCAGTAGGACAGGCTGCAATGGCGATGGTGGAGGAAGTAAGGAGACAGTTTCGTGAAATTCCCGGTATCCTGGAAGGAAAAGCACAGCCTGAATATGAAAAATGTGTGGCTATTTCTACTGATGCTTCTATCAGAAAGATGATGCTTCCCGGGGCTATTGCGATTATTTCCCCTTTATTGATCGGCTTTATCTTCGGACCTGAAGTATTGGGCGGATTTTTAGCAGGAGCTACGGTATGTGGTGTTTTAATGGGAATGTTTCAGAACAATGCCGGCGGAGCCTGGGATAATGCTAAAAAATCATTCGAAAAAGGAGTGGAAATTAATGGACAGACCTATTATAAAGGTTCCGAACCTCATAAAGCTTCTGTGACAGGTGATACGGTCGGAGATCCGTTCAAAGATACTTCAGGGCCTTCCATGAATATCCTGATCAAATTAATGTCTATTGTTTCTCTGGTAATTGCACCCACTTTAGCTGTTTTGCATAAAGATAAAATTGAGGCCAACAGAAAAGCTAAACTGGAAAGCTTAACTCGTGCTGAAATGGGACAGGGAGGAGTAGCCACAATATTGCCGGATTCTTTGTCTCTCACTGCTTCTAAAGATGTGAAAGGACATCTCAACGAAAACGGAGATTTTGTCTATGAAACCGGAAACATTCAAAAGATCAGTTTAAAAGGAGGAAAAACAATTGCTGTAGGAGAAGGAAGCCAGATGTATCAGTTGTATAATTCCCTTAAACAAAAAGATAAGTCGGTTCTTGATCCGAATAAATGGTATACGATTGAAAATCTTTATTTTGAAACAGGATCAAGCGATCTGAAACCGGGCTATGAATTACAGTTAAATAATCTGGCAGAGATTTTAAATACTTATCCTGAGCTGAAAATTAAATTGGGTGGCTATACTGATAATTCAGGGAATGAAGAAAGTAATCAGCAGTTATCAAATCTGAGAGCTCAAACCGCGAAGCTGAAACTTTTAGAGCTTGGAGTAGCTTCAGACAGGGTAGAAGCGGAGGGATACGGTTCTCAGCATCCCGTTTGTGAAACAAATGATACAGAAGAATGTAAAGCTAAGAACAGAAGAATAGATGTAAGGGTATTGGCTCTTTAAAGTCCGATTAAATAAAATATGAGAGGCGGTTTCAGCAATGAGGCCGCTTCTTTTTTGGATTCGTATAGCATAATAGTTTAAAGATTCTTTTTCAGGTGTTCCAAAGCCTGAATAATCACTTCATCTGTTTTGGCAAAACTAAACCTGATGTAATCTGAATTTTGTTTTGAATGATAAAATGCAGAAAGTGGCAGACAGGCTACTTTTTTTTCAGTAGTGAGCCATATGGAAAATTCAACATCACTCATGGTTTTAGAAATATTTCTGAAATTAACAACCTGAAAAACACTTCCTTCAGACTTTTGCTCAACCAGTAATGGGGTCTCCAGAATCAGCTCGTTAAAAAGATCTCTTTTTCGTTGCATAACTTTTTTGCTAACAGCCGGATCAAAAACTTCCAGATATTTTGTCAAAGCATACTGAGCAGTAGCATTGGCGCCATAAGAAATATATTGCTGATGAGTCTGAAATAATGAGGTTAACTCTTTAGAGGCCATCATATAGCTTACTTTCCAGCCCGACGTATGAAACATTTTTCCAAATGAAAAAATACAGAAAGTTCTTTTTCTTAACTCAGGATGCAGGAATGAACTGTAATGTTCTATTTCATCATAACAGTAGGTGTCATAAATTTCCTCTGAAATAAGGTAGATTTCCTGGTACTTTATCAGTTCATACAACTGTCCCCAGTCTTTCCGCTTCCATATTTTTCCGGTAGGATTTTGAGGGGAATTGATAATAATTGCTTTGGTTTTTCCCGATATACATTGTCTGAATCTTTCCCAATCCATGGTGAAATCATCATTAAGATTGTAGTAAACCGGAATAGCATTGTTCATGACAACAGAAGGTGCATATGTGTAATAGGAAGGTTGAATGATGATGACTTCATCTCCTTGATTTAAAATGGTTTTCAATGCCGTATGTAAAGCAAAGGTTGCACATGGGACGATGGTGATTTCGTCGGATTGAAGCACTATGCCATGTACTCTTTTTGCATTGTACTGAATAATATTTGCAATCAAAAGAGGATTGCCCGCCAGTGGCTCATAATTATGATGGCCGGAGTCTGCTGCTTCCTTTAAAAAGGTTGTAAGTCTTTCATCAATATCAAAATCAGGAAGGCCTAAAGAAAGATCGAAACTTCCATGCTTTAAAGCAAGTTCAGACATTTCAGTAAAAAAGGAATAATGAGTAAATCCGTTAATTTTATTCATCAGGTTTGTATTTTAGTCAAATATAATGAAAAATTCATAATTTATTAATGCTATCAATGGGATATATTTAATGCTTATCTGAGAGTTGTTATTCCCGATATAATGCTAATGAGAAAATACAGATAAAGCTTTAATAAGAGCAGATAAAGCGGAAGAATCATATATTCAATAAAAATTGTTACTTTTAAGAAAATTATAATTTTATGAAAAAACTGTTTATTCCGTTAGTAGCCATTGCTGTATTGACTGGTTGTAAAACGGCAAATGTTTCAGACGGAAAGACTTCTGTTACCATAAAACAAAATAAGAACTTTGTAGCTGCTTATAAGACGATTAAAGCGGATGATCTGAAGAAAAACTTATATGTGATTGCATCGGATGAAATGGAAGGAAGAGACACGGGAAGTCCGGGGCAAAAGAAAGCAGGGGAATATATTATTAACTATTATAAAAGCTTAGGAATTTCATATCCGAAAGTTTTAAATTCATATTATCAAAAGGTTCCGTCTGAGTTTATGAAAAAAAGAGGCGGTGGAAATCTTCCTGATTCTGAAAATATCCTTGCTTTTATAGAAGGAAATGAAAAACCTGAAGAAATCGTGGTGATTTCTGCTCATTATGACCATGTTGGAACAAAAAAAGGAGTGGTTTACAACGGAGCCGATGATGATGGAAGCGGTACAGTTGCTGTTATGGAAATTGCAAAAGCATTTCAGGAAGCCAAAAAAGCAGGAAAGGGACCTAAAAGATCAATTTTATTCCTGCACGTAACAGGAGAAGAACACGGATTATTTGGTTCTGAATACTATTCTGATAACCCTGTCTTTCCTTTAGCTAATACAGTTGTGGATCTTAATATTGATATGATCGGAAGAGATGACCCGGCAAACAGGGGCAAACAGTATGTGTATGTGATCGGTTCTGATATGCTGAGCTCTGAATTAAAGGTGATCAATGAAGCCGCTAACAAAAGGACAAATAATCTTGAGCTGAACTATAAATACGATGATTTAAATGATCCTCAGCAGCTGTATTATCGTTCAGATCATTATAATTTTGCTAAACATAATATTCCGGTAGCATTTTTCTTTGACGGAATTCATGAAGACTACCATAAGCCGACAGACAAACCGGATAAAATTGATTATCCGTTGCTGGAAAAACGTACACAGCTTGTTTTTACTACCGCTTGGGATATTGCCAACAGAGCAGAAAGAATTGTAGTGGATCGTAAATAATTTTAATACCATATTTCATGCCTGTATTAGGAATTCTTATTTATATTTTAAAATGATTTACGCTTTTGATACCTATTATTACGAAGATTATGCCAATACCGTTTGTATTGCATTTGAAGACTGGGCTTCTGAAAAAGAAGTTGAAGTGTTTACGGAACAAACAACCATTACCTCCGAATATGAGAGTGGTGCTTTTTATAAAAGAGAGCTGCCGTGTATCCTGAGTCTGTTGAACAAAATTGTTTTAAAAGAAGGGGATATAATTATTGTTGATGGCTATGTTAGTCTTGATAATAATGGTAAAATAGGATTAGGAGGGTATCTTTATCATGCTTTAGAGCAGAAATATCCTGTTATCGGCATTGCAAAGAACGGGTTCGCAACTCCTGATTCACAGAGAAGAAATATTATAAGAGGTGAGAGTAAAATTCCACTTTTTCTTACAGCAAAGGGAATTGATGTGGATGAGATATTGCCTGAAATAGAGCAGATGCACGGAGCGTTCAGAATTCCCACCTTATTAAAAAAACTGGATCAGCTGAGCCGTATGTAAAAATAGAATGTCTTACAATATGTTGTTGTAAGACATTTTTTAGAAAAATATAATTAAAATACCGATTGGTATATTTTGTATATTTGTATAGCTCTTTAAATGAGCTGTTTTTTTAATCATTTATATACCGTTCGGTATATTTAAAAACTATATCATATGAAAGATGTATTTATTGTTGCTGCAAAGCGAACACCAGTGGGTGGGTTTATGGGAAACCTATCAGGATTTACAGCAACCCAGCTGGGAGCCACTGCCATACAAAAGGTTTACGAAAGTTTATCACTGTCTCCTGAGTATATAGACAGTGTTTATATGGGGAATGTACTGAGTGCGGGAGTGGGGCAGTCACCAGCAAGACAGTCTGCTATTTTTGCAGGTATTCCTGTTGAAAAAGATGCTACAACCATTAATAAGGTATGTGCTTCCGGAATGAAAGCCGCGATGATCGGTGCTCAGCAAATTCAGCTTGGATTGGACAATATGGTCATGACAGGAGGCATGGAAAGTATGAGCAATGTTCCTCACTACAATTATCTGCGGCAGGCGAAAAAGCTGGGTGATACACTGCTTATTGACGGTTTGGTTAAAGATGGTCTATGGGATGTTTATCATAACTTTCATATGGGAAGTGCAGCAGAACTGGGAGTAAAAAAATACGGACATACAAGACAGGAACTGGATGATTATGCCCTTCTTTCCTATAAAAGGGCGCAGGAGGCCACTTTAAGCGGGAAATTTAAAAACGAATTAATACCCGCAATAATACATGGGAAAAAGACAGATATTCTTATTGATAAAGATGAAGATATTGATAAACTGATCCCGGGGAAAATCTCGCTGCTGAAACCGGCTTTTGAAAAAGACGGGGTATTAACGGCTGCCAATTCTAGCAATATTAATGATGGTGCCGCTGCTGTTTTACTGGCATCTTCGGAAGCATTACAGACGTACAACATTACTCCTTTAGCCAGAATTATAGCATATGCTGATGCTGCGCAGTCTCCGGAATGGTTTACCACTTCACCCTCCATCGCTATCAATAAAATACTGGAACAGACAGGACTAAAGATTTCTGATATTGATTATTTTGAAATTAATGAAGCTTATGCTTCTGTCATTTTATCTAATCAGCAGATTTTAGGATATGAGATTGACAAGGTTAATGTGTATGGAGGCGCAGTTGCATTAGGACATCCTATCGGAGCTTCGGGAGCCAGAATTATTACAACACTGGTCAATGTTTTACATCAGGAAAAAGGCAAATATGGTATTGCTGCTATTTGTAACGGAGGCGGAGGCGCTTCGGCTGTTCTTATTGAGAATGTAGGATAAAAACCCCGGATCTTTACGGATTCAAAAAAACCGTAAAGATCCTTTTTTTATTAAATTATTGTTTTTGAATTATTTACATTGTTTATTTCGTGGATTAATGCTGAAATATTAATAAACTGATAAAAATCATTAGATTCTTATTTTTATTGATTCTAAATAAATATAAATTTGTCTCCATCAAAATATAAGAATTATATGAAAAAAATAACTACTCTTTCTGCTGTCATTCTCTGTTCATTGATGGAGGCACAATACTGCACACCGGCTTTCCAATATGGAGCAGACAGCAACATGATTACTCATGTTAATTTCGGAAGTATCAATAATACATCTCCTTTCCAATCCGGAACGACATCCGTTTATGAAGATTTTACTTCGATGTCTACGGATTTGCAGGCCGGAAATACATATCCGATTTCTGTAAAAGGTCCTTCGGGAACGTTTCCCGGAGACGTTGTTGTTTTTATTGATTTCAATAATAACGGAAGCTTTGATGATACGGGGGAAAGCTTTTATATTGGAAGGCTGGGTGAAGCGACTCCTTTTAATGCTTTGACAATAAACGGAACGATTGCAGTTCCTGTTAATGCATCTCATGGGGCAACAAGAATGAGGATCCTTAAAAACAGTAATGTTGTAGCTTATTCAAATCCCAACGCTCCCAATTCTATAAGTACGGCCTGTGACACCGGTTTACGTTCCGGACAGGCAGAAGATTATACTGTTGTTATTTCCGGAAATAATTCGGTCTTTCCGGCACCTTACTGTAGTTCCGAAAATGTGACTAGTTCTACGGTAAGCGAGATCAGCAGGGTAGAATTTGCAGGAATTACTAACAACAGTAGTATTGACGGCACTTCAGAGCTCATGGAAAATTTTACGACGACCATTTTTAATGTTAATCGCGGCAATACTTATCCGATAACGGTAACAGGAGGAACTCACGGTCAGACCACGGTATCAGCTTATGCTTATATTGATTTTAACCATAACAATGTATTCGATGCTCAAGAGAAATTTAATCTAGGATATTTAGATAATTCTAATCCTGTGATATCGGAATCCGGTGTCACATCGGGAAGCATTAGTATTCCGGCGGATGCAATGCTCGGAGAAACACGTTTCAGGCTAGTAAAGGCTTATGAATCCAATTCGTGGATGGGTACTCTTGAAAATTTACCCTGTCCTTCAGGATGGTTTATAGGACAGACAGAAGATTACACAATTAATATTCAGCCGGCAAATCTTTCTACAAGAGAAAGTACAAAAGAGGCTTTATTTAAAATATCTCCGAATCCTACAACAGGCCCTTTAAGCATTACACCGTTAAAAGAGCTTGAAAAATATGAAATTTATAATCTGTCTGGGCAAAAGCTTGAAGAAGGAAAAACTGCTGTACTTAGCTTAGAAAACTTTATTCCGGGAACTTACCTGATAAAGATGTACACCAGAGATAAAAAGGTGATTACAGAAAAAATTATTAAACACTAACCACACACATAATCATATCCATATCAATTTTTGTTTTTTACCGGCAGATTCTTTCTGTCGGTTTTGTTTTTTGATATAGGATTAAATATTTATTCCGATTCCAGTATTTCTAGCAGATCCTGTTTTGAAAAACCCTGAAATTTTGTTCCGTCTGTTTTAAGAAGCTGCTGTGCCAGTTGGGTTTTCTTTTTTTGTAATGTCAGGATTTTTTCTTCTACGGTATCTGAGCATATCATCCGGACGGCGATAACGTTTTTAGTCTGTCCAATACGGTAACTACGATCAATAGCCTGATTTTCTGCTGCAGGATTCCACCATGGATCAATAAGATAAATATAGTCTGCTTCTGTAAGATTGAGACCCACACCGCCGGCCTTTAAACTGATCAGAAATACGCGGATATTTTTGTTTTTCTGAAAATTCGTTACCTTTTCTCCTCTGTCTTTAGTTTGTCCGGTAAGATATTCAAATAAAATTCCGTGATGCTCCAGCTGTGCTTTCACAAGATCCAGCATTCCGATAAACTGAGAGAACACAAGAATCTTATGGTCTTTTGATTTGCTCAGGATCTGTTCAGTCAGGATATCAATTTTTACGGCATTTTCACCGGAATATCCTTCTTTAAGGAGGGCAGGAGAGTTACAGATCTGTCTGAGTCTTGTGAGGCCTGTCAAAACATGCATGCTGTTTTTATGAAGATCATCTTCATCATTGGCCGCAATAAATTCACGGAGTTCTTTTTCATAAGCATCATATATTTTCCTTTGGTCAGTATTCATTTCACAATAGATGACTGTTTCTGTCTTTCCAGGAAGTTCTTTCGCAACCTGTTTTTTTGTTCTGCGGAGAATAAACGGTTTTATTTTTTGCTGGAGCTCCAGTGCGCGTTTGCTGTACTCAAATTTATCGATAGGAATGGCATAAATATCTTTAAAATACTGCTTGCTTCCCAGTAATCCGGGGCAGGCAAAGGAAAGCTGGCTGTAGAGATCAAAGGTATTGTTTTCGATAGGAGTACCCGTTAATACCACTCTGTTTCTAGCCTGAAGCAGGCGTGCCGCTTTATATCTTTCCGAATTTGGATTTTTAATCGTCTGGGATTCGTCAAGAAAAATATAATTGAAATGGAAATTTTTCAAAAATCTGATATCGGAAAGAAGCATTCCGTAACTGGTAAGCACGACTTCATAATCGGACATATGAGTCGTCGTTTTTGGCCGGTCTGCTCCATAGTGCAGTAAAACTTTTACGGAAGGTGCAAATCTGCTGATTTCCTCCTGCCAGTTAAATAAAAGAGAAGTAGGTACCACAATAAGATTGGTGGTATGGCCTCGTTTTTCTCTCTGTGATAAAATAAATGCAATGATCTGAAGGGTTTTTCCGAGTCCCATATCATCTGCAAGACATCCTCCGAAATTAAATCCATCCAGGAAATTCAGCCAGTTCAAACCTTCGTGCTGATAATCTCTCAGCTGAGCATTTAATCCTTCAGGAACTGCTGCTGACGGGATATTTTTCAATGTTGAAAGCTGAGAGGAATAGGTGGCTATTTCCTCCTGAACTTCCTGGTTTAGGACATCCTTTTCAAAAAGAGCAGATACCTCGCTAAAGCTGATTTTCGGAATTTTCAACAGATTTTCATCAATTTCTCCGGCCTGAAAATATGCCGCAATTTTATCTATCCATTCTTCGGGAAGAATCCCGATAGAGCCATCATCGAGCTGAACGAATTTACTTTTATTGCGAATGGTTCTGTGCAGCTGTTTTAAAGAAGCCTCATGTTGTCCAAATCCTACTTTTAACTTCGCATTAAACCAATCCAGACCACTGGTGATCTGAATGTTTATTTTAGCTTTGTGAGGGTTGAGCTTATTGTTTTTCAGGTCGTTAAATCCTAAAATGGTAATCTGTTCATTTCTCCAGACCTCAAAGGCATTCAGGAACCAGTTGTTTTCCAGAAATTTATCTCTGTGAAGATAAAAATACTGATAACCATCCATCTGTTCTTCAAAATCGGGGTGTTGCTGCATGATAAGTGAAGTAAAACGGGCTTCAAGGGCATCATTTCTTTCCACTTTGAAAACATTTCCGTTTTGATCGGTATCAAAAAGCTGTCTTCTTGAGTATACCGGAACTTCCAGTTCACCATATCTCATGACAGGAGTAATTCCTATATAATTTTCCTGTTGACGCAGATAAACAATCTTTCCTGTGGTGAAATTCTTGCCTTCAAGCTGTACTTCCGTTGCGGGTTGTATATATTTGTAATTGATTTTAATACGATCTTCTAGTGAGGATAGAATGGTCTGCATGAATTCTTCATATTTTGAAGAATGAACCAATAAAGTTTCATGATTAGCTTTGAAAAACCTGATAATACGAAGCATGTCGGGTTGATATATAAAGCTGAAAATGTTATTGTTATATACAAAATATTCATTTCGGATGATTATATTTTTAAAGGGAACAGAAGTGTCCTGAAATTGTAATTCTCCGGTAATTTCGTAAAAAGGATCTTTCTTAAATACAGATAGTTGTACCTCGGCATCTAAAGTGTTGAGTGTAACCGGTGTGAGTGACTTTGAAGAGATGGTTTCTGCAATGTCACGATCATGATAATAGACTTCCAGACCTAGTGGGTTCTGAACAATGAGCTTTAAAGCTTCCAGTTCTGCAGAATTATAATCCTCATTGTAATTATTATGGAATGCAGAGATTGCAGTATAAAATTTTATTTCCAAAGGCTGTTCAGATTTCCATATCAGCTGCATAGCATCTACAGAAGTAACAGGGTTTTTTATTTTTCCTCCTTGTGTAATTTCAGCCTCCATAAGAGAAAATATCAGATGGTTGTAGTAGCGGTGCTTGCCAAGAACCAAGAGTTGCTTTTTTGTATTGTCCTGTAATGAAAGCTCTTCTAATTCAGAAGAATACTTTGGCAATAAATCTTTTTTTAAGGCAATCTCGTCTATCGGGAGCATTTCTTTAATGCGGGGCAGGATGTCCATTGTACCTTCATGGTATTCCAGCCGGAAGTAGGCATCAAGATTTGGCTCATTTTCAAGCCCGTACAATTTAGCTTTAGAGATCAGTGCTTTTCTGCGAAGAACTTCATCAAAAAAAAGCGTATAATTTTTTTCCTCTAAAATACAGTGAATTACTTCTGCCTGATGCCGGCAAAGTCTGCCTGAATCATCACAGGTACAGGAGCAGAGAAGTGAACTCCCGATACGGCTTATGGTAACTATGGGAAAATCTTCTAAAGATTTTTTCGTAAATGTTCCGGTATTATTTTCAATAGAAACAGGATAAATACTATGAAAATCCTTTTTTTCTATAAAAGAACTTTCTGAAGTATACTTCAGCAGGTCATATACAGACAGGGTACTGATATTGATATTTTCAAGAATATATTCTGCCATAAAAATTGATAGGAACAAACTTACAAAAAACATATGAATGAAAAGAAGAGCATCCTCCGTTTTGGATACATCTTTCTCCGTTTTGGCAACTCGGACGTTTTTTCTAATGCAGAACTTTGTCCTATAATTTTAAACAAAGAGAAAATGAAAACAATTTTTATAACGGGTGCATCAACAGGATTAGGCAAAGCGGCAGCCCTATTATTTCAGAATAAAGGCTGGAGAGTTATTGCTACCATGAGAAACCCAGAGACCGCAACGGAACTTTTAGCATTAGAAAATGTAAGTGTGCTTCCGTTGGATGTGACCAATCCTGAGCAAATACAGACAGCCGTTGAAAAATCACTTGAATTGGGCGAGATAGACGTTGTGTTTAATAATGCGGGTTATGGTCTTCTTGGCCCCTTAGAAGCGCTTACAGATGAACAAATCGTAAGACAGATTAATACCAACTTATTAGGTGTAATCCGTGTGACACAGGCTTTTATTCCGTATTTCAGAGAGAAAGGAGCGGGAACCTTTATTTCCACTACTTCCATAGGAGGATTAATTACTTTTCCTCTGAACTCCATTTATCATGCGACAAAGTGGGCACTGGAAGGCTGGAGTGAAAGTATGGCTTTTGAACTAAAGCCTTTTGGAATAGATATTAAAACTGTTTCTCCAGGAGGTATTAAAACAGATTTTGTGAGCCGTTCTCTGGATTCTGCAACAAGTTCTGCTTATGAAAAAATGACGGATTCCCTGTTTTCAGCAATGGAAGGAATGATGGAAGCCGCTTCAGCTCCGGAACAGATTGCAGAGGTGGTATACGAAGCCGCTACAGATGGTAAAAATAAACTGAGATATGTTGCCGGAGAAGATGCTAAGGCTCTTTACGCACAGCGTCTTGAACTGGGTGATGAGGCCTTTAGAGAACAATTGGGAAAACAATTTATCTAGCCGTTTGTCCCGGACAGCATAAGTGTATCATTTATGCTGTCTTTTACGATAAATAATTCATAAATTTATATCATGGAAAAGAAAGAAAACCTTCCTCTGAAGATTTCATCTATATCAGAATTACATAACCTGCTGAAACTTCCCAAACCGCTTCATCCGTTGGTAAGTTTGGTAGATAATACAAAAATGAGTGTCAACAAAAATCTTTTATCCAGAAGTTTTTTGCTGAATTTTTACAAGATTTCCTATAAATACTCTACCACAGGTAAAATGGGATATGGACAGGGGTATTATGACTTTAATGAAGGAGGAATGATGTTTACTGCTCCGGGACAAATTCTTTCTACCGATGAAAATGCAGAATATTGTGGCTATACTTTGCTGATGCATCCCGATTTTATACGAAATTATCCATTGTCCAAAACAATTAAAAAATTCGGTTTCTTTTCCTACGATACCAATGAGGCGCTGCATTTATCCGATCATGAAAAAACAATTATTACGGGACTTCTGGATAGTATCACCAATGAACTCAATACAGCAATTGACGAGATCAGCCAGGACGTTATTGTTTCCTACATTGAAGTCCTTCTGAATTATAGCAACCGCTATTATAAAAGACAGTTTATTACACGAAAAGCGGTGAATAATGATTTGTTATCTAAAATGGATACTATTCTTGAAAATTATTTTAACAGAGAGGAAACATTAAATAAAGGCCTTCCGACAGTAGAATTTCTAGCTTCCGAACTTTATTTATCTCCTCATTATCTGAGTGATATGCTTCGTAACCTTACCGGTCAGAATGCCCAACAGCATATTCATGAGAAGCTGATAGAAAAAGCAAAAGAATATCTTACCCTTACAAGTTTTTCAGTCTCTGAAGTCGCTTATGCTTTGGGATTTGAGCATCCTCAGTCATTTAATAAGCTGTTCAAAAAGAAAACGAATGAGACACCTTTAAGTTACAGACAATCATTTAATTAATATAAACCTGAAACAAGTTGATTTACCCGGTCGTGTGTCGGGGGCATTATTGCTTTAGACAACCAGGATGGGGTTTTATACTCCGAATTGTCTTAAATGATGATCCATATGTTTGTAAGCGGCAATTCCCCATTCGTTGGTTGAAATATTACCAAAAGCGGGATGGGTAAGTGTGAGTGGATATTTGTTGGCAGGGAATTTTTCAATTAAGCGGATAAATTCATTTTTCTGCTGATCAAAATGCGAGCTGTCAACTTTTCCTTTGGGGTCATGTCTGGCTTCTCCTTTTATATTCTTTTTAAAATCCGAGGCAATATAAAGAGCTAGAATCCTCAATACATATTGTTTTAAGGTGGTTTTTTTATTACTTCTGTTTTCTTCCAGGATCTGTCTGTTACAGGAATTACAGTGCAGCAGCATTTCTGTGACTGTCATTTTTCCCCATTGAGGCCGATGGGTAACGGAGAGGTTCTGTGCTCTTGTAATAATAGAACAGGCCGCTTCTTCTGTCAGAAGGTTTTTTTTCATGGTGTTATTTTGTGGATGAAAAATCCGGTCTTAGTTTTTTAGAGAATTCTTTTCTGCAATTTGTTTTTTGATTTTAAACTTTGCGGCTTCCCACTCATCATCCAGAATGCTGTAATATGCTGCATTTCTTGTGGTGCCGTCGTTTTGAATACGGTCTTTTCTTAAAATTCCTTCAAATACACCGCCAATTTTTTCAATGGCTTTTCTTGATCTGAAATTGGTGTCTTTGGTTTTTAATTGTACTCTGTTGGTTTTTAAACTTTCAAAGCAATAGGTAAGCAAAAGCAGTTTGCATTCTAAATTGACAGAAGTTCCCCAGAATTCTTTAGTGATCCAGGTCCATCCGATTTCCAGTTTTTTGTCCGAAGGGTAGATTTCAAAAAATCTTGTGGAGCCAATCAGCCTGCCGGTTTCTTTATGCCGGATTACAAAAGGGTATTGATTTCCCGATGTTCTTTCTGATAATGCAGATTTATAATTTTTATCAAAAAGTGATTTTTCAGAGCAATCCGTGGGAATCAGCTCCCAAAGTTCCTTATCGGCAGCGGCTTCGTAGAGTTCATCCAGATGTTCTTTTTCCAGGGGAATTAAATCAATAGTTGTTCCTTCTAAAACAGTGGGATGGTAGATCCATTGTTCTTTCATAAGAATATTTTTGGCAGAACAAATTTAATTAAAAACTAATATAAATGTACTAAAAATCATGTAATCAGCTGATATTGTCTGTGGAGTCAAATTGTTATATCCGATTTTTTTACCGGTGTATAAAAATAGGGCAATATCATTTTTTTTAATGTACCAATGTAAATACCGGAAATATTTTATTTTTTGATTTTATAATTTTCCCGATAAGTATTGGCTGTAATTCCGGTACAGCGTCTAAAATACCTGCAAAAAAGAGAAGGATCTGCAAACTGTAACTGATTGCTGACTTCTTTGATGGAAAGAGAAGTAGTTTTCAGAAGTTCTTTTGCATGCTTGATGACCGCATAACTGATCCATTGTTTAATGGGTTTTCCTGTATCTTTCTTTATTAAACTACTTAGATACTGGGGAGAAAGATGCAATTGGTCAGAATAAAATAATACAGTCCTTTGCAGATGTCCGTGTTCGTTCAACAGGACAAAAAATCGTTCCAGAATACCCTGACTTCTGGTTTGTAGCAGACTGTTGTTTTTAATCACCGGTAAATACAGTTTTGAAATAATTTCAAGAAGGGCATAAAGCAGATATTGAACAGATTCCGGAGTACTTTCATGACTGGTTTTGGAATGATGATCTTGAATCAGTTTTACAGTAGACCAGATCAGTTTTTTAGCAGTGGTTTCTACCCTGATGGCCGGATTAAATTTTATTTCATCACTGGCGAGTAATACCGTCAGAAAACTATAGGTGCTAATGAAATCCAGGGAAATAAAAAAAACAGATAAGTTCAGATCTTCGCTTCCTGAGATCTTGGCCAGGTCCGTATCAGGTAAAAGCATGATCACCGAATTTTTCTTCAGGGGAAATGCCTGTCTGTTAACAGAAAGATTTAATTCCCCGTCAGAAAGAAAGCATAGCAAAAGTTTATTGAGTTTATTGGCTTTCTTTTGAAATTCATGTATGGTGTCTGCTCTGTATTCTTTAATAAATAACCCTTCAAAATTTGGTTTAATAGCTATCATTATGCGGGTGGATGACTCCGGATTTGGTTAAATATTTGGTACTGTTATAGTATTATCTCAGTTTGAGGACAAATGTAAGCAGTTAATTTTTCTTTTTAAAAAACTTGTTTAAAATGGAATATAAAATACCAGAAATGGAATATATTTTATTCAGGAAGTGTTGCTAACTTCGCCATCGGAAACATTAATCAAATATTGTGATCATGCATGATAGAGAATCCTATAACGCAAAAATGCCGACAGCCTGCTTTTTACTTTTCTTTGCTCACGGGCTTGTTTTCTCTTCCTGGGCAAGCCGGATACCGATCATAAAGACTGCGCTTTCCATCAGTGAAGCAGAGCTTGGAACACTTTTGCTGCTGATGCCGATAGGCCAGATTTCTACAATGGTACTGGCTGGAAAACTGATCAGTATCTATGGAAGTTCATGGATTATTAAGAGATGTTTTCTTCTGTATCCTTTTTTTCTGTTACTTATAGGAATTTCACCATCGTATTGGGCATTGGCAGCGGTCCTTTTTTTCTTCGGGGTTTCCGGAAATTTGTGCAATATCGCAATGAATACACAGGCGATAGAAATCGAAGGAATTACCAAAAGAACCTTACTGTCTTCCTGTCACGGAGCATGGTGCTTTGCAGGATTAGTAGGAGCATTGCTTGGTTTACTGATGATTAATATGGGAGTAGGAACATTCTATCATTTTATGATTAGTTTCATTCTCGTACTATCTTTGTGGTTGTATAGTAAAGCCCATTTAACCAATATTATTCATAAAGTTTCTCCGCAGAGACAATCTATTTTTAAATCGGTGAATCCTACGCTGGTGGCATTGGGGATCATCGGATTTTTGAGTATGGCTATTGAAGGAGCGATGTTCGACTGGAGTGGAGTGTATTTTCAAACAATTGTAAAAGCTCCGGAAAATCTTGTTATAATGGGGTATACGAGTTTTATTTTAATGATGACTTTAGGTCGTTTTGTCGGAAACCGTATCATTGAAAAATATGGGAAAAGGCGGGTACTGCAGTTATGTGGGGTACTTATGAGCAGTGGCCTTTTCCTGAGTGTTTTCTTTCCGGAACTCTGGATATGCATTATTGCTTTTATGATTATCGGGCTGGGAAGCTCACTAAGTGTTCCTTCTGTGTACAGTACAGTAGGAAAAGTAAGTACGGTTGCTCCCAGTATCGCCCTGTCATTTGTCTCGAGTATTTCGTTCCTTGGTTTTTTAATGGGGCCGCCTTTGATAGGATATATTGCAGAAAGTTTTGATCTGAGATATTCTTACGGGCTTTTTGCATGTTTCGGAATCTTATTAGCGGTAATGGCAAGACAGATGAAAGTGTTTAAAGATAACTGAGGGTAAATTTTTATTTTTTTAAATATCCTTTAGTGATTCATACAAGAGTTTTTACCTATTTGTATATAATAAGCAAGAGCCTGTCTTAATTTTGAGACAGGCTCTTGTTTGATAGTGACTTTTAGATCCACTTTTCGATCAGATGAAACCATAATGCTTTCTCCTCATCCAGAAGAAAAAGAGCAGAGGATTTTCTTTTTGTTGAGGTTGCCTCTGTAATCTGTATTTCTGTATAAGTAGCTAAACCGTGATTTTCAGAATGCAGAATTTCTATATTGTCCAGATTAATTTTACGGTCTGGAAATTTACCATAGGCGGAAGGAAGCCATTCAGCCAGCATAGATAAGGTTACAATATCACCATTTCCGTTAAGCATTTTAAAGTCAGGAGAGAACCCCGATAATAATCTCGAATATAGATTTTCCTGATTTTCAGCTTTTCCCTGAAACCATCTTTCAATATTTTCATGAAAGTCTTTTATTTCCTTTTCAATTTTTCCTGTGTTGTTCATCTGTTTGAAATTATATGGTTGTTAAAATTATTGAATATATTTTTTTAATCTGGAATTGATTCCCGTTCCGATGATCTGAAAACTACCAATCATGGCCATTGCTGTTGCAAAAGCAGCAGGAAACCCTAAGATTCCAACGATGTTGAAAAATAAAGTACCAATGATAGCGCCTCCGGTCACACTTCCTATCTGAATAGCAATACTTACCAGTCCTGAAGCTTGCCCTGCTTTATCTTTGGAAACAAGACTGATTGCTGTTTTCATCATGACAGGCATAATGGTTCCATGTCCTAATCCTGCTGAAAACAAAGTGATATAAGTGAGAAATGAGGGTTTCTGCTGGAAATAAAAAGCCAGTGCACTGGAAATAAAACCAAAGATGAGTAATCCCAGTCCAATATCAATGATCGTATAGCTTTTCAATTTAGTTTTCGAAACAAGAAAGGGGCCAAGGAAAAAAGCAAGTCCGTAAGGAAAAATCGCAAGTCCTGTCTGCAGAGAAGTCTGATGCAAAAATTGCTGCAGATAATAAGGATAACAGATGAACAAGCCTGAAGTAAAATTATAAAAAAAGATAATACAAAGGCTTAAGGCAAAAGGCCGGTATTGTAACAGGGCCGGATTGATCAGTATGGGCTGCCCCTTTTGCTGTAAATGAATTTCGTATTTTAAAAATATAATTAATAAAATAATCCCACTCAGTATACTTACGAATATCCACCAGGCCCATTGAAATTTTTGTCCGAAAATTAAGGGGCAGATTATCATTAATAAAGAAAGAATTAATAACAATGAACCTGTATAATCAATCCCGGACTGTTTTCTGTCCTGATGATTATCCATTGTGAAATGTATTCCTGTAATACAGATTACTGCTACCGGTACATTCACAAGAAATACCAGCTCCCACGAAAAGTGTCCCCACTGCATACTGAGCAATATCCCCCCGATTAATTGTCCGGCCACAGAAGCCAAACCAAATACGGAACTGAAGAGGCTCACGGCTTTAGGCTGTTCTTCAGCCCTGAATAATACTTTAATGGAAGCCAGCACCTGCGGAGCCAGTAATGAAGCTCCGATGCCCTGAAATAACCTTGAAACAATCAGCCATGTAATAGAAGGAGAGAAAGCGCAGGCCATAGAAGAGAAAAGGAAAATATATAATCCGATGACAAATATTTTTTTACGCCCGTACAGATCTCCCAGCCTTCCCCCGCATACAACCAAAGCAGCATAAGAAAGTCCGTAAATGGCCACTACCATCTGTAGTTGATGATCACTGGCATTGAACGCTTTTTTTATAGAAGGTAATGCCATATTGACAATAAAATAATCCAGCGGGGAAAGAAAAGCTCCGGCTACCAGAAAATATAATGCCTGCCATCGCTTAGGAGATAGATTCATTTTTTTAATGCAAATGTAACCGTTGAATGTTCTGGTAAAATTGTACTTTTGGAGGAAAAATTTGTCTGCCAATGAAAGGACTGCGCCTTGAAGGTATTAATGTGAAGGAAATCATATTAAAAGAAGATGAGTGGATCATCAAAACAAAAACATTTCTGTCCTTTGTCTTTATTAATACAGGAGAAGGGAAGATCACTTATGATGAACGCTGTATTGATTTTTCCGCTGGGAAACTTTTTATTATTCCGCAACATCAGGTATACCGTTTTGAAAGTACAGATGCTCATCTGACTATAATTCAATGCCCGATAGATTTTATTGATAGGATCCGTCTTGAGGCTGACCGCCTTGAAAGCTGTGAGAATCTTTATAAATTACAGTATATCAGTAATAATTACCATGCAAGAGCAGGTTGTGTGTTCCGTAACGAAAATGATGAACTTTTTGCAGCAAGTCTTATCCGGCAAATTGCCAGTGAATTTAAAAGTAAGACAGAAGATTATCTGATCATCAGGAATTGTATTTCAATCCTGCTCAATCTTATTGCCCGTAATATTATTAAAACTGAAACATCCGGGCTCCAGGAAAACCGCAAGGCTTTTTCCATAATGAAAATTATTACCTATATTCAGCAGAATATCAAAAACAGAGAAAAAACAGGTATTCAAACCATTGCTGATCATTTTGGAATTTCCGGAAATTATTTTGGAGAATATTTTAAACAGCAGACCGGAATTTCATATCAGGATTATCTCCTGGACTACAGGCTTAAACTGGTAGAAACCTACTTAAAATATAGTAGTGTACGTCTGAGTGAAATTGCCTATGAGCTTCAGTTCAGCGATGAAAGCCATCTTTCCAAACTTTTTAAGAAATATAAAGGAGTCACTCCAGGTAAATTCAGAAAGAATAATAAATAGCCATCTGTTAAGATTGGGGCAAAAAATCTGTAGAAAAATATAAAGTTAACTATATAGTTGACTTTATATTTATATATTTACATCAAATATTTTTCAGATGGATTTTGATTTTATTAAAGAACTTGGTTATAAAGCATTAGATAGCAGATTAAAGAGAATCAGTGACCGTATGGCTCATGATGTAAGGAAATTTTATAAAGAATTTGGGATAGACGTGGAACCCAACTGGTATCTTGTTTTTATGTTGCTACAGAGAAAAGGAGAAATTTCCATCACGGATATTGCAGAGCCTTTAGGATATTCTCATCCGTCTGTTGTGATGATTGTTAAGAAAATGACAGAAAAAGGGTATTTGATGATTAGGAAAGATGACATGGACAAGCGGAAGCAGATTGTTTCCCTTTCTTCCAAAGCAATTGATATGCTTCCGATGCTGGAGCAGGTCTGGGACAGCTGCGAAAAAACAATTTTAGAGCTTTTATCAGAAGATCTCAGCATCCTTACTTATCTTGATGATATTGATCAGAAATTATTAGCAGATTCTTTTCATGACCGATTTAAAAGACAATACTTAAATTCAATATAACGATGAAAACACTTATTCTAACGGCTCTGTGTCTTTTTTCAGCGCTGAAAGTTTCGGCTATTGAAACTCAGATTATGATCAGAGCAAAGGCTCGGGACGCCAAGTTTATCGGAAGTTCACTGGGAGGAGCTCATATCATTGTCAGAAATAAGCTGAACCAGCAAATTCTGGCCGAAGGGAATACAACCGGAAGCACAGGCAATACCGACCTCATTATGAAAACTCCTAAAATGAGAGGAAATTCAATTACAGATGAACAAACAGCAGGATTTATGGCAACAGTAGATATCAGTGAGCCTACATTTGTAAATATAGAAGTGATTTCCCCGCTCAATAACAAACAAGCGCAGGTAAGTGTCAGTACAGAAATATGGCTGATTCCCGGTAAAAATATTTTAGGTGAAGGAATTATCCTCGAAATCCCGGGATTTATTATTGATATTCTGAAGCCGAGGACCCATCAATATATTTCCTTAAGCAGTATTAAAGATAAACCTTTTCAGTTTCAGGCCAATATCGTGATGATGTGCGGGTGTGTTATCGAAAAAGGAGGAGTCTGGAATTCCGAAGATATTGAAGTAAAAGGGATTCTGAAAAAGAATGGAAAATTTATTAAAAATGTAGATATGTCTCTGGTTTCAACCAATTTTTTTGAAGGCGATACTTTAATTAATACAGCTGGAAATTATGAACTGGTTTTATACGCGTATCATGGAAAATCAGGAAATACGGGAGTGGATAAAATAAATTATGTAGTTTTTGAATAATACCAGGGAATATTTTGATTTAAAATTTTCCCATGATTCTCCAAAAGGAATTATCAGGCAGCAGAGAATACCAACAGTAATAGGCGTACCCCTAATCCGAATGATAGTGAAGGGTATATTGCCTGAAGGAAGAATCATATTCTGACAGATATTCTGATTTTTTAGAATCCCTCCCGGAGAGATTTTTTTGCATTTGTCACATCATAATCTAATCTTGCAATAACCGGAATCTTTTGTGGGGGGAGATTCCAATTATCAGCAACAAAAAGAATATTTTTCCTATCATTTTATACAGAGGGTAGTTAACCGTATTTTTCCTTAGTTTTCTTTTTGCAGCAGGTCTTTTCTGTATTTCATCCCCCATTTTCCCATGGTATCTATAATATCATGCAGGCTTTTCCCAAAATCCGTAAGTTCATAATCCACGGAAACAGGCATTGTATTATTTTGGGTCCTAATAACCAGATTATTCATCTCCAGATCCTTTAATTCTTTCGAAAGGGTTTTGGACGCAATACCATCCATTTGTCTTTTAAGATCCATAAAGCGCATTTTGCCAACAAAATACAGATAGCTGATAATAATAGTTTTCCATTTTCCGTCCAGTAAATAGATCGTGTCCCTTACCCCCCGGATATGGTTTCTGCATTCAATATCAAGCTCCGTCTTTTCTTTTTTCATAAGGCAAAGGTATGAAAATCAGGTGGTAAAATGTAATAGAAGACAAAATGGTTACCTGTAGGTAACTGGTTACTTAAAGGTAACAGGTAGCAAAATGATACTGATAAACAGGTAACTTTGCAGCAGAAATTAAGAATATAACCCGCCGGTCCGGAAATAAAACAGGAAAGAGCGGAATATTCTTAGAAAATGTACTAAGAAAAATAAGTAAAACATTAAGTTATGTCATTAAAAGAAGCATTACACTGGAGATCAGCAACTAAAAGCTATAACGGTAAAACAATAGAAACCGAAAAAATGAATCAGATATTAGAGGCGATTCGTATGGCACCCTCCAGCTCAGGTTTACAGCCTTTTAAAGTGCTTGTGATTACCAATAAAGAACTCAGGGAAAAATTGCAACCAATTTCCTGCCAGCAACAGCAGATTGTACAGGCCTCCCATATTCTTGTTTTTGCGGCATGGGATGAATATACCACAGAAAGAGTAGACTCTTTTTTTGAATTTAGTAATCAGGTTCGTAATCTGCCTGCCGGTGCAACGGATGATTACCGTTTAAATTTATTGGATATGCTGGATAAGAAAACAAAGGATCAGCATTTTGTAAATGCTTCATTGCAGACTTATATCGCTTTAGGTTTCGGCCTTTTGGCAGCAGCCGATCTGGAAATTGATGCCACTCCTCTGGAAGGTTTTGATAATAAGGCCGTAGATCAATTATTGAAGCTCTCTGAGCAGGGATTGAAGAGTACTGTGATGATGGCTGTTGGATACAAGGATGAAGATCATGACTGGTGGGGAAAACTGGAAAAGGTAAGAAGATCTAAGGAAGAATTATTCATCGAATTGAAGTAAGAATTTTTTGAATTAAAAGACCAATCAGAAATAAAAAAGAGAGGATTATACCTCTCTTTTTAGTTGATCCTGCTGTCGGCAATTGCCAAATGCCCTATGGTATCCAGCCAGTTTTTTCTATCGTTTTCATTAAGATCGCAGAAAGGTCCGATAAAATGATTTTGTACTGAAGATATCCCGCAATATTCCAAAATCCCGTTTTTAAGCTGGAAAAGCCCACTGGATTGGTAGATATTTTCATATTCTTCTTCTGAAAGATCTCCGGAAGTGGTAATGATCCTTGATGATTTACCGGTAAGAAGCCCTTCGCTGATTCCATTATTTCTTTTAAATGTAATACCCGGAAGAAATGCTCTGTCAAAAAAACCTTTCATAACAGCAGGCATTCCGAGCCACCATATAGGATGTATCCAAACCTGATGTTCACTCCAGTGAATATCTTCCAGTGCTTTTACCAGATCAGGTTCAAGTTCCATGCTTTTCCGATAACCAAACTGAAGATTGGGATTGAAATCCAGCTCTCCGATTGCAGTATACCGGATTTCGGCGCCTGCATTTTTAGCTGATTGAATATAAGATTGGGCTATAGCTGTATTAAAACTCTCTTTATCCGGATGACCGTTGATCACTGTTATTTTTTTCATTGTTCTAATTTTAAAATTTTACTGAATAATTTTTAGTTTCAGTTTATATGACAAAAATAGACCGGTAATGCTTTAAAAAACAGGTATAATTTAAGCTTATTTAGGTATCTTTACAGGATGGCAAGAGAAAATATCTACCAGAGTCTGGAAGTCTTTTATGAGCATATAGACAGTTGTCTACAACGGGACAGGCAGTTTAATTTTTTTGAAATGATTTACGTGATTTCCGGTATCGGGAACCATGTGGTGAATGAAAATATAAAGAATTTTGCGGCGGGAGATTTATTGTTGATCACTCCTAATGACTGTCATGAATTTAATCTGCAGGGAGTATGTGAATTTATGGTTATCCGTTTTGGAGCGCAGTATATTAAAGAATTCCAATGGAAAAGCATAGATCATATAGAGTGTCTTTTGTATTATGCCTCTCACTTGCCCGGTTCAGTTCTATCCGGTCAGGAAGATCAAAAAATGGTAGCTTCACTCATTCAGAATCTGAGACAAATTACAATATCCGAATCCGTTTATAATGAAGATATCAGTCGACATTTAGTCAATGCATTAATTGTTATTGCAGCCAGAAATATTGCTGTTGTAAGGCCGCAGTATATTTCAGCACAGGCAGATCACCGGATATTGCTGATATTGGAGTATATACAGAAGCACATCCGTTTTCCTAAATTATTGAAAGCTGACGTAATGGCTGAAAAATTTGGTTTCTCACCCACTTATCTGGGAAGTTATTTTCAAAAACATTGCAATGAATCTGTTCAACAGTATATCTCTTCTTACAAAATAAGGCTGATAGAGCACAGGTTGCGTTTCAGTGATAAAAGGATTCATGAAATTGCTGATGAATTTGGGTTTGCTGATGAAAGCCACATCAATAAGTTCTTCAAAAGACATAAAGGCCAAAGTCTTAAAGCTTTCAGGATGGAATCGACTTCTTACATTCATGAACGGCCGGAAGGATCATGTTTTGAGTCTTATAAAACCTGAAGTTCATTAAAAACTTCAATAATAGATTCGATAAGCTCTTTTTCTATCACGGGATTTGAAGAAGAATCCGGAAGAATGGCCCGCAGGTCACCAGAGTCATCCCGTTCAATGATGACTTCATGGCCATCGACATCAACGCAAAGTTTGTACCCGTAAGTGAATGTGGCTAACCGCCCCTGAAAAAGAAGTTCCTGTCCTTTATAGGTTACCGGTATCTCAAACTGATGATCCATTATTGTCTGTTTATATATTTAAAATAGGTGAGATTTATTTGGGAAGTAATATTTTCCTTGAATTCAGGCTTTGCCCGATTGAAATTTTTTTCTCCCTGGCCATTTGTTCCAGAAACGCTGTTCTTTCTTTGATAGGCAGGTTAAGAATATGATCAAATTCATCAAAAAAACAGCCGTTGGTTCCTGCAGATTTTTCGTGTTGTTTCCTTACAATTTCCAATATTTGTCTTTCTATTTCTTCCTTATTTTCCATGGGAGTAAAGATACGGATCTTATTATGAATTTAAAAGCACCCAGCCTGTGGATTTACAGCCATAGAAGTTATCTTCCACAAAAATAATTTTACCGAGATTAGCAGTATTACAGGTATTGTTTCCCAATGTCGGATTTTCTGCACTTAGTTTTATAGAGCCTTTCACCTGTACTTTCGAATCACTGGTTGTTGTTTCAAAATTATTGATGCCAATACCTACTTTTCCATTCTTTAAAAGAGTGAGAGCATCGCTGGATGCACCGATAGTTCCGTTACCTATAACCAGAAGGCGATTGCTGTTGTTGTATGCTTCGGTAAACTGATTGTCATAGATTTCATTAACAGGGAGATATGATGTATTATAAGCGCCTAATGCGGTTTCATATCCGCTGTACGCTCTTGTTTTATTTCCAAAAGCGGTCGAGAGAACTCCGATTGCCTGAGTTTGCAGACCCCATGCTGTAGAATTGCTGCCGGAAGCCGTATTTCCGATCTGGCTGATGAGGTTACCGCCCCATGACATAGAGTTGCTGCCGGAAGCTGTGTTAAAGCCTCCGAAAACAGAGGATCTTTCCCCTGAGGAAGTATTCATAATTCCGGTGGCAAAGCTGTTATTTCCTGTAGCACCTCTGCCGGAAGAAGTGTACGCATAAGATAAATCAACGGCATTATTACCCAATGGTCCGAAATTCGGACTATTTGCATTTTTAAATAAACGAAAAGCTGAAGAATATTCGTCATTTTGTGCGGAACCTTTCATCTGCATCAATGGTGAAGCCAGTGGCATCCAGTAATTCTGGCTCCAATAGTAATAGCCCGGATAATATACATATTTCATTTTATCATAATACGTATTCTTTCCCCCGTCTTGAATATAAACCAGCATAGTATTCTGATCATTAGTCAAAGGCATATTATATGCTTCTGCAGAAGAAATTACGGGTATTATTATGCCTTTAAAGGGGGTGTTAGCAGCAGTGCCCACGTGGAAGATGGCTTTAGGTGTGTCAGTATGTATGCCTACCTGAGAAAGCATAGACTGTGAAAACAGGCTTACTGCCAGTACAAAGATAAATTTCATAACCCGGATTGACATTGATTCATCTCTGCAAAGGTAATGGCATTGAGTATTCCGTACAAGAATGAAAACTATTCCTTTTGTTATTGTTAATAAGTAAATTTCAAAAATACCATCACCTGCTCATATGACCTGAATCATAAAGCGGTTATCTTTTTAATTGATAAATTCGAATGACCGGTATTTTTCAGTTTCGGACATTAGGAATCATAAAGTTCATTTTTGAAAAATAGACTATTGTTTTTTCCGGCAGAACAAAATGAAGATTCAGTAATATAAATATAGCCATTTGCTATACATCACCAATTTAAATTTATTATTATGAAAAATTATGTCTTATCCCTTTTTGCAGCAGCAGTATTGATAGGCTGTAAAAAAAATGAAACCCCGAATGTAAACTCATCTGATGGAAATCCTCCGATGTCTGCACCTGTGGATTCCGGTATGGCAGTTAAAGACTCTGCGGCTGTAACAGGAGCTCAGGGAACGAAGACTACGCTCAGTGATCAGGATAAAAAATTTGCAGATGCGGCTGCTAAAGGAGGCCTCATGGAAGTAATGATGGGAAAACTTGCTGAAACCAATGCCGCGAATCCCACCGTAAAATCTTTAGGAGCCATGATGGTTTCCGATCACAGCAAAGCTAATGAAGAGCTTAAAAAATGGGCATCAGCCATAGGATATACTTTACCTGCTGCTCTGGATGCAGATCAGCAAAAAATATATGATGGGCTGAAAGCTAAAAAAGGAGCAGACTTCGACCGCGCTTATACGGATCTGATGGTAAGTGATCACAAAGAAGATATTGAAGAATTTAAAAAACAGGCCGCCAACGGTACAGAAGCCTCTCTGAAATCTTTCGCGGCTAAAACCCTTCCCACACTGGAACATCATTTAAAAGAATCAGAAAAGGCGAAATCCGGTGTAAAATAATATATTATATGATCCGCATCATAAAATAAACGAAATAGATCTGATACATTTGATGTCAATCTACTTTCATTTTTGCATCAGATTTTGCAAGCTCCTTCATGATCATGAAGGAGCTTTTGTTTTTGCATAATAATTGGGTAATATTCATAAAACTCCCATAGATACGGAATTCCGTAAGATTCTCATCCTGGAATGTTTCTATATTTGTGGAAAAACAAAAAGTGAGATTAATTTTACTGGTCATAATTTTATTGTCTAATATTATGCATGCACAAGTTCCATCAATTGATAGTTTATCAATGGGCTTTGACCATTATGAGAGGGATGATGATCTATATTTACGATACGAAAAGGCTAAATTTCAATTTGATAGCTTGAGGCTTTATGATAGAAATATTGAACTAAGGCAGAGCCATAGAGAAGATTTAAAGCTGGCATACGGGAAGATGCTAAATTTGGAAAATTATAGTAGTCTGCCGTTACAAAATGCATTATTAAAAGATTATTTTATAAAATATAGAGAGCAACCACTTAAGGTAAAATTTGATAACAGAGAACAAGTAGAAAGCAGAATAGGAATGTTTGATGAAGCCTATGTGGCAACCATAACTTTAATGTACCTGAAAAATTTAAAAAATTTCTGGGAGCTCCATGTTCAAAAAATGGATGAGTATATTGATAGGAACTTAAAAAGACTTAACGTATCTAAGAAAGAGTTTGAAGATTTATCAGATAATGACAAGGAACTGCTCTGGAAAGAATTTAAATAATATTGCTTATGAAAAACATTTTATCAATTATTATAATTTGCTTAAATGTTAGCGTTTATTCTCAAGAGTTAAAATATGAAGAAGTTGTAGAAGTAGGTTCTACAATTACAAAGGAAGAATTGTATAACAGGGCTAGAACATGGGTTCGTCAAAATTTTAATAAGAAAACCAGCAGTATAGATGTTGAAGACAAAAGTATTGGTGAGATTAGTGCCAGTGGAATAATAGATTATAGAAATAGGAAAAGCTATTTTGGATCTGGGTGTGTGGAAGGTCCCATAAAAATAAGGCTTAATATCTATGTGAAAGAGGGAAAGTATAAATATGTATTTCATGCATTTGAACACAGTGGATCGGGAGGTTATGGTTGCAGAAAAACAGACTATGGTTTGATTACAACAAATGAAAAAGCTCCAAAGCCGACATGGGGAGAACCAAATGATAAAGCATGGCTGGATATTAAAAATGTACTTCAAGAAAATATACTCCTTAATATAAAGGATTTAAAAGAAGCCATGAACAAAAAGCACGAAACAAGTAACGACTGGTAAAAAAGGATCTTTGCCTAATAATAGGGGATAAAAGCGAAGGTGATATATTTGAAAATGCTTTATACAAAGGAAAGTTGTAGCCCCAACGGATAATTTCTCGAATTTTTTTAAAGAAGATTTATTGCGAATAGAAAGTATATATGAATATTTTGATTCCAGCGATAAGGCGTTTTGATTTCAAAGTTTATATAAATGTCCCTTCCTCAAATAAGTTAAAAGTGAATCAAATTATTATGAAAAATCAAGAATTTAAAAGTGAAAAATAAAGACAAAAAGACTATAGCACTGGCTTTATATTAAGGGAAGTTTCTCAGGTGGAAAATGGCATTTACACCTATAAACAAGCCCAAAAGATACCCTCCAATTATTCCGTTTATTTTTGTTTTTTGAAAAATATTCATAGTTGCCAGAAAGGGCATAATAATTTGGAAATATAATTAGAAAATAACTAAATTTTTAAATTAAGCAGCTACAAGAAAATTTAGCCTCCACATTACTCGGAGCACAAATAAATATGAAGACTGTTCTTATCCTTTTTGAGAATAGGAATAGATCATTTCATTTAAACTTGATCCAAATCTGGAGGACTATGTAGAGTAAAGAGATAAAAAAAAAACGATATTTAATAATGAAATCTTCAATTGGCGGTCTTGTGACCTTAACGAGCGTATCTTCAAACACTTTTATAGATGATTTGGTTCGATTGAGCCAAACGAAACACGAATTACAAACTCATTTTTAATAAATGTTTTTTTAAGCTAATATTTACCACAAATTCGCTTTAAAAATTAATAACAATCTTTATTGGAAAAATAAGTCTTTGTTTGTCTGTGCTTTTTCTTTATATTAATTCAGAAAAAAGATGAACTTGCTATGAGTATATACCATTCGGAGAACCATTGATGGAATGATTAAATCAGAAAGCAATTTGGACACTGGATGGAACAGTAAGCTCCATCCAATATCGGCATAAGAACCATGCTCAACAGAAACTATCTCACCAGAAAAAGCAAAACGCTGCACCCTACAGATAAGGTTTACGCAAAGGGTAATTGATATTACGACAGTTTTATAATAAAGATAACAGCAATGTATATACGCCCTCAATACTCAGAAAGTGTTGAGGGCTTTTCTATTTACGAACGGGTGTAGTTAATTTACTACATGAACTTCCATTTTCCACTACAAAGAAACTTTTATCGCTGCTGTAGATTTGCAGTATACAAAATAGAATAATTAAGTAAAAATAAAAAATGATCATCATGAAAAAACTAATCGTAATATCAGTCTTAACTATCGGAGCCTTTATACTGGGAACTAACAATGTTCAGGCACAAAATACTACAGCAACCACAACTGTAAATATCACCCTGAATGATGTAATCTCTATTGATGCGGGAAGTACTGCCATCGGTAATACGGTTGACTTTAATTATGCTACTGCAGCAGATTATAACTCAGATCAAACCGTTACTAAGACCAATTCTTTAAAAGTTACTTCAACGAAGAACTTTAATGTAAAAGTAAAAGCGGGAGGTGCTAATTTCATGAATGGAACCAACGTAATCCCTGTTAATGTTTTGACCCTCAAAGCAGCTACAGCTGCCGGAACCATGGGCGGAACGAAAAGCGCTGTTGTTTTATCTGCGACCGATCAAACGCTGGTATCAAATGCTCCGCTTGGAAGCGCATTAACACTGAATTTGGACTACACTATTCCGGCAGCGAAATCATCTTCGTCTGATATTTTAGGTAAACCGGCCGGAACTTATACGCAAACAGTAACTTATACTGCCACAGTTTTATAAATTAAATTTTTCATATTAATATTTTGTGATTTGGTGTTTCGAAGGCTTCCTTACGGGAGGCCTTTGATTTTGTCGGTATAAAGACATTCAAAATAGTACAGAGATTTTGGGAATATGGTGATCGTACTCCTGTTATTGGAAATGATTTGGATGCGCCTTGGAACAGATATGAAAATTTAATTCAAATAGGTAAATAACAGGATTGGATAGCAGAGAGATATTCGTGGTCGAATTGTACCAACGTATTTTGATCAGATAAGGAAAGATAAAAGTTATGTGGCTTTCTACATATTAACCATGACTAAAGAAGATGGAGTATGGAAAATAGAAAAGTTCCATTACATTCCGAAAATCTTCGAAACTTTTCAGATTTAGAGGATTACAAAAGCAGATTTGTTGAGCTGACAGAATAGGACATTTAAATAAAATTTTTATGACAAAAGAAGAATGTAAAAAAAATTAATTGATTCGGGGATATTAACAAGAATAAAAGCTGGGACGGAAGATCATCGTTTTTTGGACATCTGGATGGTAATCGTAGAGGATAGAATTTTCGCAAGATCGTGGGGAATAGCTGAACGAAACTGGTACAACACTTTTTTAAACAATGAAAATAGTCACTAAAAGTGGAGATAAAGTATTGGTTACGAATTAAGAAGAATTTTATGAATTCCCAGCGTTGATATGGGTTCTTCTTTAAAATTTATGGTTGGAAATTTCGTTCTTTTAGAAGCTGTTTTCTTTGAATTAAAGGGATTTAACGGCAATTGGTATGCGTTTTCACCATTTTTTTGCGGTTCGAGAAAGTACGGATTTTCAAAATAAACGGAATTGACTTCCACTTCTTTTACAAACTGATCAATGGAAAGAATTTTAGATTTTTCAGGACTTGAAGCCTCGTAATCTTCATCATCAAGAATGATGTATTTATCGTCCATGAGATAACCTTTAACAATGTTTTCCCATTTCACTTCTTTGCCTGTTTTTTCGTTGACTCTTTTAAATTTAATATTTGAAAAATCAGATTTATCAAGCATATCCAAATCCAATTTGCTGGTTTCTGTGGCGGAATAAATCTTTACAGGAATATTGACTAAACCAAAGCCAATGACGCCGTTCCAAATTGCTTTCATTGTACTTTATTGAATAAAACGTACAATGATTGTGCTGTGTGAAAAAGATCGATTGTAATATCTTAATATTGAGCATGTAATATATTAAAAGGTAGGTGTTGTTTTGGAATTGAATAAGGTAAGTGATGGGTTTTTATTTTCTTTGATTTGCGGTATTTAGGAGTAATTACACTTAAATAATTTAATTAGTGAGCGCTGTTCGCAGTTAGAATCTAATTTTTAGGTACCATATTTTGATAATACGTTATTTAATGGTCTTATAGTTGCTAAAATTTCATTATCAATTTATCACACCAAATACTTTATTAATGAAAAAGCAGACTACAAAAAGTAATGAAATGAGTGAGGAAGTGTCAAAGGCCCATATCAATTCAAGAGAATCTTCATTACAACAAAAAGAAAATCAAAGGGATTCAGTATTGACAGATCCAGTAACAAAATATCCTAAACCACCTTTTAAAAGCCAGTTTCAGCCATTTCCAGGATTAGCAGGTAAGATGGATCCAGTTCCTGATCATGGTGAAAAAAGTTATATAGGCTCCGGAAGGTTGAAAGGAAGAAAAGCTTTAATTACTGGTGGAGATTCCGGTATCGGACGAGCAGCTGCTATAGCATATGCTAGGGAAGGAGCTGATGTAGCAATAAACTATCTTCCTGAAGAAGAAGCTGATGCTCAAGAGGTAATCGCTCTCATAAAAAAAGCAGGTTGCAAAGCTATTGCTATTCCGGGAGATATAAGAGATGAAAGTTTCTGTAAAACATTAGTATCTAAGGCGGTTGAGGAATTGAGCGGTATTGATATTCTGGTAAATAATGCTGGTCATCAGAAAACGCATGAATCTATAATGGATATAAGTACTGAAGAATTTGACAGGACTATGAAAACCAATCTTTATGCACCGTTTTGGATCATAAAAGCTGCATTGCCATATCTCGAAGCAGGATCATGTATCATTGGTCTTTCATCAGTACAGGCTTATGATCCTTCTGAGGATCTATATGATTACGCACAAACAAAGGCAGCGACCACAAGCTATATCAAATCATTAGCCAAGCAATTGGGATCAAAAGGAATACGTGTGAATGGTGTCGCTCCAGGGCCTGTCTGGACTGCTCTTGAGATCAGCGGAGGGCAAACACAAGAAAAAATTGAAAAGTTTGGTGAAGATACACCACTCGGCAGACCGGGACAGCCTGCTGAGCTTGCTTCGATCTTTGTTCAGCTTGCTGATACCAGTGCCAGTTTTACAACTGGACATATATATGGTGCAGCAGGTGGTAATGGGCAACCATAAAAAAGTGTATTTACTCAATGGAAGGTGCTTAAAGGAGCATCTTCTATTGATCTAAATATATAATTACTTTAATTATTTTTAGAGAATTTTCTTTTTCAACACTATAATCATACTGATCTGTATGTCACTGAAGAAATGCATCTTTTGTTGTACATTCGACACAAATCTCCGATAAAAAGTAGATATCGAAGTGATCCTGATCATATTAAACTGAACCAATTTTTTCGAAATTGGCAACTCATATAAAAAGCTTTGATTGGGCAGTAAGAATTTTATTTATCTAACTACATAACTCTTAAGGTTCGGTCATTACTTCAATATTAGTAATAATTTTTACCTATAGTTTATTAAAATGAAAAAGAATTTTTTTGACAGATTTGCAGATTGGGCTGCCTGTTTTGCAGGAAGTCCAGGTGCTTTTATCGGAGCAAGTATTTTGATTATTATCTGAGCAGCTACCGGGCCAATATTTAAATTTTCTGAAGTATGGCAAATGGTTATTAACACGGGAACCACCATCGTTACATTTCTTATGGTTTTTCTAATACAAAAAGCACAGAATAAAGATTCTAAAGCCATACAGATAAAGCTTAATGAATTGATTTCAGCTCATGACAAAGCCAACAATCGAATTGTCTATATTGAAGATTTGACAGAAGATGAACTTGATGAGCTTCACAATTTATATGAGAAGTTTGGCAAGTTCCCTAAAAATCATGAAAATAGAAAGTAGTTGGAATTTTAAGTAGATTAAATTTAAATGAAGAACCTCAAAAGTGATTCTCTTTTTGTAAAGAAACGAATAATGTATTATATATTATAACGAAGGAATGCTCGAAAGAACATTCCTTTTATCTATAGTATTAAACTTTAATATAATTGTCCCCATTGTATGATCAGGCCTACGTAAAGATTAATACATAATTTTTCGGTTTGTAATTCGGACTATTTTTTCTTGCTCCATCTTTTTTATAGCTCTGATAGTCGTTTCAACGCATAATCCTGTTAAAGAAGCTAATTGTTGCCTTGTGATGGGAACTTCATAGGTAAATGGCGTTTTATTTTCTTGCTCCTGCTTCATGAGCTCCAATACTTCCTTAATCCTTTCAACGGCACTCGGAGAAGAAATTTTCTGCATGAGAATAAATTTACGGTATAGGTGCTTTGATAATGATTTGCAGAGCTCTACATAATGGCTCGGATGCTGGTCTAAATAACGTGTGAAGGTACTTGCGCATAATTTAATAATAGTACAATTTGAAAGAGCTACAGCATTTACGGGATATGTCTGCTCCAGATATAACATATAATCTCCTACGGGATCTTTTGAACTTAGTATATTTTGAATAAATTCTTTACCTGAACTATTATAGTTATTTAGTTTAACATCACCATTAACAATCTGAAAATAAAATTTGGGACTTCCGCCTTCGCGGAATATATAATCTCCCGGCTTATAATTTTGTTCTACAGCTCCGATGGAGTGTAGAAGTTCTTCTTTAAAAAACATACTTTTAATTTTTGTGGTTAGTGATAAGTGGATGTAAATTCCCAATGTAGGATCATCAGCGTAATACGGGTATCGTAATTTGCTGCATGTTACAGTATGTTTTTAAAGCAACAGTCTAACTTAGGATTGACATAAAATCATAAAGTGGATTACTCCCTTTAATAAATATTTACCAGAAGATTCTCCATACAAAAGTTGCTAAAGCTCCATAATTTGTTAGGAGATAATATAATTCATTAGCAATTGATATGCAGCAAATATAATGCAAGCAATATATAAATGATATGCTTTGAATCATACTCTGGTATGTTTTGTCTTTTTTTTAGTCATAAAGTTAATTGATTGTAAAATGTAAAATATATTAATGATGGGACTTATGGATTTTCCAAGATTAAATATCAAAGAGTAAATGCATTTTATAACCATTAGGAAATCAAACTATTAAAAATAGTAAATAAAATAAATAGTAAAAGTTAGTAAAACTATCTAAGTTCTCAAAGCCTGCAAGCACAAATACAATTGTTACGCTAGACAATTACAAAACTACGGCTCGAATTTTTAACGAAGAATTTAAAAGGCTTAATTGGCATATGGAGCCAATTTCTGAGTTAAAGACTGTACATTTATAAACAGTTCTACAAAATCTTAAAAAAGAAGGATCCTGGGGAAATTCTTACTATAATTTCAAAAGAATGATTTTTAAGTTCCATGTTTGGAATGCTTAAAAAGAAATAATTTGTTAAGGAAAATATAATGACAGATGTGGGTTCCCTTAAAAAAGATAAAAAGAGACCGTATATTCCATTAATTCCGGAAGAACCAACTAAGGTTGTCGATCATTTTAATAATTATCTCCCTAATTATAATGTATGGCTAAAAACATTGTACTATACTGGATTGAGACCTAAAGAACTTAGGCTTATGAAGTGCTCAATGGTTATATTGGGTGTTGGAGATAAAGATTTGCTTGTTCTTTCAGAAAGAATTAATTAAAACAGAACGAAAAAGAATCATCCCGATTCCAGAAGATTTAAGAAAAGATCTTGCAAAAATGGATTTAAGTAATCCTGACTATTATGTTTTTGGACGGACAAGAAAATACAATTGCTTTTCCCCAAATGATTTTAAGCGCAGCCCTAATATATTAGGAATAAACACTGCAAAGAATGTTTGAAAACTTGAAGTTATAAAGAAATTAGGAATTAAAAAGTTTATGTATTTAAACAAACACAAAAAAGCTAATGATAGTATTGAAGATGGAGTGAGTCTTGAAGCTGTTCAAAAACAGTTTGGGCATTCCACGCCAATCACTACAGAAATCTATGCACAGATACATGAATTGACAAATTTTTGAGCAGTCAAAGAAAAAGCAAGGGACTTTAAATAGTCCCTTTTTTTATTATGAATGTTTTGATTATCAACAAGTAAGTCAACTGAAATATCTTAATTTGTAAGGATTCCCGTAATAGAGATTTATAATATATTCTTATATTTATCACCGGTAAAAGAATTATTTAAATTATAACACTATATGAATAAAAATTTATTATGGCCTATTTTGATAGGTTTTTGCATCCTTTTACATTCCTGCCGGGTCGAGGATGATTTAGCACAAAGCTATAAGGAACCACAAAATAAGTTTGCAGCATTTTCAAAAAATGGAAATGCACCGGTGAGTTATTCAAAAGCTTTTGAATATCTTTATAATCGTTATTATGAAATCAGAGATATTCCAATGAAAAGTCAAAACAAATCCGGTGAACCCGTTCCCTATACGGATTTTCGTTTTCATTCTCAGATTATGGAAATTGAAAACGGTGATAAGACCATGATTTTCCCTGTTATTAATGGAAATCGTGTCATTGCCATTACAGCAGGTCTAATAGATAAGGAAGAAACCTATCTGAAGTATTATTATGTATCTCAGGACTATGATCAATATGATTTTGCAATAAATGCTTTTCAAAAATTGGTAGATCAATATTCCAATACAACAAACAGAGCTATTGTAGGAGGCGGAGGCGGTCTTGGGGATGGTGGAGACGGAGATACTCATGAAATCCCCAATATTGATATCCAGCCACCCAAAGGGGGAGGCGGAATGTATTTTCCGTTGCCTGGGAATCCTGGAGCCTGTATGGCCTGTCCTCCGGATGATGGATTACCATCAGGTGACTGTCCTAAATTTAAAGCTTGTGGAAGTAATGGCGGCGGTGGTACAGCAGGAAATAATAATACTGATCCTTGTACAAAAATAGCTGATAAACAAAGGAATCCAAAATATGCTGCAAAGTTTAACGCTTTAAATAAGGAGGAAGTTTTTAATATGGATAAAGAAAGAGGATATTATGAAAAACAACCCCCGTTAGGCGTTAATACTGAAGCAGGATTTGTGCAAATCGACGGACCTCCCGGAACAACCGGTTTAGATCTTCCGGATGATACAACAGGAATATCCGGGCTTTTTCATTCTCATAATAACACGGATGGAAGTATTAAGATATTTTCTCCTACTGATGTAAGAACTTTTATCAATACTCTTATAGGGAATGCCGGAACATATGGCGGTGGATATGCAAATGCCTATTCTACTGTAGTAACGTCTCAGGGTAGCTATACTCTTAAATTTACGGGAAAAACACATCCGGGAGGTATTGACTACTATACAACAAAAGTCTGGGATGAATGGTATAGGGATGAAATGGAAAAAACTCAAGATTCAAATGGAGAATTTCCTCAAAATAAAGTGGAAGATGTATTCAATAGGTTTTTAAAAGAAATAGTGAATAAGTCTGGATTAGAAATATTCAAAGTGACAGAAAATACTGCTGTCAAAATGAGTTATAATACAGCTACAAAAAAAACTGATTTAGATCCTTGTCCTTAATAATTAATTAAATATTTAAAAGAATGAAAAATTTATTTTTAATCATTATATTTTTTATAGGAATATCCTGTAAATCGCAAACATATCCTTTAACTGAAACTATTGTTCCACCAGGTTCATATATATCAGATACCCAAAATCAGCTTACTGCTTTTGAAGGAAATTGGATGGGGACTTGGAAAGGAAAGACAATTTTAATAAATTTCAAGAAAATTATTCATGGATATGATGATCATGATAATTGCTATAGAGATTATTTAATAGGAAAATTTCAGGTAAAGGATGCCTCTGGAAATATTCTCTTTGATAACCTAACAATTCCAGACAATAATGCTAAAATTCAAGGAAAAAGGATTTTTGCCAATGGGACTTACTCATTGACATATGGAGATGATGAATTGTGTTTTAAATCAGGTTTTATAAGAATTAATTTTAATAATTCGGCTAAAACAGAAATTAGATTTAAATTTACTGAAATAAGCCAGCTTATTGAGCCAGACTGTTTTTATCATGGCAAACCAGCTGATCAAAGGCCTGAGCCTTTACCAAAAGAAATTATTTTGACAAAACAATAAAGTTACATTCAGGATGGATTAAATTCTTTTAATCAGCCTTTCTTTGAAATACATTACTAAATAATACTATATCGAAAAGCCCCGTATTCCGAGGCTTTTTTATTTTTTTCTTATTCCTCGATTATTCTCTGAGAAAATTGGATAACTCAGGATGTAGGATATCAATAGTTATTTCTTCGGGGTCATCACTATCATCATATCCCCAGGTCCAAAATTCATCACCATCGATTAACAGGTAATTTACATAAATCAAAACTGCAGCATCACCATTCTGCCATATTACAAAATAATATCCAAACTCCTTTGGTTTTTCAGTTGTAAAGTTCAGTGTTCGCATTTGATTACTTCTTAAGATATCCTATTACTATTTCATTTCCTTTCTCGTCCTTTCGTATTTTTTTCTTCATCTACCGGATCAAAGAGCTCCACAATATCAACTTCTAAAGCTTCGGCTATCTTTTCAACACTAGCTAAAGAAGGAGACTTTAACAAGTTTGTTGCATAAACTTCTGTTGTCACCTCTACCCAAAAGTTCAGAAAGTTTTGCTTTATTAATACCTTTTTTTTCTAAAAGTCTTTCTACGTTTAAGGCCATAACTTTAATTTGTTTTGTCAAAGTTAAACATAAGTATATTGTCAAATCACCTACCACATCACTAGGTGGTGATATTTATTTTATGTATCTTTAAATATTCGATTTAATTAATATTTCGAATTATATGTATTCAGCCTCCTATGCCCTGGGAGGTTTTTGTATATTAGAGCAATTGAACTTTAAAGTTCTACTTAATGTATGTTTGCCTCCTTCGGGAGGTCTTATTTTTATAAAATGTGCCACAAAAATAAAAATTTCATAAATAAGGGATTAATATGGCATAAGCGTTGATACCAATAAACAGTATTTATTTATAGTTTTTTTAACACCAAGTCATTTAACTTATAATTTATTTTTACACTTTTTCTCTCAATTTACTGGGAGGTTTTTTTGTTGATAGCTTTTTAACACGTCAAGTTCTGTCGTATTAAACATGTTGATTTGTTCTCTAATTATTTCTTTCTGAAAAAGCGCATGGTTTCAGTATAAATGAAAATTGATACAAAGTATATTGATGTCGATTTCATTAAACTTTAAAAATGTATCAATTTTGTAACATGCAAATACGAGGTATAGTTAAAGAATCACCGCATCCTGATCAAGAAATATTGATAGTGGAATTTCAGGAAGATAAAAAGAAGAAGCATTTTTAAGTGAAGTGTACATTCAATATAATCACAAGATCCGTAAATGGGATATGATGGACATGTTATTAAATGGTAGAGTTGAAGTATTCATAGAGCCAAAACACAGGAGAAATCATACCTTACGCATTTACTATGCGATAAGTATATAGAATTTTACATGAGAGGTGAAAATTTAGATAAAGGATTTGAGTAAAAATTGAACTGTTTATTACTAATTTATTTTAGCTTTTGTGGGTTGTATTATTAGTTTTTATATTTAAATATTTTGAATATTTAAATTATTTTTATTTTTAAATATGGTATGTTGTTTTTTTTATAATTATAAATTTTTGGCTGTATTGAAAAATATTTGTTTTTTTGATTATATTTTTATTGTTATTTTTAATTTAATATAAGTTATTGTTTTATATTCGTTAAAATTATATATTTGTTTTTGTTAAGAATAGAATTTGTTGAAATGAGTATTTTTATTTGAAATAATATATAACTCCAGTGAGTGATTTATTGTTTGATTTAGATTACATATTATTTAATGAAAATTTTAAATCAAATTGCAAAAATTCTTACTTAAACAGTTTTTATATAAAATCTAATCATAAAATCATGAAATATGAAACAAATCCCTATCTATTGTTTACTGCTTTTCGCAGGTAATTTCTTTTTTTTAAATGCTCAGGTTGGTATTCAAACTACTAATCCTCAGGGTGTTTTTAATATTGATGCGGCTAAAGACAATCCCGCTACCGGAGTGCCTTCGGTTGCACAACAAGCAAATGATGTGGCGGTTACTGCTACAGGAAACATGGGAATTGGCACTACAGCTCCCACTAACAAACTTCATGTCAATGCTACAGATCCGTTACGTTTGCAAGGTGTAGGAGTTGGAAATACTACTACTGATCCTCTTATGGTACTCGATGCTACCGGTGTGGTAAAAAGTATTGGTACCTTGGGAGCTCTTTCTATTCCTAATCCTGCAGTTTTTAGGCTTGAAACTGCACAAGCTAATTTTTTACAAGCACAGGGTGCTGGAGGATCGCAGGTAGTTCCAATGTCTGTGGTTAAAAATACCATTCCAGGAATGACGTTTAATGCAGCAACAAGTACTGTTACATTTCCTGCAGGAACTTATCAGATTACTTTTGTATATGAAGCAACACACAGTGCAACAGGATGTACTATCAGTTCATATTTTGTAGATTTTCCCCTCAATGCTACAACTTCAAGAATTCACAGTACAGCAGCACATTCAGAAGGATCTCTTTCTAATCATGGTGGAGCAATCACTTATGCAACCACCGTTCCCGCTAACAGAACGTGGACACTCACTCTCGGAAGAGGACAATCTGGTAACTGTGGAGGAGCAGGGATGACGCTTGCTGCAACCTCTACACAGGTACTTATTTTTAGAATCGGGGATTAATTTCGCTGAAGTTCCCAAATCAGGCAATAAATCAATAAATATTCTAATAACACAAATATCCACAAACAACATTGCCTTCAGTGTTTTTTATAAGACAATTCAGAGAGGAAATAATGAATTGAATGAAATTAAGAAGTATCGCAATAATATTAACAATATACAAGAGAAATTACAGCGTAAATTTGTGATAATTACGATTTTTATTAATTAGTTTTTAAAATGTACTGAACAGCCGTCTTGAATTTTTATGATCGGAATTGATGGCTGTTTCGGTACAGTAAATTAGTTTCATTCCCAACTGGTTTATAATAAAAGCTATTAAGAAAGGAGTCGAATAAAGAGTTTTTTTAATATCTTTATTAAAATTTCATTCAGAATCGAGGCAAAAACAACAACTGAGTATCAGTTGTTGTTTTTTTTTGAAAAATAATTCGTTTTATATTTAGGCTGTTAAAGGAAATATTTTTTTTTGGCTATTTGATCAAAGAATGTGTTTCTATCTTCATTAACTAGTTCATTAGTTATTGTGTCATTGCAGAAGACCGTAGACATACATATATTAGTATTTTATATCAAGGCCTAGATAAAAGAAATCCCGGGGATTAATTTCGCGCCCTTCTTTTGGAGTAAATTCAATACTCGATGTTTCGGGGCCTCTAAATATTTTAACATCATACATTTGCCGCAGTCCTATTCCGGAAGAATTATACTTCAGAGCTTTTATGATTTCAAGAATCAAGTCATTCTGTGAAGAGATTTTCATATTACTAATTTACTTTTGTTGTTTGGTTTTAAATTGTGGTTTTCCGTAATTAATTACATATGAAATTAAAATATTTCTTTTCAAGCTTCTTTAATCGGGAGCCGCTATTTCCATAATCAAATTCGATAGTAATATAATATCTTGATTCATTTAAAACTTCGAATTCTTGACCAATGTAAGGTTCTAACCAAGTACCTTTAGCATTATAATTGACTTTTGCCTTCATCTTTACAGTATTTCAAATATTAAAGTTTTCTCAGGGTTGAAGGTATAGGATTCTGCATCATTACATTTTTCATGATCGCATGATTCCTCAATCCTTTCAAATCCAACATAGCGTTTACTCTAAAACTATGATTTGAGTGGTTTATCCCAGTAGTAACCATTATTTATAATTGCTGTTTTAAAAAGATTTAATGCCGTATCTCCAAGGATAGGTACAGTATCTTGATAATATTGATAATATTTAAAAAACCATCATATTTAGTAAATCTTCTAGCTATATCTTTAGTAAGATCGGAGCCTTTGCAGATAACCTTAATACGTATTTCATTTCCATTATTTACAAGATGTGTGATTTTTATGTTAGTAATAAAATCTCCTATTGCTGGTTTGCCTGTTACTTTATCATTATATGCTATCTGATGATTGGAATAAATTTAACCACATTAAAGAGTTTAAAAAGCATATTCTTTTATACCTGGAATAGATAATTCGGCAATTAATATTTATAATTTTTTCATAGGTATTACTACAATAAATTATTGCTATATGATTTAAGTCATAGGGTAGATTTTTATGGATTTGTAATTTTGAAATACACCATCAAAATAAAGATTATATGAACACCAATTACAAAAATACTGGCACAGATTAACCTGTGCGGCTTACTTTTTTATAATATGTTATGTAAAGTTAAGGTAATGCACTTTGTTTTCTAATAGGCACGGCCCGGTTAGTTGATTCTCTTTTCTTACAAAAGAAACTTTCTTCAAAATATAATAATGAGTTGGATAATCCTCCTAAGATAATCTGCTATATCCCATTATCTGATACAGTACATTAAATACTTAATCAATATCACCTACATCAAATCGTAAAACAAGAAATATGGAAAATGAAAATTTAGGATCAAACCAGAAGCGTGATCAACTTCAAGACCATACAACGGATAACAGCAACGAAAAACTGAGCACTAATCAGGGATTAAAGATCAATAACAATCAGGACTCTCTGAAAGCAGGCGAAAGAGGATCTTCTCTTCTTGAAGATTTTATTCTCAGAGAAAAAATTACTCATTTTGATCACGAACGAATTCCGGAAAGAGTAGTTCATGCAAGAGGTTCCGGTGCTCATGGTGTTTTTAAATTAAATAAAAGTCTGGCAAAATATACAAAAGCTAAATTTTTAAACAATATCGAGGAAGAGACTCCTGTATTTGTGCGTTTTTCTACCGTTGCCGGAAGCAGAGGAAGTACAGATCTGGCTCGTGATGTAAGAGGATTTGCTGTAAAATTTTATACAGAAGAAGGTGTTTATGACCTGGTAGGTAATAATATGCCAGTATTTTTTATTCAGGATGCTATAAAATTTCCAGATCTGATCCATGCGGTAAAACCTGAGCCAGATAACGAGATTCCACAAGCTGCTTCGGCTCACAACACTTTTTGGGATTTCATTTCATTAATGCCAGAGAGTACCCACATGATCATGTGGTTGATGAGTGACCGTGCGATTCCGAGAAGCTTCCGTATGATGGAAGGTTTTGGTGTGCATTCGTTTAAATTTATCAATGAACAGGGCGATGTACACTTTGTGAAATTTCATTTTAAACCCAAATTGGGAGTTCATTCGGTGGGGTGGCCCGAAGCACAGAAGATTTCAGGAAATGATCCTGACTTCCATCGACGTGACCTTTGGGAAGCCATTGAGAATGGAGCTTTCCCTGAGTGGGATTTGGGGGTACAGCTAGTTCCTGAAAAAGATGAACACAAATTTGATTTTGATCTCCTTGATCCTACAAAAATTATCCCGGAAGAGCTTGTTCCTGTGGAGCTTGTAGGAACTTTAACCTTAAACCGAAACCCCGATAATTTCTTTGCAGAAACAGAGCAGGTAGCATTTCATCCCGGTCATATTGTTCCCGGCATAGATTTTACCAATGATCCTCTTTTACAGGGAAGACTTTTCTCGTACACCGATACTCAGCTTACCAGATTGGGATCTCCGAATTTTCATGAAATTCCGATCAACACGTCCATTACAACCATTCACAATAATCAGCGTGACGGACACATGCGTCAGCAGATCGTTAAAGGAAAAGTAAGTTACGAACCCAATTCAATAGGCGGTGGCTGTCCGTTTCAGGCCATGATGAAAGAGGGAGGTTTCGTCTCCCAGGAGGAGCGGTTGGAAGGTCATAAAGTAAGGGCAAGAAGCTCAAGCTTTGTAGACCATTATTCTCAGGCAAAATTATTTTACAACAGTCAGTCTGCTTTTGAAAAAACGCATCTGCAAAATGCATTGGTTTTTGAGCTTTCAAAAGTAACGCTTCCTGCCATCAGAGAACGAATGGTTGGTCAGCTAACTTTTGTAGACAAAGATTTGGCACAGGAAGTGGCATCCAGATTAGGTGTTGAGGTTAAAATTCTCGATCAGCCCAATCAAAGTATTCCTGCAGATGCCGATCCGGCAAGTCTCCAAAGTGCGGAAACTGAACCTTCCTTAAAATTTTCAGAAGCGCTGAGTATGGCCAATACCGTTAAAGATACCATTGAGAGTCGTATAATTGGCTTTATGATGACTGATGGGTTTGATGCTGCTTCTACCGATCATTTAATAGAAAAATTAGAAGGGCAGGGTGCAGTTGTACAATATATTGCTGATTCCGTAGCACCGGTAAAATCTTCGGACGGCCAGACGTACATTCCGGATCATTCATTATCTACAACTTCAAGTGTTTGCTTTGATGCTCTGTATATCTGCGGCGGTGCAAAATCTGCAGAAGGCTTTGTAAAGCCTGGAAATAAAAATATGACGGTTGATTTTATTAATGAAGCATTCCGTCACTGTAAAGCCATTTACTTTGGATATGATACTGAAGTAATCAAAAAGCTTACAGATGTGGCATCGATCAAACATGATGATTCTGGAGTAATTTCTGCTAAAGATGCTAATTCTGATGATTTATTTGTTGAGGCGATAGCTAATCACAGGGTTTGGCAGTTTGAAAAAGAAAGAAACGGATTAGTATAAAAAATGAGTAAGAACTACTTGGCATTCATATCAACACCAACAAATTAAAATATTATGAAACAGACAATTCTAATCATTGTAGCCATTGCTGCAATAACGGCGTGTAACAAAAAAGAAACCATTACTGTTGATCATACAGCTGATCACAGCGAAATGTCTGCTCCTGTTGATTCGGATACAATGCCTGGAGATTCTCTTTCAACTTCCCAAACGTCTTCTGAAACAACATCATTAAATGATCAGGATCGAAAATTTGCTGATGCAGCAGTAAAAGGAGAAATGATGGAAGTGATGGCGGGAGAATTGGTATCCCAAAATGCGACCAACCCAACAGTTAAAAAACTGGGTGAAATGATGGTAGGGGATCACACCAAAGCCAACGAAGAATTAAAGCAGTGGGCTTCTAAAACGGCTTACAATTTGCCTACCGGCTTAGATGCAGACCAACAGAAAAAATATGATGATCTTAAAGCTAAAAAAGGAGCTGATTTTGATCGTATGTATACCGATATGATGGTTAAGGATCATGAAAAAACAATAGCTGATTTTAAGAAAGAAGCTGCTGACGGTTCCGAATCCTCTCTGAAAAATTTTGCCACTAAAACACTTCCCACTTTAGATCATCATTTAATGGAATCTAAAAAAGCAAAAGATGCTGTAAAATAATGTCGAATAAATATCCGGTAATCTGCCTTGAAAGGGTTATCGGATATTATTCGAAAGGACTTTATATTGTTTCTGAAAATCTGATGCTGACGGTTCGATGGTTTAAATTATTTATAACCCAGAAAATTAATGTTCATAAAGACAGTGTGTAATCATTAATGCCGGCTGCATTTTATTACTGGAATAATCTACTGGTTTCAAAATCTATCATTATGAGGAATTCCAAATTACCCACTGCCACAGCCTTGCTAGTGCTCGGAATTTCTTCTGTAGCCTTATGCTGCTGTTATGGAATCCCGGGAAGACTTACCGGAGGCATCGCTCTTTTTCTTTACAGAAGAGATAAAAGAGTATACGATAAAAATAAAGGAGGTTACTCCAATTTCGACAATTTAAAAACAGGAAGAATGCTAAGCATTCTCGGGATTACTTTACCCCCCCTTTGCCTCATGTATTTATTGTCGATACACTACCTGTAGCTGTTTAGGAAGGAGGAGATCCTTTACCATAGCTGAAGTATAAAAAACTTTATCCAGGTCTCGCATCAGCCATTTTTAATTATATTATCATTTGAAATGGTCATCGCAGCTTTTATAAAGCCTGATGAACACATGGATAACGTATAAACTATAAAATATAACAATATGAAAGCAGCAGTTTTTCATTCACCGGGTAACATTACCTGTGATACCGTCGATGACCCAAAGATTGAAGATCAAAATGATATCATTCTTCGTGTAACTTCCACCGCAATCTGTGGTAGTGACCTTCACATGTATTCGGGAGGAATTCCTCAGCCGCGTCCTATGGTAATGGGACATGAGTTTATGGGAATTGTGGAGGAAGTAGGAAAAAACATTCATCATCTACAAGCGGGTGACAGAGTTGTTGTACCATTTCCGATTGCATGCGGAGGGTGTTATTTCTGCCAGCATGATCTACCATCAGGCTGTGAAAACTCCAATATAGAAAATTATGGTCCCGAAGGAGGCTTGGTTACTGAAAAAGGAGGTGGAATGTTTGGTTATACCGATCTGTATGGTGGGTATAATGGCGGGCAGGCACAATATGTGAGAGTTCCTTATGCTAATTTCGGACCTAGAAAGGTTTCTGATTCATTGACCGATGAACAGGTGCTTTTTCTTACCGATATTTTTCCTACGGGGTATACCGGCGTAATGTGGGCGGAACTTAAAGGTGGAGAAACGGTAGCCATTTTCGGTGCAGGGCCTGTGGGATCAATGGCCGTAAAAAGTGCTATTCTTCATCATGCAAAAAAAGTAATTGTTATTGATACCCTTCAATATAGACTGGACCAGATAAAAAATCTTACAGGATGCGAAACCATTCTTTGGGAAGACGCTAAACAGACTGTTGACGAAATCAGAAGCATGACCCATGGCAGAGGTGCCGATTTATGCATAGATGCTGTAGGTTTTGAACCGGACAGAAATCTGATGGATAGAGCAAAGGCAGTTGTCAATTTTGAAAAAGGTTCTATCAAAGTGCTGGATGCGTGTATGAGTGGAGTAAGACGCGGAGGTTTTGTTTCCATATTAGGAGTCTATCCGATGAATTATGACAATTTTAGGGTAGGTCAGCTTTTTGATAAAGGCGTTACGCTTAAAGCGGGGCAATCCTCGGTTCATGCAATCATTGATAAATTAATGAAATATGTGGAAACCGGGCAGGTAAAACTCGATGATATCATAACGCACCGCCTTTCCCTTGATGAGGTGGCAAAAGGATATGAAATATTTGATAAAAAGCAGGACGGATGTGTAAAAGTCGTGCTTGATCCCTGGAGGTAAGTAAATCTCCATAGTATTAGGAGAGACGTATTCTTAATTAATTAAAATGTATTCTCATGGAATTTAAACAGTCTTTGTTGGATTATATCGGCGGGGCACTGAAATCTGCCCATGAATCAGTTTCTGTGGCAGAAAGTGTTACTGCTGGCTGCCTGCAGTTTTCATTTTCGCAGATGAAAGATGCCTCTGAATTTTTTAAAGGCGGCATAACCGCCTATACTCTTGAGGAAAAAGTAAAACTTTTGAAAGTTGATGCGCAGGAAGCGATAAAGTGTGATTGTGTTTCTAAGGAAGTTGCCGATGAAATGGCGTTGAATGTTAGTGCATTATTCAATACAGACTGGGGAATATCTGTTACGGGATATGCAACTCCTGTGAAAGAATCGGATCAAAAAATTTTCGCGCATTTTTCATTCGCCTACAAAAATGAAATCATTTTATCCAAAAAACTGGAACTGCACCATAAAACAAAGGTTTCAACAGCCCAGCTGTATTACGCGGAATTTATTCTCGGATGCTTTAAATGTGAACTCAATCAAATGATTATTTTAAAATAAACGATATGGAAATCAAAAATCAATATGTACTGATCACCGGTGCAACCAGTGGAATCGGATATGAACTGGCGAAATTATTCGCAAAAAATGGCTACCATCTGGTTATTGTATCGCGCAGTCATGATCAACTGCTTGAAAAAGCCAATGAATTTAAAAAATATGGTGTTAAGGTGGTAACCCAGGCAAAAAATCTCTTTAAAGAAGATGATGTTTTTTCTATGTATGCCGAACTTAGACTCAACGATATTAGCCCGGAAATATTGGTGAATGACGCAGGACAAGGCTTCTATGGAAAATTTGAAGATACAGATATACATCGGGAATTGGATATTGTCAGGCTCAATATAAATGCAGTTCTGATTTTAACCAAACTTTTCCTAAAGGATCGTATCAGCAAAGGATCAGGAAAAATACTGAATCTGGCTTCAATCGCAAGTAAAGCACCCGGTCCATGGCAATCAGTTTATCATGGAAGTAAAGCTTTTATCTTATCATGGTCTGAGGCGATTCGTGAAGAGTTAAAAGATACCGGAATTACCGTTACGGCACTTCTTCCAGGACCGACCGATACGGATTTTTTCAACAAAGCCCAGATGAACAGAAGTAAGATTATGGAAGATAAAGAGAGTTTCAGCACTCCGGAAGAAGTGGCTAAAGATGGCTATGAAGCTCTGATGAAAGGAGAGGATAAAATAATCTCGGGGTTGAAAAATAAATTAACGGTAGCCATGTCTAATCTGGCAAGCGATAGCATGGCAGCATATCGTATGGGAAAAATGCAGGAACCACAGGATGTATAAATTTTAATAGTATGGAGAGGTTGCAATTGGAGAATAAATCAGTGCTCATTACAGGAGCAGACAGCGGAATAGGTAAAGCAATTGCCTTATTATTTGCCAAAGAAGGTGCTGATATTTCGTTTATCTATTATAAAGACGAAAAAGATGCAGAAAAAACAAAATTGGAAATTGAAGCGCTAGGCAGGCGTGCTATATGTTTTGGCGGAGATATCAATGATATAGATTTTTGTAAAGTAACCGTCTCAAAAACACTTACTGAGTTTGGGAAAATTGATATTTTGGTAAACAATGCGGGAATACAAATTCCTGCAGATAATATTATTGACCTTACAGAAGAAAACATCAGAAAGACATTTAATTCCAATATCATTGGAATGATTTTACTTACCAAGGAAGTTTTTCCCCATTTAAAAAAAGGGAGTTCCATTGTTAATACGACCTCTGCAGTGGCTTATATGGGGCATGAAGAATTATTAGATTATTCAGCTACAAAAGGGGCAATTGTTTCTTTTACGAGATCGCTGGCATTACAGGCGAAACATAAAGGAATTCGGGTCAATGCAGTAGCACCTGGACCGGTAGCGACACCCCTTACTGAGAAAACTTTTGGTGAAGAAGAAGACGATCAAAGCAAGCCTCCATTGGAAAGAAATGCTAATACGGATGAGATTGCTTCAAGTTATCTGTTTTTAGCTACCGATGCTTCAGCACAGATGACGGGGCAGGTTCTCCATCCGAACGGTGGGCTCATTGTCAACGGTTAAATTATGGGTTATGAACGGAGTAATGATTCAGTTTTTTCATTGGTACCATTCCTAGAATTTATGGAATGAGTTTGAAGAAAAGGTGGGTTATTTAAAACAGCTTGGTTTTACTGTGGTATGGTTTCCTCCTGCAACAAAGTATTCTTTTCTTATCAGTTTTACCTGTCATTTTTATGGAAGCTATGAAGAATACAGTGGTGAGCAGATTGCTAAAGAACTGCCTGTGATGCCAATTCAGGAATATTTGTATGATGCCCGTTTTTGGTTTGAGTCGTTTCAAAACTGGCAGAGTTAGTTTTTAGCAGTTGCTTCGCTGGTTATCCTTTCAATTTGGCTCAGAGAAAAAGGTTCTCCGGAATCAAAACCAGTTGATATGCCACATATTGAAAATTAAATGTTTAGTTACACAAAAAAATACGACATGAAGCCACAATTGATCACAGGGATACCCCTGCAAGAAAAAGGAAGTTTTCACGATACGGAAAGTATTCGTTTAGCTAAAGATTTTGAAGATATAGTTGATTTGTATAAGACTTTAAAAGATCGCCTTTTGTCGGTAAATTACTGGAATTATTATGCTAGTGGAGTTGGTGCGGATTTTAAACTGCACGATAAAAATGGGAATTTAAAAAAGAGATTACCTGAAAAAGGAGATTTCATTAGGATTGATATTCCGGGGCCGGGCAATTTTGAAGTAAGAGGGTTTGATTGGGTCGAGATAACAGATATGTATGAAAATTTATCTGCCAATAATGAAATTTTGGAGCAGCTGATTATTGAGTGTAAACCATCGGGGATACCGGGTAAAATAAATATGCACACCGCACACTTTTACACGGGAGATGCAAGCTCTACCTTTATTATAGCACGAGGGAAAGATTTTATAAAAGCAGGTATTTACGGACGTAACGAGACACCCAATATGGATGCTCAAATCGCAGACAAAGCAAGGAATTTAGCTATTGCCCTTGGAGGGATGGTGGGAATTTCAAAAATTCAATGGAAAATTTTGACAGATGGGTTAGTTGAGTTTCGATCCTGGTGATATATAGATTTTGAAATCGTATTAATTCTAAAGAAAGTAATAAATTACTATCTAAAAAATATTAGAGTGATTTTATTCTTTCTTATCATATAAATAGGTGAAGAGTAAAATTTAATAAAATTTATGAATCAATTATGATCATTGTCATAGGATTTGCTTTCCTGAGCTTGTAGCTTTGATATACCAAATTAAAATATGTTATATGAAAGCAATAATCTCTTTAGCTCTTCTTCTAGGGCTTTTGACAATCAGTTGTAAAAAAGAAGTACAAACAGCGCCACCAATTACTGCTGATTCATCTGCTATAGATTCAATGAATACAAATTCTACACGGCCAGACACAACAGGTATTACATCAAGAAATCCAAATGATAGTGTTGCCACTATTAAGATGAAGGATTCAGCTGGCGTGAGCTTTAAATAAGGACACATATAATTTAACTTATTACAGAATAATAGAATAACTAAAAGTATTATTCAATTATGTTTCACACTGTTTCTACGGTGTGCGGGTATTGTGTTGTCTAAACATTAAAAATAAACTGACTGTAGTCTGATACTAGTCAAGGACTGCGGTACATCACTAAATATTAATTTCAAAAAGTAAAATTTATGAACACTAGAAATTCAAACAACAGAAGTTCAGGCAGAAATTCATCAGATGATGACCAGTCAATGCTTGAAGAAGCGTACCAATTAGGTTATGAGCATGGTTATAACGACGGAAGTGAGGATGAGGAGTACGATGATGATTTCTCAGATTTTGAAGACTATTTCGATGAGGAAGGAGGCTATGATGACGAAGATTATGATGACGATGATGATGACTATGACGACGACGATGACTATGATGACTATGATGACGACGATGACGATGATGATAATAGGGGCAGAGGTTCAAGAGGCGGAAGCAGAGGAAATAGAGGAGGTAGTCAAAACAGGGATAGTCAGGGAAGATTTACTTCTGGTGGAAGAGGAAGTTCTGGAAGCAGCTCTCGTGGAGGATCCCGTTCTGGCTCCGGATCTAGGTCAGGAGGAAGCGGAAGATCTTCGGGATCTGGCTCAGGATCAAGATCAAATTCAGGATCAGGAAGATCAGGATCAAATAGCGGAGGAAGCTCAAGAAACTCCAATTCAAGATCGGGTGGCAACAGCAGCTCAGGAAGAGGGCGTAGTTCAAGCTCCGGTTCAGGAAATAGCAGTGGATCAAACTCCAGTTCAGGAAGCGGCCGTGGCTCTAATTCTAACTCCGGTTCAGGAGGTAGTAACAGAGGTTCTAATTCAGGAGGGGGAACATCAAAAAGAGGTTTTGCTTCAATGAGTAAATCTGAACGTACAAGAATAGCCAGAATGGGAGGTCAGGCTTCTCATGGTGGTGGAAGATCTTCAGGATCCGGCAGATCCGGATTCGGAGGCAGACGTAATTCATAATTCTTTTTAGGCTGTCTCTGTGAAAAAGGGGCAGCCTTTTAACCTTTTAAATCCCATTATCATATGGCAACTAAAACAACAGAAAACACGACAACCGGTGCTGCTGACAAAAAAATGACAGTAGACAATGCTACAGTAAAAGAAAATGAGATGAAAAATGCTCCGCTGCATAAATTTTTTGTAGATGCACTAAAAGACATTTATTACGCTGAGCATAAATTAGTAGATGCGTTGCAGACTATGCATGACGCAGCAACAACCGAAGAGCTTAAAGATGCTTTTGAGGATCATCAGTTACAGACTAAAAAGCATATAAGCCGCTTGGAGAAAGTTTTTAAACTCGTTAATGAGAGTCCGGAGCAGAAAAAATGTGAAGCAATGGATGGATTGATTAAGGAAGGCGAAGAAATCATTAAATCTACGGAAGAAGGCACGATGACAAGAGATGCAGCTCTGATAATCGCGGCGCAGAAGGTAGAACATTACGAGATCGCAAGCTATGGAGGCTTAACGCAACTTGCTATTACTATGGGACACGATAAGGCTGCTGAGCTGTTAGAAAAAACACTGCAGGAGGAAGAAGATACAGATTACAACCTTACGGAGATTGCAGAAACTAACATTAATTTTGATGCTCAGCAAGAAGATTAAACATATAAAATTTAAACAAGCCATACAGCTGATAGTGTGTGGCTTGTTTTCAATAATATAAAGCAGCGTCTTCATTTAAAGAATAAACATTACCCTAAGTTCGTTAATACATTAATGAAATACAGATCAATTTTAATTAGGTAAAATCTATATTATAAAAGTATCATGGAATTTAACAAGATCCTTTTGGAACAAATCAATGAAGAATTTATGAGTTGTGATCAAACCATTTCTCTTGCAGAAAGTGTTACCGCTGGTGCGATGCAGCTTGCATTTTCGGAAATGACTAATTCAAAATTATTTTATAAAGGCGGTATCACGGTACATAGTCCTGATAAAATAGTGAAACTGTTGAAGGTAGAGACTTCTGAGATCAAAAATTCTAATTGTGTATCAAGCCTTATTGCTGACAAGTTAGGACTCTATGCATCCACAATGTTTGAAAGTGATTGGTGTATTGCTACATCCGGATACTGTACACCGGAAAGACATTCTGTATTTGAAATTTATGTCTATTACTCGATTCTGTATAAGAGGCAGATTGTCTTTTCAGATAAAATAGAGTTCAATAATTATAAAAATAAATTTAGCCCTCTTTCTGTAAAGTTATATTACACGGAAGAGATTTTAAAAAAAATTCTAAGCCAGTTGAAACTGACCCTTATCCTGAACAGTAAAGAAACTAACGACAGATCAACATTATAAAAAGAAAAGATAAGTATAAAATCAAAGCCTGACTTTTAACTTACACACTTTGCAAGACAGTCTTCAATTTTAAAGAATATGGTCTTAGAAAGTTCAATCCGTATCAATTTATTTTAAAATTGCAGTTTAAATGGACCTTCAAAATACGTCTCATACTTATCCAGGAGCTTTCCTTCCTGATCATAAACTCCAAGTTTTAGATTTTGTTTTGACAGTTTTCTCTGTTTACCGGGCGAAGCATCTCGTCGGAGAAATATGACGCTAAACGTTAACTTTAAAAAAAAGTAAAAACTATTCATGGTTTTTATTTTAAGTTTTCGAAACTAAATCGTCGAATCTTTCACCGTTTTATCAGGAGTTTTTTCAGCAGTTACTATATTTTTTCGAGTCTTCTTTAGATACTATTTGCGGGCTCCATTTTGCATGTTTTGAAGGTTTAAGTTGATGCCCCATTTTTTTAGCGTAGACCTTAGTGAATTCTGCACCAAAGAAAATAATCTGACAGGTATAATTAATCCATAACAATAGTAAAATAACAGTCCCGGCAGTACCAAATGCTGAACTGGGATTGAACGTTTCAAAATAAAAAGTAAGGATATACTTTCCAAGTGTAAACAGTGCAGCTGTTACTGCAGCTCCAACCCATACGGATTTCCATTGTAACTCAACATCCGGCAGAATTTTGAACATTGCTGCGAAAAGAAATAGTGTAACCAGAAAGCCTACAACAATATTAATAATACTCACCAAAACCAGGGTTTCCAACCCGAAACGGTGGATAACCCAATCGTTAGCAAGACCGATGAAAGAACTTAGCAGCAAGGTAATGAGCATAAGAAATGCAATGACAATAATCATCCCCAGAGAATTCGCACGGTCGAGAAGATATTTTTCCCAAGCCTTTTTAGGAGTTGCCACGATATCCCACAGCTTATTGAGGGATTTTTGAAATTGGAAGAAAAGTGAAGTTGCCCCAAAAACAAGCGTAACGATTCCAATGATTTTCATAACGATGTTCTTTTTATCCACCATGCCGGCTACGACCATTTCTTCAAGACTTTTACCAACATCTTTCCCCATCATGCTCCCGATAAGTTTAGTGATTTCTCCCCGTACCGCTTCTTCACCAAAGAATATACCCGTAAGCCATATAACTATGATTAAGAGCCCAGGAATCGAAAAAATTGCGGTATAGGCTAAGCTGGCAGCCTCGGTTCCGAGATCCCGTGCACTCCAGTCCTTGTATGTCCCTTTAAGTATTTCCCAAAAATTATTAATTGCTTTCATGATGTATAGTATTACCGGTAAAAATCAGGTATATAATTTTTACTTACCAATGTGAAACAAACAGAACCAAAAGGCTATTACTTGGAGATCACTTCCGATTCTTAAATTAGTCTGTGAAAATTATGATAGAGTTTCTTAGATATGAAACAGATTATTCATCTTTCTTTTTATAATGTTCAATGTTATTGAACTGATGGTAAGATATGCGCAGCTGTCTCAACTGTTCCGCAATTATCTTTGAACTTTCGCTGCAAAGATCACCGCTTTTCAATGCATTATCGTATGCTTCAATGGCATGCTTTTCACCAAAAACTACATTCTCCAAGGTTTCTTTATCACTATTACTTGTCGGTATGGAATTTTTAATATCGATCCAGGTCCGGTGTAGACTACCAGCCAGTGATGATGCTTCCTCATCAGGATTTCCATCTCTTTCAGTAATGAGATTGATGATTTCATTTTTCATTATCTTTGACTGGGAGATCATTTTATCATATTCATCCTTTAGATCAGAATAGCTTTCCCAAACTTTTCCTTCTACACTTTCAAAACCTTTAATTCTGTCATTGGTAATATGAAGTAATTTATTAAGTGCTGAAATTGTTTTATTATTTTCCATACTGAATATTTTTGAATGATTGAACAATAAATATGCCTATACTATTTGGTTTGTGGTATGTTATGACTTTATTTTTATAGAATTCACAAACGGATAATGTGTAAATCCATTAGATCTGGGATTTAATTATTTGAACAGCAGTTTATTAATTATTGTCATACACATAAAAGTGTTATTTTTAAAAACACAGTATTAAAATGTTAATGATCATTTGCTGTATACTGAAGTATTTATAAGTCTTATTCTTATATTTTACATGGTAAAAAAATTACCCCTGCGAGCAGAGGTAATGAGTCTTACTTAATTTTATCATAGATAAATTTGGTAACCATTGCACCGAAAATATAGTATCCGACGGTCATGAATTTCTTTTTATTATTCTCTGCTACAGGATGATCATTCAAACCCATTTTTTGAGGAAGAACAATGGCTCCTATTCCGGCTGCAATTCCGCTTGCGAAATTATGATTTGTTGCTGTGGTTCCATAGTAAATAGCGTTGCTCACGATGTCACCCGCTAAAGTTGCTGCATACAATTTATCAGGATCAGAAATTTCAAGTGCTGTAGAATCGGTTACTTTTTTTAACGCTTCTTCGCCCACCTCATTGATATGTGGTACGTTGTCAAAATTTTTTCTGACGATTTCGTGGAGTAGGTTAAGTGCGATAGCTCCGCCTAAACCTGATAACATTTTCTTAAGCATAATATGTATTTTAAAAGTTAATTTTTATTATTCTGACCATTTTTGCCAGGTTGCAAAATCATTCTTATAGAAGGATTATTGGTTATAAATAATCTGAACCATTCCAAGGCAAGCCTTACTCTGTTTCTAAAGCCTGTTAAGGGAATGATATGTATAAAAAGCCAGGTAAGCCATGCGAAAAAACCTGTATAAGAGAACTTAGGCAGATCAACCACGGCTTTGTATTTTGAAATAATAGCCATGCTGCCTTTGTCTTTATACACAAAAGATTGTAGAGGTTTCTGATGATGGAGTTTTATAAAATTTTTAGCGGCTAATTTTGCTTGTTGAATAGCAACCTGAGCAACCTGAGCAACCTGAGGATGTCCTTTAGGATAATTTTTATCCGTTAACTGCAAACAGATATCTCCTAATGCCCAGACATTATTAAACCCTAAAACTCTGTTGTATTCATCAACTAATAATCTTCTTCCTTTACCTATACTCGTTTCGGGAATACCCAATACTTCACAACCAATTACCCCGGAGGTCCAGATGAGTGTTTCGGTTTTTATTTTTCTTCCGTCTGATAGTATTACATTTCCCTCAACGTAATCTTTTACTGAAACGTTAAGAAGAATATTAACGCCGAGTCTTTTTAAATTATCATATGCTGTTTTTTTTGCAGCATCACTCATAGGAGCGAGCAATGAGGGGAGCGCATCGATCAGATAAAGATGGGAGAGATTAAGTTCAATTTCAGGATATTCCTTTTCTGCGACAAAAGCACCCATCTCTGCGATCATTCTTGCCAGTTCAACTCCGGTAGGTCCACCCACTGCAATCACGATGTTCTGTAACCTTTCTGCTTTATTCTCATCTTGATTTCTTGAAGCTTTTTCAAGGTTCAGCAGTAAGTGATTTTTAATATATAAGGCTCCATTAATGGTTTTCATAGGTAATGCGCACTCTTGTACATGATCTAGCCCAAAAAAAATAGTTTCGGTTCCCAGCGCAAAAATGGCATGATCATAGGCTATTTTACCGTTGTCAGTCTCTATAATCTGAAGATTTGTATCAATACTAAGAAAACTTCCCATATGATACCGAATATTTGTATAATCTGAGAATAACTTTCTGAATGGATAGCTGATGTGTGAAGGTTCAATAAATGCAGTAGCTACCTGATAAATTAACGGAGGAAAAAAATGGTAATTATTTCGGTCAACTAATGTGATGCTAAATTCATTAGATTTAGCAATAGTTTTGATGAAATTAATACCTGCAAAACCTCCTCCTATGATGACAATATATTTTTTCATAAAAGGATATTTTTGTGATTGATGTACTAAAATGTATCCAATAATAAGACCAATTACATTAAAAAGTGTATTTGTGGTACTTTTTATAAAAACGGAGATACACAAACATTGATAATCATAATTTAGAATTTATAAACCGATTGATTCTAAATATTTGCCCTTGGTAAAATCATTATTATTCTTGGACGTAAAAATTAGAATGAATGTACAATGTATTTTAAAAATTATACATCTGGCATAATACATGTTCTATTTGTTACTGAATTAAAAAAAGTAAACATGAGAAAAGAAGAACAGTTTCAACAGACTTTATTACGAAAAACAGTTGTAATTACAGGCTCTAGCAGTGGAGTTGGAAGGGCTGCTGCAGAGGCTTTTGCATTGGAAGGGTGCAATATAGTTATCGTAGCCAGAGGACAGAAAGGTATAGATGAAGTGGTTGAGCTTTGCAAAGGAATGGGAGTAGAGGTACTGGGAATTTCCGCTGATACATCCGTTGCTGCAGATATAGAACGAGTAGCAGAAGAGACCTTGTCCCGATTTGGCAGGATTGATATTTGGATAAATAATGCAGGGGTAATGGCGAGTGGAAAATTTGAAGAGATTCCAATGGAGATTCACGAACAGGTTATTAAAACTAATCTATTTGGCTATATGCATGGTGCTTACAATGCCATTAAAATTTTCAAAAAACAGAATGAGGGAATATTGATAAATAATGTTTCTATAGGAGGATATATGCCTGCACCTTACAGTTCTGTGTATTCGGCAACGAAGTACGGTATCAAAGGTATGATGGATGGTCTTCAAGGGGAGATTTCAAATTATGAAAACATTCATATCTCTAATTTGTACCCTCAGCTTCAAAAATCTACCGGGAATCTTCATTCTGCAAAATATTCAGGGTTCAAGATGGGTATACCTCCCATTGCTTCAGATCCAAGGGATACTGCTGCAAAAATGGTTGAATTAGCCAGGAAACCGAGAAAAGATTTATTTCCTGATTTCAGATCTTATGCAATTACATCAATTTACAGACTTTTTCCCAAATTAGTAATCAATACAGCATCAGCTGGTGTACGTTTAATAATGAAAATAAAGAATGGTCCTGAAGTATCGGGGAATATACTTGAGCCTTCTCAAGACCCACACAAAATATACGGTACACCTCCTTTAAATATTTCCAAAAGCGTTAAAGTAGCTATAGCAATTGGAGTTGTGGCTGGCTTTGCCGTAATAGGGTTAAAAAAAGGTTTTGTCAATAAAAAAAGTTAGGAATATTAAATAATTATATCCTTAAATTTTACAGAAATCCACTTAAGAAAATATAAGAAATCATGCTTTATTGTAAATAACTGAAGATAAAAAAGGTATTGCCTAAATGTTCTATCCAATAATTTATGTATTGATGTTTTATCAGGCTTTGAATACTTCCATATACATCATATTATTTTAAGGATATTTATAATGGAATATTTTTAAAATCAAAATTTTTAGATGTTTTTAGCTGTTTATACAAGAACCTTGCTTTCTCAAGGGTAAAATTAGATTGGCTGGTCGTCTTACCAACTTTCTTCTTTTTTAGATACCACATAAATCTTTGCTGGCCTAGACTTTACTGTTGATATTGAACCAATTTTTTACTGAGAATTTTCATTGCTAAACCATATCAAAAAAATAAAAAATATGATCAACGATGAGAATCTTTTGCTCGAACATGGAGCTGTTTATGAAGACTATCCCGCAAAGAAGGTAATCTACCAAATGGGTGATACTCCACATTTTTATTTTCAGATCGCGCGAGGCACAGTGGAACTGAACAACTATCATGAGGATAGTAAGGAATTTACCCTAAACATTCTTTCTGAAGGACAAAGCATAGGAGAATCTCTGTTATTTGGAGATAATAAGTATCCTATGAACGCCATAGCTAAGACAGACTGCAAAATATTGAAGGTGCCGAAATCCAATTTTCTTTCGATACTATCGGAAAATCGGGAGATTATGTTCCGTCTCTTCCATTGTCTTTCTGACAGGCTTTATTATAAATATGTGATGCTGTTTAATAATTCAGCAACTGATCCTGTGTCCAAAATCAAGTCATTAATGGATTATTATAAGGAGATTTCATTGTGTAAAACTCCTTATTCCTATCAGATCCCGCTAACAAGGCAGCAGATTGCCAACCTTACCGGCCTTAGGGTAGATCAATAAAGGTATAGCCAATATGACCCTTATTGTTGTAGGAATTATTGGTTTATTATTCTTTTTTTCAGGTATAAGTCTAGTAAAGAACACCAAAGACGAAAGCTGAAACTTGTCTCACACCAAACAAATAATAAGATAAGCTTTCTCTGGAATGAGAAAGCTCATCTGAATGCAAGTATGATGTTTTCAATTAACTAGATGGCGAATTTATGATTTATATATGGATATGAATTATGATTTCAGTCATAATTGATAAGAAAGCATTAACATCTAAAAGCTAATATGGATTAACTCAGTTTATTTCCAAATGATTTTGTATGAGTGCAGCCATAATTGAGAATAATTAACAACCATAAAATTCTGTGAACTCTTCTCTTACTACTATAAGCATTTTAAATAATGCAAACAGTGTTTCTTTTCAATTACTGACTTGATTTCGATCATAAAATTAGCATTGTATTATTGGTAAATTGGCTAGTGAAAGAACTATTGGCTGATCAGAAGCATATAAACCCTTATACTATGAACAAGAATTTTTTTGAACGTTTTTCAGACCGTGTTGTCTGTTTTACAGGAAGTCCATCGGCTTTTATTATTGCCTGTGCATTTGTAATCATATGGGCAGTTACAGGGCCGCTTTTTAATTTTTCCGAAACATGGCAGCTTGTCATCAATACGGGAACAACCATTGTGACTTTCCTTATGGTGTTTTTAATACAGAAAGCTCAAAACAAGGATTCAAAGGCAATTCAGATTAAGCTCAATGAACTTATTGCTTCCCATGAAAAAGCCAATGACCGCCTGGTTGATATTGAAGATCTTACTGAGGCAGAGCTGGATGAATTACACAAATCGTACGAAAAATCTGAGCGTTTCCATAAAAGACAACAGAAGAACGGTCATTACTCAAATGAAATTCAGGAAAATAAATCAAATACAATACATTGATAATTGGAGTCGGTTGCGGATAAGGTAATTTGATGATTTTCAAACAATACATTTAATCAACTTGTTATGAAGAATATATATTGTAGAGTAGAAACCCCTAAAGGCTCCAATACAAAATATAATTATAATCCCCAGCTAGGTGGTTTTGAATTGGCAAAAACATTACCTCTGGGCACTGTTTTTCCATATGACTTTGGTTTTATTCCCGGTACGCTAGGAGAGGATGGAGATCCGCTTGATGTGATTATTCTCTCGGAGCAGGGCACCTTTGCTGGTTGTATCATGAAATGCCATATCATTGGGGCCATCAGGGGTATACAAAAAGAGAAAGATGGAACTCAGGAAGAGAATGACCGTTATCTTGCGGTACCGGAAAGTTCCGTGGTTTTTGAAAAAATTGAGAAGCTGGAACAATTATCAACGACTGTATTGGATGAGATTAAGAATTTCTTTGTCAATTATAATGATCAGGAGGGCAAAGAGTTTACCCCAATTGAGCTAATTCCATGCAAAAAGGCATATAAAGCCATTGAACAAGCAAAAAGTACACAGGAACCCACCAGGCTGGTGCGTGTTTTTGTGCCTTTATCTGATGCGGAGGGGAAAGCTTTTCCCGGAAAACTATATAAGGAAATCAATAAAAAACTGACAGCTGATTTCGGCGGGGTTACTGTTTATTCGCAGTCTCCAGCCAATGGCATTTGGAAAGATAAAAAGGATAAGGAAGTAAAGGACCATATCATTATTTATGAGGTCATGATTCCTGAAATAGACCGGAAATATTGGAAAGCCTATAAACAAAAGCTGGAGAAACGATTCCGGCAAAGAGATATTATAATACGCCAAAGTGAAATTGGTTTGCTCTGATGAACCGATGTTGGAGAATCTGGTATAAATAAGTACATAAGAGAAAGCAAATAGCCATTTTTAGAATTACCTGTTTAATAATGGTAAAAATTGATTACAGTCATAAAAGATTAACTGTAATGTTGGTATCTTACATAATGTTATTCATAAGGATTTTAAGATTGGAGATTTACTGCTTATAGCTTTTCGCTGTACATAAGCATAAGTTCAATATTTGGTAATAACAACGAAAAAGGATAAGCTGTGGAATGTAAATAGTCGACTACAATTAAAAATAACCCTAAATATAACGTATTATGGTTCCAAAAGGAAGATTAATCATTGCTAACATACGCAGTAATCAAAGCAAACCTGAGTTTTCACAATTTATATCCGGCAATAAACCTGAGCGAATTGAAATTATAACTACGGTATTAAGAAGTGAAGCTCACCTTAAAAATGAGTATTGTTCAATGCTGCGGAAGCTTGGTTATGAAGACATCGGATTTATACACATGCTTGATATTGATTTTTTGGAGAGTGATTATCGTGACAGAATTATAAAAACCAATCTGGTTTGTTTTATGGACGGACATTTCGACATATGTCATGTTTTAAAATGTACTTCAATCTGGAAGCTGTTATATGAAAAATACCTGTTTTATGAAAACTTTAAAATTATCGGAATCAATAAAGGAGCCAACTGTCTTGCAGAAATTATCATGAGAAAAAAAGGAGTGAGTAAGGGGTTGGGTTTTGTACCTCATTGCATCATTGATACATCGGTAAGTGGTAATACCAGCTCCAAAGAACTTGTTTACAGTACGGTTATAAATAATGAATGTCTGGGCATAAGAATACCTATGGAAACTTTAATGATTGTTGAAAGAGGGTGTGATGTACATTGTATGGGAGATATGCCATTGTTGATTTTCAATGCAAGGTCTATTGAAAGAAACTATATTGAAAAAGTCAAAAAAGGAAGTTCTGTGTATGTTAAAAATCTGAAGGGATATATTTTGTCTCAAGGCGGAACTTTTAATCTTCATATAGATAGAGTGTCAGTCTTGTAAATAACGCAGTAGGTGATATTAGCATAGTGATCCATACTAAATTCAATAACTTCATTTCATAAAGTATTTTAATGTAATAAGAAAATTAAATGTGAATTAAATTATAGCTTTTTCTAATCGAAAAAAGTTTACTGTTTCATATAAATCACTTTGAAAACTGATATGCAGTTCTTTTAATAATATAATAGAGCCAGTACATTAAAATATAATTTGCACCCAAGCATCAATAAGATAACATATTTATAATATTGTTGAAATAATAATATAAATCTATTCCTATAAATTCCATACAATACAGTGATAATGCAAGAGCAATAATAGTATTTCTTTTTGGGTTCAATATAAAATAAAATAAAAATAAGAGCAGACATAAGGTAAAAGCAGAACACTAACGGTTTTTACCAACCAAATGTCAGTTTTATCGCCGGTAATAATCAAGAAGCTTTTTATATGAACTAATGGTCATAAGAAGGTTGCAAAATTGAAATAGCGGAAAAATCTTTGACTTAGAAATAACCATAAGTATCAACCTTTAAAGATTTATTTTCAAGTTCTATATCCTTATTAGCCTTTTAAGATTGATATCGGTTTGATTTCTATCTCAAATAAATAACCTTAATGTGGTAAAAAGGGATGAGCAAAGGGAACTACTGATGAGTCCCCTTTATAGTATTATTCAGCCTTACTGTTAAGTGCAGTATCTGCAATCTTAGACAGTAACAGGTCACATTTTTTTTCTTCACCTAAAGTATCTATAAAATTTTTGAGACACTTTTTCTCTTTTAGTACCTTTGCAAAGGCAGCTAATGTTCCGTAGGTCGCTATTTCGTAATGTTCCACTTTTTGAGCAGCCGCAATAATTCCGGCATCCCTTACAGCTCCGGGCTTGGTTTCTTTAATGATGCTTTTTCCCTCCTCAAGAATACCTTGCATGGCATCACACTTTTTGGCTTGTGCTTTTTTTCCTAATGACTTAAAACAATCTTCAAGTCTTTCAACGTGAACTTTTGTTTCAGCAAGATGCTTTTCTATAGCATTGATAAGTTTTTTATCAGTAGCATTTTTCATCATTAAAGGAAGCGCTTTTACAAGTGCTTTTTCCGCCCAGTAAATATCTTTTAATGAATCTTCAAGAAGATCCTGAAGGTCTTTGGCTGCATCCTTTTTTGCTGCTGTCTTAGCAGTGTTTTTAACGGCTGGTTTTCTTCCTGGTTTTGCTTTGGCAGTAGCAGTTCTTTTACTGGATGCGTTCTTTGTTTCCATAGTAATAGTATTTTGTGGTTAGTTAAATAAAATCTAAGTAGTTTTTTTATCGTTTTTGTCTTGCAGGCTGTAAACTGTCCGATACAGCAGCGTTGATATTTCCACTGCCATTGCCCGTATTGTTATTGCTTGTTTTTCTTCCACCTATGTGAGTCTTTGTATTGATACTATCCTGTTTTGCTGCGCTATCTTTTGAATTCTGAGATGTTGAAGATGTAGTATCAGGCCGACTGTTTTGTATATTGACGGATTCAGTAGTATTTCTTTCCGTTTCATTTTTCTTACAGGCCAAAGTAATAAAGCTAATGGCTATGAAACATAAAAATAGATTTTTCATAGATTGATTGAAATGTGAGTTAGTGTTGCGTTTGCTGTAGACTTTCAAAATTAAAAGTTACTTTCTTGAAATTATATGAGTATAGTCATAATACCTGCGAAGTAGCTTAGAAACGTTGATGAGATAAACAGTAATTTAGTCTGAAGGTAAAACTGTTTACCACATGAAAGTTGGCCCTGAAACTTGCTTTATGGAATGTCATTGTTTTTCACAACAGTAATTTCTCCGGTGTATTCAACATAAACATATTTAATCAGATTTAAATCATCAGTTAAAGCTGATTTTCTGATTCCCTGCAGAATGTCTTCTTTGCAGATAAGGGCTTTGTCCATATTCGGCTGCAGAAATTCACCCTCTTTGAAAACAAGGATTTTTTTTCCATCCACTGTTTGATTAAAAGACTTATGTTTACTTTTCAGCCAGCTTATGATACGATGGAGAAGTACAATGATAAGACATGTGCTGAGTACCGGTATGAACGGGGAAGCTCCCACTACAGCACGGCTCAAAATGGCGCCCAATAGTATGACGATAATATTATCTGATGCAGAACCTATCCCAAAAGAACGGCGGCCGGAAATACGGATTAATATCAATGCCGAGAGAAAGACCGTAATCCCACGGACTCCCATCTGAATACTATTTAAAGAAGTTCCCACACCCCAAATGTTTTCCAGAATATGCATAATTGAACTTTTAGTAGACACAACAAAAATAATACCGAGGAAATCCAAATATTTAATGATAAATGGATTCAATAGATAAATACATTTCCGGAATATCTGTACAGCAGACATAACAATAATTCCGGGCATTGATTTCATGTCCGAAATTGTTGTATTAGTGATATTTTAATTCATTTCTTCCGGGTTCTCAAACTTGTGGTAAGAAGATTTTATATTTCAGTGAAAGATAAAAATGATGTTGACTATTTTGATACGTTTTTAGAAGTTCTTCTGGTTGAATAATAGTATGGTTAATACCAATTAATAATTATAAGTAATGAAAGCAGCTGTTATACATAGACTTGGTTCCATTACTTGTGATACTGTGGATGATCCCTGTATTAAAGCCCCAACGATATTATTCTAAAGGTTACTTCTACAGCAATTTGTGGAAGTGACTTACATATGAACTCAGGAGGGATACCCCAGCCACGCCCATGGTTATGGGCCACGAATTTATGGTGATTGTTGAAGAAACCGGACAGAATATTACCAATTTAAAAGTAGGCGACAGGGTAGTTGTTCCATTTCCGATTTCGTGCGGAAGTTGTTTTTTCTGCCAGCATGATCTGCCAGCAGCTTGTGAACTTAGCAATCCGAAACATTATGGCCCGGAAGGTGGCCTGATTACATAAAAAGGAGGTGCTTTATTTGGTTATACAGATCTTTATGGGTATTACAGAGACCAGGCTCATCCAAATTTAACGTTGTCTTATTGTCCTTTATAAAAGCCAAATTTAACTATTTTCATCACTATTTTTATGCGGAAGCAATGATACAGTGTAGGTAAGAATAGTAATAACTATAATATGAGATAATTATTTAAATTATTCCGTATAAATTATTTGAATATTTTATTTAGCAGTTATACAAATAAGTAGTTATGATAATCAATGTTTTATATTTTTTTTTGCGTGAATTAATTTTTTAATTTATATAACAATTATATCTATACTTGAGCTTTATATACTATTTTTGAATCTCAGTATTTAAAACAAAATTAATAACTAACCATTACAATTAAATATGAGACAAATTCCTACTTTAATAGGACTGCTATTTTATCTTCTATGTCTTTCTCAGTCTGTAAAAGCACAGGCAATATTGGAAAAAATTGATAATTCTTTTTCCACAACAGCAAAGGTGACAGACACAGATGGAGACGGAATCCCTGATGATTTAGATAGAGATGATGATAATGACGGAATTCCTGATGCTTTGGAATGTCCGGGAACTTTTTACTGGACGGGACCCATTACTTTTTCCCCAACAGATAATAAAATTGCTACAGGAACTATTAACGGAATTGGTTTCACTTATACATCAAATAAGCCCTTAGAAGCAACAGGGAGCTTATATAATTATGGTTTCTTTCCTTCTTCTTACGGCTTACCGAATAATAACCCAACTATTAAAAATACCCAAGTTACCCATAATGTACTGACCTTCTCTTCTCCAATGACCGATCCTATATTGGTTTTTTCCTCTATTGGAAGTTCAAATACATTTGTACCCATTATATTTAGCAATCCTATAGAGATTATATGGTCTGGTACAGCAGGTGGTAGCTTTACTGTAAATTCACAAACCCAGATCACGGGACAGGAAGGTTACGTTATTCTTAGAATACCGGGTATACACACCAGTATTTTCTTTGATTATACTGTGGCAGAAAACTATGCTAATTTTACTTTTGGTGCTACTGTACCACAGCCATGTGATTACGACGGAGATGGTATTCCCAATTCTCTTGATCTCGATTCCGATAATGATGGATGCCTGGATGCTTTGGAAGGAGATGATAACGTCACTTCTGCCCAACTAGTCAATGCTGCTGGAACATTAAGTGTAGGGACTGGATCTATTGCACCTAATAAAAATATTTGTGCAGATGCATCGTGTGTTGATTCTCAGGGAATTCCTATTCTTGTTAACCCAGGAGGCGGTGCTGACGCAGATCATAAACAAGGGCAAGGAGTGGGTAGCTCACAAAACATCAACGCTTGCAGCAACTGCTATAAACCGGGACTTTTGGTAGGGACATCTTCCGATACAAAATTGGGAATAACTGCTTTGGGAAGAGCCGGGGTGGGGAATCCGGATAACTGGCCTATGGTAAGGAAAGGGGGATGGATGGCATTAGAGGCAAAAACGAAAGGAGTTGTTCTTAATCGTGTGACTTTTGACACTCTAGGTAATCCTATCGGTATATCCCCATCGGATTTTATTGAAGGTATGACAGTTTATGATACCACTAATAACGTTATAAAAATATATACCACTAAAGATAATGCAGCAACATTTAAATGGTATGAAATGAAAATACAGACCTGTCCAGGTGATTATTAATACGATTTTAAATTCATATTCATATATTTTTGGATATTCAATTTTATAAAAATCCTATTCAATATTCATTTGTTGAATTATTTAAGAATTTTATTTTTAACAGAAGAAAAACATTAATGTCAAGCTTCTTAAAAGCTCTGGATGATTCTCAGATAAGCTCTGTTTATATTAAATGAGATTTAACGCTCTTTAAATTTTTTAAAATGAAAAAAATAATTATACTAACTACTTTTTTATTATCTTTTAATCTATATTTCACCCAAGTAGCTATCGGTAAATCGTCTGTAAGTAATCCATCTGTATCTCTTGAATTTGCCGATGGCAATAAGGGAATAATTCTTCCCTGGGTGACATCGGCTGCCTCTGTTATAGGAGCTGTGGATGGTACGGTTATTTATGATATTTCTGACAAAAAAGTAAAATACAGAAAATCGAGTATGTGGACAGATCTAAGTATTGACACAACTGGCACAGTGAATACAACATTACAAAATTCCAAAACTGAATTAGTCGGTGCTAAATTAGCTATAGGAAGCAATAGCAGTATAGATACTACTTCTGGAATCCTTGTTCTGACTGATAATAACAAAGCTATGGTGCTTCCCAAAATGGATAATCCACATTTGGTTATTGTAAATCCAGCCGCAGGAATGATGGCTTATGATACGGCAAATCATCAGCTTGCCGTTTTTAACGGGACTGTTTGGACTTTTTGGAAACCCTAGAAGAGCCATTTCAGAAAATTTATTGGAGATTGTCTGTAAAGACTATTTTTGTGATTGTCTTGAAAAAAATAGGCTAATATTTAAAAAAATAATTAAATTCAAATAGAAACTTTTTAAACGGATTACTTATAAAATTGCTACTGAAGAATGGATGAAAATATGAGCTATTATATTAGTATAAGTATGATGAAATCTCTTTTTTTATTAATTTCTTGCATATATTGTGCTCAATCCCCTAAGAAAACTGGAGTAGAAGTGTTGATTATGAATCAGTATGATAGCATCCAGTATTCTGACATCAGACTGACCAGTAACAGTGAAAAGTTAAAAAATCTTGTGGATCAGTCTAGAAAATTAAATTACACTCCCGGAATAATAAAGGGAGTCATTTTATTACAATCATATGCAACCAGACAGGGAGATTATGAACTTTCTGAGAAATACGGTAATCAGGCTGAAAAGATGGCTTCTGCAGATAAGGATTATAATTCATTAAGCCTTATTACCATTAATAAGGCAAATACAGCAATAGGGTTGGGATTACTTTCTGAGGCAAAAGAAATGATACGTCGTAATAAACCCAATGCAGATAAAATTCCGAATAAAGCTGATAAGGCAAGGTATCTTGCGAACTCTTATCTGATGCTTTCCGGTATATATTCCAGATTGAAAAAAAATGATTCTTTAATATATTACGTAAAGAAGAGCCTGGATGTTATGGAAACTGTTCCCGTAAGGGAGCTTACGGAGTTACAAAAAGCAAAATATTATCATCTGTATATCTATCAGCTTATGAATATGGGCATTATCTGCCTTGAAAGAAAGACCCCGCCCGATCCGGTTCTTGCAGAATCTTACATTCAGAGAGCCTTAAAGTTTTCCAAAACTTATCCGCAGTATTTCAAACTTTGCGATATTGAAGTGTATGAAACTGCGAGCTACATTTACCTTAAAAAGAAGCAATATGAGAAAAGTATATATTTTGGTGAAAAAGCATTAAAAATTGAAAGGACAAAACGCAAGCCCGAAGAGAGACTGTCTATATATAACGACCTTAAAGAGACTTATAAAGCTTTAAAGAATGAAACTGAAGAACTGAAATATCTGAAGTTATATACCAATTTGAGTGATAGTATTAAGAATGCTCAAAAAATGACAGTTATAGACCAATCCAGAAAAGAAATTAATAAAATCAAAACTGAAACACAAAATCAATCCAGTAAGAATAATCTGAAAATCAGTTTAATTGCTATCATAAGCATATTGATAATAGTCATGGTATCATGGATTTACAATAGAAAAAAGAATAATGCGTATCGTAAAAGAAATGATGAACTTATTACTAAACTGAAGAATCAAGAGAGAGAAAAAGAATTGAATATTGAAAAAAATGTAGTAACATCCAATAACATAATGTATTCTGAAACAGAAAAAAAACTTTTAAAAAAACTGAAAACTTTTGAAGATTCAGGTAAATTTTTGAAATCAGAAATATCGTTGAATTATCTTGCGAGTCAGTTCAAAACGAATGCAACCTATCTATCGCAGATTATTAACAATCACAAATCTCAAAATTTTAATAATTATATAAATAGTCTAAGGATGAAGTACATTACAGATAAATTATACAATGAAAAAAAATACAGAGAATATAAAATAAGCTATCTTGCTCAAGAGTGTGGCTATGCTTCATCTCAGGTTTTTGTCAATGCTTTTAAAAATGAGCATGGCGTAACCCCATCTTACTTTATTAAAAATCTTACTAAAGAAGGTCAGTTAGAACACGGAATGTGATACAAGACGTTGCGCTCGAACCAATAATAGTAATTTTTACATAATATAGTGTTGGATTTGACTAAAATTTTCCTAGTAAATGCTGTGCCCAATTAATTTAGCGTTGCAAAAATAATCATGTTCCTTGTATCCCGGGATCTTATTCTGTATTGCTTTCTCTAATTTGAAATATCCTGTAATTTTTGCTTAATTATTATTTATTATAGCGGATGCTAAAAATGATTCAGGTCATAATTTTTAGTCAGGATTGTCAGTAATTTATTGCATAAAATAAATTTATATGAAATATAACGAGGCAATACTATATAAAAATGAGGCTGTAAAAAATGCGGATCAATCTGTTCTGGAAAACTATTATATTATTGTTGTTCCGGCTGATACTGAAGAAAGTACTAAATATATTGAAGAGTATTCAAAACAGCCCGGTAAATTCAAAGATGAGAGTTGTAAGAAGTATTGTTCAAATGGAGAATATTTAGTGGTTAGTTTTAAGAAAAAAATTGAATGATAAATTACAATAGTTGATAATTATTTCTTCAAAACATCTTTTGCCTTGGTAATCCTATTTCATGTTCCTGTGGATAAGGCTTTCGCCAGGTCATGCTGATATCTTCATGCAGATTACGCTGAGCTTCCAATGATTTTTCTTTATCCATAGAATATCTTGGATCCGGAATAAAAGGCATTTTCGCCATTTTATTAATGGTAATGGTGGGGAAATGGAAATCGACCTCTACTGTTCCCAATAAGAGATAGCAGCCACCACCCTGAAAAGGATATTCTTCAAGACAGTTTGGAAAATGAGCGGTGTCAAAATATTCTCCTTCCGCATCAATCCAGGTACCGAAATACATCGTTCCTTTTTTGGTAGGAACATGTTTTCTTGAAATAAGATAAGCGAGCATTTTAACCTGTTGTTTATGAAACCTCAATAAATCTTTTACTAAAACGGAACCTCTGTATCGGGTCTGTAACAAATCAAAAGGACTGAAAGAAACGGGAAAACCTAATATCTCTATTTCATCAAAAGCGTCTTCAAAGCGGTTTCTTTCTATAGTGGGAAGCTGATAATCTTTTTGTGGCTCATCCAGTAATGTGGGATGCCTAAATGCTATTTTATTATTCCCCAAAAGAAATCTTGATTCAATCAGCAGTTCATGTTTTTGTTTTCCGGTAAAGCGGAATGCGCCGATAAAGATTAAAATTTGCAATGTTTCGATCCCAATAGCAATTCTTTTGACAAAATTTTCCAATGATGTATATTCTCCATTTTGAGCTCTTTCTTCAGGAATCAACTGTGCTAATTTTGTTTCCAGCCTTTCAATATGCATCAATCCCAAATAAACATCAGAACCATAAACCGTTGTCTGATATTCACTTAAATTGACACAAGGATTATGGATGGTAGCTCCCGACATTCTGGCTTCATGAATATAGACTTCAGTTCTGTAAAACCCGCCGCCGTTATTGATAGCGGAGACCATAAATTCGATAGGATAATAGACCTTGAGAAATAAGCTCTGATAACTTTCTACGGCATAAGAAGCGGAATGTGCTTTGCAAAATGAATATCCTGCAAAAGATTCGATCTGCCGGTATACTTCCATGGATAATTGTTCGGGATGTCCCAGCTTTTTACAGGATTCAAAGAAATTATCCTTTACCTTCTGTAAAGCTGATAAAGATCGCCCTTTGCCACTCATGGCCCGTCTTAGTACATCTCCATCAGGAGCGGATAACCCACCAAAATGCAGGGCGATTTTAATAACATCTTCCTGATATACCATAATGCCATAAGTTTCTCCCAGTTGTTTTTCAAAAACCTCATGGAAGTACTCAAATTTTGTAGAATGGTTATGTCTGAAAATATATTCCCGCATCATCCCGCTTTGAGCCACGCCGGGTCTAATAATGGAAGAGGCAGCTACCAGTACTTTATAGTTGTCGCATTTCAGTCTTCGGAGTAATCCTCTCATTGCAGGAGATTCAATATAAAAACAGCCAATCGTTTTTCCGGAACTTAAGAATTCATTGCATCGGGCTTCGTCTTTTGAGAGAGAAGTGTCCCGCATATCAATATCAATTCCTCTTTTTTCCTTCACCAGCTTTACCGTATCATTAATAGTTCCTAACCCTCTTTGTGAGAGAATATCAAATTTTTCAAGGCCAATCTCTTCAGCAGTGTACATATCGAACTGTACGATCGGAAAACCTTTGGGAGGCATTTCGAGTGCAGAATAATTGGTTATAGGTTCTTCTGAGATCAGAATCCCACAGGAGTGCATGCTTCTCTGGTTAGGAAACTTTTCTAAAAGCTTTCCGTAGTAATGAACCTGTTTGGATACTGAATTATTATCATGTTCCTGGATGGGTTTGGTTGCCAGTGTATCCAATTCCTCTTTCGGAAGGCCAAATACTTTTCCTACTTCCCGGAAAATAGAACGGTATTTAAATTCAACATTGGTTCCACAGAAGGCAACATGGTCTTTACCATATTTATCAAAAATATATTCAAGGATGATATCCCTGGTCTGCCAGCTCCAGTCAATATCAAAATCAGGAGGCGTTTTGCGGTTGAGGTTTAAAAACCTTTCAAAATAAAGATCCAGTTCCAAAGGACATATATCAGTAATTCCGATGCAGTAACTGACTATTGAATTGGCACCGCTGCCTCTTCCTACGTGCATAAACCCCATTCGGTTGCTGTATTGGATAATATCCCAGGTGATGAGAAAATAAGCACAGAAATTAAGCTGGTCAATAACCTCCAATTCTTTATCCACTCTTTCTTTCGCCTGTAGATTATCCTCGGAATATCTTTTAGAAAGTCCCTGATATGCTAACTTTTTTAAAAGCTTAGAATCATTTTCTTTGCTGTCTGTGAAATGCTTTTTGTTTTTAGGTCTTGAAAAATCAAAATCAAAATGACAGCTATTGACAATATACTTTGTGTTTTCAATAATCTGTGACTCATGGTAAAATTGAGCGAGAAGCTCTTTTTTATCAGTAAACATTTCGTTGTCTTTACAGTAATCAGCTTCTGTAAGCTTACTGATCAATGTATTGTGATCAATAGCCCTTACTATTTTATGCAGCTCATATTCTTCAGGGGTGGTAAAGGTAACCGGATGAAGAATAACCATTTTATAAATGAACTGTTTTAATTCCGGTTTAATCAAAAGATTTAACTGGTTCTGTCTGATGCCTATAAATTCATGATCTGCTAATTTTTCAGGAATATTCTCCAGTGGGTAAATAACAAAAGTATCTGTAAAATCAGGATTTGCTTTAGGAATTTCAATGTCTTCACAGTTATATGCGGTTAAAAGCCTGTTGACTTCTGCAATGCTTTTTTTATTTTTGGCCAGGCAGATATAATACAGTTCACCCTGAACCCTTATTTCCACTCCGACGATCGGTTTGATATGATGATCCTGACAAAGGTTATAAAAATCATAGATCCCGGTAATGGTATTGATATCCGTAAGAGCCAGGGTTTTAATATTAAAATGTACAGCCTGCTCAACCAGTTCTTTAATCGAAATGGTTCCATACCGAAGGCTATGATAAGAATGACAATTCAGAAACATCTTGTACTATTTTAATAAACCTGAGGCTCTTCCTACACTTGAAGTTCCAAACCTGTTCTTGATTTTATCCATCGTTTGGTACAAGGAGATCAGTTCTTCCGTATCTTCAAAGAGATCCATTTGATGGCATCCGTGAACCAGTCCGGTAAACTTTACTCCAACTAACCTGATTCTCATCCGTCTGGTATATACTTTTTTAAAGAGTTCTAAAACATACCTGAGCAGAGTATGGTCAGCTGAGGTGTAAGGAATTCTGCATTGTTTGGTTTCCGTATCAAAATTGGCATAGCGGAGTTTTACCACCACTACTGATACCAGCCATTTCTCTGCCCGGAGCTGATAACAGAGCTTTTCAACCATTCCTGAGAGTATACTTTGAATCCCCTGAATATCGATGCTATCCTGGGCAAAAGTATCTTCTGTAGAAATAGATTTTCTTTCCGAATATGGGACCACAGGATTTTCGTCAATTCCGTGTGCTTTTTTCCAGAGTTCATTTCCGTTTTTACCAATCAATTGCTGAAGTACATCAACAGGCATTTCTGAAAGAGTCTGTATGGTTCTGATGCCCAACCTTGATAGCAGCTGAAAGGTAACGTCGCCAACCATAGGAATCTTCTTTACCGAAAGTGGGTTCAAGAATGATTGAATGTCACGCTGTTTGACTTCAAACCTTCCGGTTGGTTTTGATTCCCCGGTTCCGATTTTGGATACGGTTTTATTGGCAGACAACGCAAAGCTTATGGGTAAACCTGTGTTTTTCTGTACGCTTTCTGCGATTTCATATGTCCACTTATAGCATCCGAAAAACTGATCCATTCCGGAGAGATCCAAATAAAATTCATCGATACTTGCCTTTTCCACAACAGGAACTTTTTCCTGGATAATTTCCGTTACCATATGGGACATGTTGGAATACATTTCCATATCTCCCTTAATTACTTTAGCTTCGGGACACAACCGTAAAGCCATTTTAATCGGCATAGCGCTTCTGACTCCGAAAAAACGGGTTTCATAAGAGCAGGACGCCACTATACCACGGTCTCCACCTCCGATGATCACAGGCTTTTTATCCAGTTCGGAGTTTTTCAGCCTTTCACAGGAAACAAAGAACGTATCCAAATCCATATGTACAATTGCTCTTTCCATGTGACAAAATTAGTCACGTTTTGAAACAAATTTTGTATTTTTGTTGTCTAAAATTGTAACAATGTCAAAATTCTCTGATAACATCGTGTTTTTGAGAGGAAAGAAAAATATGACTCAGCAAGAACTGGCAGATCTATTAATTCTTACCCGATCCAGATATGTCGCCTATGAATATGGCAGAACAGAACCTCCTATTGAAATATTGCTTAGAATTTCAAAATTCTATAACATAAGCATCGACTTATTGTTGACTGTAGATGTCAGAAAGTTTTCTATCGAGGAACTCATGGAGCTTCCTGAGAATAGGATTGTTCTGCCGATAAAGGTTGATCAGGATGGAAATAATCAGATTGAGATTATCCCCCAAAAAGCTTCTATGGGCTACTTGAATGGCTATGGAGATCCGGAATACATAGAAAGTCTGGAGACCATATCATTACCTTTTTTAAAAGGTGGTAAGTTCAGGGCATTTCCAGCTGACGGAGATTCAATGCCCCCCTATAAGAACGGAACCTATATCGTAGGAAAATATGTAGAAAATCTTTCGGATTTGAAAACGGACAGAACGTATGTTTTCATTACTACCAATGATGGTATCAGTTACAAAAGGTTTCAGTTTCATGAAGCAGATGGTATATGGGTGAAGGCTGACAATCAATTTTATGAGCCTTATAAAATTCCATTGCCTGAAATTAAAGAGATCTGGGAATTTGCCTGTAGTATTAATACCAAAGAATATGAGCCTGATGAATTTGCAGAACACCATATTCAAAATTTTATCACAGAAATTAAAACTGATATCAGACAGATCAAAGAAAAAATGGGAGATAAAAATTAATTTTTTTTTTGAGTACATGGCATAATCAAAAAACTTCCCCACGGAAAGTAAAAACACAAATGATGAAAAAATCCCGAAGTAACAGGATCTTGCTAAGATAAATATTTTATTATAAATGAATCATGACCCAATTGAGCTTACTTCACGTTTGACTGCCTGGTATGGCGACGCAAAATCGTACGATTAAACCGATAATAATACGACCAGAAGAAATGAATGAACTCCCGAACTGTATGCTTTAAAAGGAAGAATAGGAAAAGAGTTCGGTTATCAATTCAATGGTGTATTGCTCAATCTTTACCGGGATAATAATGAATTCGGTAGCATGGCATCAGGATAAAGAAAGCAGCTATGGAAAGCATCCGTCATTGCATCTATCAGTCTTGGATAAACCAGAAAGTTTGATTTCAGAAAACAAGCCCCCCATCAAAGCAAATACAGTTTGCCACTCCCTCACGGATCACTCCTTATTATGAAAGGCGATCTTCAGGAAAACTTGGAGCACAGAATTGCCAAATCAAATACAACTATATGTACCAACAGCCCAATATGAAAAAGGATCAATAAGTTTTATATCATCAAGAGTTTGATGCATATAATCGTTTATAAATTTGTCATTTACAAATTTATAAATAATTACTAATAAATGATTATCCTAAAAATCGTCTTCTTCTTTCTCTTTTATAATTTCCACTATCTTAGGTTTGAATTTGTGGATATTTTTCCACAAGCTTATCAATGTATTTCCACAAAATATATAAATTTTCTATATAAATCTTCTGATATCTTTACTCCTGTAATAACAGTATCAATTAACATATATAAAGAATAAAGAATGGGTAAGATTTATACAAAATTATTTTTTGCATTACTAGCTTTAAGCCCTGCTATTGTCTTTTCTCAGACAGGTAAAGTTGGTATTAATACTGCAAATCCCGGTTCCACTATGGATATCTCAGGATCATTAGCAGCAAATTATAACATTATCAATACAAACTCTTATAATTTAACCTCATCAGATTTCCATGTGTCTTATAATGGAAGTTCCGATGCTATTTTTACTCTGCCCCCTGCCATAAGTGGAATTGGAAATTATAAAGGACGTATTTATAGAATTAAAAATAATACAAACTTTAGCATTACAGTAAATCCCACATCTCCGGAGACCATTAATGGTAGCCCCAGTGTTATTGTGTCCGCAAACCAAAGTATAGAACTTGTTAGTACTGGACTTACAGGGCCTGCTTCAACATGGGAAATACTTTCAAAAGTGACGGCGAGTAACGGTATTGCATTGTCAGGTACAGATGTAAAACTGGGAGGAACTCTTTCGCAAGCTACTAATATTGCAATGGCTGGATACAATTTGAGTATTAACGGTACAGGAAAAGTACTGATGGGAACCAATACTGTACCAGCGGGTGGATCTAATGCAAAAGTTATTATTGACAACGGAACTACTAATGGAGCTCTTCAGATTAAAGACGGTACTCAGCAGCTGGGTTATGTACTTACAAGTGATACTGATGGTTTAGCAACATGGTCATCCACTGTTACTACGGCATTTGCGAATAATTGGACACCATATACCGGAACATTGATAAATCCTTTTACAGGGGGCACCGGGGCCTCTGGATTGAATACGGGAATTCAGGTGACAATTCCGGCCAAAGGCTGGTATTTTTTCCGATGTGGAGTCGCTGTCAATTCTGACTGTAATGATTACTTTTTCTATATTAATGGGATTGGTGATGTCTGGAGAAGCTACTGTGGATCAAACACTGCTGCATTCATGTTTCCAAGAGATCAGAACCGTGTATTATATTTTGCGACACCGGGAACGTATGCTGTCTTTGCGGGTAAAACAAATGGAGTCATACCAGCTTCATTCAATGCCGGAAATCCCTCTTTTTATCTGGATTTTGTAAAATTCCAAAACTAATATAGTAGCTTTTTTTACCTAAAATAGGAAACTTAAGAGATTCTAGAAACACATAAAAATACTGTAAGGAATAAATACTTGCAGTATTTTTTATAGAAATGTTAAATCTTGTTGCATAGCGTAGGAAATTGGTTCACATCTGGTATGTGAATCACAGGGATCTTTAAAGCAGAGAACGATAAAGCTGTTTCCTTTTCTTGTTTTTGAAAAACTCAATTCAAATTATTTTTAATACATCTTGTGAGTAAAATACATTTTGTTCATATTTTAAAAAATGTATAGTTTATTAATATGCTATTTATAATTTATAAAATAGCTTTATAGACCTGCCTCTTTAAAGGCAGGTTTTTTCTATTTGCAATCTATATAGTGTTGATTATTAGGTGTTTTTTTTGTTTTAATAAGCGCTTTGAATACTAACTTATAATTCATAAGAATAAAAATACAACAACTAAAAGTATATTTATAAACTATAATAGGTATATTTGTATACTAATTTATTTGATATGAATTTTGATCTTATAAAAGCAGTTGTTGAACTTGTTCAGCAATTCATACAACAGAATGAAGATAAAGTTCAATACAGTAAGGATCTTCAGGGGTTTACAGAATGGATCAATGCTACTTCGAAATCTTATTCTGAGCAGGAACATCCGGATTGGGTAGGAAAGGAATTAGGAAGAAGTTCTGATAGTATCATCAATACGTTATTGATAAGAATGGGAAGGTATGCAAAAACGTACTCCCGTTCAATTGGTAATTCCGTTTTTTCAAGTCAAGATGACTTTATTTATCTGATAAGCATGAAAACCATGGGAGCTATGACAAAAATGGAACTCATAAGATATAATGCTAGTGAGAAATCTTCAGGGATACTTATTATTAACCGCTTGATCCGTAATGGCTGGGCTGAACAGACTACCTCTCATAAAGATAGGAGGGTTCAACATATTCAGATAAATGAAAAAGGACTTTCTGTGCTGGATGAGCACATGGATGAGATCCGTAAAGCTTCAAAGGTGGTAGTGGGAAATCTGAACCATTCTGAACAAATGCTTCTTATTGCTATACTTTCTAAATTGGATGAATTCCATGATTCTTTTTACCGTATGAATATCGAAGCGACAGACTTGCTGGATATTGTCTATAATAGACTGAACTGACAACATATTGAGAGAGTCTGTAAAACTATTAAATAAACAACAATGAATACTGGAAACTTAAGAAAGAAAATTGCGGTGATAGGTTCCGGATTTTCCGGAATCTCAGCGGCAGCTTATGCAGCAAAATCAGGTAATGAAGTACACGTATTTGAAAAGCACCATCAGCCAGGGGGGCGTGCAAGGCAATTTACAACAGATGAAGGATATGTGTTTGATATGGGGCCCAGCTGGTATTGGATGCCAGATATTATAGAGGGGTTTTTCAGTGATTTTGGCTGTAAAACATCCGATTTTTTTAATCTTGTTTCTTTGGATCCTCAGTTTGAAATGGTTTTTTCAGAAGAAAAAGTTGCAGTTCCCAGGAAAAATAAAGATATCCGCAAGCTCTTTGAAAAAATAGAAACAGGAGCCGCTATGCAATACGATCAATTTATGCAGTCTGCCCAATTTAAATATGAGGTGGGGATGAAAGAATTTGTCACAAAACCTTGTTATAACTGGCTGGAATTTGCTTCTCTAAAAATAGCGGAAAATGCACTGAAACTTGATCTTTTAAGCAATTTCAGGAACTATGTTTCTGGATATTTTACTGATCCCAAACTAAGATCTCTGATGGAGTTTCCGGTTATATTTCTTGGAGCATCCCCGCAGCAAATTCCTGCACTTTACAGCCTTATGAATTACGGAGGATATGTTTTGGGAACAAAATACCCAATGGGAGGGTTTTATCAGCTTGTTCTCGCGATGAAGGAAGTGGCGGAAAGACAAGGGGTAATCTTTCATTTTAATCACGAAGTACAGAAAATCAATACAGAAAACGGAAGGGTATCTTCCATAATAATAAATGATGAAATGTATGAATTTGATGCAGTCATTGCTTCCTCAGATTACCATCATACAGAAACATTGCTTCCAAAATTACAGAGAAATTACAATGAGGCATATTGGAAAAACAGAACCTTTGCTCCTTCCTGTCTTATCTACTATCTTGGAATTAGAGGTGAGATTCCTCATTTAAAACACCATACCTTGTTCTTTGAAAATGAACTGGATAATCATATAGACTGTATATATATAAATAAGAAATGGCCTTCCAAACCGCTTTTTTATGCCTGTTGCCCATCTAAAACAGATCCGGAGGTAGCGCCTGAAGGTTGTGAAAATCTCTTTTTACTGTTACCCCTTGCTCCTGGAATACATGATGAAGAATCTATCAGAGAAAAATACCTGTTGGAGATGCTTGAAAGAATTGAAAAACATACCGGTGATGCTGATCTTATTTCCAGGATAGAATATAAAAGAAGCTATTGTGTAAGTGATTTTATTTCTGATTATAATGCTTATGAAGGTAATGCCTATGGGCTATCCAATACTTTATCACAGACAGCTGTCTTGAAACCCAAAATAAGAAACAGAAAGATCAAAAATCTTTTTTATACAGGACAGTTAACCGTTCCCGGTCCAGGAGTGCCACCATCAGTAATTTCCGGAAAAATTGTAGCGACTGAAGTCAGTAAACTAAAAATAAAATAATATGAAAAAATTGTTTGATGAATTGTCTTACGAAGTGAGTAAGTACACTACGCAAAAATACAGCACCAGTTTTTCATTGGGAATACTGGCATTGAAGCCTTCCATCAGACCTGCTGTTTATGCTGTTTACGGGTATGTGCGCCTGGCAGATGAAATTGTGGATAGCTTTCATGGCTATGATAAAGAGAAACTTCTGAATAGATTAAAGTCCGAAACCTATCAGGCGCTTGAAGATGGTATATCACTCAATCCTATTTTGCATTCATTTCAGGAAACCGTTCGTAATTATGATATAAACAGACAGCTGATTGATCAGTTCTTACACAGTATGGAAATGGATCTTCATAAAATTGATTATAATTCTGAATTGTATAAAGAATACATCTATGGATCTGCGGAAGTTGTAGGACTGATGTGTCTGCAGATATTCACAGAAGGTGACAAACAGCAGTATGAGAAACTCAAACCCTTTGCCATGAAACTGGGATCTGCTTTTCAGAAAGTTAATTTTTTACGGGATCTGAAAGATGATTATCAAATTTTAGGAAGAACTTATTTTCCGTTCCTGAATATGTCAGTCTTTGATAATACAGTTAAAAGGCTGATTGAAAAGGAAATTGAAGAAGAATTCAAAGAAGCGTTGCAGGGAATTAAAAAACTGCCAGGCTCATCCATTTTCGGAGTATACCTAGCCTATAGATATTATCTTTCCCTTTTTGAAAAAATAAAGAAAACAAGTTCCCAGAATATATTACAGCACAGAATCAGGATTGCTAACTCACAAAAGCTGCTGCTTGCTTTCAAAAGTTATATTCGTTACAAGTCTGCTTATTACTGATTGTAGAAATCCGTTTGAAATGATTTTGTGGAGCGTTTAAAAATCAATAAAAAATAAATGATGTACAGATTATACAGAGAACAACAGCTTAACTGCAATATTGAAACGGCATGGGAGTTTTTTTCATCCCCTCATAATTTATCAGAAATAACGCCTGATAGTATGGGTTTTGTGGTTCTTTCCGATGTGAAGGATAAGCCTATTTTTAAAGGAATGGAAATAGATTATACAGTCTCTCCTTTATTGGGGATCCCCATGAGGTGGAAAACCATTATCAGCCAGGTTGAACATTATAAAAGTTTTACAGACTTTCAGAAAAAAGGTCCCTATAAGCACTGGAATCATTTTCATGAATTTATTCCTAACGAGCATGGAGTACTCATGAAAGATACGGTAGACTATGAACTTCCCATGGGATTTTTAGGTAAAATAGCTCATCAGTTATTTGTAAAAGAAAAGCTTAAAAGTATTTTCGATTTCAGACACAGGGTTTTAAATGATCTTTTTAACAATAAACATAACGAATCATGAATGTTCTGATCGTTTTAGGTGTGTTTATTTCTATGGAAGGAGCTACATGGCTTATTCACCGGTATATTATGCATGGTTTCCTTTGGATCCTGCACCGGGATCATCATGATCACAGTCATGATGGCCAATTAGAAAGAAATGACTGGTTCTTTTTTATTTTTGCAAGCCCTTCTATTGCCTTATTATATCTGGGAGTACAACAGGATTTTAGTTATTGGTTTTTTATAGGTCTGGGAATAAGCCTTTACGGCATGGCCTATTTCTTTGTGCATGATATTTTTATTCATCAGAGGGCTAAGATTTTCACTAAAACAAAGAATCCGTACTTTCTTGCCATCAGACGTGCTCATAAGCAACATCACAAGCATCTGGGAAAAGAAGATGGAGAATGTTTCGGTTTTTTGTGGGTACCTGTTAAATATTTTAAAATGTATTTCAATAAAAAATGATGCCTTATACTTACATACTGATTAACTTTTTCACTGTCATTATCTGCTTTTTGGCATCTTTTGACAGGAGAATACAGTTTAATACACTTTTTGGGAAATTTTTGCTGTCTTCCACCATTGTAGCCATTCCCTTTATTGCCTGGGATATTTGGTTCACGGCAAAGGGAGTATGGTGGTTTGATCTCAATTATACTTTAGGATTTAAAATAGCGGGACTTCCAGTAGAAGAATGGTTGTTTTTCTATTGTATTCCTTTCGCTTGTGTTTTTACTTATTATTGTCTGGAAAAATATTTTACCCTAGATTGGATTAGTGTTTTAAACAACCTAATTGTATTTACATCTGTTGTTGTTCTGGGTGTGGTAGGGCTTCTATACTATGAAAGAATATACACTTTGTTGACCGTAATTGTAATGCTAATTACCCTTTTTTATCTGCATTTTATCGCTCAAAAAGATTGGCTAGGAAAGGCCAGTTTTGTGTACTTGCTTTTAATGCCTGGATTTTTCGCGGTAAATGGAATTCTGACAGGTTCTTTAATTTCTTCGCCGGTTGTTAATTATAATCCTGATGACTTTTTAGGGATTAGAATGGGGACTATCCCTGTTGAAGATGCTGTTTACGGTTACAGCCAGTTTTTACTCAATATTTATTTCTTTAAAAAAATAACTAAAAATGAAAAATAGAATAATTTTTACAGTATTGCTAAGCTTTGTATTGTTTAATAGCATGATATCCTGCTCTTCGATGCCTGAAAAAGCGGAGCCTGTAAGTCAGTTTGATATCAATCGCTATTTAGGAACCTGGTATGAAATCGCAAGATTTGATTACCGTTTTGAAAAAGATCTTGATAAAGCGGTGGCTCAGTACAGCCTTAATGCAGATGGTAGTGTAAAGGTCGTCAATAGTGGATATAATTTTAAAAAGAATAAATGGGTGTCTGCTACTGGGACTGCTAAATTCAGGGGTGATAATGATACGGCAGCACTAAAAGTAAGTTTTTTCGGGCCTTTCTACGCCGGTTATAACGTCGTTGCACTGGAAGATTATAAATATGCATTGGTTGCTGGTAAAAACTTAGATTATCTCTGGATTCTGTCCCGTGAGAAGACTATTCCTGAAAACATACAACGAAATTTTATATCTAAGGCTCAGGAGATTGGTTATGATACATCAAAACTTGTTTGGGTAAAACAGGACAAAAAAAGCCCGTTTGATAAATAATTATATAAACTTTAAAAGAGAAAAAATGCTCAAAATACAAGCACAATCAAAAATACCTACCGATTATGGGATGTTCACAGTATATGCATTTTCAGAAAATGAAGAAGACTGGAGTCCTCATATGGTTTGGGTGGCAGAGAATACAGATTTTAGTACAACTGTAAATGTACGTTTTCATTCGGAATGTATTACAGGAGAAGTTTTTCATTCCAAAAAATGCGAATGCGGGCAGCAGTTGGATGCTGCAATGAAATATATGTCTGAAAAAGGAGGGGCAATTATCTATCTCCGTCAGGAAGGAAGAAATATCGGAATTATTAACAAACTTCGGGCTTACGGACTTCAGGAAAAAGGATTGGATACCGTTGAAGCCAATTTGAAGCTCGGGCTACCAGCGGATGGTAGAAACTTTGATGTAGCCGTTGAGATGCTGAATATTCTAAAGATAAAAGAGATCAATCTACTAACTAATAATCCAGACAAAATTAAATCTGTGGAGAGCAGTGATATTATTCTCAACAGCAGAATTCCTCTGGAAATAGACTCTAATGAGATGAATCAAGGTTATCTCATTAAGAAAAAGAATTATTTTGGCCATCTTTTAGAGAAGATATAATATCTTAATCTAAGGTATGATGTTTTTAATGATATATTTAAATTCAGAACCCCATGGAAAAAATTCTGCTTACTGGGGCTACCGGATATATTGGTAAAAGAATGATCAGTGTCATTGCTGCGCAAGGATACAAAGTGGTATGCTGCTGCAGAGATATCAATAGGTTTGAGGCAGGGATGGATGTTGATGATCATCGCGTTGAAGTAATTGAAGTTGATTTTCTGAAACCGGAAACATTAAAGAACATTCCTGAAGATATAACAGGAGCGTATTATCTGATGCATTCCATGAGTGCTGCTGAGGATTATGAAGATACGGAAAAGAAATGTGCCTATAATTTTTCTGAATATATAGAAAAGACGCAATGCAAACATATCGTTTATCTGTCGGGGTTGGTGAATGAGAAGCAATTGTCAAAACATTTAGGTTCGAGGTATCAGGTTGAGAAAATTCTTATGAGTGGTAAAGTTCCCGTCACTGTTCTTCGGGCAGGTATCATTATTGGTTCCGGGAGTGCTTCTTTTGAAATTATAAGGGACCTTGTTGAAAAATTACCAGTGATGATCGCTCCTAAGTGGCTGTATACAAAATGTCAGCCGATTGGAATTGCTAATGTCCTGGATTTTCTGATTTTTATTTTGTTTAAAGAACAGGCTTACCATAAAGACTTTGATATAGGATGTGATGATATTCTCACCTATAAGGATATGTTACTGAAGTTTGCGGAGGTAAGGGGTTTAAAAAGAACAATTTTTACTCTTCCGGTGATGACTCCAAAGCTTTCTTCCTATTGGCTGTATTTTATTACTTCAACCTCTTATAATCTGGCAAAGGCACTTGTGGGGAGTATGAAAGTAGAAGTTGTGTGCAGACCGGAAAGCTTATTACAGATTAAATCCATCACCCAGATACAGCCGTTTTCTTATGAAACTGCACTCCAAAGAACATTGGCAAAAATTCAGGCCAATGAAATCATCTCAAGCTGGAAAGACAGTTTTATCAGCAGCCGGAATGATTCAACTTTAAAAGAATATCAGGATGTACCTAAATATGGTTGTTTTACAGATCTAAGGAGTGAAGAGTATGACAGTAAGGAAGCTTGTGTGAATAGGATTTTCCAGTTGGGAGGTAATAATGGATGGTATGGGCAGGAGCTATGGAAAATAAGAGGTTTCATTGATAAAATGTTTGGCGGACCGGGACTTAGAAGAGGGAGAAGGCATCCCTCAGACCTTAAAGAAGGAGATGCTTTGGATTTCTGGAGGGTTTTGTATGCAGACCGTAAAGAGGGGAAGCTGATTTTATTGGCAGAAATGAAGCTTCCCGGAGAAGCCTGGCTCATGTTTAAGGTGTATAAAAATAAGCTATGGCAAAAAGCTGTATTCCGCCCAAAAGGCCTGTGGGGGAGAATATATTGGTTTATGGTCCTTCCATTTCATGGAATTATTTTTAAAGGAATGGTTAAAAACCTTGGTGGAGGTAAGTAGGCTGTCATCAGTTGTAAAACATAATCATCATAAACTTCCATGATAGAAAGAATTATGCCTTTGAATATGAGGTCAATAGTTTAACATGCAGTAATTGTTGTAAATGATGATTTGATATTTTAGGAATTTTTAACGTTTTGAATAATATTTTAGGCACAGACATTGTTTATTTATATACCAATTACTAAAATATTATATTATGAATAATTCAGATTATAACAAAGCGGAAAATGCAGTTAATCAAACAGAAAACTCTTTAAAGAATGTAGCTGATAATGCGAAATGGAAGATTAATGAATTAGCGGATAAAGTGAAAGATTATATCAATGAAAAAAGAGATAATGATCAGGAAGCAACACAGGAGGACTGGTTAGATAGAGTGAAATCAAATGTTTCTGATGCATGGGAAGATATTAAAGATAAAGCCGACGAAGCATGGGAAAGTACAAAAGATGCAGCGGAAGACGTTAAGGCTGAATGGAGAAAAAAAACAAATTAATTTTAAGATCGTATACTACAAACTGTCCGAAGCTGATAAAGTTTCGGACAGTTTGTAGTTTATATATGTACTTATTGATATATACCGCATAAATTGTATACAAAATAATAATAGTTTTTTTTGTCGTTTTTTGAACAAACTTAGTGTGCAATGAATAGAGAATTGATATTAAATTTAAAGCTGGTATATTTGTATAGTATCTTATTAAAATGAATTTTACCCTTATTAAAGAATTTATGACTCTTCTCGAGGAATTTGAGTCAGATAATAAAACATCTTCTTATCCATCTACTATTGAAGGCTTTAAATTATGGGTTTCGGGTGGAAAGAAAGTTGATTGTGAGAATATTCTTGATGAACCGTATTGGGAAGGAAAAGAGAATGGAAGAACGGCTGAAAGTGCAATTAGTACATTACTGGTCCATCTCAACCGATATGCTAAGACTTATTCAAAGTCAGCTATCATTAATTCTGAATTTTCGACTCAGGAAGACTTCATCTACCTGATTAATTTAAAAGCTTTTGGTGAAATGAATAAAATGGCACTTATCAAAAAAAATATTCATGATAAGCCAGTAGGTATGCTTATTATTGCCAGGCTGCTTCGTCAGAAACTTGTAGAACAGACAGAATGTGACGTGGACAAAAGAAGTAAGCTTATTCGTATTTCAGAAAAGGGACTGGTTGTTATCGAAAGACAAATGGAAAAAATTCGTCAGGCAACAAATATTGTTGCCGGAAATCTTACCCATAAAGAAAAGATGGACCTTATCCGTATTCTAAATAAGCTCGATGCTTTCCATTATCCCATTTTTTCGCGAAATATTCATTCTGATGAACTTATCAGTACTGTGTATGATGAGTATACATTTAACATTTCTTAGAATATAAAGTGAAAATTAAACAGAGTTTTTAAAAGCTAAATTGTAATTTTTTATAATATTCAATTTTCAAGATTTCAACTATAAACAAACTTCTATCTCTAGAAATACTAAACTTATCCTCTTTTATGTTCCGACCTAGGAAATGTAGATACTTTCTCCGACGAGCAGTTGTACAAGAGAATTCATCCCTTGAATAGCCTATCATTTTATATGGTACTTTTTATTTACATAATAGTGAATGCTTTTTTTAATATCTATAATTTATTGAAATTCATTTGAAATAATCATATATATATGTTTATTTTTAGATTTATTGTGATGGAATACAAAATATTTCGTATTTTGGATTAACTATTAAAATAATAATTTAAACAGACTGAGAATATTTAAAATAATAATTCTAATGCCTGGATTGTTATTTTTAATAACTAAAAAAAGAAAAGTCTCTAATTTTTGATATACTGTATGAAGAAGTATCCAATTCCTTTGAATGAAGTAGAACGAATGAGGAAGCTGGAGTATTTTGACCTTTTATATCTAGGAAAAACGCCGCAGCTAGATATTTTTGCAGAAACAGCATGTATGGTGACAGATTGCCCAGCAGCGCTTATTGCCATGATGGAAAGCGAAACCCAGACCATCCAAAGCTGTGTGGGAATTGCTCTTGATTTTGTAGACAGGAAAAACACTTTATGTCAATATTCTATTTCAAGCGGAGATATTGTAATTATTAACGATACTTTATTGGATGAAAGATCATCAGATAACCCACTTATTTTGGCTGGGGGAATCCGCTTTTATGCAGGAGTACCTCTTATTGATGATGAAGGATTCGCATTGGGAACCATCTGTGTTATTGATTATAAACCTAAAACAATCACAAACGATCAGGTTTTAACACTAAAAAAAATAGGAGAGGCAATCACAAAAGTCCTGATGGGAAAACGAAAAAATATTCAGGCTGAGTATTTTCAACAGACTTTTACCATTTCCAATAACCTGATCTGTGTTCTGGATAAAGACTTCTTACTGAAAGAAGTTAATCCGGCTTTTGAAAATGCATTGCAGAGGGATAAGAGCCAAATTCTTAACCAGAATTTTCTGGACGTTGTAGGAGCTCACAATTCTCAGTTGCAATTACTTTCCAAAAATCTTCCTGATACGGATGAAGAAGTAACATTCACTACTTCAACGAATATAGATGATAACAAAAGCATCATTGTTGAATGGTATTTAAAGCTCAATCAAAATCATTCAGAGATATTTTGTTTTGGAATCAATATCACCCAACGTATTGAAGAAAAACTTAAACTGGAAAGCTCTGAACGCCGGTTCAGAAGCTTCTTCGAAAACGCCATAGGATTGATGAGTATGCATGATATGGACGGAAATATCATTGCTGTAAACGAAAAAGGAAGAGAAGCCCTGCAATATTCAACAGAAGAAGTGGAAAGCTTAAATTTAAAAAACCTTGTTCCCCAAAAAAACTGGCCTCTTCTTGAGCAATATCTTGAAAGAATCAACAAAAATCAGGAAGATTTCGGAACTATGATCCTGAAAACAAAAGGAGGCGAAGAATTGGTCTGGATGTATCACAATCTTGTGGAGATCAATAAAGAAGGAAATCCTTATGTGATAAGTACTGCACTGAATATTACTGAAAGAATAACTTTGGAAAAAGATCTGGTTCATACCAAAAAGATGTTGGAACAGACAAGTGCTGTTGCCCAGGTGGGAGGATGGGAAGTGAACCTTAAAAACAATACTGTTCTGTGGTCACAATCTACCAGAGAAATCCATAAAATAGATAAAAATTTCCAACCTGATTTTGAAAATGCACTGGGTTTCTATAGTGAGAAAAGCCGGCAAAAGCTGGAATTATTATTCGAAAAAGCCACAAAAGAAGGCATTCCCTACGATGAAGAATTACAGCTTGTACAAAATGACGGTGTAATGATCTGGGTACGAGTAAAAGGCATACCGGAATTTGAAGACGGCGTATGCTCCAGAGTTTACGGAATTATTCAGAATATTGATACCTTCAAAAATATTTATCTTGAACTGGCCAAAAAAGAGGCTATGCTGCAGTCTTTTGTAAAATATGTACCTTCTACAGTAGCCATGTTTGATAAGGATCTTAATTATCTTTCTGTAAGCAGAAGCTGGAAAGATCAGTTTCAGATGAACGACATCAGACTTATTGGTGAAAATATATTTAAGATTTCCCCTAATGTACCGGATGAAAGAATAAAAATATACCAGGATGCACTGGGAGGAAAGGCCTACAAAAATGATAATATGGCCATCGAAGTTCCAGGCAGAGAAATCATTCAGCATTACAGTGTAGAAGTGACACCATGGTATCTTTCCAGTAATATCATAGGCGGGATTATTGTTTCTGCACAGAATATTACAGCCTCTGTGAAAATCAATAAAGAACTAAAAAATGCCAAGAAAATGGCGGATACTGCAAGTAAAGCAAAATCTGAATTCTTAGCCAACATGAGCCATGAAATCCGGACTCCACTGAATGGTGTTATTGGTTTCTCTGATCTCCTTTTAAAAACTCCATTGAACGATATACAGACTCAATACCTCAATTATATTAATGAATCAGGCGAAAATTTATTGAATATCATCAACGATATACTTGATTTTTCTAAGGTAGAATCCGGAAAAATGGATCTTATAATTGAGAAGTCTAATATTTATGATATGGTAAGCCAGGTTATTAATGTCATCCTTTACCAATCGCAGAAAAAAAATACTGAATTACTGTTGAATATAGAACAGGGACTTCCTGAAATGATATGGCTGGATGAATCAAGGCTGAAACAAATTTTGATCAACCTCCTTGGAAATGCTGTGAAATTTACATCGCAGGGAGAAATAGAACTTAAAGTAGAAAGACTGAATCTGGACAGCAAAAATATCAAACTCAGATTTTCCGTAAGAGATACCGGAATTGGCATTGCGAAAGAAAAACAACAGTATATTTTTGATGCCTTTACTCAGGAAAATAGCTCTATCAGCAAACAATATGGCGGAACAGGTCTCGGATTGACCATTTCAAATAATATCCTAAGATATATGGGAAGCAGTCTGTCATTGGTGAGCGAACTACAGAAAGGATCTGTTTTTTATTTTGACATAGAGGTTCCTTATGAAATGTCTGAACACACTGAGTATGAAGATCTGAAAATAAACAAGGTACTTATTGTAGATGATAATGAAGCCAACAGAATTATTATTCAGCACATGCTTGCCTATAAAAATATTGATTCAAAGCTTGCTTCTAATGGAATGGAAGCTCTACAGATATTGCTTGCAGGAGAGCGTTTTGATGTTATTCTGATGGATTATCATATGCCTATTATTTCCGGACTGGAAACGATAGAAAAAATCAAGGAACTATTCAACAAACAAAATAAATCTTTTCCTCTGATTATTCTTCACACGTCTTCTGAGGAACACGATCTTATTAATTCTTTCCGCCAGGAAAACGATTCGTATTTCTTGCTGAAGCCTATCAAGTCTGAAGAGCTCTATAAAACATTAAGAAAAGCGGTAAAAAATACAGAAAAGGAGATCATCACAATCCCACAACCGGAAACTGAAACTTCTATACTTATGCAGGCACCACAGATCTTACTGGTAGATGATAATCCGGTCAATATGGTTCTTAACCATAAAATGATGCGTTCACTGGTTCAGGATGCACAGCTTACTGAAGCTACAGACGGGCTTCAAGCTGTTTTACAGTGTAAAAGAAAAATATTCAATATCATTTTAATGGATGTTCAGATGCCGGTAATGGATGGTCTTGAAGCTACCAAACAAATCCGCTTAATTCCGGAATATTCCAATGTTCCGATTATTGGGGTAACTGCAGGTAATGTACTGGGAGAAAAAGAGAAGTGCCTGGATTCCGGGATGAATGAATTCCTGCCTAAACCTTTAAGACAAAATGATTTGCTGGAAATGCTGAAAAAATATATTCCTAATGAAAATCTCCCGGGTGAGGATTTGTCAGATCAAGAAAATGATCTGGATATAAATCTTCTGAGTGAACAAATAGGGGATGATGATGAAGATTTCAGAAAAGTATTTCTGAATCTTGTATTACAGCAACTTGTTCAGGCTGAAAAAGATATTAAAAAAAACGCAGCAGAAAAAGACAGTACCCATCTGAAATTGATTCTTCACAAGCTCAAAGGAACAGCAGGAACAGCAGGACTGGTAAAGCTTTCGGAACGTACTGCCAACTGGGAAAATAAAGCAGAGCCTGATATGGATTTTATTTCCATGGAAGAGGAAATTATCCACGAGATAACAACAGGATTACAACTAATTAAAAATTTAATACAATAAAAAACTAAAATTATGCTGATTCTAATCGCCGAAGACGACGAACTGATTCTAAAAACGATTGAACACAAATTATTAAAAGAAGGACACGAGGTGATCCTGACCCGAAACGGGAAAGACGCTATCGAAACCCTTAAAACCAGAGAGGTAGATCTGACCATCACAGATATTATGATGCCCTTTGCCTCGGGAATTGAAATACTTTCAGCCATTCACAGCATGGGGAAGCAGATACCGGTAATCATGCTTTCCAGTATGGGGCAGGAAGAAGTGGTACTGAATGCTTTCGACCTCGGAGCAGCCGATTTTATTGTGAAGCCCTTCAGTCCCAATGAATTGATATTAAGAATAAAAAGATTTTCTTCAAAATAAACTACAGCCATGTTACTCACCACTTCTGTACATTTTCTTTTTCTGGTTTTCCTGGGAATGCTATCCTTAGTACTCTTACTGATCATCGGTGTACTGATTTATGGCTTTTATCAGTACAGAAAATCTGTTCAGACCTTCAGATGGTCCGAAGTGATCAATAAAAAAATCTCGGAAGTGATTGTATATGATAAGGAAGAAATGCCTGTAGATCCTAATTTTTCAGCAGCTTCAGACAGTTCTTCATTCAGAAATCTACTCCTTCATAAACTGGCAGAATCTGAGAAAAAATTTTCCGGGGCAGCTCAAAATAAACTTAAAGACCTATTTCAGCAGTATGGCCTTCACGAAGAAGCATTGAAAAAACTGAATCAAAAGAAAGAACACATCATTGCAGGAGGAATACAGGAACTTACTGCGATGCATGTGGAAGAAGCATTGCCAAAAATTTCTACATTTTTAACCCATCCTTCAGCTCAGGTGTATCAGGAAGCGCAATATGCGATGGTGAACTTTAAGGGATTCGAAGGTCTTCATTTCCTGAACAGTATTTCCGCCAGAATATCAGAATGGCAGCAGCTTCGTCTGCTTATTTCTATCACCCATATTCCTGAGAACTCGGAGGACATTATTAAAAGCTGGATGGAAAGTTCTAATGATTCCGTAATCATTTTTACCCTTAAACTTTTAAGAAAATTTCAGATATTATCTCTGTATCCTGTAGTTACTTATTTATTGGATCATCCTGCTGTTGACGTAAGAGTACAAGTAGTACAAACTTTATTATCATTGGAAAATTCTTCAACCATTAACCATCTTATGGGAACATATCTACATCAGCCGGTTGAAGTCCAGAAAGAGATGCTCAAAGTCATGAAAAAGTCAAAAGACCAATGCAGTACAGATTTTCTGAAAAATCAATTATTGAACAATACTGATTCAGGGATAAAAGTTCATGCTGCAGAGGCTTTGTGTGCTTTGGAACAACAAAAATACCTGAAAGAAGTATCTCAAAAAGAAAACTCTTCTGAAGAATTGATTCAAATTATTAAATACGCAATACAGGAAAAAGTATGTTAGAATTCTCACACATCATATATGAAGTTGTTATCTGGCTGTTTTTTATTTACGGAACAGCAGTAACTCTTATCTATGGCTGGATAGGAATTTATGCGCTTGGCGCTGTATTGCGTTATAAAAAAGAAAATACATCTACAGACTACAGCATCATTGCGGCAAATCCCAATTCGCCTGTATTCAGCGTTATTGCTCCGGCATATAATGAAGGAATGACCATAGTGGAAAATGTACGTTCCCTTTTATCCCTTTACTATTATAATCTGGAAATTATCATTGTGAATGACGGAAGTAAGGATGATTCAATTCAGAATCTGATCGAAGCTTATGAACTTGAGCCTGTAGCTTATTTTATACAGGGAAAAATAGAAACCAATGAAGTAAGAGGCGTTTATAAAAGTAAAAATCAGGCCTTTAAAAAACTGATTGTTGTTGATAAAGAAAACGGAGGTAAAGCAGATGCTTTAAATGTCGGCGTCAATATTTCTTCCGGGGAATATCTGGTTTGCATTGATGTTGACTGTATTCTTGAGCAGGATTCGATTTTAAAACTTGCAAAACCAATGCTGGAGCAAACCGACAAAAAGTTCATTGCATGTGGTGGAGTGATTCGTCTGGCTAACAATTGTGTCATCGAAAATGGAAAAATTGTATGTGTCAATATGCCGAAAACACTCTTGGGAAGGACACAGGCATTGGAGTATATAAGAGCTTTTGTTCTTGGACGTATGGCCTGGTCCAGAGCTTCAGGATTGATCCTGATTTCTGGTGCTTTTGGAGTATTTGACAGAAAAATTGTACTGGCCTGCGGTGGTTATGATAAAAAGACGGTGGGAGAGGATATGGAGCTGGTTGTAAGGATGAGAAAGTACATGGAGGAAAAAAACGAACCTTATGAAGTACTTACTATTCCGGATCCTCTATGCTGGACAGAAGTTCCCGAATCCAAAGATATTCTCAGAAAACAGCGGAACAGATGGATGCGCGGTACTATGGAAACCCTGTGGAAACACAGAAGACTAATGTTCAATCCGAAGTATAAAAAACTGGGAATGATCAGTCTTCCTTATTGGTTCTTCTTTGAATTTCTGGGTCCACTCATTGAATTTTCAGGATACATTATCTTTATTGTCTTTTTATTACTGGGAATTATCAACTGGCCATTCTTTATTGTACTGTTTGCTCTCGTGATTTCAATGGGATTCCTCTATTCTATTTACGCCATACTGGTGGATCTAGTAAGCCATCGGGTTTATACCAAAAGAAAAGACTTCCTGAAATTAATTTTTACAGCTTTTTCTGAGCCTTTTTATTTTCATCCAATTGTAGTAAAAGCAGGGGTTAACGGATTTATTGATTATTTCAAAAAATCCCATGGCTGGGGCGAAATGACAAGACAGGGTTTTAATCAAAGCATACAGCATTTACCTCTGAAAAAAAGAATATATGCTATACTTCAGGTCGGGCTCAAAAAGTGGGGAATGCTGGCGTTGGTTTTCTTTGCTTTATTTTTAATAGGAGTGACCGCAGAAATATTATGGTATAAATATACCTTTCCAAAATTTGAAACATCAGCCATTATTGGTCATCTTTTCTTTGAAAATATTTTATTTGCATTTCAGCTGTTATTCTGTGTTGGAATTTTATATCTGATCATTAATTTTATCAAAGAAGAATGGGCAATAATCCTGGGAATATTAGCCTTGGCTATTGTAGCGGTTACACAATATATCTTATTCCTATATTTTTCTGAAAGCCGTAACGTACTTGGGGCGGATATTTTATACTACAGTAAAGAGGAGATGAAGCAGATTTTGCAGGCAAGTGGAATGCTTAACTTTAAAAACTTTGCTTTACTGGGAATTTTAATAACAGTTTCTTTTGTTCCTTTATGGATTGCAGGCAAAACAGCTTTAAAATCAATCTATCCGGGACTGACACTCTTGGTTTTCGGTTTAGTGTCATTCTTTATCCCTTCCAATATAATAGGAGGAAAAGTTCTGAGTTCTGAGAATGAGTTTAACCAAAATGCAGCAAAAAGTAAATGGGCTTATTTCTTTAAATCCAACGAAGACAATTTCATAAGTGATCACCCGGAACTGAATGAACTGCTGAGCGAAAATGAAGGCTTTACTGCAGATGCAGAAATGATCGATAAAAACTTTCCTTTCTGGAGAAAAGAAAATACCCCGGATTTCTTAGGAGCTTATATTACCAAATCAGACAAGATTCCTAATCTTGTTTTTCTCATTATGGAAGGTTTTGGACATGCTTATACATCCCCGAAAGGATATATCGGTAATTTTACCCCTTATCTTGATTCTTTATCCCATAAAGGATTGTATTGGGAAAACAGTTTAAGCTCAGCAGGAAGAACATTTGGAGCACTGCCATCATTAACAGGATCACTTCCTTTCGGAAAGAACGGCTTCCTTGAAATAGAAAAAACACCGGAGAATTTCAATCTTTATAATATTCTAAAAGCGAATGGTTTTGAAACCGGATTTTATTATGGAGGTCATGTATCATTTGACCGCTACCGTGAGTTCCTGGAGTATAGCGGAGTAGATCATATTATAGATGAAGCTTCATTCAGCAGTCCTTATCTTAAACTTCCTGCCAATAATGGAGAAAGCTGGGGATATGAAGATCAGGCTGTTTTCAATAAAATGCAGCAGGAGCAAAAACCACAGAATCAGCCGTATTTCAATATGATACTTACACTTTCAACACACAACCCTTTCTTAATCAACAATAAGGATCATTATGAAAAGGTGTATAACCAAAGGCTTAACTCCGGGATTTTAACTCCGGAACAGAAAAAATGGGCAGCTGCCCACAAAGATCAGTTAATTTCAGTATTGAATGCTGATGATGCTATAAAAGGGTTCTTTGAAAATTACAGTAAACGTCCCGATTTTAAAAATACAATTTTTGTTATTACAGGAGATCACAGTATGCCTGAAATTACTTTGGAATCTAAAATTGACAGATTCCATGTGCCATTATTAATCTATTCACCATTACTAAAAGAATCAAAGCGTTTTCACAAAACAGTAAGCCATTTTGATATTGCGCCTTCTATTTTAGCATACTACAGAAATAATTATAAAATCACTACCCCTTCTACAGTTACATGGGTTGGAAGAGGTTTCTCTGCAGATTCTGAAATCAGTAATGTGGGAATCCCTATGATGCAAAGTAAAAACCAGCTTATTGATTTTGTATCTGAGAAGTATTATATCCATGACGGCCAGCTTTTCACGCTTAAAGCCATGCAAGAAGATGCGTCTAATGATGCTGCAGCCAAAGGTAAAATCAATGGTAGGTTCAATCAGTATAAAAGCATGAATGCTCAATTTTATTCCACGAAAAAACTAATGCCGGATTCAGTAATGGTGAATTTTAAGAAAAAAACAAAGTCAAAGTTTTAAAACTTTCGGGTATAGCCTAAAGTAATATCAAACTGATTTCCTTTCTCACCCGGACGGAATTCCTGGTTATAGTACATTGTTCCCACAGAAAAGAGATTGACGGAGCGGTAAGAAAAATTATACTCAGCACCCACTTTAAAGGTTTTAAGTTTAAAGGTCTCATTTTCCAGAAGGTTATTTCGGAATTCTTCCGGGCTTATTCCGCTTCCTATCTGAAAAGCAAAATAGTCCTGAGCTCCTTTAGTATAATAACGAACCGTTCCCGTATAAGAATGGGAAATGTTTTTGCTGTCAGGAGTTATATAAGTACGGAGATTGAACCAGAAATTTTTATAATATTTTCCTACAGCAGCAGTATACATCCAGATGCTGTTACTGAAATGAAGCTGACGGTAACCTAATTCAGCCTCAAAACTATGGGGAAGATTGGCATTCAGGGAAAACCCAGTTCGGTATTGCGGAAAAAGGCCTACATCATCAGAATACCCTCCACCAACATACAGATAGAACATTTTAGAAAGTCTTGGATACGCTTCCAATTCAACCTGTGTACCGCCCTGTGCAAACTTGTTCGCGTAGTTACCCCGAAGAATTACAGAACCAATAGGGGTAATCCTTTTGTAACTCACCCCAACGATATGCCAGTCATTATCAAACTGTTTGTCAAAATGGGAATAATTGTAAATAATTCCAACAGCATTTTTAGAAGACAAATCCTTGATTCTTACTGCAAGAGCCGTTGCTTCCGTATTTTTTGGATTAATAGATAAAAGAGTCGTTACTGCTTTGTCTGCTTCCTCATAATTATTCATTCCAAAATATACTTTTGCTTTCAGAAGCAGCAAAGCCTCAGATTTAGAATGATAGGAAAGTCCTTTATCTATAATTTCGCTAGCCTTTGTATTCTGATCATTCCAGTATTCCAATGAAGCATACGCTAGAAAATAATCTTCATCCTGAACATCTCTTTTTGCGAGGCTATCAAATACAGCTCTTGCCGCAGCCAGATCCTTATTCCAAGTATATAGCCTTCCCAGGAAAATTGAAATATCAGTATAATTAGGAGCTTTTTCCAATGCTTCTTTAGCCAATGCTATAGATGTAGTATAGTCTTTCTGATCGAAAGCAGTGCTACGGGCTTTACCAAATAATTCATCAGCACTAAGGTTTTGTTGGCTATATATGGTAATAGGAAAAAGTAATGCTAATAAAAAGGTCGGATATCTTTTCATTGAGGTTTATTATTAATGAGCTGTATCTTGTATCACAAATATATTGAACTTTTATCTCTCAAACTAGAGATTATTCATCAAAACTTATTTTTTTAAGATTATTATTCTCAAAAACATCAATAAAAAAGCTTTTAGATATAGTTTACTTTTTCTGAGAAAGCACTCAAAGCAGCAGTGGAAGAAAAAGATTCTGAAAGAAAAGCAATGTCCTATTATATGACATGTTCTTTGGTTTTTTAAGAAACTTTGATGACGGGACCGAATATATCAAAAAAGGCCTTCAGGAAAAGGCACTTCAGAGTTTTGATTGTATTAGCAATGCTTCTTATGATATGTCCCTTATTTGGAAAGCGGCCTTCAGGCGAAAGATTGGATCGTATAAAACAATCGCCTTAATTTAAAGAGGGAAAATTTCGAAATATAAATCATACCGCGCAGGTGACTCAAAGCCTACATGTTGCGTTGTACGATTATCTTTTTAAGAAGTCAAAAAAAAGCAAGCCTCTTCGCACCATTCCTTCAAAAAGTATTGATTGGAAGCTGTTATTAAATGGTCAGGCTGGGTTAGTTTGGTTGGGGCATTCTTCTTATTTTCTTAGAGTGGATCGTAAAAATATTTTGATTGATCCAGACTTAATCTTACTGATAGATGGATCATTATGTGAAGCGCCTTTTGCAGAACCATTTAGCGCATAGACCTTGCCATTCTTCGCCGTGCCATCGATCTCTTTGTAACCTGAGCAGTAGACCTCTAATCTATTAACGGAAAAAGGCCATTCTCCTATATAGTTCTGTTTGATAAATATAAACGTGTTTCCTGCCTGAGATGAATTGCAGGAGGAGATCAGAAGAAAGATTTAAAAATAGAATAAGATTTTTCATGAAATAGTATATATTTCTGACAGATTTAGAAATGTCAGCATTCAGATTTTTACGGAATTCCGTAAAAATTAAAAATTCTCAAGATCCTACACTATAATGAGTTATTCCGGCTGAATGATAACGAACCTTACGAATGGGAATTCATTTTTAATATGGTCACGAATACGGTGTATGGTCTCTGTGATCTCTTCTGTATCAAGATGATCTTCGAAATCGATGATCAGCATCAGTACAACTTCTTCAGGTGACTGGTACGTAGAGAGTATACTTTTTGTTCTGACGACAGCAGTATCTTTTTCAGCCAGTTTAGCAATCTTTTCTCTTGTTTCAGGTGCTATGCCTTCACCCATCAGCAGGCTCCTGCTTTCCCTGGCCAGAATAAGCGAGACAAAAACCAGTATTAACCCTACGATTACCGATGCCAGCCCATCCAATTCCGGAATTTGTAACCAATGACTGATCCCCATTAATATCATAACAACAAGCAGACCGGCCACTGCGGCACCATCTTCAAAAACCACAAGAAAGCTTCCCGGATCTTTACTTTTGATGATCGCATCCCACCATCTCAACCCGTTGCGGGTCTTGTTAAATTCTTTTACAGCGATAAACAAAGAGGTCCCCTCGAAAATAAGGGAAAGTATCAATACAATATAATTCCAGAATGGATCTTTCATCACCTCGGGTTTAATAATGTGTAAGATTCCCTGATAGATGGATAAAGCACCCCCTAAACCAAATATAAGAATTGAAACCACGAAGGACCAGAAATAGAGCTCCTTGCCGTACCCAAATGGATGAGACTCATCTGCAGGCTTCCTGCTCCTTTTGATTCCATATAAAAGCAGCAGCTGATTCGCGGTATCTACTGTTGAATGGATTCCTTCGGATATCATTGAAGAACTGTTAGTAAATGCCCCTGCAATAAACTTTGTCAGAGCGATCACTAGGTTAGCGGCAAGTGCACTGTAAATTGATTTGTGATTATTGGCCATTAATGATGAATATTAATAAGAGAACAATAAAATTACTTCAATACATTAAACAGATATATTCCCTATATGAGCTGGTGTACTTAAATCATTAATAAAAATATGGCTTTTGTTTCAAAATAAAAAATATCTTAACAGATACTTAGTATTGAATTTTCTAATTAAAACAATTTTATCTCTTTCCCTATCATCTTAGGATCAACATATCGATCATTCTTAAAAGCAATAAAAAATCAGTAAAAATCTTTTCGGTACTACGAAAAAGTAGTGATTTTATATGATTTCTCTTGTTCAACTTTACATGACCAGCAATCATTAAAATCACTATTATGAATATTGAAAGAACAGAATTTATAGCCTGGATGGAGAGAATTATGGAAAGATTTGATCTACTGAAAGAGCAAATGATTAAGAACCAATCCAGATTTATAGAAGTAGACGGAGAGCAGCTTCTGGATAACCAGGATGTTTTACAGCTTTTAAAAATAAGTTCCCGATCATTACAACGGTATAGGACAGATAAAAAGCTGCCTTACTATACCATCAGCGGAAAGCTGTATTATAAGCTTTCTGATGTCCACCAATTGATCAGAGAATGTTTAAACTCTTGATAGTAACAAGACCTTCACAGCCAAATCATTCATCACCCTTCCAATCTTTAGGATTTTCTTCATTGACCAATACCTTGGTTCTATTAAATGAAATACAATGGAAAGTGAATTGATAAACCCTCAGGCACCCAATGAACTCAAACTGACAACAGATACACTCCTTATCCTGAACATTCATACCAATCAGGTTGAAATGGTCAAAGGAATTGATCAAGATGGTAATCTTCAAAAAGTTCCTCCACAAGAAAAAGAGGATAATGAGCCGCTGATCAGAGTTGATAAACATGGAGATCTATTCTCCAATTTCTTTTCTAATTTTTACCGGCAGCTTAAAAATCCCACGAATTTCAACTTTTTCAAAGTTTCAGAATACGATGCTGTCAACACCGCTAAGGATCTTCAAAAATATGTTGATCAGGCCTCTCCCGAAGAAAAAGAAAAGCTGAAAGACTACGAAATTTTACCGCAACATAACAACAATCCAAAAAATCAAAATACAATGGACAACAACACAGACAATCAGGAATATCGTTTTCAGCCAGAACAGATCGACTGGAAAACGATGGAAAAATTTGGACTTAATCAGGAGAAGCTTGAAAAAATGAATGCAATGGATTCATTACTCAGAGGATTTAAAACCAATACTTTGATTCCCATAACCATTAATCTGGGAACAGCAGTCAGTAGGATGGATGTTCGGCTATCTCTTCAGACAGGAGATGCAGGTCAAGTTGCCGTTCATCTGCACGGCATCCGAAAAGAACCGAATCTTAACAGTAAATTCTTAGGTCACCAGTTCACGGATGAAGACAAAAAGAATCTGAAAGAAACTGGGAATATGGGCCGGGTAGTAGATCTGGTCAATCCTAAAACAGATGAAATCATTCCATCTGTTATCAGCCGTGATCGTTTAACCAATGAATTGGTTGCTTATAGAGCGGAATACATGAAAATCCCTGATGAAATAAAAGGAATTAGGCTTGATGAACATCAGAAACAAACCCTATTGGAAGGAGCACCATTGTATCTTGAAGGCATGACCTCTAAAAAAGGTGAACTTTTCGATGCCACCGTACAATTCAATGCAGATAAGCGGTATGTGGAATTTCTGTTCAACAATAACCAGATACCGCAACAAAGTCAACAACATCATCATAACCAACAACAAACTCAACTTTCGGATAAAGAAGCACCCAAAGTATTCAGAGGAAAAGAACTGGACGATTCACAGTATGGAAAGTTCAAAGCCGGGCAAACCGTGTACGTTGACGGTCTTACAGATGCTAAGGGTAAAGCCTATCAAGGTTATATTACCTTCAACAAAGAAACTTCCAAAACCGACTTTTCATTTATTCATCCTAATAAACTTAAAGAGGAGGCAAAACCTACAGAAGATCATAAGACTCAAACTGCTGTGAACACCCAAGGTAAAACCAATGAAGCTACTAAAAATGTGAAGGAGCCTTTAGAATCAAAACAGCAGCAGCCTACCCATAAACAGCAGGAGGATCAGCAAAAAAAGGTTAGAAAACCAAGAGGACAAAAACTATAATAATCATCTAAATCCTTGATATGAAAGCAATCATCGCAGAAAAACCGAGTGTCGCAAGAGAAATCGCACAATTATTAGGAGCCCATGAAAAGAAAGATGGTTATTTATCCGGTAACGGCTATTGTGTCACCTGGGCATTAGGACATCTGATCGCCTTAGGAATGCCGGAGGATTATGGTATAAGGGGCTTTAATAAAGCCTCTTTGCCTATCTTTCCGAAACCTTTTATTCTAACTCCCAAAAAACTAAAGAACCCCAACGGCTATGAGCCTGATCCTTTCGCTTTAAAACAACTCAACACCATAAAACAAGTCATCAATCAATGCAGTAGTATTATTGTCGGAACAGATGCAGGAAGGGAAGGAGAGTTGATCTTCCGCTATATCTATCACTACATACAGTGTAATAAACCTTTTGAAAGACTCTGGATCAGTTCCCTTACCGAAAAGGCAATACAGGACGGATTTAAAAACCTTCAGCCAGGCGATGCCTTTGACGGTTTGTATCAAGCAGCTAAAGCCAGAAGTGAAGCGGACTGGCTGGTAGGAATCAATGCCACTCAGACATTAACCATTGCAGGAAACCATGATGTTTATTCATTAGGCAGAGTACAAACACCAACCCTTGCTTTAATCTGCCAACGGTTTCTTCAGCATCAAAACTTCACTAAGCAAAAATACTTTCAGATTCAGCTGAGCCATAGAAAAGAATATACGGACTTCACAAGCCTCTCACTATTACAATGGGAAGAAAAAAAGCAGGCAGAACAAATCCAAAAATCCATAGAGCGGGAGGGAAGAGCTGTTGTACAAGATGTATCCATTACAACAGTACAGGAACAGTCTCCTTTACTTTTCGATCTTACAGAGTTACAGAAAGAAGCCAACAGGAAACTGGGGCTTTCTGCCGATGAGGTTTTACAGATTGCTCAAAGCTTGTACGAAAAGAAATTCATTACCTATCCCAGAACCGGCAGCAAGTATATTCCTGTAGATTTATGGACTGAGATTCCTGAACTGGTGAGGATTCTTAATACAGCCGATCAATTCAAGCCACCCATATCTACTTTAAAATTCGGAAACTTCAACAAGCGGATTGTGAATGATCTAAAAGTGACAGACCATCATGGTTTACTTATCACTACGAAAGTTCCATCAGCACTTAGCGTTACGGAAAAAGCCATTTATGATATGATTGCTTACCGTTTATTAGAATCCTTGTCCCATGCCTGTACTAAACAGGTCAGCCACATCATTATCAAAGTACATCATTATGAATTCCAGATCAAAGGCTCTGCAATCCTAGAGAAAGGCTGGAGAGCCATCAAAGGAATTCTATCTGACAATGAAAATTCCAATAATAAAAATGAAGTCCTTACTGAACTTCCGGAATTCAAAATCGGAGATGAGCTGAAAATGTCAAAAACAGAACTACTGGAAAAAATAACGCAACCTCCCAAACTTTTTACTGAAGCAGATCTTTTATCAGCGATGGAAAATGCAGGCAGATCTATTGAAAACAAAGAAGAACAGAAAGCGCTATCCAATATCGGTATCGGAACCCCGGCTACCAGAGCCTCCATTATTGAAACCCTGCTCAGCAGAAACTATATCATCCGGAAAAGCAAAAACCTGCATCCCACAGAAAAAGGCTTGCAGGTTTACAACCTTGTCAAAGACAAAAAAATAGCCAATGTCCAAATGACCGCAGAATGGGAAATAGCACTGGACAGAATTGAAAAAGGAGAAATCAACAAAACCCAATTTATGAACAATATCCAACACTACACAGCAGAAATCACCAGCGAACTTTTATCACTTCATATCCCCCAAGAAAACACGCCACAATTAAAATGCCCCAAATGCAAACAGTACAATCTTATCATTAAAGACAAAATCGTAAAATGCCCAGATGAACAATGCAACTGGATTCTCTTCAAAATTATATGCGGAATACAACTCAGTGTTAAAGATATTACTTTACTATTAACTCAAAATAAAACATCATTAATCAAGAATATGAAAAGCAAAAACGGGAAGAAGTTTGATGCTTATATATTTTTAAAAGAAGATTTCAGTACAGCATTTGAGTTTAAAAAGAATATTTAGCTAGATTAAGGCATTAACATGTAATGCGTCCGTTCCGGCAATTTTAATAATTAATGAGGATAGAATGTTTTTAAGCATTCTATCCTCATTAATAAATTTAGTTTAAAGGTTTCCTACCTGTAAAAATGTTGATTAGGACTACAATAACTGCAATCACCAAAAGAGTATGAATTAAACTTCCTGTATCCATGCCCGGAATAACTCCAAGCATTCCTAAAAGCCATACAACGATGCATATTACTGCAACAAGCCATAATAAATTTCTCATAATACTATATATTTTGTTTAGTGGTAATTTTTAAGGATTTTCTATTGATGCCGCGACCCCTTATGCTGGTAACTTGGATTTTTATAGTGAGCTTTATAACTCAAATGAAGAGGGACTGTTATTGTATTGTAATTGGTATTGTTTTCATACAAGGTATCGGATAAATCAGGTACATTGTAACGGAATTCTTTACCGTTCTTATAAAGCTTATTATCATAACTTCTGTAAATCTGATTTTCTTTATAAGTATTTCCGTCGGGAGCGATATATAAATTTTTCTTTTTGCCTTTCTTTCGCAGGCCCAGATAAAGCAAAGAGCTTCCCGCAGCCAAGGCCAATGCTATTTTTACTATATTGTTCATACGATAGATATTTCTGTAAAGAGTTACAACTTTTTTGCCATTATTAGAAATGTGGTACATTTTGTAGGGATTTATTGAAGGTCAGAATATTCTTGTATAATATGAGCATTGAGGATACCCGTAAAAATCTCATATCGTTTTTTCTTATATTTGCGGAAACGTTAATCATGAAAAAACTATTGTTTCTGAGTGTAATCTTTTTTGCACATCTTTGTTCCTGCCAGCTTACCAGAGATTCAATCATAGTCCTACGTAGTAATAGTTCTCTTATTTATCCTTCCTTTAGTCCGTCTTGTTATCGAACAGGAGATTATAACAAAAAATATCAGCCCCAGGATATGCTTTTTGTAACAGATATTACTGAATGTAAAGGGTATTCGAGTACAAAAGATATTATAGGTTTTTATTTTGATGGAAAGAAGTACTATATGGAAGATAATTCAAATGAAAATGAGATCTATGTAAAGGGTAAACAAAAACAATTAGCTGACATCAAAACTAAATTCAATAATCTTACACCTGTTGAAAAAGATAGTCTTGACTCTTGGTCAAAAAGATTCTCGGAGGTTTATATGCGCAAACTTAAAAACGAGGTTTACGATAAGATTTTCAGTAGAGAGAAAAACGGAATTGCCATCATTTCTGCATTTCCTACAGAAGATTATTCATTTACAGGGGCAGAGTTTAAAATATTAAACTTCAGCAAAAAAACAATTAAATATATCACTTTCAATTTTTACGGTAAAAATGCTGTAAAAGATAGAGTAGGAGTTAATATAAGTAGAAAAGGAATAGGTCCGGTTGAAAGTTTAGCTTCAGGGACATGGTCTTTTGACAATGTTTGGCTTACTGATATCGTTCAGACATTGAAATTAGTATCTGTGAATATTATTTATATGGATGGATCAAAAAGACTGGTTACAATTACAGATAAGCATAGAATTGATCAGGAAGATTTGGATCGTTTAAATAACTTGATGGATTAGGGAGATACCATTCTTTGATAACGCTTTATAAAAATGTACTACTCCAAGCTAGTACAAACAAGGTTAAAAATTCCATTAAAGAAAACTTTTAATGGAATTCCTTTTATTTAAAATTTCATTTATTTTACTACTATTAAAACCTATTAGTGAAAGTACACAGCAAGTAAGTAAAACTCGTAATTTATTAGTTTCTTCTAATAATTCTCGCCCTGCTAGCTCATTTCCTTTCCTTTCGTAAAAATGAGAATAATAATTTCTAGTTTTTACTACTCGATCAACTTTAATATTGCTATTTCGAACAAGGTCTATGATATTGAAATTATTTATTAAATCGTTTATTCTCTCCTTTAGCTTCTTATCAGTGCCTATAAATCTATGATGATAACCTTCTAAAGACTGTATAATAGTTAGGAAATCAAGACTTGAAAAATATCCTTTCTGTTGAATGCTAGCTATTAAATGATTCCGAATTGGAGCGAGGCGGTCACTTTCTTTAAACCATTTTAGTATTACTTCAGGAAAAATATCAGAAATATCATCATAAGTAAATAAAAAATTTGTAGAATCAACTTTTTGTGTGGACTCTTTCTTACTTACGTAATATAATTTTATAGGATCGGAATTCTGCTGCATAACATCATTATATAAAAAAAGTTCAGTTATTAAAACAGGAGTTTGTGTTGCCAATGTTACAAACTTGCAAACAAGAAATACCTTTTCTAATAAATCTGAAAAAGTCTTTTTTTCTTTACATATTATTGATAGAGTGGTGTCTTGGTTAAACTTAAATTCTGTGTGTTCAAAATTTCCATTAAATTGACCATTGCCACTAAGGGTTAATTGATATCCTTCTGTGATATCAAAACTCTTTTTCCAGTTGGAAGCTTGATCCGCAGAAACTTCCACTTTTTTTACCTTATTACTGTGTTCACAAAAGTAAAATGAACGTTCAATAATGGCAGGGTGTTTCCATTGGGAAAGAATTGGTGTGTGTAAAGAAATTTGATTAAAGAAATTATCTTTAGTAGAATTTAAATGTAAACCTTCTAAGACATAAAGACATTCATAAGTACTTAAGTGGACAGAATTCGAAGTATTTATATTTAGTGATTCTCGACAATTAAATAAAGTTATTTTTTTACTATCAATAAGATTACCATGTATTGCTTCTACAGTCGATACCTTATTTTCCAATATTGTGTTTATTATACTTTCTGATTCTGTATTATAACATCCAAACAATTCTAATACTATCTTGTCAGGTGTAATTATTAATGTTCCACCAATTTTGTTTTTTGGATCACTTGGTATATACCAAAGTCCTTTGAATTCTTTATTTTTTTTCATGGATTTATATAACTGAAAATATTCTGATACATTCTTTATAATTGTGTGTTACAATAACATTCTGATTTCTATATTAATTTATTCTTTACCAGTCCCATCTATTTTTCTTCTTGGTTTCTAACGAGTTTTTATCAACATCTTCCATTAAATTGTCTTCTGCATTTTTCGCTGGATTGTACCAATCAAGTTTTTTTTCAGCCCAGTCAATCCATTCTTTATTTATGGTATTATTAGATTTCATATAATCAAAATATTCTTTTAGAATCATAAACTTCTTCCATCGATGGGCATCATTATAAAAAGAAATAAATTTGGTAAGCTCTTCGCCCTTCAATTTTTGTTTTGCTTCTTCAATCTTTCTAAGCTCCTCTCTTTTGTCACTTTCAATTTTCCACACTCTTCTGTTTTCAGCCATTCTTTGAAACTCAGTTTCAACTTTTATCAAAATTTTTTCGATTTGATCTTCAACAAGTAATTTTTCTGTGTCTGCAAATTCAGTTGTTCCATATTGTACGATCTTAACTGCTAGTTTACCGTTTGCTATTAAATCTCTGCTTTTCCATCCTCTTTCATTCGTTGTATCTTTAATATTACTTTTTTCTTTAATGTATAATGTAATTTTATCTTGATACGCAGCGAATTTTAATCCTTCAGAATCTACGTTCACCTTATATCCTAAAATCTTAAAATTCTTAATTAAATTGTCCAATATTCTTAATGAACGAGAAACATTTTTGGGTGAAACAACAATATGGGGCAATCCACTATCCGTATGAATCGTTCCTATTATTTTTGCATAATCACGAACTTTTTTGTTCTCAAGGTTAGCTTGCACTTTGCTAACAATTTCGTCAGGTTTACTTAACCGTTCAGGTACTTTTAAAATTAATGCGGAATTGCTTTTAATCTTTTCAGTAACAATTTGCTTGAGTGAATTTATGGGATTAGGTTCATTTTTAGTTCTATCTACATGAATTTTGATCTCTTTTTCATTTTCTTGTTGTGGCAATGGGGTTTTTACTACTTTCTTCCCAAACTGTAATTTTTGCCAGTATCCCATAGGGGGTAATGGGATATCAAATTTTTTGCAGATCTTTCTTAGTCCATTATCAGATAAGTTAAATTCTTTAGATAGTGTAGTTAAAGGTGTAACCCATACCTTATCATAGAGTTCTCTTCGAGTAAGCTTAATGAGGTCATTCATTTTAAGTACAGTATTTAGTAATATTAAATTCTGAAGTTATTAATGATTAAGTAACAAGTATTTTTAAAATCGTGCGTTTATAAATTAACTTACTGTTTCGTTATATTTTAAAAAATTAGCAAGTACGCCTGAAGGCGTTTTAGCATTTTTATCAAGAATTTTGGTATTGGCGAAAACAACAAAGTTATCTTTGGCTCTCGAAACGGCTACGTTGAGCATATTGGGTTTGTTGTCTCTATCGAAAAACAGTGTTCCTTTATCTTCATCACCATAGACCATAGAAAATAAGATAATAGGTCTTTCTGCTCCTTGTAGAGCGTGAACAGTACCTATTTTAAAGTCTTCAACTTTAAATCCTGCATCTTTTAAGGCTGATTTTAAACTGTTTTTTTGTCCGGTAAATGGAGTAATAATACCGACAGCATGTTCAATGCACTCATATTTCTTTTCAATTTCTGTTTTGTTCTCTGTCAGCCAGTTAATAATTGTTTTAACTTCTTCAATATTAAACCTGCTGCCATTTGGGTTTCTTGTAGATTGGCCATCAACGTGAATACAATGCATTGGCGGGAAAAGTAAATCATTTTTTGCTTTTCCTCTTAATGGAATAAGTTTACCATCATAAGCTAATACATTGCAGTAATTAATGATTTCATCATAACATCTTCTGTGTTCAGTTAGCAGTACTCCTTTTTCTTGTAAATTGGCTTCCTTAAATCCTGAGGCATTTTGAGCCATTTTCATAATACTGCCGGTAGAAGAAAGAAAACCTTTAGGATCAAATTCTTTTTCGTAAACAATATCATCATATTCCTCGATAATTTCACACTTTTTAAGGTTACCGATATCAATTTTATGGGTAACATTCCAAATGGGTTCTATCTGCTTTACATCTCCTACAACAACAGCTTGTTTAGCTAAAGCAAATGTGGCGATGCCTACTTCCGGAGAAACCTGGCCTGCTTCATCAACGATTAGAAGATCTATAAAATTAAATAGAGGCGGATTATCATGTATTTTGTTGCCTTCTCCATTCATCCTTAAAAATTTATAAAAACTGAAAAACTTTGGTGCCATGTAGAATGTACTGAAAAAGCATGGGGTTAACATAGCATGTCTTTTCCATCTGTTTATCATAGGCTCTTTCCCTTTTCCATTAAATTTAGGATCGAAAAGATCAGATTCAAGCTGTAGTAGATACCTTCCTTCCCAGTAATGTAAAGCCAATTGAAATGCTTTATGACGCAGTGAAATATCAAGCTCATCATAAAAACAGTTGGCACTTATTTTTTCTTTTATTTTTAAGTGCTCAAACTCCCAATACTTTTCTTCCGAACGTGGAGGGTTACCTTTAATTGAATTGTTATTCTTCCATAGTTTCCATTTTTCAATGGAACCCATAATCTTTTTAGCAGTATTTATCTTAGAATCTATGATATCAAGAATTTCATTTTTCTTGAACACAAAATTTTCAGGAATTGCAATTTGGGAATCTCTTAGAATTATTTTTACTTCCGAAGCACGGTTTTTCAGTGCCGATTGTATTCCCAGGAAGCAAAAGAACTTTCTAAAGAATGGTTCATTGCTAAAATAGATAATGATATTTTGTTCAGTTTTAGTGAGGTTTTCAATATCATTTTTGAGTACATCTTCATTGAGTAAATCTTCATGATAATACTTGGAAATTTTTGAATTATCAAGAAGGTAATGAGAGGTAAATACATGTTCGGATTGTAAATAAGCCTTCCACGTATCTCCGGAGTCTTGTAGGATTTGTTCAATATCTGAAATTTCTGTTTGTAATTTTTGAACTACAGAAGACAAACTGAGAGCGGAAGAATTAAAGTATTCGTTACTTTTCTGTAAAAAATATTCTTTAGTATCCTGTAGAAACTCTGAATTTTCAATGTCATTAAAAAGGCCGTTACCATTTAGTTTTTTATAGTTAATCCCTTTTAATTCGCTTTCTTTTTTATTGGTAGAGGGAAGATAAGTAGCATATCCGTCAATATCTGGAATCCACCTGCCTTGTAATTTTCCTTCTCCTGTATTGGACCGGGAAAAACTGTCTATGATATTGGTAACTGCCTGGTTGTTGGTAGAACAGGCTAAAATAATTGGTGCATCTTCTCCTTTTAGTGCGCTTTCAACCATCTTATTAGCGACAATACTTTGTAAAAGTGTTGTTTTTCCGGTACCTGGTGGACCATTAACAGCAAAAACCTTTTCACTAGATCCTAAAAGAGTATTTAAACTTTTTCTTTGCGAAATGGAAATAGGAAAATCAAAACCCATCTGCCCGAGATGCAGCTCATTGGTATTTATTAAATCAGGTACAGTAATAGGTAACTTTTCCTGATTATTGTTTAAAGTTATAAAAGACTGTAAAAGTTCGGGAAGATTCTTTTGGTGAAGAATTTTTTCATACAGCTCAATGATTCCCATTGCTGCATTCATTTCCTCTTGTGGAAGTAATACTATGGCATTAAAGATCGTTTCATAAGCTCCTGACTGATATTTGCATAGCTGCTGCCCGGTAACTTTTTTAAATATATCCTTTACATATTGTACATATTCAGGATATTTTGAATAATTTTCTTTCCCTAGCGTAGTGGCTAAATCTACTTCTTCAATACTCCCAAAAATAAATTCAGTTCGTTCATCAGCAAGAGGTTCCAGATACTGTCTTTGAAATAAAGGAAACATTTCGTCAGGAATATAGAGTTTTCCATTTCTGTCTAAATAAGTAGAGTACCAGAAGGGAAATTTGGGCTTCTTATCTCTGAGATGAACGAGATGGTCTGATGCCGGTTTAAGCTTAAAGGGTGCTATAACAATAAATACATAATCTATGGTGATCCAGTCTTCATCATCTTTATTTTTAATCCCTCTTTTTTCATTGATCCTTCTTTCTTCAAAATCAATAAGTGTATTAACTTTTTTAAGATCAGCAATAGAATTGTCTTCAATTTTGAAATCTTCAATTTCAAAATGCTGAGCAACATCAATTTCAATATTGGTATTAAGGGAGTCTGTTAAATTCTTTTTCCAGTAGGTGAGCCATTTATAATGTTTTTGATTCATTTTTGATTGTTAGTAGAAGTGATGTCAAGCTAAAATAAGACAATTATATGAGATTACTTTATGGGAATCCGTAAAAATGTGCAATCTGATTAATTGGTTATGATTTATTTTTAAACGATTGCTTTTGTGTACTTTCTTTGAAAACTATTTACAATTCTTTTTTTATGTTTTTCAGTATATTTTAGTTATAAGCAAAAATAAATTACGTTATATTTGTTAAAAATGATCAAGGTATACTTATGTTAACTGGGTATGCAAGAATAAGCAAATTTGAACAAAGCCTCTATTTACAAACTGAGGCTTTACAGAATCTCAGAATTAAAAAAGGTTTGTTGACAAGGTCAGATAGGATAAGGGCGAAAAATGAGGGAGGCCAAAAGTATTAAGTGAAAATTTCAAGAAAATTGCCTCTTTGGTAAAAGGTTTATATGAGAGTGAAAATATTCCTTTAAGGGCAGTATGAAAGAATTTAATGTTGGAAGTAGGGCAATTTTTTATACAATAATTAAATCATAAAAAATAAATAACCATCAAAAAAGCATAAAATGGAAGATGAAAAGTTTCTAACCAAAGATGTTTTTGGAATTCAAAGAGAATTACCAAGTAATTATGTAGAAAGAGAAGCTGATAAAGTATTTCGTGATTCATTAAATAGAGGACATCATGTTGTAATTTTTGGAAGCTCAAAGCAAGGTAAAACATGTCTAAGAAAAAGAAATTTATCTGATTCTGAATATATTACTGTACACTGTAATAATAGGATGGATTTGTATACTTTAAACGTAACGATATTAAAGCAAGCTGGTTTCACTGTCCAGATTTCAGAAACAAAAACTTTGAGTGGAAAGGCTAAGGTTAAGGTTGCAGCTGGATGGAATCTTTTTGCAAGGGCTGAAGCTGAAGCTGAAGCTGAAAGAGAAAAAGGAACAGTTAAGGAATATCAGCCTTTAGAATTAGATCCTGAAGATGTCAATGACATTATTAAAGCTCTGAAAGGTATGGACTTTAATAAGAATATTGTGGTTGAAGATTTTCATTATTTAAAGGACGAAACTCAGGTAGATTTTGCACAGGAACTAAAAGCATTTCATGAAAATTCACCATATATATTTATTATTGTAGGTGTATGGTTAGAGGAAAATCGATTAATAGCATTGAATGGTGACTTATCAGGGAGAGTGAAATCAGTAAATGCAGATGAGTGGACTGACGATAATTTGAATAAATTAATGTCTATCGGGGAGCAATTATTAAATATTGTGATACCTGAAAACGGAAAAGAACAATTAATTGAGAAAAGTCTAAATAATGTATATATAGTCCAAGAAGTTTGTTACGAGCTTTGCGTTGAAAATGAAGTAAAAGAAACAAGTAATAATACATTAACACTTGATTGTAGTAGCTTAGATGATATTATTTCAAAAGTTATTTCTCAGCATTCAGGACGATATTATAACTTGCTAACTAATATTTCTGAGGGCTTTCAAACCACCGAGTTGGAAATGCACAAATGGATTATGTATGCAATTTTAAGGGAAGATATAACTAAACTTGAAACTGGATTAAAAAGAAGTGAAATTAATACTCGTTTGCAAAATGATCATCCCAGAAAGAATGAATTAAATCAAGGGAACTTAACTCTTGCTCTGAAATCTATTGCTTCATTACAAGTAAAAAAACACACTATACCTATAATTATTGATTATGATAGTAGTAATTTAAAATTAAATATAGTAGATAAAGGATTTCTGATTTGGCTTTCAGATCAGAATAGAGAGGAGCTTATTAAAGACTTAGGAATATGAGTATAAAATGTGCAAATTAATTATTGTATGACGGTGTTTTTCAGAGTATTATCAAAATGCAAATTTCAAAAAATGATAAAATGAAAGAAAACAACTACGTGTAGACTATTTATCTCATAATGGATTTTTTACGGAAATTACAGAATTTTATGAAAAAAATCTGGAAGAATCAACATAGCTAAATTTTCATTTCGTAAAGTTTACTTTAAATCTCAAAAAATTATAAAAACCTAATTGTATATTTTATACTTAAAAAACAACTAAAATATTTATGTCAATAGGTTAGATATTGACCTGAGTTGAACCAGCTGGAATTTGTGGATTTCTGAAAAGCTTTTTGATTTTTTAGTGGCAAGTAGCAAATTAAAAAAAGATGCCAAACAGACAAAAAAAGAAGTAAGATATAAAATAATCATTTTAATGTGTTATACACTTTTGAATTAGGCTAAAGAAAAAACAACTCTTATTAAAGATCGCTGTAATGTAGATTCTATAGATAGGCTTAAAAATGAAATATCAATAGAGCTTGTAAATATTTCAGTTTTTGGATCTGATAATGTAATAATAGCTATGAAGAAGTTTATTTTTGACCGAGACGTAGTAGCATTAAATAATTTAGCATTGCTATGAGAAAAGACTTGTATGATATTCGTACTAAACTAAACCATGATCATTTCAAAATAGGTATATAATTATTCATTCAACAATAATCTTACAAAATGGTAATTCTCAATTTTTTCAGAAAGCAGTGGTATGGAGCTAAATTTTTTTAAGCTGCTGGTATATAAGATTTAATACCGGATTACAGAAGAATCACCCGCAGTAGGTATTAATTCTAAAATACAATATGTTTTTAAGAATAATTGACATTTAAAAGTACCTCGGGAGTGAATTTATAGAAATGAAAAAATAGAATCCGATTTCATTCTAACGTGAAGACTTCCCTTTAAAAAATTATCAAAAGGGAAGTCTTCAATTTTAAATAGGGTTAATTTTAAAAATTTCACTTTTTATAACTTTAGTATTATTTTCATTTAATGTCTGTTTCACTGTAACTTTTACCATATCATATTTTGGAGTAGGAAATTTCATCAGATCTGATATGTTTTTATATCCAAAAGCTCTAGCCAACATGGCGATATGGCGTGTAGAATATTTGTGACGCTGTGTGTAGGATTCTACATTTCCAACAAATGATTTAGCCAACCCCATTTTAAGGCTTAATTCTTCTTTTGTAAAACCTGCTGATTCTCTCAAATTTCGTATGTGATTTATTAAATCAAAGTCAAATTGAGTAATTTCAAATGTAATTTTTTTTTCCATTTAATTTATTTATTTTATCCAACCAGTTGGATGTTTGAATATTATTCTTATATTTGCTGTAGCGAATTGATTATTAACCTATAAATGGTTTAATAAAACGATGTCTTCTCGAGTCAAAACGACCAATTTTCCATCGAGAAACTCGTGAAATCGCTCCATGTCTAAAAGTTTCTTACTTTTGCATACGGCATGTGGGCGGTTCTCACGTACTTCAGATGGAAACTTTAAGCTTCGGTTTAAAGTGGGTTTGGTCGCCCTTGACTCTTTAGTGTGAGGCCGTTCCATGCTATTTTAGCATGTATTCACATCATACTCAAAGGCATTGTTCCATAAAAAAACTAAACTTATGAGGACGACATTTTCAACCATTCTGCTTATTGTTCACTGGAGTAGTTCACTAGCATTGCAGATAGAAAAACCTACAGCTCTATACCACAACTACGACATATATACAGAAGTTGAGGGATAATCAGACTCCATTACACTCCGAAATTCCTTTAATAGTAAAAGGAAAGCCAGACTACGATTTAAACACACACTTTAAAAGTACTTGCTTTCTTTCAATTTTCCAAATTATTTTTTAGCACGCAGGGAATTTATTACAAAATATAAAAAGTGAAAGACTTCATTGGTCAGAGGGGTAGAGCTGTTTTTAATTTAAATAAATGCTTTCTCATATAGAAACTGTAAGATACAATAGGAATGTACAACCTATTGCGGCTTTAAAAAGCTTACACGGGAACACAGATTCATTCATATTCAATTCTTTCCGGTGCCTTAAGGTCACTGCTTTTAGACCTCAGTCCTTTTTCATACCAAAGGGCATCAGGAAAGTCTTTATCTAAAAAATGAATCAAAAAACTACTCAACTTAAAATCAGAAGAAAGAAAAAAGCCCCTTCCCATAGAGTTTGCAGACCAACGGGAAAGAGCACAGTTCAGTAATTAATCTTTAAAAATTAAAAACCTTTACAAATCTATGAAAAATTCCTATTACAATATAGGAGGCATTTTCTTTGGGCTCATGTTTACCGCTGTAAGCATTGGAACAACTGCCCAAACACGCACCATTTCCGGTACCGTCACCTCATCAGGTAAACCTTTACAGGGAGTTATAATCTCCCAAGAGGGCAGTGATCAGATAGCCATGACCGGCAACAACGGAACCTATACATTACAGGTTTCAGCAGAAAATCCCATCCTATTGTTCAAACACTCTGATTATGCAGAAGAAAAATTCACACTTACTAATCAGAAAGTCATTAATATCAGCTTAGAACAGAAAGTAAAGGGAATCGAAGAAGTTATTCTCAACGCTGGCTACTACAAGGTTAAAGACAAAGAAAGAACCGGAAGTATCGCCAAAGTTTCAGCAAAAGATATCGGAAAACAACCTGTCACCAATGTACTCTCTGCCACGCAGGGAAGGGTAGCAGGAGTAAACATCGTACAAAACTCAGGAATTCCCGGTGGTGGATATGATATTCAGATCAGGGGAAAGAACAGTCTCAGATCTCTTGGAAACACTCCGCTATATGTTGTAGATGGAGTTCCGGTAGGAGGAGAAATGGCCTCCCAGTTTTCGGGTGCAGTACTTCCGGCAAGCAGTATTAATCCGCTTAACAGCATTAATCCTGCGGATATTGAGAGTATTGAGATTTTGAAAGATGCCGATGCAACCTCTATCTACGGATCAAGGGGAGCTAATGGAGTAGTGCTGGTCACTACGAAGAAAGTAAAATCCAAGAATCTGGAATTAAATGTGGGTACCACCTATTCAGTAAGTTCGGTCATGACTGACCTTAAGATGCTGAATACTGCGGATTATCTAAAAATGAGAAATCAGGCTTTTCAGAATGACGGGATCTCAGCTTATCCGGCTAATGCCTATGATATCAATGGAATGTGGGATCAGGATAGATATACAGACTGGAGAAAAACACTCATCGGAAATACAGCAGATGCCTTTACAGCAAATGTCTCTTTAAGCGGAGGAAATGAAAGGACTTCCTTTCTGATAGGCTATGGACATAGCCAACAGTCTACCGTGTTTGCAAAAGATTTTAAGTATACCACTAATAATCTCTCTGCCAATATCAGCCACACCTCCGAAGATAAGCGGTTTCAGCTTAATGTTTCCAACAGGTTTTCTGTTCAGAAAAATAATGTCTTGAGCGAGGATATCACCAAACAGTCCTTTTTGCTTTCGCCCAATGCTCCTGCTTTATATGATGAGGAGGGAAACCTTAACTGGGAGAGCAATACTTTCAACAATCCTGCCGGACTTTATAACAGTTCTTATTCCTATGAGAATAAACAGTTTTTATCTAATGTGAACTTGCAGTATGAACTGCTGAAACATTGGTTTTTAAAATTTAGCGGAGGACTGAATTACCAGTCATTTGATGAAAGATCATTAAAACCTAATACCATATATAATCCTGCCTCTTATCAGGGACAGTCCAGTGCCAGTTCACAGTCTTATAACAGCAATCAGGACCGTTTTTCGTTTATCCTGGAACCCCAGCTGAACTGGCAGATGAAAAAAGATAAATATACCCTGGATGTACTTATAGGGACCACTTTTCAGCGGGAAATAGGAACACAGGGTTCAATGATTGGGATTGGATTTGAGAGCAATGCCTTTATAGAGAATGTAGGAGCGGCAAGGACTAAGATTATTACTGATCAGATCAGGACAGAGTACCGTTATGCCGCTTTCTTTGGAAGAGTGAATTATCAATATGCCGGAAGATATATTCTTAATATTACCGGAAGACGAGATGGGAGCAGCCGTTTTGGTCCCAATAATAAGTTCGCAAATTTCGGAGCTTTGGGAGCTGCATGGATATTCTCTCAGGAACCTTTCCTGAAAAATAAGAAATGGCTGAGCTTTGGGAAACTCCGTACAAGCTACGGAACTACCGGAAGTGATAATATAGGGGATTATGGCTATCTGGATACCTATGATCTCTCAGAATACCTGTATAATAATACAGCAGGTCTTACTCCTTCAAGGTTGTATAATCCCAACTATAGCTGGGAGAAAACTACCAAACTGGAAGCTGCTTTGGAGCTGGGATTTTTGAAAAACAAGATTAACCTGACTACATCCTGGTACAGCAATCGTTCTTCCAGTCAACTGGTAGGCTATCAACTTCCTTCAATAACGGGTTTTTCAAGTGTTCTGGCTAATCTGGATTCCGTAGTGAAGAACTCGGGATGGGAAACGGAGCTTTCCGCAAAACCTTTTTCAGGTAAATCTTTTCAATGGGAATCAAGTATTAATATAAGTTTTCCAAAAAATAAATTACTCTCTTTTCCGGGATTGGCTGGTTCCTCTTATGCTAATACCTACGTTATAGGGCAGCCTGTTACTTCGGTAAAGGTATATCAGTATGAGGGAATTGATCCTGAGACAGGGTTATACCGGTTCAAAGATTTTAACGGAGACGGGAAAATCTCTGCTCCCGATGATAGGCAGGCGGTAGAAAATATCGGCGTACGGTGTTTTGGAGGTTGGAATAATAACTTTCGTTTTAAAAACTGGAACCTTTCTTTTTTATTTCAGTTCGTTAAGCAGAAAAACTGGAACTACAATAATATCATGCCTATACCGGGAAGCATGAACAACCAGCCTGCAGAGGTAATGGATGTATGGTCTGCGGAGAACCCCGGAGGTATATACATGCCATACTCTTCAGGAAGTAACGGTATAAAAAATCAACTCCACGCCTTTTTTATGAACAGTACGGCAGCAGTATCTGATGCATCCTTTATCCGTCTTAAGAATCTGGAACTGGGATATCAGCTTCCTGTGAGAGGAGGTTTTAAAAGCGTGAAAATCTATTTTCAAGGACAGAACCTTTTGACCTTTACCAAATATTTCGGGCCTGACCCTGAGTTTAGAAATATCGGTTATCTGCCTGCTCTAAAAACGTATTCATTTGGAGTGCTTATCTCGTTGTAAATGTTAAAAAAGTAATTATGAAAAATCTAAAAATCTTAGTATATCAAAATCATAAAATAGTGCTACTTTGTAGAAATACGATGCTGGTATTATTGTTTTGTGGACTTATTTTTTCCTGTGAAAAGATGCTGGACGTGGAAACCCCCTCCAATCAGATCGGAAAAGATAAGATATTTAAAGATGTTCAAACGGCTAATGCCGCATTAGCGGGTCTTTATGCAGGTCTTAGGGACAACTCACCGCTTTCGGGAGAATCGCTAGGCCCTGTTCTGGGAGTCTATGTGGATGATCTGGATTCTTACGCCTTAGCTGATACCAATGGTGTGTTGGCGCTTTATCAAAATCAGCAGCTGGATGCCAATTCCATGGTGTATTCAGTTTGGTCTTCCGCCTACCAGAATATTTATGCAGCCAATGCTATTATAGAGGGTGTTAAAGCATCAGCCTTGCCGGGTACTGAAAAAGATAGAATAGAGGGTGAGGCTCTGCTCATAAGATGTATACTACTGTTTTATTTACAGCAGATTTTCGGAGCAATACCTTATCCGGTGAGTACCGACTACAATGTAAACCAGCATCTGTCAAGAGTAGAACCCAGCGAAGTACAGTTAAGGCTGGAAACGGATCTTTTGCGATGTGTACAGCTTATGCCAGATCAGTATAGAGAAACCGAAAGGGTATATCCCAATCGTAAAGTAGCAGAGTTAATGCTTGGCAAAGTCTATATGCTTGAGAAGAAATGGTCTCAGGCGGAGAACGTGCTTACAATAGTTACAGGAAGTCCGCTGTATAGTTTCCAGAACGATCTTTCAAAGGTATTTCAGAAAGATTCAAGACATATCTTGTGGCAATTAAAACCTGCAAATCCCGGTGATCCGGTGAGAGAGGCCATGCTCTATTATTTTGCAGGTGTTGCACCAACGGGTTATGCACTTTCTGAGAGTCTGATCAGTTCATTTGATCAGGATGATTTAAGAAAACAATACTGGATGACACCGGTATTTGCAGGTGGGAAAACGTGGTTTCGTGCCAATAAGTATAAAAATATAACGATCAATGATACGGAAGATTCTATAGTATTTCGCTTAGAAGAAGCATATCTACTGCTTGCTGAAACACTGGTTCAGCAGAACAAAACAGCGCAGGCTCTGCAATATATCAATCCTGTTAGGCAAAGAGCAGGCCTCAGTCTTATGGCCTCATCCGTTTCCAAAGAAGTTCTGCTTGGTGAAATCCTGATGGAAAACAGAAAAGAGTTTTTTACAGAAATGGGACATCGCTTTCTTGATTTAAAAAGAAATAACAGACTTGGAGATTTACAGGCTGTAAAACCGAACTGGAAACCTTTTCACATAGTGTGGCCGGTTCCACAAAAAGATTTACTGCTTAATGCTAACCTAAATCCGCAGAATAATGGCTATTAATATCAATAAACTGATAATTCTCTTGTTAATTCTTCTGGGAATGGTTTGCCGTGCACAAATACATCAGGACTCTGTAAAAGATGAAATTTCATCCTATTACAATATTGCCGTTAATAAGGTTTCTGACGATGGGAAATGGATTGTAGCAACGAAGGTTTACAGAAATAATTATGATACAGCGGTGGTATTGTCTTCCGGGAAATCAGGAATGAAATCGCAGGTTATTTCACTCATCAAAAAGTATCAGTATTCATTTGTTAAAAACAACCAGCTATTGACATTGGAACAGGGAAAAGCACAGATGTGGAATCTGATGACCGGATTTCAGAGAGAACTCAAGGGGAATCAGGATAAGGATGAAACAGGGAATATAATACAGAGCGGGGTTATAGAAAAGGGACAGAAATACTTTTTACAGACTAAAGACAGCGCTCTTCATATGTATAATGCGAAGTCTGAACTGCTGGAAATGGTAGAACAAGTACAGTATTTCAGAGTAAGCGGTTTTGGAGATGCATTGTATATTGTGAAAAAATCAGGACCTTATTGCCAGTTGGTAAAGTATTTCGGTAATAGGTTGGTTACAGTATATTCTACAAGGAATTATATTCAAAGTATAGAAGAGATGCCTTCAGGTAATTTATTGATTCTAAAAGAAGAAACAAATAGTGAGAAAGGTTCAAATAGCCAATTTCAGAAGGTTGTTTTTGTCAATATAAACACTGGAAAACTGATGTGTCCCGATCTAGGTGTGGTTAAAGGAGATGAATATCTGCGCTTTACAGAAATACAGAACGGAAAGGCTATCATGATTACGGGAATAAAGCACATCCCCACAGAAAAGGGAACCGTTGATATTTGGTATGGAAATGATGGTAATCTTGAAGCCAAACAGGAAGGTTCATCCCGTACAAGATATTGGCTATGGAATAAAGAAAGTAATAAGGTCCGCACTGTTCCATCCGGCCGTTTTTCAACAGTAGTCAATTTGAATAACCCGGATTGTTTTCTGATGTTTAACAGGGACGAACTTCAGAATTATTCAACTTTGTTTCCAATGGTTCACAGCTATATTTATGATCTTAAAAAGGATATCTATAAAGACCTCGGAGTGATGCATCCAGAAGTATCAGTATCTGATTTAGGAAAATACTTTATTTACAGGAATAAGGATGATTTATGGGTATTAGTAGATTCAGAAACATTGAAAAGAACAATACTGATGAAAAGAAATCTTAAAAAGGCATATTTCAGTCCTGACAGTAAAATAATTTACTTTGAAAGCCATAATGATCTGTGGAAATATGAAATAATTACAGGGCAATTTGATGCACTCCATATTGATGATCAAAATGAAGTAAGAGTTGTTACTAAAGATGAAACTGATTTATATCCAGAGACAGGTTATGATTTCAGGGTAAGTATAGTGGATATAAATGAACCTATACTTTTAACTGTTACTCAGAAAGGAACCATAGAAAAGGCTTTTTTGAAATGGTATAAAGGTAAATTAAAAAAAATTATGGCTTCTTCAGCATCCAATATTACATGGTATAAAACTGATAACTTATTGAGTAAGGCTGTCTATGTAGAAGAGAGCTTGAATAAGCCGCCACGGATTATGTGTAAAGAGATAGGAAAAGAGAAAGGTACTGTTATTTTTCAAAGTAATCCACAGGATAAAACATCAGCGTTAATAAGAAGAGAAATAGTTTATTTTACAAACAAAGACGGAACATTATTAAAAGGACTTTTATATTATCCTATTGGATATGTAAAAGGAAAAAAATACCCAATGGTAACTCATATCTATGAAGTTCAGAGCAGAAATCCTAACCAATATCTATCTCCCTTAAATAATTTTCCGGTAGGATTCTCTATCAAAGGACTTCTGGAGCAAGGCTATTTTGTATATCTTCCTGATATTGTGAATGGGTCATCTGGGGTAGGGTGGTCGGCACTGGACTGTGTTGAAAGATCATTGGATGCTTTACAAAATCATGAAGGTATTGATCTTACTAATGTAGGATTAATAGGACATTCTTTTGGAGGATACCGTACTGATTTTATAGCAGGTCATTCGAGTCGCTTCAAAGCCTATATTTCAGGAGCTGGGGCTAGTGATTTGATAAGAATGTACTTTTCCTATAATCAGACGTCATCTACCCCTTTTTACTGGCAGTTTGAAGAAGGTCAGTATAATATGCATGCTACTTTTGCGGAGAATAAAAATCTATATTTTAATAATAACCCTATTGAAAATGTACATAAAGTAAATGCTCCTATGCTTTTATGGACCGGACTGGAAGATAAAAGAATTGTCTGGGACCAAACGATGGAATTTTATATTGGGCTGAAGCGAAATAAGAAAGATGTGGTTGCATTATTCTATCCTGGAGAAGCCCATGTCTTTACGATAGGCTCCACGGCAGAGAAAGATCTTTCTGTAAGAATACAGGATTGGTGGGATTATTTTCTGAAAGGTAAAAAAGATTTTTCGTGGATAGAAAAACAAATGAAGAAGGATGCTGATTAGCATCCTTCTTTATTTGTAGGTTTAAATTATGGGAGAATTTCAAACAAGTCTCCAAAACACTGAGAACCGCTCATTCTTTTTAAGTTGTGAGGGCCTGTAGCATCTGTGTAGGTACAAAGCACCCCGGTATTTACCGTTTCACAGTTTTTTACAGCTACACACGTTGGTTCTCCGAAATTACCGACTCTGTATCCAATAGTAACTACTTTGGATGAATTTGCGATCGTTGATGCTAATGCACCTCCTGTGCCCATAATTACCAGGGCTGCTGGGATAAGAAACTTTTTCATAATAATTGAAGTTTTGGTAAATGAATGCTTACTCTTTATTCAGGTTTTCAGCTTCCCCTGTTGTAAAATATTTTACATTGGATCCTCTGTATCGATAGCGGATTAGATTTTTTCCAATAATAGCATATAGGTATTGATCAGTTACTATAATCTGAGATACTGGTTTGTTATCAATATGGTCTATATAAAAGCTTCCAAGGTATTCTTGTCTGTCTGTTCGGTAAATATCAATTATAGTTGATTTTTTCCATCTCTCGCTAGGCTCATATTTCCCCATCAAATAAGAGTGATTAAATAAAATTGAGCCATTTGCTGTTACCCCCGAATTAACTTTTAAGGGAGGGGATTTAAGCTTTGTATTTCCATTTGAAAGTTTAATAGGATTAATTTGTGCTTTTGAGATGGTATCAATAGTTTTCAGCTTCTTCTTTAACTGCAGACTATCATTCATTACCAGAAACTGATTTCTGTAGGTGTACATATAAATGATATCTCTTGTTTTTGAATCAACAGTTAACTGGCCATCCACATCAAATATTCCGTCAATCTGTTTTTCCAATAATTGATCATATGCTGTAAATGTGGGTTTCCCATTGAGCCTAAGTGTTCCCAATTCATATTCTCCGGTTTGGCTACTGCGTATCCTTACGGCAAAATTTAATGAATCGATAACAGCAAGTTGGTTAAAATATACATGATTATAGCTGATGGTATGAGCTAATGAATCATTTGTTTTTCCTTTGTAAATAATAGGAACACTTCCATCATACAAATAGTAATTCTGATCAGCTACTTTTAACTGTAGATTAGTATAATAAAAATCAGTATGATCAGGATGTATCTTCATTTTCTTCAACGTTGTGAAATTATTTCCAACAGAGCTAAGGATCAATGGGAAAGATGGATTGCCAAGAAATAAATATTTGTTATTGCTTCCTGCAAAGTAATAGTGATCATTATCAAGCTGGATTCTCTTATCTTCAATCAGCGGATGGATGAGAAAACGGCGGGTAAAGCTATTCTCTTTTTTGATAATATGTTCTGAACTGATATAAAGAAGAAGGACCGTGGAAAAACCTACTAAAATTGTAGTGGCTAGCTGTATGTAAACTTTATATTTATTTTTTTGTTGATTATATTGTATACAAATTAATGCAATAATGACTAGAAGCACGCAGCCCATATTGAATATAAGATGTTCGTTCCAGTCCATCTTTTCCAGTATACCTCCACAGGAGCATGGAATAGATTCACTGTAATGAAGGATCATATAGATATAAGTGCTGAAACCTGTCATGATTCCTAAAGAAGAGAGTAAGCCTATATGTTGTAAACGTGGGATTAAAAGCAGAATAACTGTCAATAACTCAATTATAATTACTCCATAAGATATGACTCCCGCATAAGCTGTCAGAAGAGGTGACTGAGCAATCTGTATTTGAAAATTTTCAAAATCAAGAATTTTATTTACTGCTGCATACATAAAAAGCAGTATAAAAAAGTAGGTAGTTACTAATGGAATGTATCCAATAACCTTTCTCATAACGTTTTTTTTTAGCATTGATATAAAAGGATCCATGCAACTTTTTGTCCACCGTAATCAGGCATTGTTGATTTCTCTGCGATAATTATTGTTGTGGTAAAAGCTCCTTTACTTTTCCATAATCCGCTGACAGGGCACTTCTGTCCGGATCTGGTAATCTTTATTGGAATTGATTCATTATTCATTTTCTATAATTATCAGATTTTTTGGATTTCCAATGGTCACGATCTTTTGGCGGATCAGCTGATTTATAATCTGCACTGTCTGATCTTGCAGATGAAATAGTTCTATTCTGTAAGTTTTCATATGAATCTTCAGTTAATTGCAAATGATTCGGATGGCAGGAGTGAATGATTATAATAATTAAAATTCCTGCTGAAATATAAATTAGGGTTTTCATAATGGGGGATGATTTAAAAGTTAATAATCCCGGCCGGTTGCTATTAGAATTCTGAGAACGAATTTAGAATTTGAAAAGCCCGAAAAAAAAGATTTATGGATCTGATTTATAAATTAATCGTGCCTATTTTGTAAATCAAACCACAATGTTTTATTGATTTAAATTATTGATCTTTAATTATTTAATGTATTTTTTTGTAATGTGATAAATTCCCTATGTTTTGAAATAATTTTATTCTTATGTCAATTTGATTACTTTTGAATAATATTTAGATTATATTGAAAACTTATAACGAAAACTTTATTATTTTGAAAAATGCAATATTTCTTTTCGTATGTATTGGTGTTTTAGTGAATGGTCAGAAGTTTTCAGACTACAGAGCACGCTATGATAATTTTGATGAAAATGATGGACGGGCAATGGAATTTGTTAATAGCTATATTAAAGAAGCTGGAAAAACAAAAAATTATAGAGAATTATCACAAGCTTACAGAGATGCCGTTTATTTTAATAAGGATAAAAAACTAGCATACGCTGACAGTACAATATGGGCTGCATCTTTGTCAAAAGATACAGATATTATTGGAAATGCTTATTTGACGAAGGGTAGTGTTTTTTATTTTAGTTTGAGAAAGTACCAATTTGCACTTGATGAATATTTAAAGGCATGGAAATATCTTAAAAATTCTGAAAACTCATATCTACACTATAAAAATCTATATTATATAGGAATAGTTAAGTACTATCTGGGATATTATGAGGAGGCGCTTGACATTTTTTCAGCATGTAAATTATATTACAGCCAAACTCACTCCTCCAAGTTGCTTCCCAACCTTTATCATAACCAAAAAAGAGGCTATCTAAACAGTCTTAATCATATGAGTGCCTGCCTTATTTTTCTTGCCCGATATAAGGAAGCCTCAGATCTCATTATTGAGGGATTAAAAGAGTCAGCTAATGACAAAAATTTTGATCTTGAAAGAAGTTATTTTTATGAGCTCAGGGCAGTATTGAGTTATATAAAAAATAATAATAAAGAAGCAGAGGAAGATTTCAATACTGCTATAGCAGGTATTTTAAAAGCGGATGATTTTACACATGCTTCTGTTATCTATTTTTTAAAGGGTAAGATATTACTTAGAAAGAATAAGGATCATGAAGCCGTTTATTATTTTAAAAAAGTCGATTCAATATTTATTGAGCATGATTTTGTGCTACCTGCCGTAAGAGAGTCTTATGAATTGCTTATAAATTATTATAAAGATAATAACGATAGCAGTAATGAACTTTATTACACCAAGCAGCTTCTTGCCTTTGATAAAATATTGTCCAATGATTTTAAATATCTTTCCACCAAGATTCATAAAGAGTATGATACGAAAGATTTGAGTGAATCAAAAAGGAGGCTAGAAAATTTGTCTTTATATGGCTATTTGATTGCTGTTTTTTTAATACTCACAATAACCTGTGGTGTCAAGTATTATAACATGAGAAGGAAAAGGCATGATGAAATTGTGAGTACTGTTATAAAGCATTCAAAAAAAGCTCATGACTCGATTGAAACTACTCAACCTTTAACCTCTAAACTGCCACAAGATTTTGTTAATGAAATTTTAAACAAGCTAAGCCAAATGGAAGAAAAGAGATTCTATCTTGAAAAAGGATTAACACAGAATCAGTTAGCTAAAAAATTAAAAACAAATACTACGTATCTTTCTGCTATTATTAATATGTCCAAAGGCTGCAATTTTAGTAGCTATATTAACCGACTTCGAATTGAGTATGCCAAGGAAATGCTTATAAATGATAATGAATGGAGAAAATATTCTATTGATACTATTTCTAAAGAATGCGGTTTTTCCAACCGATCTAATTTTTCTAAATTTTTTCTGGAGATAACCTCCTTAAGTCCTGTTGAATTTATACAGAAAATAAAAGGAGATCAAGAATAAAAGCTAGTAGATTTGGTCCTAAGGCTGTAAGCCAAGTCCAAATTTGAAATTTGTATTTTTTATTGAAAAAATATGAATACAACAGCGTTTTTTAAAAAGTGTAAGAATTTACATGATGAATTGGAAAAGAAGTTGGAACTCATTGAAGTAGAGTATCGTGAAAACAGAATAGAATGCTACGAAAAATGTTTAATGGAAATTGACGTAACCGTTAGGGAGACTAAACTAATAGTCAGTGTTCTTGATTTTTCAACAGCTGCGGATGAAATCCATTTTTTTAAAGAAGTAAAACCTCTTCTTATTTCTAAATTTATATATTATTCAAAACTTTTGACCATAGAAGTAGCTAAACCAAATGCTGGAAGTGCCAGCTTAAAAGAATATTACAATATTCAATTGGAAGTTATTAAAATGTTCTATAAGGAGCATATTGATTTTTATGAGTATTATAGACGTAAAGCTACTTTTTTGGATCAGAAGTATTTTATAAGATATCAGCTTGATATAAAAATGAAACTTGAAACTTTTATGTATAATTATGATGAAAAGTTTACCACTTCTCATGATCATTTGGTTGCAGAGATTTTAGCCCACGATCTTTTAGAGAATTATCTTTTAAAATCTATCAAAGAAATTGAAGGGTGTTTTTTAGAAAAATCAAGTAATCAATTTCCTGTAAACTGGTCTGCATCTAAAGCAGGTCTTATTGAACTGATCTATGCTCTTTACCATATGCGTTGTTTTAATGGGGGCAATATAGAATTAAGCGAAGTCATAAAATTTGTTGAAAAGTCATTGGATTGTGATCTTGGCAATTTTCATAAAACTGTCTTTGAGATCCGTAACAGAAAACAGGGGCCAACAAAATTCCTTCAAATGGTCTGTGACAATCTTATTCAACATTTTATGAATCATGAAACTGAGTAATAAAATATCAGGCTAAACCTCAAATCATACTGTATTTGAGGTTTCTATTTTAATTTTTGATTAAATGCTGTAAATCCGGATCATTTTGTATTCGATCCATCTCATTTGTGATGATTTTAAGGACATCAGTCTTAATGTCTCTGTAATTATCTTGGATTTGTTGGGCCATCAAATCATTACCGTCCTTATCCATAAATGATCTAATCAGCGGTATCTTCTGATTTTTTTCCATTTCTTGAGAAAGTTTAACACTATCCACAACAATCTCCGAATGAAAAATCTTCTGCTGAATCCTTTCGTCAAAGTTATCAGATACAGCACCAACAAAAAATCCTTGTGTCAAAGTAGAAATCTTCGAAGCTGGAATCAAACTATCCAATTGGGTAGAGATGGAGGTAGAGGTTTCATTCCTATTGATAGATATACTTTGTCTTTTTTGCAGCACTTTCCCAAAGCGTTCGGATAAGGTTTTTGCTGTTTCCCCCACTACCTGACCGCTGAAAATATTTCCGACCGTATTCTGAATCACTTTACTTTCCTTGTCTCCATAATCTCTTGTTAGCTGAGAAAAATCCTGAAACCCAAGACATACAGAAACTTTATTACTTCTGGCAGTAGCAATTAAATTATCCAAGCCTCTGAAGTAAATAGTGGGAAGCTCGTCAATAATGACAGAACTTTTTAACTGTCCTTTTTTATTGATCAGCTTAACAATTTTTGAATTGTATAATCCCAGAGCAGCAGAATAGATGTTCTGACGATCAGGGTTATTTCCGACGCACAATATTTTAGGTTCATTGGGATTATTGATATCCAAAGAAAAATCGTCGCCGGTCATTACCCAGTACAACTGTGGTGAGATCATTCTAGACAATGGAATCTTTGCCGATGCTATTTGCCCCTGCAATTGATCCTGTGCACCACCTTGCCATGCATCCATGAAAGGAGAGAGGTAGTTCTCTAAATCAGAATAAGATGTTAATATTGTAAATACCTCTTCATATTTTTTGTTTAGCAGTTCAATAGCGTGTGGAAAAGTACAGTATTTGCCGTTTTCATAAATTTTTAGAAACCATATGATTGCCGCTAACAATATAATGGGACTTTCGACAAAGAAGTCACCTTGTTTTTGAATCCAGCTTCTATTAAGATTCAGCATAATGGTATAGGCAGCTTCATATGCGTCTGAGATATCTGTCATAAAATTAGGATTTAAGGGGTTACACCGATGGCTTTTTCTGGGGTCGTCAAAATTGATGATATAGAATTTCGGCTTTACTGTATAAGCATCGGAATGATTTAAAAGATGATTATACGCAATGGTTGATAAATCATCGAATTTAAAATCATAGATGTACATGGAAAAACCTTTTTCAATATGCTGCCTGATATAGTTATTTACCACGGCAAAGGATTTTCCCGAGCCTGGTGTTCCTAAAACAATGGTCGCACGAAACGGATTCACTACATTAATCCATCCCTTATGCCAGTTTCCCTGATAATAGAATTTTGTGGGAAGATTAACCGAGTATTCATTATAAAGTAATTGAGTTTCCTGCTGAAAACTTTCATTCTCACTATTAAAAACATCATTCATTAAGTTATGCTTCAAAAGGCGGTTTAGCCAGACCCCGGCCTGCATGAGGAGAATGTATCCGGATCCAGTAGATAGAATATAAAGTACAGGAGTAAAACTGCTGGCAGATTGTAAGAGGATTGCATTTAAAAAGAATAAGATAAAACCAATAGAAAAAACAATACTAATTTTTTTCCAGGTGATCTTTTCATTTTTGACTCCCCTTGTGCCCAGGCAACTCAAAGCCAGTAAAACTATTGCGAACAGCTTAGAATAAATAGGTTGTGAAAAAAGGCCTGCTGTCTTATTAAAATTGTGAAGTATTTTATTGATGAGTTCCAGCGTCCATTGTTGCTTTACAAAAACTCCGTAACAAAACCAATAGAGATGCATTAGTATTAGAATAATGCTTACCGCTCGCATAAACGCCATGATTTTGGCAAGTCCTCTTAAATCGTCTTCACCCTGCATATTACATTTTAGAAGCATAAATACAGGATTATGTATTCTCAACTATAAATGTACTGTTGCAAGCATAAGTTGTCTGGCTTTGGCTCTCTTAGTATATTAATAAGACAGCTTGTGCAATAGAAGATTATTTTTTACTTCTTTTTCTTTGACTCTTTTTCATTTGATATGCAAAAACTTGTTCCTCCTGATCAGTATTTGTATCTGAAGACAGTAAGCTGGAAAAGAATCCGTCAAAAACTCCGCTGATGTTATCCGTAAGAAATTGTTCTGTGAATACTTCCTCGGATAAATTAAAGTGATCATTATGATCATATTTTGTTTGAAGCTTTATTTCTAACTCATTCCACAGTTTATTGAATGAGTTGGCGGACAGTTCTTTACTCAATTGTGAGCCATTCCAGACTAATTTTGAGTTATGGTCTATGAATGTAATTCCATATATTCTTCCCTGGTTATTTTTTCTAATAACTGCAGCAATTCCCTGCTCCAATAGTTGGGACTTAAAAGAAGCTTCTGATTTACTCGTGCTCAGTGCAGTTTCTACCGTTCTTTTAAGAAGATGTTTTGAAGGATCATTTTTCATTTTTAGTCTAGATTTCTCAATGAGCACCTGAATATTTTCTACTCCTGCATGCTTACCAAAAAGGGATGATTTAAAAGGATTGCTTACTTTTTTTCCATTTTTATCCGTAGCAAAATAAACAATTCCTTTTCTCATTTTTCCATGCAGTTCTCCGCTAACCGCTTCACTGGAAATATTGAATTGAGAAAGTAAAGCATTATAAGCACCCATACTTTGAAAGCCATAGGTTTTAGTGATATGCCTTATTATGGAGGATAATTGTGTTTTGATATTTCCCTTAGTATAATCTATAGGTTTAAAAATAGAGCTTTGATTTAAATTTCTATTCTCACCGGCAACTTTCAGCTTGTATTGTTTTTCCAGTTTTCTGCAGGCTTCCATTGATCGTGGGTGATCATAGCGATCTGATATTTTTCTCCCATCGATCTGTACGCAGGTGGTGACGATATGGATGTGGGTCCTGTCAATATCAGTATGTTTAAAAACGACATACGGTTGGTTGCCATACCCCATTTCCTGCATATATTGCTGAGCCATTTCTCTATAATCTTTGTCATCCACCTTATCGTTAGGGTCCGGATTAAGGGAAATATGTCTTACCGGTTTTTCAGTTTTATTATTGGCAATCAAGTAGGGTTCAAAATACTGATGAAAAAATGTAACCGCATAAGGTCGATCCCACAAATCGGGAATCTTATTAGTGAATAAAACCGTTCCATTTTCGTTGTCTACTTTTTGCTGATTGTAGGTCAAAGCGCCCCAAAGATTTTCACCTTTTCCAATTTTAGCAATCATTTATGAGTAGTTTTTTGAATATGGTTTTGCTCAAATTCTTTAGTGATTTCTATAATTTGCTTACAAATTAATGCCAGATCTTTGGTATGGTTTTCCAGTTTAAAGAGATAAAGTAATGCTTTTTTCTCTGTAAAATTTCGATATAAACTTTTTACAATCTGATTATAATTGTTTCCAATGGACTGAAACTGATAAAAGAATTTAGTGAGTTGAGTATGATAATCCATTGTTGAAACATCCACTTTAACAATTTTTATTTCTCTCTGAAACAAGATTGTTGTAATAAACTTTGCTTTGTTGCTCACGCCTGAAGCTTCAAATAATTTTAGAAAACCCACATTTTCTTCATCTGTCAGTCTAAATACATATCTGTTTTTACTTGGGTTCAGCTTAGGCTTACGCCCTCCTTTATTGTTTCTATTTGTTTCCATATTCTCTAATTTAATGTTAAGAAAATCACGACTTCGGAGTGGTTTTTAAAGCCCCAGCCAGGGCAAGTTGTTTTGAGGCACGAAAAAAGTTATGAGGCACTCAAAACATAACTTGCTCCTTTCGGGTGAAAGGAAATATCTTAAATAGAATAGATGTTAGCATTACACTATTTAGATACTACCATTTCAAAAAACTCCTCAATCTTCTAAAACAAAGTAAACCACAATCCATTAGAGAAACGGAATAGTAAACAAAGTCAAAGAAGGAAGTGTACTGCCAAGAACTGCCATTAGATAAGCACTGAAATAGAAATCTTTTTCATTTGCATCAGATCGAGGGCAGGACTAGCTGCAAATCTGATAGAATCCTTTAATTCTGGAAATCCTGCATTCTTGCCTTCAGGAATGTCAGCTGTCTGGATATCATTTTTGACAGATAGAAGTCAGAAATTCAATCTATCAGGATTGCAAGACGAATGAGATTCATTCACTAACGCTGCAAGCCAATCCAGCTTTCAATGGTCATAGCCAACATTCTTGATTGCGAAATATCATTCTTGAGTTTATGATGGTTGGAAGACTTGCTGTCCTTCTTTCTTTAAAATTTGGATTAACTAAAATTCAATATAATGAAAACAAAAAAACAACCGACAATTATTGCTTTTTCCACTCAAAAGGGAGGCGTAGGAAAAAGTACGTTTACAACATTAATGGCAAGTATTCTTCATTATCGAATGGGATATCAGGTTGCTGTCTTTGATTGTGACTTTCCGCAGTACAGTTTACTCCAGATGAGAGAGCGGGATTTAAAAATGGTTATGCAGAATGAGATTTTAAAAAAGATGGCTCACAAACAATTTACAAGTATTAATAAAAAAGCTTATCCTATTTTTCAAAGTAAAACTGATCAGGTTTTACAAGAAATAGATATGTATGTTGATGGCTTGGAAATAACTCCTGATTTTATATTTTTAGATCTTCCAGGAACTGTGAATACCGTTGGTATTTTAAAAACACTCACAAATGTTCATTATATTTTTTCTCCTATTACTGCAGATCGTCTTGTATTGGAAAGTACGTTAAGTTTCACTGATGTTCTTATCAATGTATTGATGAAAGAAACTCAAACAGGAATCCGGGCTATCCATCTTTTCTGGAATCAGGTGGATGGAAGAGAACGAACGTTACTTTACAAAAATTATAGTAAAGCTATTTCAGATTTAGGGCTGCCGCTTATGGAAACAACTATTACGGACAGTAAAAGATTTCGAAAGGAAGGTGAGGCCATTGCCAAGACAGTTTTCCGATCAACTTTACTGCCTGCAGATCCTAAGCTGTTAGCTCAATGCAGGCTGGATCAGTTTATAGAAGAATTTTTAAGAATTGTAAAGCCATAAAGATATGGATCACGATAATAATAACAATGAAGATAACGGTATCGATGAACAATATCTGATGTCCATTATGGCAGGAAGTTCCAAAAAAAAAGTTCCTGTAAAAAATGCAGATCCCCACAAGGAGAAAGCTATAATAAAAAATAAGTTGAAGAGCCAAAAAAGTAGTAATATAAATTATATGGAGCAGTTTCTTACGCATCATACCATGACTAAGCGTGGTGATAAAAGTATTTATATCCGTCCTGAATATCACGAACGCCTCTCACGTATTATTCAAATCATTGCTGAGGACCAGATTCCTCTGTATGCTTATCTGGATAATATACTGGCGTATCATTTTGAAATGTTTGAAAAGGAAATTACTTATGATTTCAATAACAAATACCGTCCAATCTTTTAATCTATCATCTTATGGAACAAATAATCATCATCGGTTTATTAATCATTCTTGTTTTAGTTTTTGTAGACAAAAAAAATTCAATCAGTATCAGTGGAAGAGATGATATTGCTAAAACTAAGAATCTACGATCAATTATGGGTGATGCAAAACAAATAGAAAGACAAATTTTGCCAACAGATACGAATGAAAGACAAAAGCAATCTACTGTTATGGAAGAGGATAATTTTGAAAAAGAAACTAGAGAAGAATTTGATAAATTTGAACAGATTAAAAATCTTGATGATATTCTAGGCAAAAATGGTAACTGGGAGCAGCAGGATGAAGATTGGAAATATCAGGACTCTACTATTGAAAGCGGATTTGCTACAGGGGTTACCTTTCAGGAATTGAGTACTGCGGGGCAGTTACTTCAGCAGGACTTGCTGGAGCCTGACTTAGCACAACAAGCAGTCGATATTGTCCAAAAAATTCAGGGAACCGAACTTTTTGATTTGTTAGAGAATTCCTTAGGAGATGCTTCAAAGAGAATTGCCGATTTGTTAAGTGCGAGTATTTCGAAGGATGACCAGATTATTTCTTCTGAGCGAAGTAATTCTTCTGACAGTTTTGATATTGGGGAATTTGTTTAAACGAATTCCCCTTTTTGTATAGCAAGACTGTAATTACAGTCTATTATTAAACAGCTCATGCAGTTTCTGCTGAAGAATCTTTTTATCAGGAAGCTGAGTTTTGTATTCAGAAACCATCGTTGGGGAGAGACTTCTGCTTAGTGCATATTCTACCACTTCACTGTCTTTGTCTTTACACAACAGTACACCAATACTTGGATTTTCGTTCTGACGTTTAACATCTCTGTCCAAAGCTTCCAAATAAAAGTTGAGCTGGCCCAGATGTTCCGGTTTGAACTTATCGGCTTTCAGTTCAAATGCGACCAAGCATTGCAATCCTCTGTGATAGAATAAAAGATCAATATAGAAATCAGAATTTCCAACCTGTACTTTATATTCTTCGCTGATAAAAAGAAAATCCCTGCCGAGTTCAAGAATGAAATTTTTCATCTGTTCGATTAAACCTTTTTGAAGATCACTTTCATTGAACGTTTCAGGAAGATTTAAAAAATCAAATACATAGCTGTCCTTAAAAGTATTGACAACGTTCGTATTAGTATCCCTCAACACTGTTGAGAGTTTTGAATTTCCAATCATGGTTCTTTCAAAAAGGCTGCTGGATATCTGCCTATCCAGTTCCCGAAAGCTGTAATTTTCATGTTTCGTCAGCTTCATGTAAAACTCCTGTTCTTCGATGCTCTTACAGCGTGAAAAAATCGCAAGGTTATGAGACCAACTGATTTCTCTCAACAGTGTTGAGACTTTTGGAAATTCCTTATAAGTCTCATAAAACTGCTTCATTCTCCAAAGATTTTTATCCGAAAAACCTTTTAGATCAGGTTCATTAGTCTGGATAAACTGAGCCAATTCTTTGACCACAGATTGTCCCCACTCACTCAGCTCCACTTTCTTGCTGATGTATCCACCGATGTTCCAATATAAATCAATGAGTTCCTCATTGACTTTTCTTATGGCATTACTGCGAGATTGTTTGATCAATTCAATAATGTCTGTGAATCTTTTATCCATGATTTCCTTTTTCGGGTTTCCTGCAAATTTACAATTAATTATAAACGAATCCTGAGAAGAATCCTGCTGTTCAACAGCCAAAATATTCCTCCTACTGCCATTCATATTGATTTCTTTCAGTTTCTGACAACTTTGTTTTCAAGCCCATAAAGTCTGGGTTTCATTATCAAAAATCTATTTATTATGAAAAAACAAAGAAAAAAAATTCTGCTACTGGGTGTAATCCTAATAGCGGTAACGGGCGCCTTTGCCCAGGGTAATGGTAGTGCTGGAATCAACGAGGCAACGCAGATGGTCACATCTTACTTTGAACCCGCTACACAATTAATTTACGCCATAGGGGCAGTCGTCGGACTCATCGGAGGTGTAAAGGTTTATAACAAGTTCAGCAGTGGGGATCCTGACACCAGTAAGACGGCTGCGAGCTGGTTCGGAGCATGTATCTTCTTAATTGTTGCCGCAACTATTCTTCGCTCATTCTTCCTTTAAAAAGATGATTATGAATAGCTATCACATTAATAAAGGAATAGGAAGGGCGGTAGAATTTAAGGGACTTAAAGCGCAATACCTCTTCATCTTTGCCGGAGGATTATTAGCAGTATTACTCTGTGTCATGCTTATGTATATAGCTGGAGTTAATACGTCTCTGTGTTTGATTCTAGGAGGAATCAGCAGTGGAGTTCTCATATGGCAAACCTTCGCACTGAATGGAAAATACGGAGAACATGGTCTGATGAAAGTAGGTGCCCGCAAGAAACATCCGAAATACATCATCAGTCGAAAGAATATTTACCGGTATTTGAAAAATAACCGTAAAAGAACAGACGTATGAGAAATTCTTCCAAAGTAGCCACCTTGGAAAGTAAATTTCCTTTGCTGGCTATTGAAAACGATTGTATCATTTCAAAGGACGCGGATGTTACGGTTTGCTTTAAGGTTAGACTTCCTGAACTGTTTACTCTTGCTTCCGCTGAATATGAAGCCATGCATTCCGCTTGGTTCAAAGCCATTAAAACACTCCCGGATTTCACTGTGGTTCATAAGCAGGATTGGTTTATCAAAGAAAACTATACTCCTAATCTTTCGAGAGAAGATCAGAGTTTTCTTTCCAAATCATTTGAAAGACATTTCAATGAGAGAGCTTTTTTAAATCATTACTGCTATCTGTTCATTACTAAAACCAGTAAGGAGAGAATGCGGATGCAGAGTAACTTTTCATCTCTATGTAAGGGAAAGCTCATTCCCAAGGAGATCAAAGATAAAGAAGTCATCAGTCGTTTTCTTGAAGCTGTCGATCAACTGGAAAGGATTATGAATGACACTGGTTATATCCATCTGGAAAGGATAACAGAAGATGAGATATCCGGAACTTCCGAAAGGTCAGGACTACTGGAGCAATATCTGACTCTATCCCGTGAAACCCATCCATCATTGCAGGACATCAAGTTAGGATCTGAAGAAATGCGGATCGGTAACAATCGTATTAGCATGCACACCTTATCAGATACAGAAGATCTGCCCGGCACTGTTTCATCGCACAGCCGTTATGAGAAATTAAGCACTGACCGCAGTGACTGTCTTCTATCATTTGCTTCTCCCGTGGGACTTTTGCTCAGTTGCAATCACATTTATAACCAGTATCTGTTCATTGACAACAGTGATGAAAACCTTCGTCAGTTTGAAAAATCTGCAAGGAATATGCATTCACTGGCGAGATACAGCAGAGCCAATCAGATTAATAAGGAATGGATTGAGAAGTATTTGAATGAAGCACATTCTTTCGGGTTACAATCTATACGCGCTCATTTTAATATAATGTCATGGTCTGACAATCCTACTGAGCTTAAGCAGTTAAAGAATGATACGGGAAGTGCTTTGGCTTTAATGGATTGTAAACCCCGTCATAATACGACAGATACAGCAACATTATATTGGGCAGGAATTCCGGGCAATGCAGCAGATTTTCCAAGTGAAGAAAGCTTCTATACCTTCATAGAACCAGCTTTATGTTTTTTCACCGAAGAAACCAACTATCAGGATTCACCGTCACCATTTGGGATTAAGATGGCTGACCGTCTGACAGGAAAACCGATTCATCTGGATATTTCAGATCTGCCGATGAAGCAGGGGATTATCACCAATAGAAATAAGTTCATCCTCGGACCTTCAGGAAGCGGTAAATCCTTCTTTACAAACCATATGGTAAGACAGTATTATGAGCAGGGAGCGCATGTCCTTCTTGTAGATACCGGAAATTCCTATCAGGGATTATGTGAACTCATTAAAGGTAAAACCAAAGGAGAGGATGGGGTATATTTCACCTATACAGAAGATAATCCTATTGCCTTCAATCCATTCTATACCGATGACGGAATCTTTGACATCGAAAAAAGGGAGAGTATCAAAACCTTGATTCTGACACTATGGAAAAGAGATGATGAACCACCGACCCGTTCAGAGGAAGTGGCATTGTCCAATGCAGTCAGCGGATATGTCGAAAGGATTAAAATCAATGACCAGCATCCTTCTTTTAATGGATTTTATGAATACGTTAAAGATGACTATCAGAAAGTATTGGAGCAAAAGAAAGTCAGGGAAAAAGACTTTGATATTGCCAACTTTCTCAATGTGCTGGAACCTTATTACAGAGGTGGGGAGTATGACTATCTGCTCAATTCAGAGAAGCAGCTGGACTTGTTATCCAAGCGTTTCATTGTCTTCGAAATCGATGCCATTAAAGATCATAAAATTCTGTTTCCTATTGTGACCATTATCATAATGGAAGTCTTCATCAATAAGATGCGAAGGCTCAAAGGAATCAGAAAACTGATCCTCATCGAAGAAGCCTGGAAAGCCATTGCCAAAGAAGGTATGGCAGAGTACATCAAATACCTTTTCAAGACGGTAAGGAAATTTTTCGGAGAAGCCATTGTAGTGACTCAGGAAGTCGATGATATTATCCAGTCACCAATTGTTAAGGAAAGTATCATCAACAATTCGGATTGTAAGATTCTTCTTGACCAAAGGAGGTACATGAACAAGTTTGATGATATCCAAGCGATGCTGGGATTGACTGACAAAGAAAAATCTCAAGTGCTTTCTATTAATATGGATAATGATCCACGAAGGCTTTACAAGGAAGTCTGGATTGGATTAGGCGGAACGCATTCTGCGGTCTATGCGACCGAAGTTTCTACAGAAGAATATATGGCCTATACTACAGAAGAAACAGAAAAGATGGAAGTGATGAATCTTGCATCAGAACTTGATGGCAATGTCGAACATGCTATCAAGCGGATTTCTCTCAAGAGAATCAAATCGAATACAAAAGACAATTAAATCATTTAAAATCTTAAAACAATGAAAAATTTAATCATTAAAACCTTAATGGTAGCATTTTTTGCTGCCGTGACCGATACAAAAGCACAATTTGTCGTAACTGACCCCGCAAACCTGGCTTCGGGAATTTTGAACTCAGCCAATGAAATCGTGCAGACTTCATCAACGGTATCCAATGTCGTAAAAAACTTCAATGAAGTTAAAAAGGTGTATGAGCAAGGCAAAGAATATTATGACCAGCTGAAAGCCATCAATAATCTAGTCAAAGATGCCAGAAAGGTTCAGCAGACAGTCCTATTGGTGGGCGATGTTTCGGAGATGTATGTCAACAATTTCGGTAAAATGCTGAATGACCCCAACTTCAATGCGCAGGAATTAGCTTCCATTGCCAATGGTTATTCGGCACTTCTTACTGAGAGTACGGAGCTATTGAAAGAGCTGAAGGAGATCATCACTTCTAACGGGCTTTCTCTGAATGATAAAGAAAGGATGGATGTAGTTGACCGAGTGTATAAAGAGGTCAAAGCGTATCATAATCTGGTAAGATACTATACCAATAAGAATATTTCGGTAAGTTATCTGAGAGCTAAAAAACAGAACAATACCCAAAGGGTATTAGATCTTTACGGAACCTCCAATCAAAAATACTGGTAATATGGAACCAAGCAACTTACACGAAGTCCTGCGTTCCGTTTACGAAGAAATGATGCCAATGTGCGCCGATATGGCTGCAGTCGCAAAAGGAGTTGCCGGTCTAGGAGCCTTGTTCTATGTGGCATTAAAAGTCTGGCAGTCATTGAGCCGTGCGGAGCCTATTGATTTGTTTCCCATGCTGAGACCTTTTGCCATAGGTATCTGCATTATGTTTTTCTCGACATTGGTGTTAGGAAGTCTGAATGGTGTGATGAGTCCTATTGTTCAGGGAAGTCATTCAATGCTGGAAAATCAGATATTGGATATGAATGAACTGCAGCAGAAAAAAGATCTTTTGGAACGGGAAGCGATGCTAAGGAATCCGGAGATGGCTTATCTTATTTCAAACGAAGAATTTGACAAAAAGCTGGAGGAGCTCGGATGGTCACCATCGGATTTGGTTACGATGTCAGGAATGTATATTGAAAGAGAAATGTTTGCTATTAAGAAAGACATCAGAGATGGTTTCCGGGAGTTTCTTGAAATATTGTTTCAGGCTGCAGCACTGGTTATTGATACCATCAGAACTTTCTTTCTGATCGTGCTTTCAATCTTGGGACCAATAGCATTTGCGATTTCTGTCTGGGATGGATTTCAGACCACTTTAAGTCAATGGCTGACAAGATATATCAGTGTTTACCTATGGCTGCCTGTTGCTGATATTTTCAGTGCCATTCTTGCCAAGATACAAACTTTGATTTTAGAACGGGATATCGAGATGCTCGCTGATACGACTTTTATTCCTGATACTTCCAATACGGTTTATATTATTTATATGGTGATTGGCATCATAGGCTACTTTACGGTGCCAACGGTGACTGGTTGGGTAATTCAGGCAGGAGGAGCAGGCAATTTCATGCGTAATGTGAACCAGACAGCTACGAAATCAGGCAATGTTGCAGGAGCGGCAGTAGGTTCAGCAACAGGAAATATTTCGGGAAGATTATTAAAATAAAAAATACAGTTCTATGGAATTTAAAACTTTAAGAAATATTGAGAGCAGCTTTAAGCAGATCCGCTTGTTTACGTTCGTTTTTGCTATGTTGTGTTTTGGAGTAGTAGGGGTCGTGGTATTCAAATCCTATCAGTTCGCTGAAAAACAACGTGAGAAAATCTATGTGCTGGACAATGGTAAATCTTTAATGGTTGCCCTTTCTCAGGATATGTCGATTAACAGACCTGTTGAAGCAAGAGAGCATGTGAGACGATTTCATGAATTGTTCTTCACGATAGCACCTGATAAGAATGCTATTGAAAGCAATGTAAAAAGGGCTTTTGATTTAGCTGATCAATCCGCATTCAATTACTATAAAGACCTTCAGGAAAAAGGTTACTATAACAGAATCATTTCAGGTAATATTCAGCAGAGAATTGAGGTAGACAGTGTCGTTGCCAACTTTGACAGTTATCCTTATGGCGTAAAAACTTATGCGAGACAATTTATTATCAGATCCAGTAATCTTACCATCAGAAATTTAGTTACCAACTGTTCGCTGGTTAATTCGGTACGGTCTGACAGTAATCCTCAGGGATTTACCATTGAAAAATTCAACGTGCTTGAAAATAAAGATGTTGAAACTGTTGAACGCTAAAATAACTGCAATGAAAAAACTAAGAGATACAATCGAAAATTATGTTGTAAAGGTTGAAAGCCGTTGGAAAGTTCTTTCAGTAGAGCGACAAAAATTTCTAACCAAGGTTTTCTTTGGTAGTTATGTTTTGCTGACAATTATTGTCATTATTAGTGTTTTCATTTCTACAAGTCAAAGAAATAATATCATGTCTATCAATCATATTGATGGTATTTGTAAGAAATCTATCGAAAAAGATTCTGGACAGACTGATGCAGTAGAACCACTCATTAAAAAATAGAATATGAAAGACTCAGAGAAAATTAAAGTGACAGAAAATGATCTCACACAAAATTCAAACGGAGTGAATGATCATCCCAAGGCTCAATGGAAAAGACTGAAGAAACCTTTCATCTACTTTTTGATGACTGCTGTATGTGCATCGTGCTTTTATCTGATCTTTAAGCCCAAAACCGATCATACCGTTATTGAAGAGGCTGGTTTTAATACAGCTATTCCACAGGCAAAAGACGGTCAATTGCAGTCTGATAAGCAAAAGGCTTATGAGCAGCAGTTATTAGAGCAAAAGAATGAAGAAAAAAGAAATGCAATAACAACCTTATCCGATTATTGGAATGACCAAAGCGATTCAAATTCTAATAACAATCCATCAAGTGTAGTGGCTAGAACAAGTATTCTTCAGCAATCAGATCAGAATGCTCTGAACAGCTATCGCAATTCCCAACAAACCTTGAGTTCATTTTATGGTCGGGATGATCAGGAAGTCAATAATTTGAGGAAAGAAATTTCAAGATTGAAGAATGAAGCGATGCAAAATAATGCTGTTCCTGTTGGCTTAGGAATAAATGATCAGCTAGAACTGATGGAAAAATCATATCAGATGGCAGCTAAGTACCTTCCAACGACTTCAAAACAGGAAGATCGGGCACCAAAAGAAAAGGTGGAAATACCAACTGGAAAGAAGATTAAATTGACTTCAGCAAAACCAGCACATCCCACTATTGTTTCTTCATTGTACAGAGAGCCATCTGATAGTGCCTTTATTGCAGGTTTAAATAAGAATAGATTTTATGACAGTGTAAATAATGCAGAGAAATTAGTTCCAGCAAAAAATGCAATAAGAGGTGTGGTGTACGAAACTAAGACTTTGGTAAATGAAAGTATATTATCCATAAGGCTTTCTGAAGCGATGAATGTCGGACGAACTGAAATTCCATCAGGGAGTTTGCTGATTGCCACAAGTAAATTCCAGGGTGGACGACTTCAGTTAAAAATATCTTCCATTCAATATCAAGGTAATGTTTATTCTGTAGAAATCAATGTTCATGACAATGACGGGCAATTGGGTTTATATATTCCGTATTCACCGGAGCAGAATGCCGTAAAAGATATTGTAGGCAATATGAGCCAGACTTCCGGTACCAATATTATGATGACCCAATCAGCAGGACAACAGATTGCAGCTGATCTAAGCAGGGGAATCGTACAGGGCTTGTCGGGCTATTTTCAAAAAAAAGTCAGACAATTGAAAGTCACTGTAAAAGCGGGCCATCAGGTATTACTCTTACCCAAAAATAACTAATCAAAAAATTAAAAAATGAATACACAAAAGAGCCATTATATTCTCATTATGCTATTACTTCTATTGGCAAGCAAGATATTTGGTCAGGATTCTGTGACAACTTATATTTCCTTGGAACAGGGAAAATTGGAACCTTTCAAAATGCAGGTCACCTACAGTAAAACGAGCCACGTTATTTTTCCATCACCTATACGATATGTTGATCTGGGGAGTGAACTGTTAGTAGCCAATAAGGCAGAGCCTATCGGAAATGTTCTCCGAATTAAATCTGCTGTGAGAGATTTTGAAGTGGAAACCAATTTTTCGGTCATTACTGAAGATGGAAAATTTTACAATTTTGATGTGTCTTACAGTTCTTATCCGGAAATACTCAGCTATGATTTAGTAAAACTTCAAAGGGGTATTGAACGGCAATATACTACTGATGTATTGTTTGAGGACCTTAAAGGAAGCTCCACCACTCTGACAGAGCTTATTATGGAAAATCTCTATAAGAAAAGCAACAGAACCACTAAACATATTGTTTCAAAAAGTTATGGAATTGAGTTTTCGGTCAGGGCACTCCACGTTAATGAAAGCAAATTTTATTTCACATTGCAGATTGAGAATCAAAGTAATGTGGCATATAGTATTGAATGGGTCAACTTTAAAATTGTTGACAAGAAGAATTTAAAACGAACGGTTGTTCAGGATAAGGTATTAGAAAAGGTTCGAACCTATTTCCCGCAAATGACAGCAGCTGATCATTCAAACATACAAGGGGTTTATCTGCTGGATCAGTTTACTCTTTTAAAAGATCAGGTGCTGGAAATCGAAATTCTGGAGAAGAACGGGGAAAGACATCAGAAGATACAGCTTGAAAATTCAGATCTGATTCGTGCAAAATTGATAAAGAGTTTAACCATAAAAACAAAGTAAGATGAACAAAATTTTTTTAGCAGTCATCTTAACGATTGCATTGAACAGCAAAACATTTGCTCAACAAATGATTCCTGGACAGACAGGTGTTGAATTTTCTTATTCAGTGTTTCCAAAATCTCCTGAAAATCAAAATTATGCGCTAAGTGCGGGGTTTGTTTCCTACCTAAGGAATGGTAATTACTTTTTTGGACTGGCAGAATATAGCATAAAGTATTATGAATACACCAACTATAATATTCCGATAGATACGTTCCTGCTGGGCGGTGGTTACAGTTTTTATGTATGGGGAGACTTCACACGCACAGTTAATCTTAATCTTGGAATCGGAGGTCTTGCAGGTTACGAACAGGTTAATAGGGGCAATGAATTGCTATATGACGGTTCAATGTTAACAGCAACAGATAACTTTATTTACGGAGCAAATGGTAAGCTATCCATTGAAAGTTATCTGACCGGACATTTAGTTTTTCTGGTTAATGGGCAACTGAGGTTTTTGAAAAATAGTCAAATGGCTCAGTTTCATTCTCTGCTGGGAGTTGGAATAAGATATAATTTTTAAAATATTTACAATGAAAAATATAGTTAATAATAAAATAGGAATGCTATTTAAACTTTTCATCATGGTAGTTATGGTGGGGTTGCATGTACAATCATGTGAAAAAGATGATTTAGAAATTCAACAGAATTTTCCTTTTGAGTTAGAGGTGATGCCTGTTCAGAAGTACGTTTCTAAAGGTGAAACTGTAGAAATCAGATGTCGTATTATTCCAAATGGAAATTATACAGGAACCACTTATTCAATACGATATTTTCAGTCCGAAGGGCAGGGAAGTCTTCGTTTATTTAACGATCCATCCTTTGTTCCTAATGATTTCTATCCGTTAACTGAAAAGGAATTCAGGTTGTACTATACTTCTGAATCTACAGTTTCCCAAAGTTTTGATATTTGGATAGCAGATAATGCGGGTAATAGACAGAAAATTAATTTTCAGTTTAACCCTCAAAGTACAGGAAATTTATAAAAAAATATCATTTAAAATCCAGGCTATTTCGGCAGAAATAGCCTTTTTTTGTAATGTTAGTTTATCTATATAAACTAACATTTGCCTGTAACTTTTTGAGAAAATGTAAGCATCTATATTTTTCTCAATAGGGTTACTCCTGACATTTGCGAAAAGACGTTTCTGACCAAAGGAAGGAATTGTCTTTTCGCCGAATTTTAAGTAAGCGACAATTCATGATTGTCGCTTACTTTAGTTAGTAATAATTTTTGATTCAAAAATGCCCCTCATCGGCAAATGACATATAATCTGTTGAGGTTAAAATGCAATGATCGAGTAATTTAATATTTAAAAATTCTGAGGCATTTTTTATATTCTGCGTTATTTTTAAATCTTCATTTGAAGGATTTAAATTTCCTGATGGGTGATTATGTGCTAAGATTACGGCAGATGCATTGCATAATAGGGCGGCTTGCATGATAATTCTTACATCAACAATTGTTGAAGAAATACCTGATTCAGATATTTTCTTTATCCCTAAAACTTTATTTGCCTGATTTAAATATAATGTAAAAAATGATTCCCTATAGTCTATTTCATCAATATCAAAGTATTGACGAAATACATCAACTGCATCACGTGAGCAGCTTATTAATTTCTCTGAATTGCCTTTTCGTGAATAACTAAATTTTATTTCATTGACAATATTAAAATCCATGTGATTGCTCTTGTATGGCAGAGACTTGAATTTCCCATACTTATTATATTTTGTTTTGTTTTCAATCTTTTATCCGTCCTTTCTCTGAAAGCCTTTCAGGCTTCGTTTAATATTTTTCAAAAGAAAAACCGGAAAAAAGAAAGCAGATATGAAGTGTTGACAAAGAAAAATGACCAAAAGGAAACGGAATAATTGGAGGGTACCTTTAGGGAGCAAACCGTTTATGCCGTAGTCTTTTGGCTACATAAGCCATGGCTGACAACAATACCTTAGCTGCCTTTTTACCGGTTTATTTTTGGAAATGTTAGAAATCTCAATAAAAATCCAGTTGGATCAATGAATATAAAGTCTTATTATAAAACTAAGGTGGGAGTTATTTGGGCATGATTTACCCAATAAAATCACTAAGTATAAGTGATTAGCTATGTAGTTTTTTCAACACAATCAAATTGTACTGATTTTCCAATATAATCTGAAAGGCTTAATCTTGTTATATACTTGTTTTATTTAGCTAAGGTTATCCAGTTCAAGTTTTAATCGATCTGCTTCGATAAGTTGTTTTAATTCTTTCTCATCGGGAAGGTATGTCCTGTATTTGCTTGCGAACAATTTTTCATTTTCAGACATAACAGAATATTTTACCACTGTTTCATCTTTTTCCGTACATAGAATGATGCCAATAGTTGGATTATCATCATCACCTTTTTTAAGATCATTATACATCCTAACGTACATATCCATCTGTCCAATAGCTTCGTGGGTTAATTTATGTGTTTTTAAATCGACAAGTACGAAACATTTAAGATAGTAATTATAAAAGACAAGATCTATAAAGAAATCGGAGGTATCGGTAATAATGTGCTGTTGCCTTGCAACAAATGCAAAACCTTTCCCTAACTCCATCAGGAATTGTTGAAGGTGAGAGATGAGTGCTGATTCTATTTGAGTTTCTGTCTGTGAGGTATCATTTGGTAATCCTAGAAATTCAAATATGTAAGGATCTTTTATGAAAGATGAAACTTCTTTCTCATCATTATTCTCTGGAAATTTTAATAATCTGCCAAGGTATTGGCTGTCAATATTTCGTTGCAATGTTCTGGTATTCCAGTTTCCTTCAATGGAATGATTTACGTATTGAATTCTGTGATCAGGGTTGTCAATTCTGCTTATAATCCTGTAATGAGTCTAACTCAATTCGGTACGCACTGCGTTCCAAATTGGGAAAGAGTTAAAGAATGCTCTCATATTGTTCAGGTTTCTTTCATTAAACCCCTTGCCGAACTCAATAGATAGTTGGTTTGCTAAATTTTTAAGTAGATATTTTCCATAGCCAGCACGTTTTTCACCATTTTGTTCATCCTGGACAATGAGTTTACCTATTTCCCAGTACATCTTTAACAATATGGTATTAGTAGTTCTGTAAAGACTTGATTTTGAATCTGCAATAATTTTAGCAATTGAATGATAAAGTTCTTGCTTTGGCTCCAGGTGCTGTTCTTTCATATTCTCAAATGTACAAAAATTAGATGTTTTGGATAAAAAAAACTGTAGTCAATTAAATGCAACAGACTGCCATCAAATACATTTTGAAGACACTTGGAAACTTTCAAGTATAGGAAAATAAGTCATTTACTGCCAAACAGATGCTTTTACTTTCATAACGATACCTTCTCTAAATTATGTATTCAATTTTATGTTCCAAAACAAAAATGTGAATATGGAAAAATTACAAATAAGTACAATGACAACTGAAGAAACAATCGAGCTTCTTAAAACTGATGGCGTGTACGTTACTGTGGAGGAAGCGAAAAATATTTTAGTATTTTTATATTTAATTGCCGGTCTTGTAACTAGTGAAAAATTCAATTTTGAAATAATACTAGTCGATTAACTTCTTTAATAAATCTTGTTTTTACTATTAAATTGATTACAAACCTTGTAAATACTTTTCGATATCTTTAGGTGAAAATTTTAAAACTAATTATTATGAGTAATGTTGCTTTATATATTCGTGTATCAACTGATGAGCAGGCAGATAGAGGTTACTCTCAACGTGATCAGGAAGAACGCTTAAAAAGGTATTGTGAAACTAATAATCTTAAAATTGATAATCTTATTTTTGAAGATCATTCAGCAAAAAATTTTAATCGTCCAGGATGGAATGAGCTTTTAATTTATCTAAAGAAAAAAAAATCTAAGATTGATAAAGTTTTATTTACTAAATGGGACCGCTTTAGCAGGAATGCAGGTGATGCATATCAAATGATAAGTATCCTTAAAAAACTGGGAGTAGAAGTCCAAGCAATAGAACAACCATTGGATCTTTTCATACCAGAAAATAAAATGATGTTAGCAATCTATCTTGCTGCACCAGAAGTAGAGAATGACAGAAGAGCACTGAATACATTTTATGGTATGCGAAGAGCTAAAAAGGAAGGAAGATGGATGGCTAGTGCTCCTTTCGGATACATTAATAAAATTACTGAGGATGGCAAATATAAGTTTATTGAGCCTAAAGAACCTGAAGCTTCAATAATACGTTATTTATTCAATGAAATAGCAAAAGGAATTGAGGCTCCTGAAACTATACGACGGCAGCTTTCAGAAAAGGGAGTAAAAATTTTGAGTAATCAAGCTTTTCATGTTGCGATAAGAAATCCAGTGTATTGTGGTAAAATATTTATCAAGAAATACCGGGATGAAGAAGCTCACTATGTAAAATCTTTACATGCTCCTCTTATAAGTGAGACACTATTTAATAAAGTCCAGTTCATTTTAGAAGGCAATAAAAGAAAAACCCGAAAGTATATAAAATTTAGTTCTGCTGATGTATTTCCATTGAGAGGTTTTTTGATTTGCCCGAAATGTGGAAAAAATTTAACTGCCAGTGGTTCAAAGGGAAGTCAGAAAGTATATTATTACTATCATTGTAAATCATCTTGTGGATTTAGGCAAAGTGCTGAACTTACCAATAATCTTTTTGTAGAGGAATTAAAGAAATATGAGTTTCTTCCTTCAGTTCAAAAAATTTTACAAAATATTCTACTAACAACCTATAAAAAGTATAATAACAAAGCTGGCGATAGAAGAAAAAGAATAATTTCTGAAATAGAAACTTATAATGCTAAAATAGCTCTTGCACGAGAAAAATTATTAGCGGAAAAGATTGAAGATGACGATTATATGATTATTAAAGCACAGTCAAAACAAAAAATTGAAATTCTTGAAAATGAACTTCATTCTTGTTTAGTTGCGACTAGTAAACCCGAAAAAGTTGATGATCGCTTAAACAAGGCTCTATCAGTTATATCTAACTTATCATTATTATACCAATCAAGTAGTGTAGAAGCAAAAAGAAAAATAATTAGTTCGATATATCCAGAAAATCTTGAATTTACAGGAATTGAATATCGAACTACCAGAGTAAACTCTGTGTTAAGAAGTATATCTCTTGTAACCAATGGATTAGGTGATGTAAATAATAAAAAAAATGATAAGAAAACAGCTTATCCCTGTTTGGTAGCCCCACCAGGAATCGAACCTGGATTTAAAGTTTAGGAAACTTTTGTTCTATCCATTGAACTATGAGGCCATTATGAAATTAAAGGTACATATTATTTCGGATTCATTGTAGGAGGAATAGGAAATGAGTCTGTCTGTTTTCCGGTTTTTATCACCTGCAAAATAAAAGAACCCGCTCTTTAGGAGCGGATTCAGTAGATAAAACATCTCATTTTTTTAATTAGACAACAATAAAAAGCACAGCCGACAATGCTGTGCTTAAATTTTTATTTCAAATTTAATTGCAATTTCAAGACGAAGAAAAGCAAATAAAGTTTCCACTTCTATTATTATTACATAGTAAATGTACAAATTAATTCAATACGAAATATGAACTTAATGTTAAAATTCACAAGTTATCCACAATTTGTTGTGGATAAGTGCGTCCGGATCCGGTACCTTTCTGTTCAATAATGATAGGCTGGGGATTGATAAGCTATTCTTAGATTGTTGACTCTGCTAAAAAAGACCATCAATGCACGAATTTTACAGAATTGAAAAAGTTGATACACAAACTGTTTCAGGTGACATTTTGGTTGAATCAGTAGATCTGAATAAGACCGGTTGTCTTATTGCCCTGATTTCCGGAAAGAAATAGCCCTATTATATGATAGGTGTGCTCCCGATATTTATAACATTTTGATATAAAAGCCATAGGTTATCATTTTAAAAAAAGAGTATCTTTATTTCATTACAATCTATCAATACATATTATACTGATTAAAATAAAAAAACAGAGAGCCTTTCTGCTCTCTGTGTATATTTATTTTTCAAGTTTTTCCTTGATGTATTTTGCGGTGTAAGATTTCTTGTTTTTTGTGAGATCTTCAGGGGTGCCGGCAAAAACGACTTCGCCGCCGTGTTTTCCTGCTTCAGGGCCGATATCAATGATATAATCTGCACATTTGATAATATCCGGCTGGTGTTCGATGACAATCACAGAATGCCCGAGATCAATTAATGCCTGAAGTGATTTCAGCAATTTCTGAATATCATGAAAATGAAGCCCGGTTGAAGGCTCATCAAAGATAAACAATGTTTTATCCGTAGTGACTCCTTTTACCAGGAATGAAGCCAGCTTTACACGCTGCGCTTCTCCGCCGGAAAGAGTAGAAGAGCTTTGTCCCAGCTGTAAATAACCTAATCCTACCTCCTGTAAAGGTCTTAGTTTAGTTACAATCTTTTCTTCATTGTTGTCTTTAAAGAACTCCAGTGCTTCATCTACAGTCATATGAAGAATATCCGAAATATTTTTTTCATCAAATTTTACTTCAAGAATTTCGTTTTTAAACCGGGTGCCTTTACAAACTTCACATTCAAGTTCGATATCTGCCATAAACTGCATGGAAACATTGATCACTCCTTCACCTTTACATTCATCACATCTTCCGCCGTCTACGTTAAAAGAGAAATGTTTGGGTTTATAACCCATCATTTTAGCTACTTTTTGTTTGGCAAACAAATCACGGATATCATCATATGCTTTCAGATAAGTTACCGGGTTTGAGCGGGAAGATTTACCAATCGGATTCTGGTCGATCAGTTCGATATTCTTAATCAGTTTTTTAGGAAACTCTACACTGTCATAGTCGCCTTTTTTGCCACCCATTCCTAGCTGAATCTGAATATCATTAGTCAGAATCTCTTTCATCAGGGTAGATTTCCCACTTCCTGAGACGCCTGAAATCACTACCAGACTTTCCAGAGGAACATCTACATCAATATTTTTAAGATTGTTCTGGCGTGCTCCTTTGATGTGAATCCATTCTTTTGCTTTTCTTCGCTTTGCAGGGACTTCAATTTCCAGCCTTCCGGTAAGGTATTTTGAAGTAAGGGTATCAGCGCTTTTAAGTTCTTTATAATCTCCTGCAAATACGAGTTCTCCTCCAAGATAGCCGGCTTCGGGGCCTATATCTATAATATAATCGGCAGCATGCATTACATCTTCGTCGTGTTCTACCACGATAACCGTATTTCCGAGATCACGAAGGTTTTTCAATACCTCAATCAGGTTTTCGGTATCCTTGGAATGAAGACCAATAGAAGGTTCATCCAGAATATAAATAGATCCTACCAGTGAACTTCCCAGGCTTGTTGCCAGATTAATTCTCTGGCTTTCTCCTCCGGAAAGGGTATTCGATGTTCTGTTTAATGTTAAATATCCTAATCCGACCTTTAACAAAAACTCAAGGCGGGTTGTGATTTCATATAAAAGTCTTTTGGCAACCTCCTGATCATGTTCAGATAATTTGAGGCTATTGATCATAGGGGCCAACTCATCCAGGGGAAGTTCAATCATCGACTGGATATTATGTCCGTCAATTTTTACCCAGCTTGTTTCCTCACGTAATCTTAATCCTTCACAGGTAGGGCAGAGCGTTTTTCCTCTGTAACGTGAAAGCATAACGCGGTATTGAATTTTGTATAAGTTTTCCTCAAGCATTTTGAAGAAATTGTTGATACAAGGGAAACTGCTCTTTCCGTCACCTTTCCAAAGGAAGTTTTTCTGTTCTTTTGTTAATTGGTGATAAGGTTTATGGATAGGGAAGTCTCCGGCTTTTTTGATGAAGTCTTTTTTCCATTCACTCATCGTTTCGCCTCTCCAGCAAACCACAGCATCTTCGTAGACTGATAACGTTTTATTCGGGACTACGAGATCTTCATCAATTCCGATGACTTTTCCATAACCTTCACAGGCCGGACAAGCTCCGTAAGGATTATTAAAACTGAAAAAATGAACATTAGGCTCAAGGAACTCTATGCCATCCAGTTCAAATTTATTGGAGAACTCCTTTATCTTTCCGGTATCTGTATTTTTGAGAGAACAGTAGCCACGGCCTTCATAAAAAGCCATCTGAATGGAATCTGCAAGTCTCTGAAGAAAACTTTCGTCTTCTTCATATGCAAAACGGTCAATCACAAGGTTAATAGTCATTCCCTTTTCAGGAAGGAATCCGAAACTTTCCAGATCTTCAATGCCCGCTAGATTTCCGTTGATTTCAAGTCTTGTAAACCCTGCTAGTTTCAAAACATTCAGGGTTTCTTTAAAATTATCAGCATCGTATTCCAATGGTGCAGTCAACAGGAAGGAAGTTTCTTTTTTGGATGCTTTAATAAAATCTACGACATCAGAAACCGAATCTTTTTTCACTTCTTCCCCTGAAACCGGAGAAAAAGTTTTTCCGATTCTTGCAAATAAAAGCTTCATATAATCATAGATCTCAGTAGATGTACCCACTGTAGAACGCGGATTGGAAGAAATTACTTTTTGCTGGATGGCAATGGAAGGGGCCAGTCCTTTGATATCATCAACCTTAGGCTTTTCCAGTTTACCTAAAAACTGACGGGCATAAGAACTTAGACTTTCGACATATCTCCTTTGTCCTTCAGCATAAATGGTGTCAAAAGCTAAAGAAGATTTACCGCTTCCTGAAACTCCCGTGATAACAATTAATTTATTTTTAGGGATCAGGACATCTATGTGTTTCAGATTATTAAGATGTGCATTCTTAACGAAAATCTGTTTTTTTATATCTATTTCTGCTGTATTAGCCATATTTTGTTTATTCATTAAAGTAACTGTACAGGATTTGATCTGCCAGTATAATGGTGTTTCACCGGGAATAGTCCCGGATGGTCATTAATTGAACTTCTTACACCTTTGAATCTCACCGATAAGCAGCATACGAATGAGAACGCTGCCTAAAATGTGGGTTGAAAAAGAAAGGTTTCAGCCGGAAAATTAAGACCCACAAAATTACGAATTTTTAGTGAAAATTATACGCTTATCCGATGAGCAGAAAAATAATATTATCCATAGCATATATTGATGTTTGTGTTCCTATAAGATGCTGAAAAAAAGAAGTATAAGTTTGTGTTTTGTGAAATTATTCTGGTTTTTTAATTGATTTTTACTGTATTTAAAGTGCTTTTCAGTCTTTTATTATTTTTTTTACGTATCTATTGCTTTATGTTTTAAAATTAGTTAAAATTGCATTCATAAATATGTAATATAGAAATGAGAAAATTATTCAGAGATCTAGTTACACATTTAATGAGAAAAAGATAAAAATTACTCCCTCAAATTACAAGATGCAGCTTCCCACGCTGCATCTTTTTTTATGACAAGTATCATTTGTCTGTCTTGGTGAACTCCCTTACTTTTGGAGATTGTTATTAAAAACTACGGATAAGATTATGATCAAAAAGATAGGAAGTGCTTTTTTTCTGGGATCTCTGCTTTGGATACAGGCACAGGAAAAGACAACAGATATTGAAAGCATCGAATTTCAGGGGAAATTCATCTCTACACCCTATAAAAGTGCCAATCAGAATATAAGTGTGATCACTAAAGAAGATATTGCTCATTCTCCGGCTAAAAGTATTGATGAAATTCTTCAGCAGGTTTCAGGAATGGATATCAGAAGAAGAGGGGCCAATGGGGTACAGAGTGATATTACTTTCAGAGGAAGCTCTTTTGAACAGGTATTGTTATTGCTGAACGGAATCAGGATGAATGATTCCCAGACCGGGCATAATAACATGAATATTCCCGTAGACCTATCCGATGTTGAAAAAATTGAAATCATTAAAGGGCCTGCAGCCAGACGTTTCGGGCAGAATGCATATGCCGGTGTGATCAATATCATTACTAAGGTAAACCCCGGAAAACGGGTGAAAATAAATGCAGAAGGAGGGGACTATGAAACCTATAGCCTCGGCTTCAATGCTCAACTGGGAAATGAAAAGTTCTCAAACTCCTTACAGGCCAATTCTTCTTCCTCTCAGGGGTATATGTATAATACGGATTACGAAATCAGGAATGTATTTTACCAGGGAAGGCTGGCTATTAAAAACGGAGACCTTAAACTTCAGGCCGGATTTTCAGAAAAAAAATTCGGGGCGAATGGATTTTACTCGTCCAAATCTGCTACTGAACAGTATGAAGAAACACAGGCTTCTATTGTAAGTTTAGCCCACCAGCAGACCTTTGGAAAATTAAAGCTTAATTCTAATGTATATTGGCGAAGAGGGCAGGATATGTATCTTTTTAACAGAAACAATCCGTCTATATATAGGAATATGCATATTGGTAATAATGTGGGGGGAGAAGTAAATTCAAGCTATCAGTGGGGGCTAGGAACTACCGGTATAGGGGTTGAATTGAGAAAAGAACTGCTGGTAAGTACCAATTTAGGAAACCCGAACCGTTTTGTTTCTCAGGTCTTTTTTGAACATCATTTTTCATTACTGGATAAGAAACTGAATATCAGTCCTGGAATTTCATGGGCTAATTATTCTAAAGAAGGGAATTTTTTCTATCCGGGGCTTGATGTCGGATATAATTTTACTCCTAATAGTAAAGTCTATGGAAATATTGCCAAAGTACACCGGGTACCTACTTTTACAGAACTGTATTATATAAGCCCGACAGAACACGGTAATACCAATTTACAGCCTGAAAATGCGGTTTCATCCGAAGTAGGGTATCAGTATCAAAATAATAAGATCCTGGCTAAAGTGAGTGGATTTATAAGAAACTCGGATAACTCTATTGATTGGGTAAAAAATAATATTAATGATAAAGTTTGGTATGCTCAAAATGTAGGAAAAATTAAAACAAAAGGAATAGAGTTGGAGTTTAACCAAAAATTAAATTACTGGTTAAAATATTCTGTGGGATATACCTATATCGACAGCAGTTATAAAGAGTCAGATAGTTTTGTCTCAAGGTATATTCTTGATAATCTTAAACATCAGGTTGTGGCAAAGCTGGAGACTAAATTCCTTACCCATTTTACCAATGAGCTCGTATACCGATACAATGAACGTGTCAATCTCGGGACTTATAATCTTCTGGATGAGAAGCTGAGTTTTGCTAAAAAAGACTTTTCCGTCTATGTTCTGATTAACAATATTACCAATACAAAATACACGGAAGCTTTTGGGGTGCAAATGCCACAAAGGTGGTTTCATGTCGGATTTTCTTACACTATTAATATTAAGTAGGTGTTAATGTAATATTAATTAAAGTTAATATTAACAAATTGTTAAAAAATATACATTTGCAAAAATTTTTTATGAAACGTTTTTTAGGCCTGAGTTTACTTATCAGTATGTCATTTTTTAAAGCACAGGAACATCTTTCCAGCTTCAATGCAGTGACTCTCACCTACAAGTTTCATCCTAAATTTTTCATCTACGGAGAGGGCCAGTTACGTGGCAACGAAGATTATACCTATCCTGATTATTATGAGATAAAAGGCGGGATTGGGTATAATCTTACCAAAAACCATAAACCATTCATCGGGCTGGGTCGTTATGTTAATTATAAAGATCACAGTCTTAGTAAAGAGGAGTTCAGAGTATGGCTTCAGGATGTAATCGATCTCAAAAAAGGGATCGTAAAGTTTGAGAACCGTTTTCGCGCTGAGAAAAGCTGGTTTTATGAGCCCGGATCAGACAAAACCTCACAAAGAATGCGTTACCGTTATCGTTTAAATGTGAGTGTGCCGCTAAACTCCAAGACTATCCAGAAAGGAACTGTATTTGCCAATGCTTATGATGAAGTTTTCTTTGTGTCTCCGATGAAGCCTACTTTTGCCAGGAACAGAGTATATGGCGGTTTCGGCTATCAGATCGACGACTACTTTGGAGTATTAACAGGGTATCTGTGGCAGCGTGAGTTTGATGCCGCAGGAAATAAAAATTTGCATTTTATTTATCTTGCTCTGAATATCAATATTGATGGGACTAATCATCATGTGAAGACTTACGACTTCCCGGGTGCAGATTAATACTTCTCAATCAGATAACGGTAAGCTTTCAGATATTTATTGAATCTCTTGATATCCTTGGGAGTAAGTTCTCTGTTGACTCTTCTAAGGTCCATATTGTCACGAAGATCATTCAGCTTTACAGCCACGGCTAAAGGAGATCTTTCCGTTCTTTTAATAAATTCATCATAATCTTCTTCAGGATCAAATTTTGTCAGGCAGCTTACTGCGAAAATAATGTATTCCGGAAATCCTTCGTTTCTCAGATAATCAAACCCGAACTCAGAAGCATGATCTTCCACCACATCATGTAATACCCCTACAATTTTTTCATCAAGTGTTTTGCCGTATTCCATAACACGCATCACATGAGCAATATAAGGTGCATGGTATTTGTCAGTTTGTCCTTTGTGTGCCTTATCGGCTATTTTTATAGCTTTATTCAGTAATTCTTCTTTTGTCATTTTTCTAAGAAAATAGACTACAAAAATAAAAAAATGACTTAAAATTTTAAGATATTTTTTGTGACAATTATGTGAAAATTTTTCTGTCTGAAGAGGCGACTCTCATTTATTTTATTATGCTGTTGTCATCAGTTCATGGCTGAGGTTCCGGATATTTTGTTTCTCCCACAACATCATTCAGGTCTACCTGATCCCAGGAGAAATTTTCGACATCCTTTATTTTCTTTCCGAGATATTCACTGTGACAGTAAAGTCCTTTTACGGGTTTATTTTGCAGGTATTCATCCGCAAGTAATGAAAATCTTCCAATAAGAGGATTAGACATTCCTGCATCGATGCATTCAAATCCTAATGCTTTAGAAAATAATGCTTTCAGTCCCATATCACTGTACTGGAAGAAATTCCATGGTCTTTCATGTGCAGAATATGAAAAATGAGTTTCTACAAATATGATTCCGCCTACCTTTAAAAGCTTTGCAATTTCTTCTGCTACAAGCCACGGCATAGCGAAGTGTTCAAAACAGGCAGCTGAATAGATAAGATCAAATTTTTCATCCTGGGCAAAATAGCTGGAGAGCTTATGAGCATCCCCTACAATATCTACATTACTTCCGGGATAATAGTCAAAACCTGTATATTCTGCTTGTTCGAAATTTTTTTTAGAATTATAAGAACCTGTCACCTCGCGGCTGCCAACTTCTAAAATTTTCATACCAGGTTTATTGCCAATTTCAATCAGATGATTGTACCAATTCTGATGACTGGCAATAGTAGAGAGGGGTACATCTTTGGATAAATATTGTCTGTCTAGCTCAACATTTGGAATAGGGGAAACTTTGGATCCTTTCAGGATCCTTTTTAAAATTTTTCTCATATTTTAAATAATTTTTTTTTCAACAATTTTGTGTGCATTTATATGAATATAATCCTGATTAAAATATTATGATATGTATTGTTAGAGTTTGATCAGCTGTTTTTACCTTTGATTGGGAACTACAGGGTGAATAACAGAAAGATTAACATACCTTTTTAAGATAGCCGGAAAAATATTAATGCAAAAATGGCTATCCTATTTTTTTATACAGAAATTATCATAAATATACATCATTTGCAGTTTCATCATTTTGAATTTTTGATAAAATTAATGAATAAATCACAACAAACAATAAGAATATTTGAAAAAAAATATATTTTTATTGAGACTAATTAATTTTTCCGGGAATTGCTTTCCTCTTCCACTGAAGCATTGGGAGCATTATGTTTTACCGATTCTATGCCGTTTTCCATGCCATTTTCAGATTCATACATCTGACTGGTTCCTATAATTTGTCCGTTTCCTGCTTTAAGGTTAAAATAACAACGGTCATCTTTTGCTTTATTTCTTTCAAATTTTGAATCTTCCTGTGCATTGGTTTTTACAGATCCGATTCCGTTTTCACAGGCGGATTTTGAACTGTATCCCTGGCTGGTTAAAATCACCTGCCCGTTTCCTGCTTTAAGGTTAAACTGAAAATCACCGTTTGTTCTTTTTGAAATAACGAATTTTCCCATACTAATAGTTTTTAAAATTTGTTTGGTTGTGAGTGTTCCGGAAAGTACCTGCTTTTATTCCAATAGTAAAAAAGAGAGATGCATCATGGAATTATGGTGCTGTAATATTTTAATGTGTTTTTAATTTTAACTTAAAAATAATATTTTTTTTCAATATAAATCAAAAAAAGAGGCTGTCTTTTAAGACAGCCTCCTGTAAATCAAATGTATGTTATTAAGACTAATAAGCTCCTTTTTCAATATAATGAGCCGCTACTTTTTCAGTTAAAGCGACTACATTCGGATTGTTGGTATACTTGGTGAATCTTCTTAATCCTGAAAGCATCATTCTCTGCTCATCTCCTTCAGCGAAAGAAATAATACCTTCTTTTGCAGCAACGATGATTTTTTCTACTGCCTTATAAAGGTTCAATTGAGCCATTGCAGCCTCTACAGATTCAGGAGAGAAATGTTTCTCAGCTCTTAATACTGCAGATTCTGCCATATAGATCTGGTTAAGGATTTCAGAAGCGTTCAGCAACAGGTGTTGTTGTTTTTCGATATCCATCATGTATTTCTGAAGTGCAGCTCCGGAAACCATTAAGAATACTTTTTTAAGGTTAGCAATAATTGCTTTTTCCTCGCTCATGAATTCTGAATAATCAGGAACTTCAAACGAAGGAATGCCCATTAGCTCTTTGCTGATCGCCATTGCGGGAGATAAAAGGTCTAATTCACCTTTCATTGCTCTCTTAATAAGCATTCCAACCGCTAATAATCTGTTGATTTCATTGGTTCCTTCATAGATTCTTGAAATTCTTGAGTCTCTCCATGCAGATTCCATTGGAGTATCTTCAGAGAATCCCATACCTCCATATACCTGAATTCCTTCATCGGCAGTATGCTGAGCAAGATCAGAAACAAATACTTTAAGAATCGAACATTCTACTGCGAATTCTTCAACACCTTTAAGCTCTGCCGCCTGATGATCCATTCCTCCCGCAACCAGTTCATCAATTTTATCCTGAATATTTTTTGCCGCCCTGTAAGAACCGGCTTCACTTACGAATACTCCGGTTGCCATTTCAGCAATCTTTTTTCTGATGGCTCCGAAAGTAGAGATGGAAACTCCAAACTGCTTTCTTTCGTTAGCATACTGGATAGAATGGTTTAAAATTCTTCTTTGTGCGTCTAAACAGGCTGCTGCTAATTTGATACGGCCTACGTTCAACGCATTTAAAGCAATTTTAAAACCATTATTTCTTTCTCCTAAAAGGTTTTCTACAGGAATCTTCATATCGTTGAAAAATACCTGACGTGTAGAAGAAGCACGGATTCCTAATTTATGTTCCTCTTCACCAAAAGTTAAACTTGCAGGGTTTTCAAGTTCAGAACGGTTGATCACGAAACCGGTGATGTTTTTATCATCATCAATTTTAGCGAATAATGTGAATGTATCTGCAAATCCTGCATTGGAGATCCACATTTTCTGACCATTGATGATATAATGTTTTCCGTCTTCGGAAAGTTTAGCTTTTGTTTTTCCTGAATTGGCATCAGAACCCGCATCCGGTTCAGTTAAACAATAAGCTCCGAACTTTGTACCTGTTGCAAGATCCGGAAGATATTTTTTCTTTTGCTCTTCTGTTCCGTAAAGAACGATAGGAAGAGTACCGATACCGGTATGGGCACCATAAGCAGTTGCTAATGATCCTGTAGTTCCTGAAAGGTAGTCACATGCAAGCATAGTAGTCACAAAGCCCATTCCAAGACCTCCGTATTCTTCAGGAACAGCGATTCCCAACATTCCCATTTCACCAAGTTTACGCATAGTTTCTTCTGTAAATGCATAATCTTTCTTTTCAAAACGTTCTTTCTGAGGAACAACTTCTCTGTCAATAAATTCTTTTGCAGAGTCACGAAGCATTTTCTGTTCTTCGTTCAGTTCCTCAAGACTGAAAATTTCATTTGCAGGAATTTCCTTGATTAGGAATTCGCCACCTTTAACTATATTGTTCATTTATTATTATTTTATGATTTTAAATTTTAGATTTTAAATTAGATTTTGTCGTTATAAATTTTCAGACGAAGTTTTAATGATTTCAGTCAAGATATTAATGATGCTTTCAATCTCTTTCAAATAAGAATCAATTTCGATTTGAACTAAATTTGGAGATTGATAAAGCCTTAACCAATATCTTGTTTCTCTTGCTTCTTTGTTTGCAATTGACAGTTTTGAAATAAAATCTTTCTTTAATTGCGCTGCAATTGCCTCTTCTACATTTGCACCAATTGAAGTTCCACAACGAAGAATTTGTTTAGATAAAATAAATTCATTTTGAGTTTTACATTGAATTTAAAATTTAATAATTTTTAATGAAAAATCGAATGTTTTTATTTGAATTAAATTATCTTCCTTGAAATTATTCATCTAAAATTTATAATTTAAAATCTATAATTAATTAAAGCAGTTCAAAAATAGAGGCTGCTCCCTGTCCTGTTCCTACGCACATAGAAACCATTCCGTACTTGTTGCCGCGTCTTCTCATTTCGTCAAGAAGCTGAACTGTTAATTTTGTTCCGGTACATCCAAGCGGGTGTCCCAGTGCAATAGCTCCTCCGTTTACATTTAATATATCCGGATTTAATCCTAATTCTTTTTTTATGGCAACGGATTGAGAAGCAAAAGCTTCGTTAAGCTCGATCAGCTCAATATCTTTTAATTCCAGTCCTGCCTGTTTAAGAGCTTTAGGAATAGCATAGATAGGTCCCATTCCCATAATTCTCGGTTCAAGACCGGCAGCGGCATAAGCTACTAATCTTGCTTCAGGCTCAAGTCCTAACTCTTTCACCATTTCTTCACTCATTACCATCACGAAAGCCGCTCCGTCACTCATTTGTGAAGAGTTTCCGGCAGTTACACTTCCGCCGTTGGCAAATACAGGTCTTAATTTGGCTAAACCGGCTAAAGAAGTATCAGCTCTTGGTCCTTCATCTACAGAGAAATCAAACTTTTTAGTCTGCATTTTCTGATTTTCATCCAGAAAATTATATTCTACGGGAATCGGAACGATCTGGTTGGCAAACTTTCCTTCCTGATTCGCTTTCAAAGCTTTCATGTGGGACTCAAAAGCAAACTGATCCTGTTCTTCTCTTGTAATATGATATTGTTTGGCTACTTCTTCTGCAGTATAACCCATTCCCCAGTAATAATCTGGGTTTGTTTTTGCGATATCTGTTTCCGGAACGGGTTTGTAACCTCCCATCGGAATATAAGACATTGATTCTGTACCTCCCGCGATGATGCAGTCTGCCATTCCTGCCTGAATTTTTGCTGAAGCAATAGCAATCGCCTCACTTCCGGATGCACAGTATCTGTTTACCGTTACTCCGGGTACTTTATCGGTATTTAATCCCATCAGAGAGATCAGACGGGCTACGTTAAGCCCTTGTTCAGCTTCCGGCATTGCATTCCCTACGATAAGGTCATCAATTCTGTTTTTATCTAATTGAGGAAGCTCTGCCATTAATTTTTCAATAACGGTAGCTGCCATAACGTCGGGACGAGTAAAGCGTAAGGAACCCTTAGGTGCTTTTCCTACCGCTGATCTGAATCCTTTTACAATGTATGCTGTTTTCATTTTTTGTTTAATTAAATTATTTTTGAAAAATTTTTGCCTCGTAGAGGTAAACTGTTCATAGATATTTGCTTATATAGTCTTTGCAGAGCTCCGTAGGAGCGACCTGTTAATCTTCAATCCATTCAAATAAATATTTTGAATCATATTCTATTTCAAATGTTGACATAAAATCCAGATATTCTTCTTTAAAAGTTTTCTTTTTATGATGTTCTTCCTGATTTAAAATATATTTTACCATCGAATCAACACTACTTTTAGAATAAGAAAAAGCTCCATAACCTTGCTGCCAATTGAATTTTCCATTTATCCATCCTTTTTCATTGATGAATTTTGAAGAACCCGCTTTGATATCCCTTGCTAAATCTGAAATTGAAACTGTCGGATTTATGCTTACAAGAATATGAACGTGGTCAGGCATTGCAAAAACTGCGAATAATTTTTGATTTCTATTGGAAACAATACCTGTAATAAATTGATGTAATTCTTCTCTGTTTTCTTTTGAAATCAGGTTTTGTCTTCCTTTAACAGCAAAAACAATTTGAATATAAATTTGTGTGTAGGTATTGGCCATAAAAATTAACAGGTCGCCTCTACGAGACTTGCCGATTTTTTAAATTATTCATAGCTATTAACAGGTCGCTCCTACGGAGCTTCCTGTTAGTTTCTCAACGGTTTACCATTCTGTAACATATACTGGATTCTTTCCAGAGTTTTTCTTTCTCCGCAAAGGGATAAGAAAGTTTCTCTTTCAAGATTCAATAAATATTGTTCTGTAACGACTGTCGGTTCAGATAAATTTCCACCTACCATTACGTTGGCTAATTTGTCTGCAATTTTCTTGTCGTGTGCAGAGATATAATTTCCGGTAAGCATCTGGTCGGTTCCTACGTAGAACATTCCTAAAGCGTCTTTACCTAAAACTTTTACCTTTTGTTCGATAGGTTGGGTATATCCTTGCTCTGCTAATAGCTTGGCAATTTTTTTAGCTTCGGCAATCTGTCTGTTTTTACTTACAGAAACGATGTCTTTTCCTTTTTCAAGGATTCCCATATCATAAGCTTCATAGGCGGAAGTCGCTACTTTACCCATGGCGATATTCATAAATGCATCACGAAGTCTGTTGTTTTTAACATCATCGTTATGGAATTCTCTGGATGTTCTAAGAGTAAGTTCTTTAGTACCACCACCACCGGGAATAACCCCCACACCGGTTTCTACCAGTCCGATGTAAGTTTCTGCTGCGGCTACCACCCGGTCTGCATGCATAGTCATTTCACATCCGCCTCCTAAAGTCATTCCGTGAGGAGCAACAACGACAGGAATAGAGGAGTAGCGTACTCTCATCATGGTTTTCTGGAAGTAAGCAATGGCCATATTTAAATCATCCCAGTCTTGTTCGATCGCCATCATAAGGATCATGGCAAGGTTGGCTCCTACTGAGAAGTTAGCGCCTTGATTTCCAACGACAAGTCCGTCGTATTCTTTTTCAGCTAAATCAATAGCTCTGTTTAAACCGTCAAGAACTTCGCCTCCTAGAGAGTTCATTTTTGAGCGGATCTCGAAGTTGATGATTCCGTCTCCCAGATCTTCAATAGCCGCTCCGGAATTGCTCCAGATGGTTTTGTTTTTTCTGATATTATCTAAGATGATGAAAGCGTCCTGACCAGGAATATTACTGTAGTTTCCTGAGTTTTTGTCATAATAGATGCTTTGTCCTTCATCATTTACCTTATAGAATGTTTCTCCTTTTTCAGCTAAAGCTTTTACCCAGTCGGAAACTTCGTATCCTGCATCTTTAGCAAGTTCGATACCTTTTGCCACACCTATGGCATCCCAGATTTCAAATGGTCCGTTTTCCCATCCGAAACCGGCTCTCATAGCATCATCAATTTTATATACTTCATCAGAAATTTCAGGAACCTTGTGAGATACATAAGCGAATAATGCACCGAAAGATTTTCTGTAAAGTTCTCCGGCTTTATCTTTACCACCTATCAGTACTTTGAATCTGTCGATAGGTTTATCAATCGCTTTGGTAAGCTCAAGGGTAGGGAATGAAGATTTTCCCTGAAGTTCATATTCTAGAGTATCAAGGTTTAATCCGTGGATTTCAGATTTACCTTCTGCATTTTTCACTTTTTTATAGAATCCCTGCTCTGTTTTTGAACCCAGCCATTTATTATCCATCATTTTCTGGATATAATCAGGAAGGGCGAAAACGTCATTAAAGTCGTTCGCTTCGGCTCCGCTTTGACGGACACCGTTGGCTACCATTACTAAAGTATCAAGACCTACTACGTCAGCTGTTCTGAAAGTAGCGGATTTTGGACGCCCGATAACAGGACCTGTCAGTTTATCGACATCAGAAACGGTAAGTCCTAATTTCTGCACATTGTGAAGAAGATCCATCATGGAGAATACTCCGATTCTGTTGGCGATGAAAGCAGGTGTATCTTTTGCTAAAACGGTAGTTTTACCTAAAAATTTAGCACCATAACTCATGTAGAAATCAATGATTTCAGGATCTGTATCATGGGTAGGGATAATTTCTAAAAGAGGAAGGTACCTTACCGGGTTAAAGAAGTGAGTTCCTGCGAAATATTTTTTAAAATCCTCGCTTCGTCCTTCAGTAAGTAAGTGAATCGGAATTCCGGATGTATTAGAAGAAATTAGAGTTCCCGGTTTTCTGAATTGTTCAATCTTTTCATATACCGATTTCTTGATGTCAAGTCTTTCCACTACTACTTCAATGATCCAGTCTGTATTTTTGATTTTCTGTAAATCGTCATCGAAGTTTCCTACTTTGATTCTATCTGCAAACTTTGGAGAGTAAAGAAGTGCAGGACTTGCTTTTTTAAGTTTTTCAAAGTTTTCAGCAGCAATTCTGTTTCTTACTGCTTTATCATCTTTGGTCAAACCTTTTTTCTGCTCAGCTTCAGTCAGTTCAAAAGGTACGATATCTAAAAGTGACACTTCAACTCCGATATTGGCGAAGTGAGCTGCGATACCGCTTCCCATAATTCCTGAACCAAGAACCGTTACATGTTTGATTCTTCTTTTCATATGTAAATTTTTATTATTGAATAAGGTCGTATGTAAGCATACGGTTACATTATAATTTATTTTCTGTTGTTTAACAGCTCGTTGGCTATTTTCATGATTTCGGTCATCACATCTTTAAAAGCTTCCATCTTTTCCGGGGCAATTTTTTCCATTACCTTTTTATTGAAATTGACTACAACTTCTTTTGACATATTTCTGGAGTTGAGTCCTTTATCTGTAAGTTTAATGATCACCTCTCTTTTATCGGTGGTGGTCTTTTCTTTATAGATGTATCCGTTATCTTCCAGAAGTTTGATGATCCTTGTAAGTGAAGTAGGTTCTATGGCCATTTTAGGTCCCAGATTGGTACTTCTTGTTCCTTCTTTGGGATCAATTTTAAGAAGGGTGAGTGCTTGTACTGCTGTAGAATCATGTTCCTGAGCCAGTTCTGTGTACATTTTTGAAACAGCCAACCAGGTCTGTTTTAAAATTAAATCTACGTTTTCTATTTTTTCCTTATTATGATCCATCATTTTTGCGCTAATGGTTTTACCCAAATTTAGTAAATATTATGCATGCATAATATTTATTAACGTTAAATTTTGTTAATAGCCTGATTGTAAATCGGTTAAATTGTATGATTAGCATAATACTATGCATGCATAGTATGTGAAATAAATAACAAAATTGCAGTATTAGTGACAGTTTTCAATGAAATTAACAATTTCCTCGAAAGATTCACATTGTTGTTGGGTATTATCTTTAGTAATTACCCAAAACTTGTTCTGAAACTCAAAATGAAGGGAAGAAAGGTCTTTTTGGAAATTTTTTTGAAGCAAAGAATACAGCATTTCCTTATAAACCTGGGGGGCGGAGATATGAGGCGCTATAAAATTCTCGCTCATTTGAAATAATGAAACATGGGTAAGCTCCTCATGCCGGAGTAATATATCTTCTACAATTCCTGAATAAAGCCGGCTGTTTTTGACATACCATATTTTGTCTGCAAATTCTTTAGCCAGTCTCCAGTCATGGGATGAGAACAGGATCAGTTTATTTTGTTCGCGGGCTAATTTCCTGAGGGTTTTAAGAATGATAATTTTATTTTTTTCATCCAGGTGGGTGGTAGGCTCGTCCAGGATGATGACCGGAGAGTTCTGGGTGATCGCTCTTCCGATAAATGCTTTTTGCAGATTACCGTCGGAAAGGTTTTTTAAAAGGGTGTGTTTGTACTGATTTAAATCCAGCTCATCAATAATGGAAGATACTTCTTTACGGTCTTCTTCTTTTAATTCAAAATAAAACGGGTAGTAGATGTATTTTCCCAGTGAGATAAGGTCCTCAACCGTATAATGTTGCGGAACCGGAGATTTTGAAAAAACGACGGCAATACGCTCTGCAATCTCTTTGACTGAAAGATTTTTTACATTTTTATTGTCGATTAGGATCTCACCATTCCGAAGGGGAATCTGATGAAGAATAGATTTAATTAAAGTTGTTTTTCCTACGCCATTATTACCAATCAAAAGACACACATCCCCCAGCTTTAATGCAGCGGTAGCGTTGGATATTAAAGTGGTATTGTAACCGATACCGGCTTGCCTGATCTGTAGGTGCATGTTTGAATGAGTTATAGATGCGTAATGTCTTACAAAAATAATGTTTTATAATGCAATGAGATTGACAAAATGAAATTTTTTACCATTATTGAAAATTTCGGTTTGAAAATTAAGTAATACACCTGGCTTATGGTTTGTCATATATTACGTAAGGTTTTAGGAAAGCAAAAAAATCAAAAAATTTCAGCAATTCGTATAATAAGATATTGGAATCAGAGGATGTTCAATTTTATCAGAGATAAAATTTTGCGTCTTAAATACTTCATATTATTTTTTATGCCCTTGCATTTATTCCATATCTATTATACTTTATTCTGTTTCATCAGCATCATCAGAATTACGGGGATACCAAAAACAGAGCTTATGACATTCAGCGGGATTTGTGTTTTTTCTGCGATAACGGAGAAAAACAGCATGATCAGCATTCCTAAAAACATATTCAGGATCCATTGCTGCCATAATTTAGACGGATTGTAGATGAGTCTGCAGAAATGCGGAACAATGATTCCTATAAACAGGATAGGACCTAAAAATGCTGTAATTGATGCCGACAGAAGGGAAGAGGCGACAATAATCAGTAATTTCAGATGTTTTAAATTGACCCCTAAGCTTTGTGCATAAGAAGTACCTAAAGAATTTCCAATCAGCGGCTTTATGGTTTTAAAACAAAAAAATAATCCGGTTACAACCAATATGGATAGAACATAAATCTGGTTTCTGCTGACCATATTATTGGCTCCGAAAGACCATAAAATATAATTTTTCAGACTCTGATTTTCCGCATAGAACTGAAGCAGTGAAACAATAGCACCGGCAAATGCAGACACCAGAAACCCGAAAATAATAAGATAAGATTTGTCCTGAAATTTATTGGACATCGACAGTAATATAAGCATCAGTATCAGGCTTCCCCCAATAGCCGATAAGCTAAGAAAGCTGTTCTGAAGAAATTCAGGGAGCGGAATATCCTGAGAAAAAAAAATATAAAATGCTACGGATAAACTGGCTACTGAGGTTATTCCCAGTATATCAGGACCGGCCAGAGGATTCTGAAAGTATTCCTGCATCAGGAAACCGGAAGTCGGAATAGAAATTCCGGCCAGGAACATGACCAACACACGGTTGATGCGAATTTCAGCAATCTGGTTATGGGCAGAATCCTGAAAAAAATCCTGGAAATCTAAACTTAAAAATCCTGTGTTCAGATTAATGACAGCACCTATTATGATAGCTACCATCAATAATAAACACAGGATCTTAAACCTTTTTGACATTATTCAGAAAGTGTTTCTGTATATTTTATTTTAGGAAAGCATCAATTTTTGAATTCAAAACATCTTCCGTCATCATTCCTAAATATTCATCTGTTTTATCTCCTTTTCTCATAAAAGTAAAAGGAATAGAACCTCCGTCCCATTGTTTGAAATTACCGGAGAAGAAACTAGGATCTAATTTTTGGCCATCCAGAAGAATAACATTCGCGCCCAGATTATTCTCTGTAACAAATTTTTTCACAGGACCATCCCAATCCGCCTTCTCATCAAGATTCACGAAAGTAAATTTTACCGGTTTTCCTTTTAGTTCCTGCATCTTATTTTTAAAGCTTGGGATCTCTCTCATACAAGGGCCACACCATGTCGCAAAAAAATTAGTGACATAAAGGGTGTCATTTTTTTGAGCCAGATGTTTTCCTACATTTTCAGGGGAAACTTCTTTCGGGGTGTAGGTAGCGGTTTCAGTACTTGGGTTTTGTGCCGTTGATAGTGAATCGGTAGCGGTAGTACTGTCTGTTTTCTGACCTTCTTTTTTACAGCTGTAAAGAGCAGCAAGTAAAAGGGTGGATAAAATTATCTTCTTCATAAATTATTTTTTATCTATTTTTGAATTGAAGTATGGAACAACAAATCTATAAAGGGAAACTCATACAGTTTCATCTGTTAAAAATAACGAAAAAGGAAGAACTGACCAAAAATACTTTTTCTCTGGAGTTTGAAATTCCTGAGAATTTAAAGGATAATTTCAGTTTTGAAGCAGGCCAGTTTGTAAGTGTTAAATTTCAATCTCATGGTAAAGAAGTTATTAATGACTATTCAATGACTTCTGCTCCATATGAGGAAAAAATATGTTTGGGAATTAAAGTGAATGGCTCTGAAGGAGCTACTTCACAATTGTTTCAGAACTATAACACTGGAGATAACATATGGGTGAGTGAACCGGCAGGTAGATTTACTCTGGTTTCCAAACCCCATGAATTCAGAACCATTGTTGCCTTTGCGGCCGGTATTGGAATTACTCCTATTCTGAGCCATTTTAAAAATATTCTGCATACAGAACCAAGAACAAGATTATTTTTATTTTTTGGTAATAAGAGTTCGGAAGAACTGATTTTCAGGGATCAGCTGGATGATCTTGCCAGAACCTGCGGAGACAGGCTTCAGATTTTCTATTTCTTTTCCCAGGAAAAAACGGCAGACCAGTTTTTTTACGGCAGACTGGATGAAAAAAAGCTGAATCTGATTATTAATCAAATCCTGCATCTGGACGATACGGATGAGGAATCTACCATTTGGGATGCTGTAGATGAAGTTCTGATTTGCGGAAAGGGCGAAATGATCAAAACTTTAGCAAATGCCTGCTATCATCACGGGATTCCTAAAAAAAATATTCATTTTGAACTTTTTGAAGAATATAATGATGATATTTATCCGATAGAAAAGGAGTTTCCTCTGATTGAAAATATCGAAGTGGAATTTACGATGTTAGGAAAAAAATATACGACCATTCTTCCTGACAATAAAGACCGGGTACTTCAACAGCTTCTGAGCCAGAAGTTTCCAGTTCCTTATTCATGTAAATCCGGAATTTGTGGAAGTTGTGAATGCTCCCTAGACGAGGGAGAAGTGGAACTTCTTGAAAATGAATACTTAACCGAAAAAGAGGAATCGTTAGGGCATATCTTAGCTTGCATGTCTATTGTGAAAAGTAAAAAAATAAAGCTTAACTTTGATCTTAGTTGAGAATTTTTAAAAACATATTTGGATTAGGAGTCATATCAGTAGAACTTGGAATTCTGTTGATATGTTTTTGTAATGTCTGGGTTTTTGGGCTTACTAACGGCCGTACTTATACAAAAATATCCAAAATTCCGCCAAGGGAAGTTGCTCTGGTTCTTGGAACTTCACCCAAAATGAGATCAGGGCTTTCCAATCCATATTTTACCAAAAGAATGGATGCTGCTGCGCTTCTTTATCATCATGGAAAAATCAAAAAGATTATTGTGAGTGGTGAAAAAAGTAAAGGTTATAATGAGCCTGCTGCCATGAAAAATTATCTGGTCAATCAGGAAGGGGTGCCGGGGGATATTATTATTGAAGACCCGAAAGGATTTAATACCTATAAAAGTATATTACGTTGTAAAGACGTTTACAAAAAGAAAAATGTGATTATTGTATCACAGGGGTATCACAATCTCCGTGCGTTGTTTTTTGCGAGGAATAATGATATGAATGCTTTAGGTTTTGATGCGCAGGATGTGACAAAACCAGAGAGTTTTTACAGAAATCAGGCGAGAGAAATTCTCGCCCGTGTGATTGCTGTGGTTTATTTTATTCTGGGCGTCTCTCCGGATTAGAAAGGATATCCGAATGCGATATTAAGGGTAGGTTTAAAAGGCTGGATGTTCTTGAATCTCCATCGGTCTCCCTCCGGTTTGTTAGGATCATAAATCTTATAAGCAAGGTCTATTCTTGCTGTAATATAGGCAATATTAATTCTTAATCCGAATCCGCTACCGATACCCACCTGTCCCAGGAATTTATTAAATTTAAACTCATCTCCGTAGCCGTCATTATAATTACGAAGGCTCCAGGTGTTACCGATATCTGTAAACAGGGCCCCCTCGTACATATTGTTGAACGGAATCCTGTATTCAATATTCGTAGTAAGCTTTACATTATCTGTCATATAGGTACGTACTCTTTCATCTACCTGTGAATCTGCAGGACCTAATCCTCCGAAGGCAACCCAAGCTCTGATATCATTGGATCCCCCGTTAAAATAAGATTTGATGATCGGCATATCCTTGGAATTTCCGTACGGAATACCCACTCCTACAAACTGGCGTAAAACCAAAGTCTGATTCCCGTTAAATTTGAAATATTTCCTGACGTCGATATCAAACTTTACAAACTGGGCATAAGGAATTCCAAAGATGGTTTTCTGAGGTGCGGAGACAACTCCGCCATCATTGTCTTTTTTGTTGAATAAACTTAAGATATTTCCTGCAAGTTCAACTTTACCGTTGAAGTAAAATGCATTAGGGTAGTCTTTTTTACCAATTTCATTATACACAAAATTATAGATCATGGAAGAGATCAAAACATCCTGAGTCTGTCTGTCTTTATTGACCAGTGTTCCTCTGAAGGCTGTCAGAAGGTCAGTTCCCTGCTGATCAAGGGATGCCTGATAAGCCTGATTATCAAGGATTTTTTTTGAAACATCATCGATGCTCAGTTGCCCTGCTTGAAACTGTTGTCCGGTTTGTGCTGTTTCAGGGCTGAACCCAAAGTAGTTGTTAAAGATGTCTTCCCTGATTTTTTCGTCATTAGGGAAATAAGAGTAATAAGCATCTTTGTTTCTTGTCAAACTGATCTGTGTATTAAACAGGGTCAGTTTATGATATACCTGATCATTGATATTTGCCTGGTAATTCAGTCCCGTATTAAAGTTTATTCTTCCGAGACCGATATTGTTCTGTATAGAGGTTCCCAGTAAAATGGAGGAAGTAGGCGTGTATCGTTTAGGAATAAATTTATAATAATTAAAAGGAAGCAGTAATCTCGGGAAGTTAAGGGAAGCCTGAGCAGATATTTCATAGGCTGTGCTTCTCTTGTTGATATCCTCTGTACTTCTGATAGAACCAAATGTTCCGGAAATACTTGTAGAAAGGTTTTCCGCTCCTCTGAAGACGTTTCTTGTGGTAAGGTCAATAGAAGGAGAGATCCCCAGATTGAGAATCTGAGAATAATTAATATCGGTTCCTACTTTAAGATCGTATTTAGGAAGTGGTTTTAATACATACAAAACATCAACGATACTGTCGTTGGGAGAGGTAATTCCTCCCTGTCTTAAAGAGTCTCTTGCCTTAACAATGCTGAAATTGTTCATAGCCATAAAGTTTCTTTTTGTGACATCCAGTTTCTTCTGATCATACATTTGTTTACTGTCTACGATTACAGCTCTCCATAAAGATGAAATTTTATATTTGTTATTCATCGTATGGAATCTTACTCTTCTTAAACTGTCTTTAACTGTTTTTTTAGGGTAATCACTAGGTTCATCTACGATAGCAACATCTATATTTCCAAAAGTGGCCACTTTATAAGGGCTGTCTAAAGAGTCTTTATGAACTTCCAGCGTAAGGGGTATCTGCTTTTTGCTCTTTAAGGAGTCTGCTACGAAATAAACCTCATCATTGGAACTATTGAATCTGTAATATCCGAAATCTTTCATCAGATCTGTGATTCGGGTCACTTCTTTTTCAAGAACAGTCTGATCAAGAACCTGCCCGGCTCTTACAAGTGATTTATCCTTTAAATGAGAATAGATACTTTTTATCCCCTGATCCGGAATATTGTAATAATAATCTTTGATATAAGTAGGGTCATTATGTTTAATGAGGTAATTGACTGCTGCTTTTTTAGAAGCGGAATCCAGATTTTGCTTAAAATTCACATTCGCATCCCAAAAACCTCTGTAAATAAGTCTTTTCTTAATAGATTCGGCACTCTTTTCACTCCTTGTCTGATCCAGTATTACCGGTGGAGTTCCCCAGCTATGCAAAACACGATCAAGAAATAAACTCTTTCCCACACTGCTTTTCATATTATATTTAATGAAGAGGGAATCCCTGAGTTTTTGATTTCTCATTTCACGGGGATAGGTCATGTATTCATTAAGGATGGTATCGTACTTTGGATTGGCCATATTATAAAACGCCAACGTCAAAGGCATAAAAAGAAGTTGCTTTTTATTAGGCTTTTGCTGAACATAATCTTTAAGTTCTTCATCAAAAGATTCTCTCTTGTCTTCGAACTCAAAGTTGTTCTTAGTCAGGAGGTATTCCCCATTTGGAACTTTTTTTGTCGTACTACAAGCATAAAGGAGACCAACAAATGTTGCAAATGAGATAATTTTATAATATTTTTGAGGAGAATTCTTATAATGCTTACAGCTCATACAATAAAAATTTTACAGTCTTTAGATAAAAAGAAGTTCAGACAAAAATACAATTTGTTTTTGGTTGAAGGTAATAAAATCATTTGTGAACTTTCTAATTCTAATATTAAAGTTAAAGAAATATATTCAACCGATCCGCAAAAATTGGACCGTACGGATGTACCCGTTATCCATATCTCTGAAAATGAGTTAAAAAAAATTAGTTTTCTGAAAACCCCAAAAGATTCTGTTGCAGTATGCTATCTTGCTCCAGTGGAAATAGCGGAGGATAAGAATATTCAGCTTGTTTTGGATGGGATTCAGGATCCGGGAAATCTGGGAACAATTATTCGCTTGGCAGACTGGTTTGGAATAGAACAGATTATCTGTAGTGAAGATACGGTAGATTTCTATAATCCGAAAGTGATCCAGGCTACAATGGGGTCATTTACCCGGGTCAATATAGTGTATACGGATCTTGTTGAATACCTTTCAAATACGGATAATATAAATATCGGTACCGATATGGATGGCGAGAATATTTATACTTTTGAAAAGCCGGCAAAAATAAATCTGATTTTAGGAAATGAAGGAAATGGAATGAGGTCGGAAACAGAAAAACAACTTCAGAAAAGTATCAGTATCCCAAGATTCGGGAAATCTCAATCTACGGAGAGTCTGAATGTTTCTATGGCGGCAGGAATAATTTTGGGACAATTGTTTTCCAAATAGATATCAGACATCAGATTTCAGAGCTATTGATCATCCGACTAATATATCTGAAATCTGATATCCGGTGTTATCTGACCTTTATATAAGCTGTTCCAGGCTGGACACACTTTTGTTTTTCTGATATACCTCCATTTTTTTTCTGACATATTTTAAAGCAATAGGAGCGAGGTATACTAAAGCAGCTCCGATGAGTTTTTTCTTCCAGTTGGAACTCTTCATGTTCTTTTTAGCATAGTTTCCAACAAGTGCGGTAACTCCCAGTTTAATCAGACCATCTGTAATATTTCCTTTAAAGGCTGTATTAGCTAGTCCTACAGCTGTATTTTTACTGATAAGAAGGTCTTTTACTTCTGAAGTAAGCTGTCTGGCGATCACGTCTTTTCTCAGAACCACTTTTTCATCTCCGTCTTCATCTACTTTTTCCTGAAGATACTGATCGGATAGACCATTGGTAAAAGCGCTTAAACTTTCTTTGGTGTTTTTGAAGGTGAGAAGATTTTCAAGATCGCCTATTTCAGCCTGAAGCAGTTTTTTCTTTCTTCTTAATTCTTCTATGCTTTCGTATTTTCTGCCCATAGCTTAATGATTTAAAAATTTAATAACCTGATCTGCAACAGTATTGACAATTTTATTTTTGAAGGCAATGACAAAAGCCATTACCAGAGCATAAAATGCGGCAACAATTAAGAATCCGTAGGAATAATTATCCAATGCTTTGCCAATGAGAAATGCAATTCCAAAATTAAAAAGGATAATAAAAAAAGCAAAAGCAACAAGCAGTACTACAAAGTATGTAATGAGCCCGGCAGAAAGAGAAGACTTTTCTGTAGCTTCAATTTTCAGAAGATCTATTCTCTTTGAGGCATATTCTTTAATAGTTTCTATCATTGTTTTTTTTTAAAGTTACAAAAAAAGGAACTTTCGCACAAAAGTTCCTTTCTGTAATTTACTTAAAAAAGATAAATTACTTATTTTTTTAGATCGTTAAGTTCTGCTTCTACATCTTTTACAACATCTGCTGTTTTAGAAACAATCTGATCTTTATACTTATCATATCCGTCTTTCATAGTATGTGCTACGTTGTTAGCGGTTTCTTTGAAAGTAGAAGAAATATTACTGTATTGATCTTTTACTTTTTCAGAAACCTCTCCATATCTGTTTTTAGCCTGATCTTTTAAATCGTTTGCTTTAGTCTTTATCTTCTTTCTTGTTTCTTTTCCTTCTTCCGGCGCATAAAGCATTCCTAATATCACACCTGCTGCAGCACCTGCAAGAAGTCCCGCTAATATACCTGCTGTATTGTTTCCTTTTTTAGACATTTTAAGTTTTTTAATAGTTAGTAATAGATTAGTTTTTTATAGTAATAAAACTTACAATTTGTATACCAAAGGAGGCTGTGAGCCTATTAAAAATTGTTAAATCTTTTGGATGTATGATAGAATAAGTTCTATCGTTTCTTCTTTGGTTAAATTAGAGTTATCAATAACGATAGCGTCGTCAGCCTGCTTTAATGGCGCTATTTCTCTCTCACTATCGATTTTGTCTCTTTCTATCAGATTTTGTCTTACCTGATCTTTATCGGCTTCAATTCCCATTCCTTTTAGCTCAAGGAATCTTCTTTTGGTTCTCTCGTCAATGCTGGCAGTCAGAAAGAATTTATAGTCAGCATTTGGCAGAACTACTGTCCCTATGTCACGTCCGTCCATCATTACGCCTCCTTTTTCTGCCAGAGAGCGTTGTGATTGCAGCAAAAAGTCACGTATTTCTTTTTGCTTGGCTACAAGACTTACATTGTCTGAGACTTTTTGAGTACGGATTTCTTTAGAGATATCCGTATTGTTCAGGAAAAGAACAAGTGTTCCGTCATTATTTTTAAACTCAAGGTCAATCTGGTCTAAAGAAGAGAATAGTTTATTCAGGTCAATCTGGCCGTTTTCATCTGTACAATATTGCAATGCATACCAGGTAACACCTCTGTAAAGAGCACCGGTATCCATATGAATAAGTCCTAATTTATCAGCAATGACTTTGGAGATAGAACTTTTTCCGGTAGACGAGTACCCATCGATCGCTATTACAGGTTTTTTCATACTGCAAATTTCAAGATTTTTTCTTAAAAATCAAGAGAAGCCGGAAAATTTCTTATTTATTTTACTCTCCTCTGTGGCTGGAAAGGTCCACTGAAATCCCTATTTGATTGACGTTCGAGGAGTTATGGTATCTTACATGGGCATAATCAATACGGAATCTTGAAACTTTAACGCCAAATCCCGCCGAAAGGCCTGAAAAGTTTCTCTGATCTGTTACAGCAAGTTCATTTCCTCTTCTTACATTATACCCTAATCTTATATTGAAGTTTTTTTCAGGGAATAATTCTGCACCTAAAGAGAAGTGATCAGCAATTTTTCTTCCTGCATTTACTTTTTGTCCGTCGAGATTGTATTCGGAAGAAATATTATATTGTTGTAAATCATGGGCTGTGACTGTAATGGAAAGCGGAAAGTTTTTTAATGTTTTTGTATATCCTAGATCTATTCTGAACGGGAGATTTTCCTTCACTCCATTAAATGACTGTAGCTGAAACCCAAAGTTTCTCAGTACAAGGGAAAGTACTTCTTTATTCTTTTTATTATGATAGGTAATTCCTGCTGTTCCTGATAGGGCAGAAGATGTATAGTTATCAATTTTTGAAGTAATGAAATTGATTCCTCCGCCAATAGTCCAGTCCTCTTCAAACTGGTAGGCATAACCTCCTCCGACAGCAACGTCTGAAGCCTTGAATTCTCCATTTTCAAAGCCGGCTTCATCTGTTCTCGGAATACTTCCGTAACTCATATATCTTGCATTGATGGTTACCATATGGCCATTATCCAAATCTTTGGCATATGCTATGGTACCATATTTTGAATCGGCAAGATATGCAGTAACATTCACAGAAAGCTGCTTATCAGAATCTTTGTTTAACAGGGCCGGGTTTGCAATAGCAAAGGAAACATCATGATCTCTGATGGAAATTGCATCGCCGCCAAGGGCAGCTTGTCTTGCGGATACAGGTATATTTAAAAACGGATAAACATTTGTTCCTGTTTGCGCATAAGAAACAATTCCTGATAGAAATAATGAAAAAATGATAATTTTCTTCAATTCAATTTATAATTAATGCAAAAATAATCCTTTTTCGTACTTTTCAAAATATTTCTGATATTATTTCTAATTAAATATTTTTCTTTTACCAATATTTTTAATGATTATATTTGCAAAATCAAAATTTGGAGAAATCGACTCCGGTAAATCGTTATTAAAAATAAAAGATGAAATATAAAAGAATCCTTCTGAAACTGAGTGGTGAGGCCTTAATGGGAAACAGACAATACGGTATTGATAATGAAAGACTGCAGGAATATGCCGGGGAAATCAAAAAGGTAGTAGACAAAGGTTGTGAAGTTGCGATTGTAATTGGGGGAGGAAATATTTTCCGTGGTGTTGCAGGTGCTGCAAAAGGAATGGACAGAGTACAGGGTGACTATATGGGAATGCTGGCTACAGTAATCAATGGTATGGCATTGCAGGGTGCGTTGGAAGATGCAGGAATAAAAACAAGACTTCAGTCTGCTATCGAAATGGATAAAGTAGCTGAACCTTTCATCAAAAGAAGAGCAGTAAGACACCTTGAAAAAGGAAGAGTGGTGATTTTCGGAGCAGGAACAGGAAACCCTTACTTTACGACGGATACTGCAGCTACTTTAAGAGCTATCGAAATCGGAGCTGATGTGATCCTGAAAGGAACAAGAGTAGACGGAATTTATGACAGTGACCCTGAAAAGAATGCAGATGCCGTAAAATATAATTCATTATCTTTCGACGAAGTATTTGAGAAAAACCTTAAAGTAATGGATATGACTGCATTTACTTTAAGTCACGAAAATAAATTACCTATTATAGTATTCGATATGAATAAGGATGGGAATTTAGAAAAAATCGTAGAAGGAGAAAATGTTGGTACTTTAGTTGATTTGTAATCAGGCGATGGATAGCAGACGGTAGGAGTTATACTGTTTGTTAGTCTATTTTGCTGTTTATCAGTCGTTATTTATCATAATGTGTAATTTATCAAACTATCATATAATAATGGAAGAATTAGATCTTATATTAGAATCTGTAAAGCAGGACATGGACGCGGCTGTAAAGCATTTGGATCATGCATTTCAAAGAATTAGAGCAGGACGTGCTTCTACAACAATGGTGCAGGATGTAATGGTGGAATATTATGGAGCTCCGACTCCTATCAACCAGGTTGCCAATGTTTCGGTTCCGGATGCAATGACGATTTCTATTCAACCTTGGGACAGAACTGCAATCAATGCGATTGAAAAAGCAATCATCAATTCGAATTTAGGGTTTGCACCTTCTAACAACGGAGAAAATATCATTCTTAATGTACCGCCTCTAACAGAGGAGAGAAGAAAAGAACTGGCAAAACAAGCTAAAGTTGAAGCTGAACAGACTAAAGTAACCATAAGAAACGCAAGACAGGACGGTTTGAAAGAACTTAAAAAATTAGATGGTGTTTCTGAGGATGTCGTAAAAGGAGTTGAAGAAGAAATTCAGACCTATACAGACAAGTATGTTAAACTTTGTGATGAGCATCTTAAAACAAAAGAAGCTGAAATTATGAAAGTGTAATTTTCAGTTTTAAAAATAAAAAAGAGATTTCCAACAGAAATCTCTTTTTTTTTGCTTCATATGGCAGATTATCAGTGGATTACTTTTTTTGGAAGCCTGTACTATTGGGGGAAATAATACGGAGTGAGTGACTTATTTGAAATTTTTACTATAATCATTGAATTGACTATAATATATCGATATATATTAGCGTTACTCCATTATATTTATAAAACTATTCCTAGAAAACAGGAAATAAAAAGAACATTAAGATGATGACCAAAATTATCGGTGTAGGAAATTATATTCCTTCTGAGACCATAACCAATTTATTTTTCGATGAGCACATTTTCCTTAATGAAGAAGGGATACTGCTAAAAGATAATAACGCCTCTATTTCTGAAAAACTGAAAAAGATCACAGGAATCGAAGAAAGAAGATATGCTGACAGTTCTCAGGTGACTTCAGATCTGGGATTCATTGCCGCTCAGGCAGCAATAGAAAATGCAGAAATAGATCCTGAAACTTTAGATTACATCATCTTTGCCCATAATTTTGGTGATGTCCGTTTTGGAACAGTGCAGTCTGATATGGTGCCCAGTCTTGCAGCAAGAGTGAAACATTTGTTAGGGATCAGGAATAATTTCTGCGTAGCTTATGATATTTTGTTTGGATGCCCGGGATGGATTGAGGCTGTCATACAGGCCAATGCCTTTATTAAATCAGGTATCGCGAAACGTTGTCTGGTGATAGGAGCCGAGACTCTGTCCCGTGTGGTAGACATTCATGACAGAGACAGTATGATTTATGCTGATGGGGCAGGAGCTGCTGTTTTAGAAATAAATACAGACGATGATTCCGGTATAAAATCTCATTTATCTGCATCTTATACCCTTACAGAAAAGGATTATTTATATTTTGGAAAATCCTATAATAATGAGAAATGTCCTAATACAAGGTATATTAAAATGGATGGCAGAAAAATCTATGAGTTTGCCCTTTCCCATGTACCTGAAGCTATGAAAAAATGTTTTGATGACAGTGGGTATTCTATTGAACAATTAAATAAAATCATTATTCATCAGGCAAATGAAAAAATGGACGAAGCCATTGTCAACAGATTTTACCAGCTATATCAGACGCCGATGCCAAAGGAGATTATGCCTATGGTGATTCACAAACTGGGAAACAGCAGTGTGGCAACAATTCCATCTTTACTGGCGATGATTTTAAATGGCGAATTAGGAGACCATGAGATCCAAAAAAATGATATCGTGTTATTTGCTTCCGTGGGAGCCGGTATGAATATCAATGCATTTGTGTACCAGTTTTAAAAAGATATACCTGGTTTCTTAAAATAAAAAGAGGCTTCCTTAGGGAAACCTCTTTTATATTTTACAGACATTTTTTTACAGCTCCAGTCTGGTTTTTATTATTGATTAGAGACTGATAGGTTTTCATTAATGCTGTCGTATTGCATATAACTTCTTTTCCCGGTATCCCATCCGGAGAAGGAGGTGTGGGGGTATTTGATCGTATGCTGTATTTTTTTTCAAGGCATTTAATGGGCTGCCCGTTTTGCAGATAAACCCTTCTTTCGGTAATATCGTCTCGGGTAATAGGCTTCTCAGGAGTTCCTCCGTCGAAACTCCATTCTGTGTCTTCCTTAAAAATAAAAAAGACTTTACCGTTTTTTATAAAATATCTTTCAGAGCCGGAAAAATGATCGTGTTCGGCATAAGAATGTTCAATTACCCTGATTTCACTTTGATCTGAGTAGTATTTTATTTCTCCTGAGATTTCATTGTCACAATCGTAGGTAAATGTTGAAGATTTAAATTTGTTAGCTTCCAGCTGACTGTGAAGAATAGCGTATTCTTTTTTGATTTCCTCAATGGCATTTGGAACGGCTTCGGAATTCTTCCGGACTATTGAGCTGTCAGCAGAAACCTGTGATGATTGTAAACCTGTCTTATTCTGATCATTTTTACAGGCAATAAAGCAGACCAGAACAAAAGTGAGACATTTTATTTTCATAGAGTAGTTTGGTTTAATGAGATCATTGAAGAGGAGACTTCCATGAAGGTTTCTTCAGATTTTATTTGCAGTTTTCGTTATAGTCTATAATTACTTCCTCCACAATCTCCGGAACATTGGACATCACATCATCAATCTGATTTTTGATGAATTTTCTCAAACCTGATCTTTTCTTTTCATCATTTTTCAACGATGCATATGAACCGCTGGTTAATTTCCCTTTTGCATAAGGACAGTCGGCAATAATTATTTTCGCTTTGGCTAAGGTTAACTCTTCTAATTTGCTCCCTCTTTTGGTATACAGGTAAGAGGGATTGTTTCTCATTCTTTCCGTTTCTTTTTCCGCTACGGCAATCTGACCTCCGGCAGAAAAAGTGGTAGGATAGCCATAGAGTCTGTAAACCTTGATTTTTCCGTTTGTCACAACTTCCGCAAACTGATTACTCTTGGTAAGATTGTTAAATGCTTTAATATTACCGCTCAGTCCGCCGGTGGCTGTGTTGAATCCTTCTTTGGTGTTGGTATATTTAATCACTTCGAAATGCCTCTCATTATCACTGTCGTCAATGGCTATATATTCTTTGATATCATCCGGATCCAGGGTTTTGAATTTTTGTTTCTTTTTAGACTTGTCAATGTCAGTGACAGCGACAAATTTTACTTTCTTCTGATTACTCCAGGGATTTATGGCATCTCCGTTCAGTCTTACGATACCTTCAGTTTTTTTTCCGTTTTTATCAACAATAAAACCGTATTTTTCATTGGGTTTTAATTCGTAATCGGTATTGTCTTCCTGAGCGTAAGCATTAAAAGAAATGAGTGTGAATACACTCAATAAGAATACTTTCTTCATGTAATTATAGTTTTATTTTTTGTAAATATAATCTTTTATACTTTGCAGTGAAATAAAACAGACTCTCACAAATGTCAACAATAAAAAAAGACCCGGATTTTCCGGGCCTTAAATTGTATTCTTAAAAGTTTTACACTTGCAATTAAAATTACTGATATCTCTGATGTTCTTTACTTTTTGCAAATCTTCTAGTGATAGGCTTAAATAAAGCTTTGTATTTCTCTGCATCAAACAACTGAGAATCGGTAAGGGCTTTGTAGGTCATCCAGACTCCGAAAGGTAAGAGAATGAAATTAGGCAGCCATGCCGCTAAATAAGGGTTCATTTTACCACTCCATGACATATTTTCTACCCCCACGTTCATGACGTAGAAGATAATGAAAATAACAATCGCGATGATTACCGGAAGTCCCATACCTCCCTTTCTGATAATGGATCCTAAGCTGGCTCCAATCAGGAAAAAGATAATACAGGTTACAGAATAAGAGACAATTCTTTGCTGATAAATAACCACCTTACTGAAATATTTTACATTGGTGCTGAACTCGTTCTTTTTATCTTCCAGTGATGTTTTCAGATTGTCCAGTCTGTTGTAAGAGTTATAAATAAGTTCAAGCTTTTTATTACCTTTTACAGTATCCAGTTTGATTTGGGATTTGGGAACAACTTTGTGTTTGTTTCCTTTATCCATATAGGCAACTACCGAATTGGTCTGGCTCAGTACATCCATTCCTACATTATCAAAAAACTTTTGATTTTCCTTTTTGCTTTTTGCTATTGTTTCGTTCAGTTGTCCATAAGTCTGGAAACGGTAATCATCTGTAATCTGTTCTTTTTCGATAGCCTGATTGATGATCTCACTAATATCAAAATGAGAAACTAATGTATCGAATTTAATAGCCTGATCCGGCTGCTTCATTCTTACATTTTCTCCTTTACCTGCAAAATTATCTTCAAATACGTAGCCGTTATATAAAACAAGCTTCAGGAAATTCTTATTGGCAGCAGGAACAAATTTTCCTTTTTCTGCTAGGATCGATTGCTGATTTTCATAGGTGTTTGCCTTTCTGTGAACAAAAACGCCTTCAATGTTTTCACCATTTTCACCATAAATTTTGTCAAATTTCACCATATATCCGGGTATCTGATCGATAAACTGGCCCGGGGTAAAGTTGAGCGCAGGCTTGGTCTGTGCAATATTAAAAAGCATGTTCTTGGCTTTTTTCTGAAAATCAGGAATGATATTATTGGAAAAGAAGAACAGCATAATGGCCAATATGGTGGCGACTCCTAGAAGAGGAGTCATTACTCTGGTTAAGGAAATTCCGGCTGCTTTCATTGCTGCGAGCTCATATCTTTCCCCAAATTCACCGAAAGACATAATACTGGCCAGGAGGATTGTTAGAGGCAGTACCATACTGATAACGCTTACGCCAAGATAGAAAAGAAGTTTCAGGATCTGCCAGTAGCTTAATCCTTTCCCCATAAATTGCCCCAATTGAACCCAGATAATGTTTACAATAAAGATGAAAAACAATACGCTGAATATAAAGAAAAACGGTCCAAAGAAGGTTTTTATGATATATCGGTCTAGTATTTTTAACATGCGCCAAAATTAATCAAAAAGCCGCAAATTTTACTTGCGGCTTCTATATTTTGTTATTTTTTTAACTCACTTCAACAAATTATCCATTTATAAATTTGTTTTCTAGCTTTTTAAAGTTCTGTAATTACGTAATTTTTAAATTTATTTTTGTCAAAAACAAACATATTAGGATCCAGATTCTGGTTTTCTTTGTATTCTTTAATTGCAATAACAGCCACATCTTTGTTACTTCCGTGCTGCTCAAGCTTTACCATCTGTTTCTTTGCTGAATCTACAAAAAGGTAAACATACTTTATTCCGTTTGATTTTACAGGAGTAAGTTTAATAAAATCAGCATTCACTCCATTGACCATTTTTTTTCCGTTATAGGTTACATTATAATCGTCTCTGTAAGTCGAAAGATAATTGATAGGGGAGAATAGGGCACTGCTTCCGTTAGGTTTTGCAATGGTGACTTCCATATCATCTGCATTAATGTTGTAGATTTTGTTTCCGTCGAAGATCTGTTCAGTATCCATGATCTTCAGTTTGTACTTATCTCCTGCAGAATAGTAAATTCCGGGCTCGGTTTTAGTTACCTGCTCATTAAGGCCACTTCCAAAAGAAAATTTGAAGTAAGAATTCTTTTTAGAATTGTAGTTGGCTGTAATATCATCCAATATTTTTTTAGCCTTAGCATCTATCTTCTGAGCATTAGCCATACCTACTGCACCTACTACACAACTTCCTAATATAACTTTTGAAATAATATTTTTCATTTTTTTAATTTAATAATCTTTTAGACATTTTCAAACTCTAAAGAGGTGAAGCTTTTCGCCTTTTTCCTCTTATCTACGTAAATCTTCCAAAAACTGTTCCAAAGAATGGAGATCACTGATGATCACTTCTCTGGCTTTAGCTCCGTTAAATCCGCCTACAATACCACTTGCTTCCAGTTGATCCATAATTCTTCCGGCTCTGTTATAGCCTAATTTCAATTGTCTCTGAAGCATTGAAGTAGACCCCTGCTGTGTAGAAACAATAATTCTTGCAGCTTCTTCAAATAAGGCATCTTTTTCATTAGGATCAAAGGCTCCTACAGTACTTGTGGAATCTTCAGAAACAAATTCAGGAAGCAGGAAGGCTGATGCATATCCTTTTTGCTCTCCGATGAATTCTGCAATTCTTTCTACTTCCGGAGTATCTACGAAGGCACACTGAAGTCGAAGGATTTCATTACCGTTGAAATAAAGCATATCTCCTTTACCAATCAGCTGATCGGCCCCCGGGGAATCCAGAATAGTTCTTGAGTCCACACTTGAGATTACTCTGAAGGCTGCTCTTGCAGGGAAGTTAGCTTTAATCATACCTGTAATTACATTTACTGAAGGTCTTTGCGTGGCAACAATTAAGTGAATACCTACGGCTCTTGCAAGCTGTGCCAGTCGGGCAATCGGTAACTCAACCTCTTTTCCTGCAGTCATAATCAGATCTGCAAACTCATCTACTACCAAAACGATATAAGGTAAAAAACGATGTCCGTTTTCAGGATTTAGTTTTCTTTCGGCAAACTTCTTATTGTATTCTTTAAGGTTTTTACAGAATGCATTTTTAAGAAGATCATATCTGGTATCCATTTCAATACATAAAGAATTAAGCGTATTGATTACTTTATTGGTATCTGTGATGATGGCTTCTTCAGCATCCGGAAGTTTGGCAAGATAATGTCTTTCAATTTTTGAATACAATGAAAGTTCTACCTTTTTAGGGTCTACCATTACAAACTTCAGCTCACTTGGGTGTTTTTTGTAAAGAAGAGACGTAAGGATAGCATTAATCCCTACGGATTTACCCTGACCAGTTGCTCCTGCCATCAGTAAGTGTGGCATTTTTGCAAGGTCAGCCATGAAAATTTCATTAGAAATGGTTTTTCCAAAAACTACGGGAAGATCCATGTCCGTATTCTGGAATTTCTGAGATGCAATGACAGAACGCATGGAAACCATGGTAGGATTTTTTCTTGGTACTTCAATCCCGATGGTTCCTTTTCCGGGCATTGGTGCAATAATCCTGATTCCTAAAGCTGAAAGGTTTAATGCAATGTCATCCTGTAATTTCTTGATGGCAGCAACCCTGATTCCGGCTTCAGGTACAATTTCATATAAAGTAACTGTAGGCCCGATGGTGGCCTTGATTTCTGCGATTCCTACATTGAAATTTTTTAAAAGTCCTACGATTTTATTCTTATTTTCTTCCAGCTCTTCTTTGTTAATGGAGATTTCCTCATTACCATAGTCTTTCAGTAAATCAACGGGCGGCATATGGAAGTTGGCAAGATCCAGTTTGTGGTCATACAAACCATGTTTTTCAACGAGTTCCTGAGATTTTTTATCAGAATCATCCAGAACATCGATAACGGGGGCTACCTCTACATTGAATTTAATATTTTCCTGTGCAGGAGCTGATGTTTGTACCGGAGCTGGTGTGGAAGGTCTGATATCAAAAGCTTCCTCAGGACTGGAAACCGGAATAATAGGTTTTGTGCTAAGGTTTAAGCTCATGGATTGGGAAACCTCTTTTATTTCATCATCAAAAGAAGTGTGGTTAGGAGTAACAATCGTTTCTATATCTGTAGAAACCGGAACTTCCGGAAATCCTTTCGGCAGACTAACGGGTTCCTGTTCTTGAGCTTTATTGATAGAAATACCGGGCGAAGAAGGAGAGACCATTTCACTTACCTTAACATTGGGTGCAATTTCTGCCTCAGTTTCTTCGGCTTCTTCTTTTAACTCTTCATCGGCTTCAAAATCTTCATCAGAATCAGGCATCATGGATTTTACTTTTCCGATCGTGTTTTCATTGATTGTATTCAGCTTGGCTTTAATAGAGCTGGGGCGAAGATTGAATTCAAGGATGAAATAGAGCAGAATACTTGCTGCCAGTACCGTCCATAAACCTACCGTTCCGATAATGGAATTAAGGTAATCCATAATCTGAAAGCCGTATACTCCTCCCAGTACACCTTGTCCTTTTGTAAGCGCTCCCATAAAAATAGGCACCCAGCAAATAAAAAATAAAGAATGACCGATTGTTTTCCACGGTTTAAAAATTCTCTTTTTAAGAATCAGGGTTCCGACAACAAGAAATAAAAAGGCAATGATAAATGAGGCGATGCCGATACTTTCAAAAATGAAAATATTTCCCAGCCAGTCACCGGCTTTACCAAAAATATTGGAAGATTTTATACTTTTATCAAGCATGGTTCCCGCCTGGCTTTGATCCGATTTCCAGTTCATTAAATAAGAAATGAATGAAAAAGCAAGTACCGCAGAAAAAAGTATAAAACTAAGCCCGAAAAATATACGTGGCTTTGATAAAATTCTGCCTTTATCAGGCGATTCAGTCTGTTTTTTTTGTGTCTTTTTGTCCATAATATCAATGTGGCAAATTTAATGTTTTTTCAATACTAAAAGAATCTTTTTTCTCCAAAAAACATTTTGCAAATCCCTATTTTTCCTACGATTATTTAAAATTGATTAAAGAATATTTTTTGTTCCTATTATTGGGTGAAATAAAAGTAAGGTTATTTTTTTTGTTTATCCAAATACAGACCTGTTAAATTATACTAATTGATTTAAAAGCTAATATATTTCTGCTATTAAAGATGTATATGCGAAAAAAATCAATTATAAAAAAATCAACGGTTTATATTATAAAATATCTATAGGGGTTTTTATTGCTTAAACTATATTTTTTTTAATTTTAAAATGAATAATATTAATAAATTTAAACAAATGTTTATTATTTTATTGAAAAAATATATCTTACATTTGTAGTCTGTATCAAAAGATAGAGCACTGTCTACTGTATAGTATTTTAGTATTTTAACGGATATTACGATTTATTATACAGAGAGATATAAAAATAAAAGTCTTGTGTGGCTTTTACTTTTTTAACTGTTTTCCATATTCCACTTATTCCTGTTAATTGGCTTATCTGTAGTGATTGGCCGGTTTTACAACATAGACAAAAAACATTTAAAATACATCAATGAGAAAGCAGTTATTCTTTGTATTCTTGTTGGGCAGCTGTACTTTATGGGGGCAATCTCCGGGAGGTGTTTCTACGAATCTGCAAATATGGGTTAAGGCAGATACGGGTACAGGGACAACAACAGATAATACACAGGTTTCCATTTGGGAAAATCAAAAAACAGGCGGCGTAAACGGAATTGCCAATCAGGGAATGCCCGGTTATTATGCAGATCCGGGAGCAGGGGCAAGACCTGTTTATCGTACCGCGACCTCTATTCCCAGTTTTAATTTTAATCCCGCTATTCAGATTGTAAGTACAAACGGATACAGAGCCGGATATAAATTTCCGTCAGGCTTCCCGGATAATACGACCAATGCACTTACTTCGTATACTCATCTTTCAAGAACGGTTTCTTCCGTGTACAGAACGGTATTCGTGATGAATGGAATCACCAGAAACTCGAATACGGGAGTGGTAGCCGGAGTGTGGCAGTCTCCGTTTTTTGGAACCCAGAATACCCGTCCGGAATTTTATAATGAAAAAGAGTCCGGTGATGTTTTCTTTGGTACCAATACCATTCCTACTGTTGGAAGTAATGTTCCCAGTATACAATCCTATTATAACAGTCTTTCCGGAGCCAATATGAATTATTACTTCGATAATAATGGACTGGCTTTCGGACAGCCTTCAAACAATGTTTCCTCTGCGAGTAATTATCCGGGACTGGTTCTTTTAATGGATAATGACGGCGGAAGCGGAAGTACATCATTGGCGGGAGACAGAATAGGAGAGTTTATATTATATTCGGGTACTCAGACTCCTGCAGAAAGACAGAGGGTTAATTCTTATCTTGCTGTCAAATATGGGGTAACTTTAGAGCAACCGCAAAATTATTTGGGATCAGATGAGACTGTTACATGGGATTCCGGTGTGAATACTGCTTTTAATAATAATGTATTCGGTTTGGCAAAAGATGATATGTCTGTTTTAAATCAAATGGTAAGTAACAGCATCAATGCAGAAAATAATATCATCCTTACACTGGCTACTACTAATGATTTTATTTCAGCGAATGCAGATCCGGCCAGGGCAACTTTTCTTCAGGACAAAACGTTTCTGATAGCAGGAGATAATAATAATCAGGCATTATCGCTTGTCAACTTTGGGAACTCTTCCGGGAAAAGGATCCAGAGGACGTGGCTGGCCCAGAGGACAAAAGATACAGGAGCTACATGGCTTCAGGCAGATCTTTCAGGTTACAGCAGTATTGCGGTAACGGATAAAATCAATATGATCATTGCGGATGACAGCGGGTTTACACAAAATGTCCAGGTTGTTCCTGCTGTTACTTTCTCAGGAGGTAAAGCTGTATTCAGATATTCATTCCCGGGGAATAAGTATTTTACCTTCGGAACGAATGTTCAGACCTATTGTACTAAAGATCCGGCAACGGGAACTCCGGATGCCTTAACAAAAATGGGAATTACAGGATATACCAGTCCACAGAATAACTGGCCGGGAAATGTTCCTAACGGCTTTCTGGCACTTGAATCCAAAGATAAAGGAATGGTAGTCACCAGAACGACTTCGGCAAGCATTGCTTTACCGGTGGAAGGTATGCTGATTTATGATACTGCGGATAAGTGTTTTAAACTTTATAACGGCACAGACTGGAATTGTATTGTCAGATCCTGTAATGATTAAAAAGATAAAAAATGAAAAAAATAATAGCAATAATAATATTGTGTTCTGCAGGATTCGCTTCTGCTCAGATCGCTATTGAGAAAGCTCAGGCGGACGGAGACGCCCTTTTGGATTTTCCTGCTAATACGACAAAAGGCATCCTATTGCCGATTGTGGAAACACTTCCTGTAAATGCAGTCAGCGGAACACTTCTGATGGATAAAAATGATAACATTTTAAAAATGAATGTGGAATCTGTATGGGTTCCGTTAAGTGATGCAGGTTCTGTAGCCGGGGTAAGTTTCAATACGGGCTCAGAGATTCCGGGGCAGAACAGGGTGATTATGGGGTCGGGTACAACCACTGCTCCCGGAGTACTGGTTCTGGAATCATCCAATAAAGCACTCGTTCTTCCTAAAGTGGCTTCTCCGCATCTTAATGTAAAAAGTCCTTATCCCGGTATGGTTTGTTATGATACGGTAAGTAAAACTATGGCTGTATTTGACGGGCTGAAATGGAGTTACTGGAAATAATTAATCATTATTTATAAAATGGTACAGGCCGGAAGAATGTCTTCCGGCTATTTTTGTATTAATCTTTTTTGAACTAGTTCAAAGGTGATGAACTTCCGCTGTTATAATTTTGTTTTATAAAATTTTAAAAATGAAAGATAGGTTCAAAAGGATTCTGGTTTTATGCCTGATGATACTTTTACAACAATCGGTTAAAGCACAACAAAAAACGAAAATGGAAAACACAGCATTATTAATTATTGACGTACAGAACGATTATTTTCCCGGAGGAAAAATGACATTAGACAGCGCAGATCAGGCTGGTGAAAATACAAAAAGGATATTGGAGTATTTTAGAAAAAAAAGACTTCCGGTGGTTCATATTATGCATGTTTCAGCCCATGAAGGAGCTGCTTTCTTCCTGCCGGATACACCGGGAGCTGCAATCAATTCAAGAGTTTCACCGTTGGCGGGTGAAAAAATAATCGTAAAGCATTTTCCTAACAGTTTCAGGGAAACAAAACTTCTGGAATATCTTCAGTCTGAAAAAATTAAAAATCTGGTGATAACAGGAATGATGACGGATGTCTGCGTGGAATCTACAACAAGAGCGGCTTTTGATTTCGGATTTACCAATACTATTATCGGAGATGCCACGGCTACAAAAGACCGGGAGCTGAACGGTCAGATAGTAAAGGCTGCGGAAGTACAACAATCTTTTCTCGCAGGAATTTCTGCGCTGGGGAATCTGTATGCCCGTATTATTAATACAAAAGATTTTATAAACGATAAATAAAAGAATAAGTTAATCAATCACTAATAAAGGTATCATTAATATGGGTACCTTTATTTTTTAAACCCAGGAACAGATGTTCAACTTACTTTATCAAAATATCAGCAGGTATACTCAATTTACCAAAGAAGAATTCGGTCGGTTTGCCAACCCTTTCCAGTTAAGGAAATTTAAAAAGAAAGAAATGGTTCTCCGCGAAGGCGATTATTGCCTTTTTGAAGGCTTTGTAACGAAGGGTTGCTTTAAAATATACTACCTGAATGAAAACGGTTTTGAACAGACTTTATACTTCGCTGTTGAAGGGTGGTGGATTACGGATATAGACAGCCTGATTAATCACGTACCAAGTATTCTGAATATTGAAGCTCTGGAAGAAAGTGAAGTGCTGATGGTTTCTAAAAAAGATAAAGATTATTTGTATGAGACAATGCCAAAGGTAGAAAAATTATTCAGGATGATGAATCAGCAGTCCTCAGTGGCTTTACAGCGAAGAATTTTTTCTTTAACCGGAAAAACAGCAGATCAGCGATATCTTGAATTTCTTGAAAAATATCCCGGGCTGGAACAGAAGCTGACCCAACAGCAGGTAGCTTCTTATTTGGGAATTACCCATGAGTTTTTGAGTAAGATCAGAAAAAAAATGGCTTTGGGTAAATAAAATTAGAATGTTGTTTGAAATGTTTATTGGTGAATGGGAATGATCAGTAAATGGATAAAAAATATAAAGTTTTCTTCTTCTTATTATTCTCAATTCTGTTATGAATAATGATTGTTTCTGGTTTGAAAATAAAACAGGATGTATGATTTTGAAATCCGGAAATCAATAGCAGATATATAATGCGTTTATTTTTAGGGATTTAAATATGGCTGATCAGTCTAAAGAATAGAGGTCCTCGATCATTCGGATAGTTAGAATAAATCTGTTTCTTTTTGGTTTTAAAAATTGAATTTTTCTTAGTTTTTTTAATGTTATTAAGAATGGTTCAAAATAAGCAAAACCTGTTCCAAAATGACAAAAAACAGCTTTTTTTACCTCCTTTATAGTTTATCATCCTTATTTTTGCATGTCAAGTATATAAATCATGAAGAAGCTCCAAGATATTCTTATCTCAACCAGGACAATGGCTGTATTGTTGCTGGTGTATGCATTCGCAATGGCTTATGCAACGTTCTTAGAAAACGACTACGGAACTCCTACAGCCAAAGCATTAATTTATGAGGCCAAATGGTTCGAACTGATCATGGTGCTGCTCATTCTCAACTTCATAGGAAATATCGGAAGATATAGACTTTGGAAAAAAGATAAGTGGCCGGTTTTAGTATTCCACCTTGCCTTTGTATTTATTTTTATGGGCGGTGCCATTACCAGATACATCAGTTTCGAAGGTACCATGCACATCAGGGAAGGAGAGACCTCCAATGAAATCGTAACGGATAAAAATTTCTTTAAAATCCAGATCGAAGAAAAAGGAGATGTTCTTAATTATCAGGATGTCCCTTATCTGATGTCTCCGCTACACAAAGATTTCAATGCAGCGTATGACTTCCACGGAAAAGAAGTGAAAGTGTCTGCAAAGGAATACATTCAGAGAAAAAAAGACAGCTTAGTGGCTGAACCGAACGGTGCAGAGTATCTTCATTTGGTTTCTACCGGAAATACAGGAAGACAAAACATTTACATCAAACCAGGCGAAACAAAATCCATCAACGGAACTTTGGTTACGTTCAACAGAGCCATTGAAGGAGCTGTTGAATTTAAAAATGAAGGGGGGAAACTCTTCATCAAAACACCTGTTGATGCAAGTTATATGACGATGGCTACTCAGGCTACCGGAAATACAACGAAAGATGAATTCCAGCCTTTGGCATTGAGAAGTTTATATACTATCAATGAACTAAAACTTGTAGTTCCTGAAGGGCTTAAAAAAGGAAGACTGATGGCTATTGAGGGAGACCGAAAAAAAGATGCAAACGTTCCTGATATGCTTCAGATCGAATTGCAGGGGCCAAAAACAAAGCAACTGGTTGACCTTTCTGTTGAAAAAGGAAATCCCAATGCTTACAAACAGGTTACCATGGATGGTTTAAATATCATGGTGGGATTCGGGCCTAAGGTCTACAATACTCCTTTTGCATTGAAACTGGATGATTTTGTAATGGAAACTTACCCGGGGAGTTCATCTCCAAGTGCCTATGAAAGTCATGTGAAAATCATTGATGAAGGCAAGCAAACACCATATAAAATCTATATGAACCACGTTCTTAATCATAAAGGATACCGTTTTTTCCAGTCAAGTTTTGATCCGGATAGAATGGGCACCGTGCTTTCTGTAAACCATGATTACTGGGGAACTCTGATTTCTTATATCGGATATGGACTCCTATTCTTAGGAATGTTTGTGATCTTCTTCTGGAAGGGAACTCACTTCTGGAAGCTGAATAAGATGCTGACAGATGTAAGCAAAAAGAAAGCAGCTGCAATATTATTAGTGTTTTTAAGTTTAGGTTTAAATGCACAAAAAATTGAAACCCACGGAACAACCGACGGAAGCAGGGAACATGTACATGTAGAAGGTGAAAATCATATGCATGCCCAGCCGCTGGATGGTGCAGCACCAAAGCAGAATTCATTAGCTACGCCAATGGGTAAAATGAGAACAATCTCTCCTGATGAAATTATTGCAAGAAACAAAATCAGCAAAGAACATGCAGATAAATTCGGGTATCTTCTGGTTCAGAACTTTGAAGGAAGAATTGTTCCTATCAATACAGAAGCACTAGATATTTTAAGAAAATTATACAAAAAAGATGAGTTTAAAGGAACAGACGGAAAATACCTTACGGCTAACCAATGGTTCCTTTCTATCAATACCGATACTCCGAGCTGGACAATGGTTCCTATCATCAAAGTAGGGCCAAAGGGTGGAGATGAACTGAAAAATAAAACAAAGGCAGATGAAGACGGATACACTTCATTAATGAACCTTTTCCCTGCAGATGCAAACGGTAACCTGACTTATATTCTGGAACATGACTATAATACGGCATTCCGTAAAAAACCGGCAGAACAGACCAATTATGACAAAGAAGTAATTGCTGTAAACGAGAGAGTACAGATCTTTAATGAGTTTTTCAGCGGACAGTTTATGAGAATAGTTCCTGTAAAGAATGATGCTAACCATACTTGGCATTCATGGCTGGATCAGAAATTTGAACCGGACATGGAATCTCAGCAGGTAATGGGACCTTATTTTGCAGAAGCGCTTACCGCACAGAAAACAGGTGACTGGAACAAAGCAGATACAGAATTGACAAAACTTTCGGATTACCAACAGAAATGGGGGAAAGCAGTAGTTCCTGCAAAATCTAAAGTAGATCTTGAAGTATTCATGAATAAGGTGAATATTAACTTCAAGTTGCTTATTTTCTATACCATTATCGGTGGTCTTCTTTTAATTTTAGGTTTTGTTGAATTATTCAAACCTAAGAAAGTTTTAAATAAAGTGATTAAAGCTATTATCATTCTTGGAGTGGTAGGATATCTGTTCCATTTCCTGGGTCTTGTGGCAAGATGGTATATTTCAGGGCACGCACCTTGGAGTAACGGATATGAGGCGATTATCTTTATTTCATGGGTAGGGATCACTGCAGGACTATTGCTTTACAGAAACTCTAATGCATTAATTCCTGCAGCAGGATTTATGGTAGCTGTTATCATGATGGGATTTGCACACGGAGGATCTGCACTTGATCCGCAGATTACACCCCTTGTTCCTGTATTGAAATCTTACTGGCTGATTGTTCACGTAGCCATCATTACTTCAAGTTATGGTTTCTTTGCCCTGTCTATGATTATTGCAGTACTTTCACTGGTATTTTATATTATTTCCAATAAAGAAACCTATAAAATTCATCATGATACGACATTGAAAGAATTGGTTATCGTTTCTGAAATGTCATTAACTATTGGTCTTTTTGCTTTAACAGTAGGAAACTTCTTAGGAGGGATCTGGGCTAATGAATCCTGGGGAAGATACTGGAGCTGGGACCCGAAAGAAACCTGGGCTTTCATTTCCATTATGGTATATGCTTTTGTACTTCACATGAGACTGGTTCCCGGATTAAGAAGCAGATGGGCATTCCATGTGGCAACTATGTTTGCGTTCTGTTCAATGGTAATGACTTATTTTGGGGTTAATTACTATCTGAGCGGTCTTCACTCTTATGCTGCTGGAGATCCGGTACCTGTACCGGCTTGGGTATACATCGGAATCGCAACCATGATTGCTCTTTCAGCCGTTTCTTATTTTAAGTTTAAAGTATTAACAAAGAAATAAAAGGAAAACCTGCATACATCTAAATCCCGGAATTAAATTTCCGGGATTTTTTTTTGATACGGCTTGTGAGGTGTATAGCTCCTAGCCAAAAAAAATCATCATTTATATTTTTTATTCATAATTTCTTCCTAAATTTATGATATCAAAATAATATCAAATTAAAAATTCAATCATGGAAAAAACATTAAAACCCATATCGGGTTATTTAACTTTAGTGATCTGCCTGATTTTGTTTGCTGTTTCAGTATATTTCTTTATTTCAGGTGTAGATCAGAGTGTAGCTTATGTTGTTATTGCAATGTTATGTTTTCTGCTTTCATGCTTTTTCTTAAAAGGGTTAATGATTATTCAGCCTAATCATTCAAGAGTGCTGAACTTCTTTGGAAAGTATGTAGGTACCGTAAAAGAAAACGGATTGTTCTTTATCAATCCTCTGTATTCATCACAAAGAATAAGTCTTCGTTCTGAAAACCTTCAGGGGCAAACATTGAAAGTAAATGATAAAATGGGAAACCCCATTGAAATTGCAGCCGTAATTGTATGGAAAGTAGGAGATACTTATAAAGCAGCGTATGAAGTGGAAAGATATACGGATTATGTAAGGATGCAGAGTGAAGCTGCGGTAAGACACCTTGCGGTAAGTTTTCCGTATGATAATCTTGAAGATGAACATGCGGATATTACCCTGAGAGACGGAGGAGATCAGGTCAATAAAATCCTGGAACAGGAATTATTGGAAAGACTGGCTCCTGCAGGAATTGTTATTCAGGAAGCAAGAATTACCCATCTGGCATATGCTTCGGAAATTGCAGGTGCAATGCTTCAGAGACAGCAGGCTACAGCTATTGTAGCAGCAAGAACAAAAATTGTTGAAGGTGCTGTAGGAATGGTAGATTTGGCTTTAAAAAAACTTTCCGCTGACAATATCGTTGAACTTGATGATGAAAGAAAAGCAGCAATGGTGAGCAATCTTATGGTAGTCCTTTGTGGTGAAAAAGCAGCAACACCTATATTGAATGCGGGAACACTCTATAACTAAGAAGAAAAGGTGAAATTACGACATTATAATGCCGTAGCCCAATAATAAACATTCGTGTAAAACAGAAAAAATGAAATCAGAAAAAACTCAGAACTCTTCAGAAAACAAAGGCAAAAAATCCTTTGTACTAAGAATAGATGAGTCTACTTACAAACTTCTGGAGAAGTGGGCGAATGATGAATTCAGGAGTGTAAACGGTCAGATTGAATACCTGCTGCATCAGAGCCTGGTCAATTCCGGAAGAAAAAAGAAAGAATAATTGACCAGTAAGTGAAAAAATGATGTGTAAAAAATTGCGAAATACATAAAAAAAGTGACTATTTTTAATGATTTGCAATAGGCTCAATATCATTTTGCGGGTTATATGAAAAAACAAAAAGCTGAGAAATTTTCTCAGCTTTTATTTTATACAGCTTTGAAGACTGTCTGCGCCAAAATAGAATATGACCAGCCAGATCAAGCCTTTGATGGTGAAGAAGGCCAATCCGGCCCATCCCACACGTTTAAACCATTTTTTAAACTTTGAGTTATTTTCTTGTGAATTTTCCATTGGTGAATATTAAAAATATTACACTACAAAGATAAACATGTTTATAATTAGTCCAAATAAAAAACGTGATAAAAAATTAAGTTTTGAGGTTCACATAATATTTTTATCTTTAGAGAGAACGAAAAGTAAGATTTTATGTCAAAAAAAGTAAAGGATTTCGGAATCGAAAAAACACTCAAAAACCTTGGGATCAAAGAAGAAAATAAAGGGACTTCAGTGGGCGGAAAATATTTCGCTTCAGGAAAGACGATAGAAAGCATCTCTCCTGTGGACGGAAAATTAATTGCCAAAGTAAAGACTTCCGGAGAAAGTGATTATGACAAAGTAATTGAAACTGCTCAAAAGGCATTTCAGGAATTCAGGCTGATTCCGGCTCCTAAAAGAGGAGAAATCGTGAGACAACTCGGCTTAAAATTAAGAGAATATAAAGAAGATCTTGGAAAACTTGTTTCTTATGAAATGGGTAAATCATTACAGGAAGGACTTGGAGAAGTTCAGGAAATGATCGATATCTGTGATTTTGCAGTAGGACTTTCAAGACAACTTCAGGGATATACGATGCACTCTGAAAGACCAGGACACAGAATGTATGAACAATACCATCCGCTGGGTGTGGTGGGAATCATCACTGCATTTAATTTCCCGGTGGCTGTATGGTCATGGAATACGGCTTTAGCATGGATCTGTGGTAATGTTACCATTTGGAAGCCATCTGAGAAAACTCCGCTTTGTGCGATTGCGTGTCAGAATATTATGAATGAAGTTATAAAGGAAAACAATCTTCCTGAAGGCGTTTCAAGTGTATTGGTATCTGATCATGAAATCGGACAGAAACTGGTGGATGATAAAAGAGTAGCTTTGGTTTCTTTCACAGGATCTACACGAGTAGGAAGAATGGTTTCTTCTAAAGTAGCGGAAAGATTCGGAAAATCAATCCTTGAACTGGGAGGGAATAATGCGATTATTATTACGAAAGATGCAGACATCGATATGTCTATCATCGGAGCGGTATTCGGAGCAGTAGGAACAGCAGGACAGAGGTGTACTTCTACAAGAAGGCTCATCATCCACGAAAGTGTTTATGATGAAGTAAAAACTAGACTTGTAAAAGCATATGGTCAGTTAAAAATCGGAAATCCGCTGGACGAAATGAACCATGTGGGTCCTTTAATTGATACGGATGCTGTCAACCAGTATGAAGAAGCGATCAAAAAATGTAAAAAAGAAGGAGGTAAATTCGTTGTTGAAGGCGGAGTGCTATCCGGAAAAGAATATGAATCAGGATGTTATGTGACACCATGTGTGGCAGAAGTGAAGAATTCCTATGAAATCGTTCAGCACGAAACATTTGCGCCGATTTTATATGTAATTAAATACAAAACATTGGAAGAAGCAATTGCTATCCAGAATGATGTTCCGCAAGGTTTATCTTCTGCGATCATGACACAAAACCTCAGAGAAGCAGAATTATTCCTTTCTCATGCAGGATCGGATTGCGGTATTGCCAATGTAAATATCGGAACTTCAGGAGCTGAAATCGGGGGTGCTTTCGGTGGTGAGAAAGAAACCGGAGGTGGAAGAGAATCCGGATCAGACGCATGGAAATACTATATGAGAAGGCAAACTAATACTATAAATTATACAGCTAAACTTCCTTTAGCACAAGGAATTAAGTTTGATTTATAAAAGCTTTACTTCAATACAAAAAAACTAAAAAACAAAAATTAATAACCTGAATAATGATGGGGCTCTTCACAGATCATTTCATTGTTCATTTATTAAATCACACATCAATTTATTATGGAACAAACATTAGATATAAAAGCAAATAAAGTAAAAGAAACGGTAGGAAAACATGTTTTGGCAGACGGTTTCGATTTTGTGATGGATATTGAAAAATCCCACGGATCATGGCTTTACGATAAACTTACAGACAGAGAATACCTGGATATGTTCTCTATGTTTGCCTCAGCGTCTGTCGGCTACAACCATCCTTATCTTATGGAAAGATCAGAATGGTTAGGCAGAATGGCTGTCAATAAACCTACTTTAGCGGATGTTTACTCTGAAGAATATGCTCACTTTTTAGAAGTATTTGAAAGAGTGGTTATCCCTGAAGAATTACAATATGCTTTCTTTATCGAAGGCGGAACTCTGGGCGTTGAAAATGCAATGAAAGCATGCTTCGACTGGAAGACCCGCAAAAACTTTGCAAAAGGACTTGATACTGAGGCTGGAATCTGTATTCACTTCAAACAGGCTTTCCACGGAAGAAGCGGTTATACTCTAAGCTTAACAAATACTTCTGACCCAAGAAAATACCAGTATTTCCCAATGTTCAACTGGCCGAGAATTTTAAATCCAAAATTGAAATTCCCGATTACAGAAGAAAACCTTGAAGAAACGATCAAAAATGAAAACCTTGCATTAGTACAGATTGAAGAAGCTATTTTGATGCACCCCGATAAAGTGGCATGTATCATCATTGAGCCGATTCAGGCTGAAGGAGGTGACAATCACTTCAGAGACGAATTCCTGTTGGGATTAAGAAGAATCTGTGATGACAACGAAATCTTACTTATTTTTGATGAAGTTCAGACAGGTATCGGAATTACAGGAAAAATGTGGGCATTCCAGCATTTTACAGCAAAACCGGATATTATTTCTTTCGGAAAAAAAGCACAGGTTTGCGGAGTGTTAGCCAATAAAGAGAAATTCGATGAAGTTCCGAATAACGTTTTCAGAGAAAGTTCAAGAATCAACTCTACATTCGGAGGAAACTTTATCGATATGCTTCGATTCCAATTGGTAATGGAAGTCATCGAAAAAGAAAACCTTGTTGAAAATGCAAGAGTGGTAGGAGATTTCCTGTTAGAAAGTCTGAAGGTCCTTGCTGAGAAATATCCTGAAAAAATTTCAAATGCGAGAGGAAGAGGACTGATGTGTGCTGTTGATCTACCGTCTGCAGCTCAAAGAAATCATATGATGAATGAGCTGTTTAACGATGGTCTAATTATTCTTCCTTGTGGAGATGTGTCTTTACGTTTCAGACCGCATCTTAATGTTACCAAAGCAGAAATTCAACTGGCATTAGATAAAATTGAAAATAATATTAATAAAATTTAAAACAGCAGATTTGTAATTTTCAAAAAATCATTGTATATTTAGATACTCAAACAATATAGGATATGGAAAGAAGTACGAGAGTATCAGTTTATGAAAGTGATAACCCTTCAGAAATTCAGTTGGTTAAGTCTAAATTGGATGATGCACAAATTACAAATACCGTTGAAAATAGTTATCTTACATTTACTACCACCCCTACAGCAACTTCGCTAAAGGTAATGGTAGATCTGGACGACGAGAAAAAAGCATTTGAAATTATTGATGCTTACCTTCAACAAAGTGAAAATCAATAAACAATTTCATAATTTTAAATTTTACTACTTCGAACCGAAAATTAATTTTAATTAATTTTCGGTTTTTTAATTAATTATCAACTATTAAAAGAGGAAAATCTCAAAGATTGAATGAACAGCAAATTTTATAACATGAATCCAGAAATTACATTAAGAAAAGCGGAAATTGAAGAAAGACACATTATTTGGGGGATTATCCAACAGTCTATTGAAAGAAGAAAACAGGACGGAAGTACACAATGGCAGAACGGATATCCCAACCTCGGAACAGTAGAAAGTGATATTGCAAAAAATTTAGGATATGTGCTTACTGTAGATGGTGAGATTGCAGTATATGCAGCGTTAATTCTAAATGACGAACCCGCTTATAGTACTATTGAAGGAGCCTGGCTGAGCGACGGAGAATTTGTGGTTGTTCACAGAGTCGCTGTGGATGAGAAATTTGCTGGCCGGGGAATGGTGAAAAAATTATTTGATCATATTGAAGACTTTACCAGATCTCATGGTATTCAGAGTGTAAAAGTGGATACGAATCACGATAATATAGCGATGTTAAAAATCCTGGAAGGTAAAGGATATTCGTATTGCGGGGAAGTTCTTTTAAAAGACGGAATGCGGAAAGCTTTTGAGAAGATTATTATTTAGGCAAAAAGTTAAATCTGTTTTCATTGAATTTTTAAAACGCCCTGTATTTATAATCTCTATCAGCTTTGTTCGTTTGGTTCCGAACTAATTTTTACTTTTGTTCAAATTTTTATATTATGCACCAAAGTATAGAAATTGATGAAAAAATCTTTCAAGATGCCGTAAAATTTTATGGCACCGTTTTCAACTTACCGCCATTAGCCTCAAAAATTTATTCCTACCTTCTTTTCGATTATGAGAAAGTAGGAATTACTTTTGATGAGTTTGTGGAGGTACTTTCTGCCAGCAAAAGCTCAGTCTCTACAAGCATTTCACTGCTGCTTAATGCAGAGCTTATCATAGATCATAATAAGATGGATGAGCGAAAACGGTATTTTTTCATTAATGACGATTACAAGAAAATAAGATTCGAAAAAATAGTTCAAAAGATGCAGGACGAATTAAGACTACTAGATGATTTAAACAATTTTAAAAAAAGTAACGACGATGGATATAACGAAAGAATAGAACATTACAAAACACTCTTAAATAAAAACATAGAAAATATTCAGGAATCTCTTAATAAACTATAAAATGAATAATAAGCTAGTTATACTTTCTATTGCAGCGTTTTCACTGACAGCCTGCAAAAAAGAAGCTCCGAAGCAGGATGGTGCAAAGCCTTATCCTGTGGTTTCAGTGGAGTCAAAAAATATAGTAGGTTATCAGACGTTTCCGGCTACCATTCAGGGTAGGGTAAACAATGATGTACGTGCCAAAATACAGGGATATATTACCCAATTATTGGTAGATGAAGGACAATATGTTACAAAAGGACAGCCTTTGTTCCGTCTGGAAACCAATATTCTGAGCGAAAATGCAGCAGCTTCCAAAGCAGGAATCAGTGCTGCCGAATCTACCATTGCTGCTGCACAGGCTTCTGTAAATGCTGCACAGGTAGAAGTGAATAAACTTAAACCTCTTGTTCAGAAAAATATCATCAGTAATGTACAGCTACAGACTGCGCAGGCTAATTTAGCCCAGGCTCAGGCTCAGCTGCAACAGGCTAATGCGGCCAAAAGACAGGCTGTTGCCAATTACAAAGGAGTAGAAGCCAATATCGAATATTCTATCATTCGTGCTCCTATTTCAGGAGTTGTCGGAAAACTCCCTCTGAAAGTGGGAAGTTTGGTAGGACCTTCTGATCAGACTCCTCTGACAACGATTTCTGATACTTCTCAGGTATTTGCTTATTTTGCCATGAATGAAAAGGAATATTTCGATTTCCTTGAAAAAGTTCCTGGGGCTTCCATGCCGGAAAAAATCAAAAATCTTCCTATGGTTGAATTACAGCTTGCTAACGGAAGTCTTTATCCTGAAAAAGGAAAAATTGAAGCGATTACCGGCCAGATTGACCCTACTACGGGAACCATTCAGTTCAGAGTAGGATTTACCAACGCTCAGAAACTGCTAAGCAACGGAAACAGCGGAACTATCAGATTCCCTCAACACTATGATAACGTATTGGTAGTTCCTGAAAGTGCGACTTATGAGCAACAGGGTATCGTTTACGTATATAAAGTGGAAAAAGGGGATACTGCCAGAAATGTGGTCGTTAATGTAATCGACAGAATTGACAATCTTGCCCTTATCAAATCGGGGGTAAATAAAGGTGAAACTGTTGTTGCTGCCGGTATCGGAGGTCTGAAACCCGGAACTGCCGTGAAGCCGAAACCCATCAAAATGGATAGTCTTGTTCAATCAATAAAACCGAAATTCTAATGATAAAAAACTTTATTAACAGACCGGTTTTATCTACCGTAATCTCAATTCTTATTGTGATTCTCGGTATATTAGGACTTGTCTCGTTACCGGTGACTCAGTATCCGGATATTGCTCCTCCCACGGTAAGCGTTACCGCAAACTATACGGGAGCCAATGCGGAAACTGTAATGAAAAGTGTGGTTGTTCCTCTGGAAGAGCAGATCAATGGGGTGGAAGGAATGGATTATATCACTTCTTCTGCTGGAAATGACGGTTCTGCGCAGATTCAGGTGTTTTTTAAGCAAGGAATTGACCCGGATATTGCTGCGGTAAACGTACAGAACCGTGTAGCCAGAGCAACACCTTTACTGCCTTCTGAAGTAACACGCTCAGGGGTGGTAACACAGAAACAGCAGACCAGTGCTCTGATGTATATGTCTTTCTATTCTGAAAATAAGGATCTGAATGATGTGTATCTTCAGAACTTTCTGAATATCAATATTATTCCAAACCTTAAAAGGGTAAATGGTGTAGGGGATGCCAACGTTTTCGGGGGTAAAAACTATTCCATGAGAATCTGGCTGGATCCTGCAAAAATGGCTGCCTACGGAGTAACACCTACAGACGTTACAAATGCGATCAACGAGCAAAGTAGAGAAGCTGCAGCAGGTTCTATCGGACAGAACAGCGGAAGTTCTTTTGAATACATCATCAAATATGTAGGAAAGTTCAACGATAAGGGACAGTATGACAATATCATCATTAAATCCCTTAAAGACGGACAAAATCTGATGCTGAAAGATGTGGCGAAAGTAGAATTGGCCGGCCAGTCTTATACCGGAATCGGGGAAAACGGAAACAGTCCTTCCATCAGTATGGGGATCTTCCAGACACCGGGTTCCAATGCACAGGAAATTATTAAAAATATCAAGACTTACCTGAAATCGGCAGAGAGTACTTTCCCGAAAGGAATTAAATATACTTTTAACTTCGATACGAACGAGTTCCTTGATGCTTCTATTGAAAAGGTTGTTCATACCTTGCTTGAAGCATTTATCCTTGTATTTATCGTGGTGTATATATTCCTACAGGATTTCAGATCTACATTGATTCCGGCAATTGCAGTTCCGGTATCGATTGTAGGAGCATTCTTCTTCCTGAATTTATTCGGATATTCACTCAACCTTTTAACCTTATTCGCCCTTGTACTGGCAATTGGTATTGTGGTGGATGATGCCATTGTGGTCGTTGAGGCGGTGCACGCTAAAATGGAACACGGTATTTCTGACGCGAAGAAAGCAACTGTAGAAGCGATGGATGAAATTACAGGGGCGATTATTTCTATCACCCTGGTAATGGCATCGGTATTTATTCCGGTAACATTTATCAAGGGGCCTACCGGAGTATTCTATCAGCAGTTTGGTATTACCCTAATTGTAGCCATCGTAATTTCTGCGATTAATGCATTGACATTAAGTCCGGTTTTATGTTCTTTATTCTTAAAACCGCATGCAGAGCATCATGAAAAGTACCAAAGTATGAACTTTATGCAGAAATTTTTCTACAAGTTCAATATTGCTTTTAAAACAACGACTGAGCGTTACGGAAGAGGATTCGTATTCCTTTTAAGACATAAATGGGTTACCCTGATTATTTTCGCGGTTACAGGCGGTATCTTATTCTGGGCAAGCAGTACCATGAAGAAAGGTTTCGTACCTACAGAAGACCGCGGGATTATCTTTACAGATGTACAGCTTCCTCCGGGGGCTTCTATGGAAAGAACCTATAATGTACTGAAAACACTTCAGGCGAATGCACTGAAAGTTCCGGGAGTACAAAACGTGACCATCTCTACCGGTAGAGGTTTCTTATCCGGAAACGGAAGTAACAACGGTCTTGCTTTCATTAAATTAAAGCCGTTTGAAGACAGGAAAAAAGATGGGCAGAGCTCTGATGATATTACCAAAAAATTATTCGGTATTTCAGGTTCCGTTCCTGATGCAAAAGTAGTATTCTTCCAGCCTCCGAGTGTACCAGGTTTTGGTAATAGTGCAGGTTTTGAAATGGTATTACTGGATAAATCAGGAGGTGAATATGCGGATCTTGATGCAAAGACGAATGAGTTTATCGGGAAACTGATGCAGAGACCTGAAATCGAATTTGCCCAAACTTCATTCAATACAAAATACCCTCAGTATCAAATGGATATCAATGTTCCGCTGGCTAAGCAGCTTGGCGTATCTGTAAGTGATATCCTTGCGACAATGCAGGGGTATATCGGAGGTATTTATACCGCTGACTTTACCAAATACGGAAAGCAGTTCAGAGTAATGGTTCAGGCTCTTCCTGAAAACAGAAAAAGCATTGACAACCTGAATGAGCTGTATGTAAGAACAGGATCTGGTGTCATGTCTCCGATCTCTCAGTTTGTAACCCTTAGCAAAGCATACGGACCACAGTCTGTAAGCCGTTATAACCTGTTTACTTCGGTGAAGATTACGGGAGCCAACTCTGCGGGATTCAGTTCCGGGGATGCGATTGCAGCTGTACAGCAGGTAGCCGGAGAAACTCTGAACCAGAATTACGCTGTTGAGTTTACCGGATTATCCAGAGAAGAATTGGCATCAGGATCTCAGACGCTGATCATATTTGCCTTAAGTTTGATTTTTGTCTACTTTATCCTTTCAGCACAATATGAAAGTTATATCCTTCCGCTGGTGGTTGTAATTTCTCTTCCTTTAGGGGTAATGGGAGCTTATTTCGGTCAGAAGATCATGGGCTTGGAAAACAATATTTATTTCCAGATTGCACTGATCATGCTTGTAGGGCTATTGGCGAAAAATGCGATCCTTATTGTCGAATTTGCGATTCAGAGAAGACACCACGGAGAAACCATCGTCATGTCTGCCATTAATGCTGCAAAAGCGAGGCTAAGACCAATCCTGATGACTTCATTTGCTTTTATCTTCGGTTTATTGCCTTTGGTATTAGCAAGCGGAATCGGGGCGGTAGGTAACCGTTCCATTGCAACCGGAGCAGCAATTGGTCTATTGATAGGGACTATTTTAGGACTTTTTGTAATCCCGGTACTGTACGTGATTTTTGAAACACTACAGGAAAAGATCAAGCCTATTAAAAAAGAAGAAATCAATTTAGCAGAATAAAAATTAAAAATTCGGGGCCCGGAAATTAGATCTTTAACCGATATCTGATTTCCGACCTCTGATTTCTAACTTCTAATTTTAAATAATGAAGAGTTTATTAAATATCATAAAAGGAATAACTTTTTCAGTCTTCATACTGGGAGCCATTACATCCTGTATGGCCAGAAAAGAGTATGAAAGACCGAAGAACGTTGTTGACGAAAAGCTGTACCGTACCGATATGCTTCCTTCAGACAGTACGACTATTGCTAATATCTCCTGGAAAGAGATCTTCACGGATCCTATTCTTCAGAAACATATTTCAAAAGCACTGGATAACAACCTTGATATCAGAATCGCTTTAGAAAGTATCAATTCTGCTGAAGCCTATCTGAAACAAAGCAAGGCCGCATATCAGCCTACGCTGAGCATCGGACCTAATTATACCTTTCAGACCCAGTCTATCAACACGCAGTTTGGGCAAATCATCGGATCAAGAAGATATGTAAACCAGTTTGATATCACAGCCAGTCTCGGATGGGAAGCGGATATCTGGGGTAAACTGAAAGCTCAGGAAAAAGCTCAGCTTGCCACGTATTTAGGAACTGTGGCAGCTCATAAAGCCGTAAAAAGCAGTCTGGTATCTTCCATCGCTTCGGCTTATTATCAGTTGCTGACTTTCGACGCCCAGAAAAAAATTATCTCGGAAACGATTGCAGTACGTGAAAAAAACTTAGAAACAACGAAAGCTTTAAAGATTTCAGGCACCGTAACAGAAGTAGCTGTACAGCAGAGTGAGGCTCTTGTTTTCAATGCAAAATCTCTATTGATAGACATTGATACGCAAATCCAGCTGCTTGAAAATACCATGAGTCTTTTGATGGGAGAACCGTCACATACGATTGAAAGATCTACTCTGGAAGGACAGAAGCTTCCGATCGATCTTAGACTGGGATACCCGACCCAATTGCTGGCTAACCGTCCGGACGTGATGAGAGCGGAATATAATCTGATGAATGCTTTCGAACTGACTAATGCTGCGAAAGCCCAGTTTTATCCGACACTGAAGATCACCGGAAGCGGGGGAGTTCAGTCTGTGGATATCGACCACCTTTTCAGCGTGAATTCACTATTTGCCAATGTAGTGGCTGGTTTAGCCCAACCGATTTTAAACAGAAGACAGATCAAGACCAACTATGACGTGAGTCTTGCGAATCAGGAAACGGCTTATCTGAATTTCAGAAAGACAGTGCTTACTGCCGGAAAAGAAGTTTCTGATGCGATCAGAGTATTTTCGGTACAGGATTCTTTTATCGAACTGAAAGAAAAAGAGCTGGATGCTTATAAAAAATCAGTAGACTATTCTCAGGAGCTGGTAAATTACGGGATGGCCAACTATCTTGAAGTATTGAATGCCAGTGTGAATTCATTAAATGCAGAACTTAATATTTCCAATGCAAGATACAGTAAAATGAAGGCTGCCGTTGAGCTTTATCAGGCTTTAGGCGGAGGCTGGAAATAAACAGTTTTTTTGTTAGATACATAAAAACGTGTACCGTTAAGGTGCACGTTTTTTTTGACCAACTTTTTAATTTACGTTAAAATTTTGTAAAGTATTCGTTTTTATTTGTATATATGTATTTAACTACGTAGTTTTATACTTTAAAATTAAATGCTATGAAATTTGAGATTCTGCCTATAGGGGATTCGTATTCGGAACAGGCGATTGATTTGATTTTGACTATTCAGCAGAAGGAATTTAATATTCCTATTACGATAACAGATCAGCCGGATCTGCTGCAGATTGAGAGCTTTTACAGGAAAGCCGGCGGAAATTTCTGGGGGGCTTTTGTGGATCATGAACTGGTGGGTTCCATTGCTTTGGTGAAATTTGATGAGAGGGCAGGAGCCATTCGGAAAATGTTTGTGAAGAAAGAATTCAGAGGGAAAGAGTTTAATATTGCCCAGGTTCTGTTGGAAGTGCTGATCAGTTTCTGTCGTGACAACGGAATTGATGATCTCTATCTGGGAACGATAACTGTTCTCAAGGCAGCCCAGCGCTTTTATGAAAGGAACCATTTTACAAAAATAGCCAAAGATGAGCTTCCGGCCCTGTTTCCGCTAATGAGTGCGGACGATATCTTTTACCACTTAAATATCAGATGATCATGAATAATGTAATCAACGAAGCTGGGATTCTTGCTATTTCAACGCGTCTTCACCGCCTCAGTGAACAGCTCAGAAAGGATGGTGCCATGATCTATAAAGCTTTTGGAATTGACTTTGAGCTGAAATGGTTTCCCGTTATCTTTACCATCTATAAAAAAGAAGTAGCAAGTGTGGTAGAAATTGCCAACGAAATTGGATATACCCATCCGTCCACCATCACTTTACTCAAAGAACTTGAAAAGCTGGAATTAATACAATGGGAAAAGGACAGGCAGGACGAGCGTAAAAGATTGTTTAAGCTGACCTCTAAAGGTAATGAACTTATTGATAAGATGAAACCGGTTTGGGAGCTGATGTCTCAGATCTTAGGTGATATTGCAGACAATAAAAACAATTTGCTGACCGCCATTGATGAAGCCGAAGAGAAACTTGCCGGCCAATCTTTTTACCAGAGAGCGCTACGGCTTAAGAATTCGGGATAAAAACCTGAGAATTCCGTTTTTAAAGAAGTTTTCTATTTTAGGATCAGTGCTTATCCGGACTTTTTGATATGATTTTCAATAGTAAATTTTCTATAAAATTCCACCATAAAAAACCCGCCATTTCCGGCGGGTTTTATTGATTACGTATTTATATGCTGTTGGTTAGAATTTGAAGGTTGCCGCTACGGACCACGTTCTTCCAAATCCCAGGAATCCTGTGTTTCCGTCTGCTACGCCCTGATAAACTCTTCCTGCTTCCTGGTATGTTTTTCCGGCATCCGGACCATTGGCAATTTTATCGGTCGTATGAATATTAGAACTTAGTTCAGAGATATAATATTTGTTGAACAGGTTGTATACATTCGCTCTTAGGGTTAACGATTTTTTCTGATCGATAACGAATTTATAAGAAGCACCTACATCAAATAAATGATAACTCGGTAGTTTTACGATTCCTTTTTCTCTTGCTGCTTCGGTAAGGAAGTTGATCGGGTTGAACTGAGCATATAATTTGTCGTAGTATTCCCAGTTGGCATCAATGCTGAATGCTTTGGTAATATTATAGTCAGCACCGATACTTGCTGTCGTCTGAGCAGCATCTCCAACTTTAAGATCTTTGATATTGATGGTTCCTGTTGCTCCGGAAACTTCCTGATTGGTCTGAACATCCATGATGTTGAAACTTGCATTTCCTTTGTATTTCCAGTTACCCATTGAAACCATTCCTCTTAATCTAAGGTTAGCTACCGGTCTTGCTTTTGCTTCCAGCTCAATTCCCTGGTGAAGCTGACCCACATTTAATGCATTATAGAAATAGGCATTTCCAAGTTTAAGCTGAGAGAAGTTGGCCACATCTGCTGCACCAGCGTTGAATGTTCTTGAAATAAAACGATCATCCCATTGCGTTCTGTAGGCATTGATGTTAATATCGATATAGCGTGATTTGAAACCATATCCTAATTCTACAGAAAAGATTCTTTCGTTCTTCGCATCGTTATAGATATTTTGGTTGGATGGGAACAGGGCGTTGAATAGTGGCTGCCTTGAGATCACTCCCGTATTGAAAAATACGTTGTGATGCTCATCGATATTATAGTTTGCACCTCCTTTTACAATATAACCTGTTTTGTGGTACCATTTGGTAGATTGGTTTTCGGGAGTATACAACATATAGTCTATTCTCTTGTAGTACTGTTCGGAAACGGATCCCTGAACGGATGCACTTAGTTTTTCCGTGCTGTATTCAACCATACCGTAGGCACCGGCCCATTTTACAAGGCCCTCGTTGTAAATAGATACTTTCTGGGCATTGCCAAGTTTGGTAAGCGGTTCAGGTTTTACAACCTGGTTTACATAATATCCTTTTGGAGAATTAACGGTATTAGGAACATATAATGCATCAGATCCTAACATATCTGTAACGATATCATAAAGGGCTCCTTTGTATGTTTTAAGGTCAATACCTCCGTTAAAAGTCCAGTTGTTCTTTTTGTAGTTAAGATCAGCAATAGCTCCGTACCAGTCGTGGGCATTGATACTCTGTTTTCTTACAATTCCTGTCGTTCCGTTCAGAGTCGCTACATATTGTCCGTTATAATCAGCAGGAGAGCCTGCAGGTGCCGTAAAGGTAGATTTCTGGAAAGTGTTTCCGTTATAATCCGTTACCATACCGCCTCTGTTATAACGGTAAATCATATCCCAGTTGATGGTACCGTCTCCACCCTGACCGTAGTTCATGAAATTCATAGTTTGTCCGCTGGCATTTTTAATGGAACCGTTAAGTCCGGTACCACCGCCACCGCGTCCCCATGAACCATAGACTACTGTGGAAAGTTTAAGGTTGTCATTGATACTCCAGTCCCAGTTTAGGGATGCAATAGGTTTATGATAGAAGTTAGGGGCTAGATTGAATGAGGATCCGTTCAGCATCCCCGTTTGTGGATTGTATCTTCTTCCGTAGGTTTCAAACTGCTGTAAAGTTGCTACATTGGCACCGGTTGCAGATGATCTTCTCGTATCATGTACCTGAGGTGCTCCGGTTGCAATGAAATTGAATGCATGTTTTTCATTAGGCTTAAATCCTGTTGAGAAAAACCATGAATACCCTTCTCCCTTGGTTCCGTTGATATACCCATCACCTTGCCAACGGGAAAGTAATACTGTTGTTGCCCATTTGTTTTTTAATCCTGAAGAATACATTGCAGATAATCTGGAATAGTTATCATTACCAATTTCTCCTTTGATCATTGCTTTTTGCTCAGAATCGGTAGCTTTGGTTGTGATATTGATGGTACCTCCAACAGAAGGAACCACGAATTTGGAAGCACCTAATCCTCTCTGAATCTGAATGGAGCTTGCAATATCTGCCAATCCTGTCCAGTTTGACCAGTAAACGGTACCTCCCTGCATGTCATTCACGGGCTGCCCGTTGATAATGACAGCGATATTGGCTCCGTCAAAACCTCTCATGTTAATTCTGCTGTCTCCAAATCCACCGCCTACTTTGGTAACGTAAACGGAAGGGGTAGACTTCATAATTTCGGGAAATTCTCTGTTTCCTAATTTCTCCTGAATTTCAGCTGCCTTAATGGTAGAAACTGCAACAGGCGTTTTTCTTTCTTTGGCTGTCTGGGAAAGGTTTCTTCCCACTAACATCACCTCATCAATAGATTTGGATTTTTCTAAAGAATCCTTCGTACTCTGCCCGTAATACAAGGCGGCCGTTGGTAATACAAGCGCTATAATTAGACGCTTCTTGAAAATAATGCTCATGAAATAAACTAGCGTGTTTGAATTTAAGGCTGCAAAGATGACTATTTATTTTTGAATTGAGTATTAAATCTTCATCAGGGGATTTTATAAAGACTGGCAATAGCGCATGATTAGGCATTTTTTGGCTTATATTAATTCACTTCAGCTCCGTTATTCAGACTTTGCGATAAGAATACATTAAAATAGGAGAGGATTTGTTGGAATTAATTCTTAATACCTTAATTTTATTTTTTCTATTTAAAAATTGTATTGTTATACGATGAAGCTTGAAGTTCTTATTAAAAGATTAAAATTCTTAGATAAAAGGAATTTATTAGCCTGCTATTTTGCATATTTCTTAGATTTTATGATGCTTTAGAAGATTTTTTAAGCATGTGCTGGTTTCCAGGAAATGAATATATGTATCATTCTTAAAGGGATCAGCTTTGTTTTTGCTTTAAAAACATTTTAAGCCTTATATAAATACGATAAAAAAAACTCTTCTGATATTCCAGAAGCCCATAGATTTCCTGGGAGTTCTGATATTGGAGCGGAACTTTTTTATTTGCAATTTTTTCTATCTCCCTGCGATGCATGGTTTCCAGTATTACTTTTGAAAAAGATTCTTTAACGCTTTTTTTTGATTTGTCCTGGGAAATTCCGTTGGGATGGGTTCTGTATCGATATAAAACATCATTAATAAATAAAGGATTTCCAACCTCGAGTATTTTAAGATACAGATCCTGATCTACGGCATTGAATAGAGCAGGGTTGATCCCTGATGTTTTGAAATAAGCATCTTTTTTAAAAGTAAAAAAATGAGAAATCTGGATATGGGTATTGAAAAAATAATTGTTATTATAGATTTGTTTGCTGTTTTTGAAAACCTTTAGAGGATTTAAAAGCTTATCACAAATCATAAACTTTGAATAGGTGGCTACAATTTCCTTATTATGCCCGAATGCATGCACGGAAGACTCTATAGCATGGGGATATAGAGCGTCATCAGGATCCAGAAAAGCACAGATTCCACCGGATGCAAATTCCATACATTTTCTTTTTGTATATCCGCAACCCATGTTGGTTTCATTGATATAGAGCCTGAATCTCGGATCGTCCTTTATGAGATCCTGAATCTGTAGAAGAGAATCATCGGTGGAAGCATCATCTATAATAATAGCTTCCCAGTTTTGATAAGACTGATGGACTAAAGAGTCGTAACATTCTTTAAAATAGTTACCATTATTATAATGTGCGATAAGAATTGAAAACTTCATTGTGTTAATACTTTAGATAAAACCTGATAAAATTCTTGAGGGGAAAGAAATAATATCAGACCAGGAAATCACTTTGCCTGAACAGTTATGACAACAATCCTGATACCAATCTTTTAAAATTTCTGAACTTATTTGAACTTAGCTGATAGATAAATTATCCGTCAGAAAAGTACTTTACGTCGTTGTTGTCAATTATCAAAAATACACTTCGTGTTTCTGATATAGTGTATGTATTTTATTCAGGAAGTTAGATTATTTATAGAATAATCTTTTTTTAGATTGTTGATGAGTCAATATTATGTTTATCAAAAAATTTTCAACGGATAAGGAATCAGGCTTATTCTGATGATCTGTTCATTCCAAATCATTTTCCATTCCTTTTAGCTCATCTTTTCTTTTTTTGATAAATACCGTCGGCCTGATGTCATTAATTTCAGTGAAAAGATCTGTAAAAGTCTGTCGGGAGGAAATACCACAATAGCTGGTTAAAGCTTCGATGGTATAATCTAAAAACTTCGGATTGTGGTAAAGCTCATGGGTAATATAGTTGATCCGCAGAATATTTAAATAGGTATTAAAATTATTCCCTTTATATTCATTGATGACCTGAGATAAATAGGTGGTATTGGTATTGAATTTTTTGGCAAGATCTGACTGGGTCAATCCTTTTTTGGTAAATTCCGCTTTTGATTCAAACTTGTCTAATTTTTCTAATAAATCTTCCACTACCGATTCCGGGACTTCTGTTTTATTTTCTTTTCGGGTGATTTTCTTTGCTTTATTTTCATGATCACCAGATAAAAGATCTTGTTTTTCACGGATTAATCTTTGCTCCAGTTCAAAATACCGTTGCTGTGCTTTTTTTTGTTTTTTATTCCTATAAATAAGAGTGATAACAAGAAACGCAATAGTTAAAATTGATCCGAATAATACGATAAGACCTTTAGAATTGATGCTTTCTAATTGATTTTGCTTTGCCAGTAATGCCTTTGTTTCATATTCTTTATGAATTTTAGAAGCCAGATATTTAAAATCTCTTGTCAGAATACTATCCGCTTTTAATAATTGTTTGGTAAAGAAAAGTTCTTTTTCAGCCTGTCCCGATTGATGATAGTGATTGATTAAAATTTCATAATTTTCTCTCACCTCAGGAAGTAAGAAATTATGTTTCTGAAAAATAGAATCTACTTTAGTGAAATAGTTTATTGCTTTTTCTGTCTGATTTAGTTCTAAATAAGACTTCCCGAGATAAAAATAACTGACAGAGGTCCAGGTAAAATCATTTGCCCTTAATGCCGGTAGTGCACTGTCTAAATTTATTATTGCTTCCTGATATTTACCTTTTCGGAAATCTAAAATCCCTTTTGATTTCAAAAAATAAGCGTTTTCCAGTGAAAAATCATTTGATTTGGGAAGATTGGAAATCCCATACTTAACTATAGAATCGCTTTTTGTCAAGTCATTTAAATTCGTATAGCATATGGCCTGTTGATGAAGGCTGTTAAAATAACCTTTTTGGTTATTGAATATAATATTAGGATGGGCTTTGCTCTTGATGACCGGTTCAAAATACCTTATACATTTATCAAATAAGGTGAGCGCTTCATCATAATATCCCAAATAACTTTTGACTACACCCAGATGGTAGATAATACTGTTTTTTAAGTATTGATCTTTTGTTTTTAGTGAATAATCGTATGCTTTCAGGTATTCATCTAAGGCGGGCTGATATTTTTTATAAAAAAAATAGTATACAATACCTCTGGTCAGATAGGCATTGCTTATCAATTCAGGATCCTTCGACTGTAGTGAATACACTACGCAGCTGTCTGCATATTTCAGTTTTACAGCTTTGTCTTCAGAATAGTAGATCAGGTCTTTATAGCCCTGAAAAATGTGATTGTAGTTATTTTCAGATTGGGCAAATTTTATATAATTATGGACATAAGGAATAGCCTTCTCATTATTTTCTTCAAAGTTTTCATATAAACTTCTTAAATCATTCAGATGTCTTGTTCCTGTTTTAGCCGGATTCTGACAAAAAAAATGATTTGTAAATAAAAGAAAGTAAAATATTATTGCCGTTTTCTTTAATAAAAGCATAGATAATAAATAAAATACTTTCAAATTTAATCAAAAAAGACCAGAAAATGCCAATAATTCCTATTTCAATGAAATATGGTTTAATGTATTTGTTATCAGTGTTTTGTATTTGTAATGATTTATAAATTAGGACTCTCTGATTTATAAATCAAGCCAAAGTTTACCTGAAAAGAACCTGTTTAATACATAATTTTAGCTCAAGCTTAGAACACAAACCCGGTACCGGAATAAACTCATTAAATGAATAAAAGACATGAAAAGGTTTATCCCATTATTACTTCTGATAACAGTATTTAATTCTTGTAGTAAAGACGATGATGATATAATACAGGAAAGTTTAAATCAAAATAAGGAAGTAAACAAAACATTAAAAATTAACAGGTATACAAATGAAGAATTAAATTCTTCTGTTAAAAGCAAAGATAGTCTTATGATGGTGGACACACCGGAGAAAGCAGAGAATGAGGAAGCTGATGAAGAACCTCCTGTAAAAAATGGTAATCATTGGATTATTGGTAAATAATTCCAGTTTCCTGAATTATCATGAGAAAATTTAATAGTAATGAAGCATTTTAGAATATTGTTGTTTTCTTTTTTGGTGCTATTTCTGAATAGTAAACCACTTTTTGGGCAACAATATACGCTTAAGGGGCAGGTTGTTGATAAAGAAAAGAAACCGATCGAATGGGTAAAAGCTAATATATTCAGGAATGACACACTGGTTGCAGGCGGCATTACAACAGATAGTGCAGGCTTATTTACAATCCGGATGCTGAAAGGAAATTACAAGTTGGTTTTAGAACGCTTCGGAAAAGAATATTATCATCAGAAAATCAATATTTTGAGGGATTATGATTTAGGAAAAATTGAAATTAATGAATCTATCTTATTGGAAGGAGTTACAATTACGGGCAACCGGAAAATTGTTGAGCGTCAGTTTGATAAAGTTATTTTCAATGTTTCGAACAGTCCTTTAAAACAAGGATACAACGGGTTGGAAATTTTAAAACGAAGTCCGGGACTGAGAGTGAATTCGAAAGGTGAAATTTTGTTACGTAATGAAAATGTAATGGTAATGGTAAACGGAAGGAAAATGAATTTCTCTGCTTCAGAGCTTGAAAATTATTTGAATGGTCTCAATTCAGAAAATATAAAAAGTATTGAAATCCAGACTTTAGGTTCTGCAGATACTGATGCCTCGAATAGCGGAGGAGTAGTTAATATAGTTTTAAAAAAGATACCTGTCGGTTTTCAGTCCACGATAAAAACATCATATGCTTATCGGGATAAAGATCACGCAGGGTATACAGGAGGAGTCACCAGTCAGTTTGGTGCAGCAAAATGGAACATCTATAATAAAATAAACTATTCGGATAACACGAATCTGTCGCGTTTCAACTCAACAACCAATTTTTTTAATACTCAGGGCAAAAATGTAAACTATGGGGAAAGTGATAATCATAACAAGAATTTTAACATGACCACAGGTGTATTTTTTTACCCATCAAAGCAACATGAGATTGGAGCTGAAGTTTATTTTTCAAACACTAAAGTACACCGGGACGGCTGGGAGAATCTAATGGTATATAACCCTTCTCATAGTTCCACATCTGATAACCGGTCCCTTTATGAAAATAAAAACAATTTCTGGAATGCCACCTTAAATTATGTTTTCAAACTGAATGATAAGGGGAGCTCTATCAAATTTATCGGTGATGCCGGAAATACCCAGTTTGATAATAATAACGAAGTTGACAGCAGATATACTTATGGTTCGTTACCTGATAATTACTACAGGTATTTAACAGATGCGAATTCAAATTTTGTTAATCTACAGACCGACTGGCATCAAAAATCAGAAAAGAACTGGGAATGGACCCTAGGTGTTAAATATGCACAGGTGAGAAGAAATAATCTGTTGAATGTTTTTCTCAATGATGACGGGGCCTGGAATCCAGCCAGCGGCGATCAGGATTTTGATAATAAAGAACAGGTGCTGTCAAATTATATAACCGTTGCAAAACAATGGGAAAAACGTCACAATCTGAAAATAGGATTACGTACAGAATATACAGATCTCACCGGAACCGATAACATCAATGCTACAAGAGTGAAAAGAAGTTATTTTGATTGGTTTCCCAACCTTTATTATGGGTATACATTAGCAGATAATCAAAGTATTTCGGTTTCATATGCACGCAGGATAAACCGGCCAAGTTTTAGAGATCTTAATCCGTTTGTCATCAAACAAAATGATTTTTTATTTCAGACGGGAAACCCGGATCTCCAGCCTCAGTATACCAGTAAAATTGATCTGAGCTATACGCTGAAGAATCATACATTCTCATTGTTTGGCAGCTTTTCAGATAATATTATCGCAGGAGTCTATTCAGTTCAGGGTAATATAACCTATTATAAACCTGAAAACTTTGGAAAGTCACAGACAGTGGGACTCTATCATTCCTTTAATGGAAACTTAGCGAAGTGGCTTTATACCAGTATTTCATCCGGTGTTTGGTATTATAATTTTGAGATCGGAGACATTTCTCATAATAGATTTTCATTCTATACAACATGGAGTCTGCAGGTGAAATTTGACAAAACATTTTTCCTGGATATTACGAATGATTACAATACTAAGAGCCAAAGTAATGCAGTAGAGTTCTATGATCAGTATGGGCTTGATCTTGCGCTTCAGAAAAGCATACTGCAGGGTTCAGGTATTATTCGCCTAAGCTGGGATGATGTATTTAATACACAACGGGATCGTAATATCTCAAGGTACGAAAACTTTGATTTTCATTTCTACCAAAAAAGGATTACGAGTTATCCTACCTTGACATTTACCTACAATATTAAAAATAAGAGCAAAATAAATAATAAAAATATACAAAAGGGCAATGACAATATCAACAGATTGTAAGACCCTAAAACTTCTTTTTCGCGAAAAGGCAATCCGAATGATCTTTCCAACTGAAAATCTGTAAGATTGTAAGCCCGCTTCTAAGGCTTTAAATAGGAAGGGACTGTTTCGCCTGAAGAAACATAATAAATACTTAATCTATAAATTTCAAAATCATGAAAAAAGAAATCAAATTCAAGAAAGGAGGCTTAACTTTAAACAAAGAAACTCTTTCAAAAATCAATGAGAGACAAATGAAAGCTATTGCAGGTGGTATTGCACGTGCAGCTGCTACTTCAGTTCAAGAACCAACTAAAGAAGAGCAAGTAGTTGCAGGTAGCAACTGTTGTTCATCTGCTAACACAGCTTGTTGCTAGTTAGCCAATTAAAAAAAGGCGAAGTGCAACAAAAAGCACTTCGCTATTTTTTTTCCCTAATTTCTATTGTTCTTAAAACAATTATGGCTAATAACAAATCGGTAAATTATTAAATTATGAAAATAGGATTGTTAGATTTTGGAGTAAGATCCCCAAACATTAACAGCTTAGCGGTCATAGAGGATTTAGTGGATTATGCAATTCTGGCAGATCATCTTGGGTACAGCAGATTTTGGCTTGCAGAACATCACAATTTTGATCCCCTTGCAGCATGGCTTAATCCTGAGGTACTACTCCCTATAATTGCCGGGGCTACAGACCAGATAAGAGTAGGAGCGGGCGGTATCATTCTCTCAAGTCATTCTCCTTACAGAATTGCTTATACATTTAAATTACTTAACAATGTTTTTAATGACCGAATTGATCTGGGAATTGCCAAAGGATATAGCAACAGAAATATTAACAGTGGTAAAAGCGGTTCACAACTGCGGATTACGGAAAGCAAAGAGCAGATAGAGCAGAAGCTTAGGGATAATCAGGAATCTTTGATTAATTATCTTAATGATGAGGATCAATTATTGAAAGAAGAGATTGTCATTCCCCCGTTCAAAGGGATAATTCCGCAATTATGGAGTCTGACAGGATCTTTCAGAAATTTTGAAACCTTAGCGAAACAAGGGCTCAATATCTCAAGGTCTTTGTTCCATTTTGGCTCTGATGTGTCCTATAATAAGGACATAATAACAGAATATCGTGAACTGTTTATGACATACCACGGGCGGATGCCGGAAGTTTCTTTAGCTTTTTCGGGTGCCTGCTCAACAGATGGTATTCGTGCTAAAAAAAGTTATGAAAATCATTCTTATGGTTTTATTCCGGATAATATTGTAGGGTGCCCGTCACTATTTCATGATCGCCTTTCAGAGTATAAAGAAAATTATAATATTGATGAATTTATTTTTATGAATGTTGCTCTGGACCCTGAAGAAAGGGCAGAGGGGCTCCATCTTATTGCCGATACATTACAACTAAAACAATAACCATACTAACTCACAATATGTCTAATCAAAAACTTATAACATTACTTGAAAGAATTAATGAAATCCTGCTTCCTTTGGAACATGAGCCCGATTTTAATAAAGACAGATATGCGCTTCTGGCCGGTGATTCGCTATTTAGTGGAAATCTCGGACTGGTAGTATATCATTATAATTTTTATAAAATATTCGGCAGTGAAAACTCCCGGGATCTGGCCATGAAGCTCCTTCAGAATATTATTGAAAGAGTTGAAGATGGAACCGGAACACTCAGTAATTATACCCTAAGTTATGGGCTTTCAGGTTTAGGAATGGTTCTGAGTCTGTTAATTAATGGAAATTTCATAAACACTGACGATGTTGAATTAGGAAATTTAGACGAATTGGTTTTTGAATGGGCAATAGACAGGATCAGAAATAATGATAGTGAATTTATGCATGGTGCATTTGGTGCTGTTCATTATCTTTGCGAAAACTCGGAAACAGGCTCATTCGGAAAAGAGTATTTTGATATCCTCATTCAGGAGCTTAAAGCAAAAGCCATACATGATCCGGATGGAGGAATTTATTTTGATTTATTCAATCAGTTTATTCCGGAATATCCCAGAAATTCCATTAATCTTAGTTTTTCTCATGGGATAACAGGAATCTTATTTATTCTACTGGATCTTATTGATAAAGGCTTAATCGATGAAAAATATAAAGATTTTGCCCTTGAAATAGTAAAATATCTGGAATCAAAAATCGAAGACGTAGATTTTTCGAAAAAAATTTATTGCCACTCTGACAGCGTAGTTTCAGAAATCATTACAGGACGGAGAAACACCCGTCTTGCATGGTGCTACGGAGACCTGAACCAGGTGGTCACACTATTACATGCGGGGCAAACCCTTAAAGACGAATCCCTGATTGCACTAAGTAATAAAATAGGTATAACCACTACTAAACGACTGGATTTTGAGCAGACCTATATTTCTGATACCCAATTCTGCCATGGAACAAGTGGTTTGGTATATATCTACGATTATCTTTATGAAAAAACCCACCTCGCTGAATATCTTACGGCTAAAAATCATTGGCTGGAAAAAACATTAGACCTTTTAGAATCAGAGCTGAATACCGACTATTACACCCAAAAAGATAAGGCCGGTGAATTGCTGGAAGGACTTCCGGGAGTAGCTTTAGTGTTATTATCTGAAGTTGGAAAATCACAGGGACAAAAATTAAATTGGGGTAAAATATTTTTATTGTATTAAAACAAACACTAAGCTAATTTCTATGTTGACACCTGAGAATTTTTATTTATTACGTGCTCCTTATCTGCCTGTATCAATTGCGGAGAAAATCCTTAATAACCCTGATCTGACACAGGAAATCCTAACTGAATTATGTCAGGATCAGGATATAAAGCAAGCGATATTCTTAGCTTCTCCTGCTTTGTTTAATGAATTGGAAACCTATTTATCACAGGAAAATAAACATCCTAAGATGAAGAAGGTGGAACAATCTATCCTGAAGTATATCATTCGGGCCAGTTTCAGGAGTACTCCCTATGGAATGTTTTCCGGTGTAAGCCTGGGAACACTTGAAGATACAACAAATATAATTCTCAATGAAAAAAATAAACATATTTCAATCATCAGACTTGATATGCAGCTTCTTGACATTATTGTCCAAAATATTGCCGCAAGAGAAGATGTACAGTCTGCATTGAAGTTTTATCCGAATTCGAGTTCCTATTTGATTAACGGAAGATTACATTATTTTGAATCTCAAATGCTGGGAAGAACAAAAACATTTAACCATTCAAGTATAGAATATTCAGAATATATAAATGAAATAATTGTATTAGCGCGAGACGGAGCCACTAAAGAAGAATTCAGAAACTGCTTTGATCTCGACGAATTTGATGTAGATGAAATTGATGCTTTTATTGATGAACTTATTGACAATGAAATAATAGTACACAATCTCCATCCATTACTGACCGGAGAAAATGTCCTTGACGATATTATTAATAAACTGGATGCTTTACAGATCCCGGATCTGTCGCCTGTCTTACAGTCTTTGATTAAGATCAGAGAAACCCTTGAAGCTACTGTAGGGATCACAGAAAAAAAAGCTGTAATTGAAGCAGAAATTCAATTATTCGGAATTAATAATTATGACAGTGATTTTTTTCAGGTGGATTTAAACCTCAGCAAGTTTAAAAACCAGTTAAATAAAAAAGTTGTTGAAGAAATTGTAGATCAGGCGGCAGAAATAGCTTCCATAATGCCTAATAGCATTGTAGAGGATCTGGAAAATTTTAAGACACACTTCATAAACCGCTATGAAAATCGGGAAATGCCATTAGCCCATGTTCTGGATTCAGAATTCGGAATTGGATATGGCGATTCCAACAACCATACTATTGGTGCATTGGAGCTGATAGGCGGAATTACGAATTTTAAAAACAATCCGATACAGCTTCTTCGGTTAGATAGTTTTCACAAACTGAAATATGAAAAATTTTATCATGCCTTACGTCAGGGATTATTTGAAGTTGAGGTTACTCCGGAAGATATTGAGTTTTTGAAGTCATCTTCAAGAGGAAAGTCCGTATTTCCCGATAGTAGCTATATCATGGGGAATTTAATAGCAGAGAGTCCGGAAGCAGTTGATGCAGGCCATTATAAATTTAAGCTGGATTATTTTAATGGTCCTTCAGCGGTTACATTACTGGCCAGATTCTGTCATACAGACCCGGAATTAATCGGTAAACTGAAAACTGCTATTAAGAATGAAGAAGCGCATTGTGATGCCGTGTATGCGGAAATTGTACATGCTCCCCAACCAAGGCTTGGTAATGTGATCCAAAGACCTGTTTTGAGAGAATATGAGATCCCTTTTTTATCTGCGAGTGGAAACGATCGGGATAAATGTATTGATATTGAGGATTTAATGGTGTCTATATCGAATAATATAGTAGTACTTCGCTCCAAACGACTGGATAAACGTATTATTCCTTGTTTATCTTCCGCACAGAATTTCAGAGTGGCCAGTTTACCTGTATATAAATTTTTATGTGATCTTCAACATCAGGGGATCATGGCTTCATTTGTTTGGGATTGGGATGCCTTCCGTACTGCTAAATTTTTACCACGGGTTATTTATAAAAATATAATTCTTTCCCCGGCTACCTGGAATATCGATAAAAATATCCTTGAACGATATGCAAAACTGACCGAACCGGAAGATATAACCATCGGATTCTCCGCATTCCGGAAAGATTTTAAAATTCCTGCTAAAGTACTTTTAGTAGATGGGGATAATAAATTGTTAGTCGATTTAGATAATGAATATAGTCTTGATATTATATATAAACACTTTCAGAAAAAACAGCACATAACCCTGGTTGAAACATTCTTTTCTTCAGATCAGACAGTCGTAAAGAATACAAATGATGAAGGGTATACCAACGAGATTGTTATTCCTGTCTCAAAAGTAACAGATCATACGACAAAGCCCGCAAAAGCTTCAGAAAAAGTTATACTGAACAATATAGCTCAACGTAAATTTAGTCTGGGATCTGAATGGTTGTACGTGAAAATTTATGGCGGAGCTTTATTGCTTGATCATATATTAAAGACAAAAATAACTGATCTCACCACAGTCTTAGAGGAGAGGCAGCTCATAGATAAATGGTTTTTTATTCGATACGAAGATCCCGACCATCACCATCGGTTGCGGTTTCATTTAAAAGATATTAGTTATCTGAATGAAGTAATAGAGCTTTTTAATACGATTTTATATGATGAAATATCTAATCAAAGTATTTATAAAGTTCAGTATGACACTTATGAACGGGAGATTGAACGTTATGGTAATGATCTGATAGAAAGCTGCGAAAGTATTTTTTGGAAAGACAGCACAAGCATTTTTGAAATGCTGGAAATAGCTTCGGACTATAGTCATGAAGAGAATTCAAGATGGCTTTTTGCCTTACAGTCTCTGGATGAATACCTGACTTCTTTCAAAATCGATATAGAACATAAAATTAAATTTACCGATATATTATATGACAGCTTCTGTAAAGAATTCGGAGATCCTAAAGTCCTGAAGCAGGACCTGGATAACCTTTACCGTAAAAACCGCAGTGTCATTGAAGATCATTTCCAAAAAAACGAACTTTATCAGGAGTATTCTGATATTTTAAAAAACAGAAATGAATCATTAGCCGGAGCAATGAATGAAATTCTTCAGTATTATTCACAGCGAAACATGAAAGGAATTCAGATTCCTATTATTCCGAGTATAATACATATGAGTATCAACAGGACATTTCCGGCTTATCAGCGTAAATTTGAAATGACAGTGTATTATTTCCTGAATAAATATTATAAAAAAATATATTATACCAATCTTGTCTGATATGATATTTGTTCATCAACGAGACCAAATGGATTGTGGTCCTGCCTGTTTAAGCATGGTCACTAAATATTTTGGCAAAAACATCAGTCTCAATTATATTAGAGAAATATCCTATGTTACCCGTGAAGGAGTTAATTTACTGGGAATATCAGATGCTGCCGAAAAACTGGGATTTGAAACCTTTCCTGCTCATCTGTCTAATGAAGAGCTGGAACTGAATAAGGAAAATCTTCCCTGTATAGTTCACTGGAATCAAAATCATTTTGTGGTATTGTATGAGATTAAAATCAACAGGCTAAACAAAAAAAAGATCTACAGAATAGCTGATCCTGCTCACGGTTTTGTTGATCTGCCAATAGAGAAATTTAATTTATCATGGCATTCTGACAATAAGAAAGGCGTTGTTCTTTTTCTTCATCCTACAGAAAAATTTAATGTATTAGAGAATAACCATTCAGAAAATAACTATCTGAGACATATAATAGCCTACACCAAACCTTTTAAAAAGCAGATAGGACTGATGCTCCTAATGCTTTTTTTAGGGAGTTGTATTAGTTTTGTATTCCCTTTTTTAACACAAAAACTAATCGATAAAGGGGTCAATGCTAAAGATATGAACCTGATCGGAATCCTGTTACTGGCACAACTGGTTTTATTTGTAGGTTCCATTAGTTTTGAAATTATAAGAAATTGGTTAATGCTGATTGTAGGGACTAAACTTAGTGTCAATATCGTGTCTGATTTTCTGAAAAAACTCTTTAGATTACCCTTGTCGTTTTTTGAAACCAAAAATATTGGAGATTTCAATCAAAGAATTTTGGATAACGGAAGGATTGAAAGGTTTCTCACCTCACAAAGTCTGGTTACTTCCTTTTCGATCTTAACGTTTTCTGCCTTTTTCATTGTTCTCTGGTATTACAATATTGTTATTTTATTGGTCTACACTATTATGACTGTTATCGCGGTATTATGGTCGGTATTCTGGCTGAGAAAACGAAAAAAACTTGATTATTTCCGATTTCAGCAGTCCAGTGAACACCAACAGGGAATCTATGAAATTGTAAATGGCGTCACGGAGATGAAACTCTATCAGATGGAAGATTATAAATTAAATAAATGGGAGGATATACAAAAAAGATTACTGGCAACTAATATAAGGTTATTAAAAATTGATCAGATCCAGTCATCAGGATTTGAGTTTACCAATCAGCTCAAAAATATAATAGTCACATTCATCGCAGCCAAATTAGTAGTTGATGGCCGCATAACATTGGGAGCTATGCTGAGTGTATCCTATATTATAGGACAGATGAATGCTCCCTTAAATCAGCTTATTACATTCTTAAGATCTCTTCAGGATGCCAAATTAAGTATGGAACGAATTTATGAAGTTGAAACACAGCCTGAAGAAGAGAAAGATGGTGATAAGGAGATTCATATTTCCAAATCCGGAGATCATCAAAATGTCAATGCGGTAGAAATAAAAAATGTATCATTTCAATATCAGGGGCCCAAATCCAATTTTGTGCTTAAAAATGTTTCATTTGATATCCCTGAAGGTAAAGTAACCGCGATTGTAGGAGCTTCCGGAAGTGGAAAAACTACATTGATGAAACTTTTATTAAAATTCTATCCGGTTACTGACGGTGATATTCAATATCATGATTTAAGTATTAAAGATATATCTGCCAGAAGCCTTCGGGAAAAATGCGGGGTTGTAATGCAGGACGGTTATATATTATCCGAAACAATTGAAAGAAATATAGCGACCAGTGCTCCCGAAATCAATGAAGAAGAGCTGCACCGGGCTTCACGCTTAGCGAATATTACTTCTTTTATCGATGAACTGCCACTGGGATACAAAACAAAAATCGGAGCAGCCGGAAATGAAATATCCGGTGGACAAAAACAAAGAATATTGATTGCAAGGGCGGTGTATAAGAAACCCCAATTTCTGTTTTTTGATGAAGCAACATCAGCACTGGATACGGAGAACGAAAAAATTATTCACGATCATTTGCAGACTTTTTTTAAAGGAAGAACTGTTGTAATTATAGCCCATCGGCTTTCTACCGTTAAGAATGCAGATCAGATTATTGTCCTTAAACACGGTCAGGTGGTGGAGCAGGGGACCCATCAGGATTTGGTATCGTTAAAAAAGGAATATTTTAATCTGGTGAAGAATCAACTTGAATTAGGGAATTAAATGAAATTAGGTTTTTCGATATTTTATTGTATCAAAAATCACTGATTTATTGACCAGCCCAGAACCTAGTACAGTAATTATGGAGCTTCTTGAAGTAATATCGTCAGACAGGCTTAGGAATGATGGTTGTTGCAACCCCTTTTAAACCTCTTACAACCTATATTTTTTCCATGAAAAATATTTTTTTTAAAATTATTCGTATAAATATTTGCACATATAGATTAAATACTTACTTTTGTACCCTTCAAAAGGGGGATTGGCGCAGTTGGCTAGCGCGTTTGACTGGCAGTCAAAAGGTCACGGGTTCGAATCCCGTATTCTCCACAGCGTGTAATTAACAAAGTCTTTACATTACGCTAAAAGCTGATTAATCCTGCAAAATTTAATTTTTGCAGGATTTTTTTTATCGTGGAAAACCAGTGGATCAACACCTGAGCCTTTACCAAAAGAAATTATCTTAACAAAACAATAAATGAAAACTCAGGTCTATGATCTGAGTTTTTTTATCTGATCCATTTAATTGAAAACATTTTTGAAGCTTATCTTATTAGATGAGCTTCTATGTTATTTTATCATCTGTGTTACATCTATAAATAAAAAACCTGCTGTATTTCTACAGCAGGTTATATAACTAAACTTTTATGAAAAAAATTCATAATATCAAAGCTAATGTTTTTCAAAACGCACTGAAAATTAATCCTATAGAATAAAATACCATATCCTGTAAAACTTTTTCTACCTGTTTGTATAAGTTATTTCACATCAGTGGGTATTAATGAAAATTTAAATTTCAGTTATCGTTTTATAAACACACAGGGGTCCGTTTTGTTTTACTTTTGGTGCTTAAATAACACACAATATGGTAAAAAAATTATGGCGGATTCCCCTGTTATTGGGAATATTGCTCTTACTATTTAACAGCTGTAGAGTTGATGATCCTGTGAGTGAACAACAAAGTACATCCAAGGAAAAGATCGCAGCTTTTGAAAGATTTGAAAAGGCAAACAACTCCAATCAACCCGCTCCGGGAACAGCTGAAAAAAAATCCTACATTAGCTATGCAGAGCCTTTTGCCCACATTATCTCCAGCTTTCTGAAGAAGCATCCTGAATATGAAGAAAAACTTCATGAGCAAATCGGTACAATTCGATTGGATGTCTCCTCTCAGACCTTTGGAGAAAAGGCTAAAATTGTCGTTTTTCCGGTCACTGAGAATAACTCAACCCAAGTGATCGGTTCCTGGGTAGGAAGAGTAAACCCTGAGAGAACCTGGGTAGATTTCGTATACCTTCACGGAGGTTCTGAAGACAGTCAGGCATTTATCAATACTTTCCAACAGTATTACAATGGAAAAAATAAAACTGCCAATGCAAATACGGCTGCAAGGTATGGAGATCCGTATCATCAGGAAATTCCCGATGTAACCATTATAAAAATGAATCCGTGGGGGCATAGCGGAGGTGATGGCGGTGTAGACGACTGGACCCGATATATGGATGAACATCCTTATGAAAATGGCCATTTTGATACCATGAATGGTGATTCTACAAGACATGATGACGGGGGTACTTATAATACATTTCAGCCTGCTCAAAATCCTTGTGAACAAACAAAAAGTATTGTAAACAATGCCAAATCTAAACCGGCAATTGATGCATTGAAAACCCAATCTAAACAGAATAGTGAAGATGGCTATAAATTTAAAGCTGACGGAACCCCTTCTCAAGTGATCCATGGTGGTGAACACAGTGTATCTTTTGGGGATAAGTCGGGGTATGAAGGAGCTTATCATAATCATACTTCCCGGGGAATCCCAATGCTGTCCCCTCCGGATATTGATCAGTTACTAGGTTTTGCAAGAGCCCAGCCATCTTCCAATTCGGCAAACGTAAATAATGCATTTATGGGAATGGTTGCTCCTAATGGTATGCATTATCTAGCTACTTTCGGCGGAACTTACCAGGATGCTGTAAAAACTTTTTCGCAGGATGATTTGGACAATTATACAACAGACTTTTCAAAATTAGAAAATGACTTAACAGATGAAACAAAAAATGGAATGACTTATATGGATGGTAACGGAAACATAACCAATAAAGGTGTTGAAAAACTTTTTTTTGAGACTTTGAAAAAGATGGGATTAGAAGGAAAAGTTAATCTTCAACGGATTGAAGCTGATGACACAGTGAAAACTATTAATTTAAACGCTAACAACGACCCAATTCCAACAACTTGTTAATAAAAAATATAGAAATGAAAATTAGAAATTTTAAAATTACAATATTATTGAGTCTATTATTTATGATATCATATAAGGCTCAGATCTTGCCACTCAATACTGCACTCAATGATATACCGGCAAATGCTTATATAAAAGATATTAATAATGAATTGAATCCGTATATAGGTACATATAAAGCAACCTATCAGGGGAATGAAATTACACTATTTATAATAAAAGAAGATTATAAATTGGAAAAAAGTTCTGACAAAAATTACTTTATGGATGCTCTAGTAGTAAAGTATATTGTAAAAGATTTTTCAGGTAAGATTCTTCAGGATACTCAGAATAATTCTATCCCAAATATTAAGCTTTATAGCATAGGAACAAGACCCGCCAAGAATACGGTTATTTTTTACTACACTGGTACAAATTGTGGTGTAGGTTGGGGGAAAATTATATTACAAAAAATAAATGATACACAAGTATCTTGGGATTATCGCCCCAATGACACAGTACTTGACGACAGTAAATGCCCTCCCGGAACAGATATTAAAATTTACCTGCCTGAAACAAAAGATTTAATTTTCACAAAACAGTAAAAATAAAATCCGGGATTTTATTCTGGGACTTTGTTGATACAGTATCTGATGACATTATGAAGACTATCAGTTTAAACAACAGTAATGAACCTAAACGACCCATTAATATAAAAATGAAATTTAAAAATTTAAAAATTACAATATTATTGAGTTTATTATTTATTCTATCGTGTAGGGCTCAGACCTTGCCGCTCAATACTGAACTCAATGACATACCGGCAAATGCTTATGTAAAAGATATTAATAATGAATTGAATCCGTATATAGGCACTTACAAAGCAACCTATCAGGGGAATGAAATTACATTATTCATAGTAAAAGAGGACCATAAACTTGAAAAAAGTTCACGGAAAAATTATTTTATGGATGCTCTAGTAATAAAGTACATTGTAAAAGATTCTTCAGGTAAAATTCTTCAGGATACCCAAAATAATCCTGCGTCGAGAATAGAGCTCTATAGTATAGCGACAAGGCCAGCTAAGAATACTGTTATTTTATATTATAGTGGTACCAATTGCCATGTAGGGTGGGGTGATGTCCTTCTAAAAAAGATAAGTAATACCCAAATTTCATGGGAATACCGTCCCGATAATATAGTTATTGATGAAAAAACCTGTCCTCCCGGAACAGATATTAAAATTTATCTACCCGAAACAAAAGATTTAATTTTCACAAAACAATAAAAACAAAATCCCGGATTTTATTCTGGGACTTTGTTGATACAGTCGCTGATGACATTATGAAAACTATCAGTTTAAACAACAGTAATGAACCTAAACAACCCATTAATATAAAAATTAAAATTAGAAATTTAAAAATTACAATATTATTGAGTCTATTATTTATGATATCATATAAGGCTCAGACCTTGCCACTCAATACTGCACTCAATGACATATCGGCAAATGCTTATGTAAAAGATATTAATAATGAACTGGATCCCTATATATGCTTATAACTACAACGAGTCAGTGAAATCCCGATTAATATAATTAGGGATCGTATTATGATTTGTAGGCATATTAATCCCGGATAAAATTTTATGACCTAAATAGAATAACAAGTGGATTGAATCTTTAGGAATGTGGAGTTGTAAATGATAAGAATTAATTATCTCATATTTCCAATTATATAATACGCAGTGATTCATCATTTCTTGCAAATCATTAGTTAAAAGCGCAAGTATTACTGTAACTTCATTATTGTTTAATTCTTTGTGAGTGGGCTCCATTGCTAGTTTTGATATATTTTTTTAATGGATTAACAAGCAATATGCCATAATGAATACTGATTAAACTATGTGGTATTTGTTTTATAAAATATACCACATCACTTCGTGGTGAATATTTATTAATGTATCTTTAAATGTTCGATTTAATTAGAATTTCGGATTATATGTATTCAACCTCCTATGTCCTGGGAGGTTTTTCATACCACAAAAAGAACGATTTCATTAAACAGTGACGTAAATGGCATACGCATTGTTAATGTTAATGCAAGTTTTGAAGAAGAAAACTTGTTTAACATCATATCATTTTACTAATAAATCATTTTTTACTTTCACCTCCTGGTTGCTCTGGAGGTTTTTTTATGTGTCTCCTGATTATTTAAGTTTCTACTTATTTTAGAGTCTCTTTCGAGAGGTTTTATTTTGCAGAATATACCACAAAAGAATTATTTCATACTCAAGTGAGTAAATTGGCGTGTGCGTTGATAGTATTTATGTATAGTTTTTTTAACACCAAGTCAATTAACTTATAATTCATTTTTACACTTTACCTCTCAATTTATCGGGAGGTTTTTTGTTTATAGCTTTTTAACACGTTAAGTTCTGTTGTATAATCATGATAGGAATTTTCCTATTCTCATTGATGGATCCGGCCGATATTGGAAAATAACTGATGTTAGAAAAAAAGCTCATGATTGTTTAGACTTTTATTTTGTAGAGGATCATCCTTAAAACAAAAATTTTTTATCGTGAATCTACAAAATGAGTAATAATAGATATAATATTTAAATATTGTCTCCAATATTATTGAAATCAAAAAATACCCCTGTAATGCAGGGGTTTTATTTTGGAAAGAAAATACAGAAAAATTAAATTTATTCCTTTAATGTTTCCTCGTTTTTCGGTTTAAAGTTTCTTCCTACTCCTTGTCTGAGGAAGGTGATTTTTCCTTGTACTTTCTTGGCTTTTTCAAGGATTTCTAAAGCTTTTGTACGTTCATTTACTTTACCAGCATGAGTCATGCTATTCTGAATATCACTTTTTTTCATATTGTAATATAGTGATTTTTAATGAGAAAAGCAAATCAAGCAACTGATTTAACTTTACTAATTATGTGGAGGCTTGGATAAAAGAAATCCCGGGAGGTAATTTCGGGGCTTTCTTTTGGAGTGAATTCAATACTCGACGTTTCGGGGCCTTTTAATATCATACATTTTCCGCAGTCCCATCCCGGAAGAAGTATACTTCAGAACTTTTATGATTTCAAGAATCAAGTCATTCTGTGAAGAGATTTTCATGTGCCTAACTTACTTTTGTTCTTTGGGTTGGAATTGTGGGTTACCGTAATTTTTTTATGTTAAATTATTTATTGCTGGACTATTCTTATATTAGACCCGTTAACAAACTAATTTAAAACCATGAAAAATTTAAAAAAGATTTCAAGAGCGAAATTAAAGCAAGTTAATGGAGGTGGCCCATTTGATCCCGTTGAAGGAGTAGACCCTACTGGACCTGCATGTGGAGGATCACATTGCCCAACTGCAGAATATCAATGCTGTTATCACCCGACTGGTAATTATTGTGTTACTACCCACTGTGATGATTAAGTATATCTCCCTCAATTGAGGGATTTTTTATTGTAGGGTTCTGTGGTGTGATCATGCTTCCATCTTAAATCTTTAAGTTCAATATTCTCAATATTGGCAGTTAAATTTCCTCCAAATTACTTTTATAATCCGTATTCAATTCTACAATATCATTACCTCCACTCTCTTTTATTAATTCCTGCAGCAGATTAATGTTATATTTGCCGGAAAACTAATAATTATGCCCATACAAAGATTCCATCTGATGTAGGTACAAAGCTTAAATTTAGCTGTTAACTAGAAATGGCCATTCTAAAAAAGATAATGGACGACTTGTTTTCACTAAAAGATTCTGCTTAGGCATTTCTGCTATTGTCAGTATAAAATTTAAAAATAACTATGAAATTAATTTTAAAAACCCTTAAGTTTATTGGTAAACTTATAGTGGGAATTCTAATATTAGTACTGTTCTCAGGAATATGCTATAAATTATTCAGCCCGAAACCAGTTCCACCAGGTAAATTAGTGAATGTTAACGGAACCAATATTCATGTAAGAGCAGAAGGTGAAAAGAAAGCTTTACCTACCATTATTATGGAAGCTGGTGCACACAGTAATACAGATATGTTACATTGGGTAGCAGAAGGCTTGAAACATAATACGAGAGTTATACGCTATGATAGGGATGGGAAATGGTTTAGTGAATCAAGTAATAATGATAATATATCTCCTGAATTTTATGCACAACAGCTTCATGCACTATTAGAAAAAATGGGTGAAAAACCACCTTATATTCTGGTTGGCCATTCTATGGGAGGCCCTTACAGTAGAATTTTCAGAGATCTTTATCCAAACGAAGTTGAAGGAATTGTTTTCATAGACTCAAGCCATCCTGAACAATGGAAGCGATTAGCTCAAAAAGAATTGGTTCCTAATGAACAAGCGAAGTTATTTAAAATAGGATCTATACTTTCGGATTTGGGCATTTGGGGTGTTTATAATAAAATAATTAGTAAGCCAACTTATCAAGGTGATGGTTTACCTCAGGAAGTGTACCGCCGTTCACAATCATTAACCTTTAATTCCGGAGATGTTTTCCGTATGTTTTTAAGAGAGAATAAATTAACTAATGATGTATTGGCTAGGGCAGGTAAATCAAAAGATTTAGATGCGTTGCCTCTCTTAGTATTTACAGCTACAGAGCAGTATAAGGAATCCCAGAAAAATAGATATAGAAAAGAGGGGATTGATCCTGAAAAAGAAGTTAAATTATGGTTTGATATGCAAAAAGAACTAAAAGAACTCTCTTCTAATGGAAAACAGATTGTTATGAACGCAAGCCATAGCAGTATCATTACGAACAAAGCAAATGCTGATGCAGTAAATAAAGAGATTCTTTTATTTGCTGAAAATATTGGAAAGAAAAATTAGACATTCTCTTATAAAGTGCCTGGATTTAAAGCTCCTTAATTGGGGCTTTATTGTTGTATAACGGAGCATTCATTTTTAGGCACAAAATATTCACGCCCGTCATCGGTTTTTACCACCCATGTAATTCACAGGAAAAACTAACGAGAAGGAATTTCTCTTAAATAAGTGCCTGTAACTCCTGCAATATGCTTTAGTCTAGTCATATGGGTTTTATTTCAAAGTTAGCTTATTTCCTTTAAGTATGAATGTTAATGCTTTGATGTTCCAAATAGAGTAGATGCTGCTAACATCTGCATAGACCGTAAAATTATATTCCTCAGAAAGGGCATGATATCAGAGTATGATTTCTCTAAAATAAAGTTCTTCAATTGTAACATGATTGAGGTTTATAAAAAAACAGCTGCAAGATATTGCAGCTGTTTTGAAATCAAGTATCGTTTTAATGGGGTGTTACAAACTCTTAGATCGTGCTACAGAGAGGAGGTAAACCAGATGGGCAAACATGCTTCGTTTTACAGATTCCACCTTTATATCTCCCGTAGTCTGATTGATGGTAGTCACCAGATCCGTATTACATTGTCCGGAGAAAGATCCGCTTCCAAGATAATTAGCCATATTGGCATTAGGATAAGAAATCCTCGGATAGTCCGGCGGAAGCTGATTGGCAACCGGAGCGGCTCCTGCAAATCCTTTATTATCGACATAACGGGCCGTCCATGTTCCCAAAAACTGCCCATTGTTGGTGTTAATACCTTGGCCTACAACGATCTGGGTATCTACGGCATTGGTAAAGCCTGCACATGAGCTGTAATGATTCACAGAAACCGTACATGATGACGCATTGTCTGTAGGAAGATAGCAATGCCCTTCATAAATAGTTGCCCTTTGCTCAGTAGGGGATGTTGAAGTGTTGAGTATTGCTTTTGGGGAAAAAATTTCTTCAGGGGCCATAAGTAATAAAGTTCCGTCAACATCTGCTGCAACAATTTTTTTATCAGGATTTGCCAGTCCTCTTACTCTGGTCTGTCCATTGACATCCAGAGTCTGAGTAGGAGCATTGGTGTTGATTCCCACCTGAGCGCTTACGCTTCCATACAATGCCAACGCTGCCCAAAAAAATGTTTTTGTTTTCATGTTACTAAATTGAGTGTTTTAAATTTTTTCACTAATATAGGAAATATCTTATGTACAAGAAAAACAATTCATTAAAAATAAATTGTTAAGTAATTTTAAAATTAAATAACTCTAATTTTATGATAAAATAAATTTTAAACTGAAAGATTACCTCAAAATTTCCGGTTCTTAAATTTGTTTGAAAAATATTCGTATTTTAGCCGGAATATGTTGTTTTTTAATAAACATATTGCCTGCTGATTAAAATTCAGATAATTTGAATAAAAAATTAGTAGATTTGCACGGAACAAAAAAATAATACATATTAAATACTATTCTTTGTAACAGGACTTTTTCGAAATAAGTGCGGATAAAGAATAACAGGATTTTAGGTTATAAACTACTGAAACTATGAAGAAACTTTTTTTACTTTTTTTAGCAGCGTTTTTATTGATCGGTTGTAGCTCTGATGATGATACGATTTATGATTATGTAGGTACCTGGTCGGGTTCTTATGATGGCAATGACAAAGGAGTCTGGAACATTGTAGTAGACAATACCGGTAAAGTAGTAGGAACAATGCATTCTGATGTAAACAACGAAAATTATAATATTTCCGGTACTTTAACTGAAAAAGGTGATTTAAATGCAGTCGTAGGACTTCCGTCAAAAGGTGATTTCAGAGGAACACTGACTGTTGACAAAAAAGGAAACGGCAGCTGGACCAACGCGCTCCCGACCCCGTCAAGAGCTGGAAACTGGAAAGGAACAAAACAATAAAATAAAACAAAAAAATCTGCAGATATTCTGCAGATTTTTTATTTATACAAATCCCATATGGGTAATTTCATTCTCATTTTTTATCACTACGAAATACAACAGAGAATCATCCTGTAAACAATCTTTTTTACAATCAGCTTTTTTCTGTTGATCTGGAAAAATAACTTCTTCAGCATATTCTGCTGTATAGTTTTCAAAATCCGGATGTATCGTCAGAACGATAAGGGTGTCTGCTTTACCATTTTCGCTTACCGTGATAGTCTTATCCTGAATACTGATGTAGGTTCCTATATTGGGTATTTCTCCAAAACTGAACTCCTTAAGAAAAAGTTTTCCTTTTTCTGTCTTTAAACCTTCTTTTACAGTTCGCCGGCCTCTTTCGGAAACAATATCCATATCTTTAATTTCAGTCATCAGCCTTGCAAACTTCTGATAGAGGAGGGGATCACCTGCTTCTTTGCTATAGGAATTCAGACAGCTGCGTATCATTTTGCCCACTTTAGAACAATGCCCGAATTCTGAGCTGTTCTGTCTTACTTTCTCATATGACGCATTTTTTTTAAAAGCGTTTTTATTAAAACCGCTTTTTTTCCGAACCACATTTTTGCCGTTCAGATTATAAAAAACCAGGTCGCCTACGGCTCCTTTGATCTTAATGATACTTTCATATGTTGCCATATTGCTTTTCCCAAAATTGAACCCAAATATAGTAATAAATAACGGAAAACAAAATTTTAACATATATTTATTATATAGTTGTAGTATAGTTATAGTATAATTAAATTATATAATGTATATTTGTACGTAATTAGTTAATGAAGTAAAAATCAGAGGAATATGATCACGGAATTATTTGGAAAAAAAATGAGTATAAAGCAGTTCTCTCTTGTGCTGATTGCTTCTGCTTTTGTTGTATCCTGCGGATCATCAAAAAATGTTTCTGCCGGTAAAAAATCAGGCTCTAAAACCATTGCGAAATCTGAAAACCTTAGAAAACTTGATTCTAAATTTGATGGCAAAGTCCCGAGATCCATCAATGATATTTTAAAAGATGCGGAAAAATATCTGGGAACCCCTTATAAATTCGGAGGAAACACTTCTTCAGGTTTCGATTGTTCCGGATTTACCGTGAAGGTTTTTGAAGAAAACGCTTATAATCTTCCCAGAAGATCTTCAGATCAGGCAGATACCGGAAAAAATATTGATATTACGGATGTGAAACCCGGAGATTTGTTGTTCTTTGCAACAGCAGGCGGAAGCAGAGTCTCTCACGTAGGAATCGTTCATGATATAGGACCGGACGGAGAAGTGAAATTCATTCATGCGTCTACTTCAAAAGGTGTAATCATCTCTTCCCTGAACGAAAAATACTGGAACAAAGCTTATCTTAGAGCGCAGAGAGTATTGTAATGCAGGCGAGAACTTTTGCTTTTATTAAAACTGATAAGAAGTTAATTAAACTGTTCTTTAAAGATATTACAGTCATTAAGGGACTGGGAAACTATGTTGAAATTCATACAACGGAGGGCAAAAGATACCTATATTACAAAACATTAAAAGATCTCATTGAAGATCTACCCGAAGAATTTATGCGGGTACACAATTCGTACATCGTCAATTTAATCAATGTAGAATACTTTGAAGATAACCAGCTGATCTGTGGCTCATTGAAAATTACCGTTGCCAGAACTTATAAAGAATGCCTTCATAAAGCTATCGGTTCCATGATGCTTTAATTTCATTTAAAATAAAAAAAATCCATTTACATAAGATATCATGCTTTCCGTATAAAAAAAATTGTATTCCTTTTCTTCTATCCTAGTTTTGCATAAAAACTTATACAATGAATACAGGCAAAGTACCGGATTCCATAAGAACAACAAATCTTATCGGAATAAAAGCAGGCTTAACAAGAACTGATTTTCTGGAAATCTGGATGGTAGTCGTTCATGACAGGATATTTGCAAGATCATGGGGATTAGCTGAAAAAAGCTGGTATAATTGCTTTTTAGAAAATCCCCAAGGACAAATTAGTTGTGATGGCAATATATACGATATTGAAGCCATTATCCCTTCTGATATTCACGATCTTACGGATGAAATCAATGATGCTTATCTGACAAAATATAATTCGGATCATAACATACGCTATTCAAAGGCTATCATCCGCAAAGAACACATCTCCCGTACAATGGAGATTATTATTAAAGACCTGTAATTGTCTCCGTTTCTTTCAGTCATTGCAATAGCATTGCATCCCTGAATTTCTGAAATTTGCAGGAAACTATTGACATGGCAGATTTTATCAGATTTTTTATTCCTGTATATTTTATATTGTTTTTCATGGTTTCCTTTCTGGGGATCAGTATCCATATAAGGCGGAAAACAGGCAGAGACCCTAATGTCTTTCCAAAAGATGAATCGGCGTACGCGTTGATCGGGTTTTATTTTAAGATGACCTTATTCGTCTTGTTTGTATACAGCATACTGTTGGCCGCTTTTCCTGAAATTGTTTTTTCTGCATGGATCATCAGAGCTCTTGATATTGATTTCCTGAAATATGCCGGAATAGCTTTCATGATCATTGCTTTTGCCTGGGTATTCACAGCGCAGGTTCAGATGAAAAATTCATGGCGCATCGGAATTGACCGAAGTATGAAAACAGAATTGATTACGCACGGATTATTCAGATTTTCAAGAAATCCTATATTTATGGGAATGATGGTAAGTCTTTTCGGGTTCTTTCTGGCTTTTCCGACTGTGATTAATTTAGCTTTTTATGTAGTGGGAAATATTTTGATGCAAATTCAGATCAGACTCGAAGAAGAACACCTTTTAAAAGAGCACGGACAGGCTTATCTGGACTATAAAAAGAGAGTAGGACGACTGTTTATTTTTATGAATAGCATCACCTGATACATTATTTTGCTGAACTTTTTTGCTATCTTTGGCGGTATAATTTTTCAAACTAATTTAAATAAGAAACATGTCGTTACAACAAACAATTGAAAACATCTGGGACAATAGAGAACTATTACAGAATGAAGACAGCAAGAAAGCGATAAGAGAAGTAATTTCTTTACTTGATTCAGGAGAACTTCGTGTAGCGGAACCTACCGAAAACGGATGGCAGGTAAATGAATGGGTGAAGAAGGCCGTAGTAATGTACTTCCCGATTCAGAAGATGGAAACTATTGAGGTAGGACCATTTGAATTTCATGACAAAATTCCTTTAAAGAAAAATTATGCAGAAAAAGGAGTAAGAGTAGTTCCTCATGCTATTGCAAGAGAAGGATCTTTCGTAGCTTCAGGAGTAATCATGATGCCTTCTTATGTAAATATCGGAGCTTATGTAGATTCAGGAACAATGGTAGATACATGGGCTACAGTAGGAAGCTGTGCACAGATCGGTAAAAACGTTCACTTAAGCGGTGGAGTTGGTATCGGTGGTGTATTGGAACCATTACAAGCTGCTCCGGTAATCATTGAAGATGATTGTTTTATTGGCTCAAGATGTATCGTTGTAGAAGGAGTTCATGTAGAAAAAGAAGCTGTATTGGGAGCAAACGTTGTCCTTACTGCCTCTACTAAAATTATTGATGTGACAGGAAGTGAGCCTGTTGAAATCAAAGGAAGAGTTCCTGCACGTTCTGTAGTAATCCCGGGAAGTTATACAAAACAATATCCGGCTGGAGAATATCAGGTTCCATGTGCCCTTATCATCGGTCAGAGAAAAGAATCTACAGATAAGAAGACTTCTCTTAACGATGCTTTAAGAGATAATAATGTAGCTGTATAATCAGGGGTTTTACATATGTTTTTTAGCATATCGGTATGAAAAACCTTCTGTGAGCAATACTCATAAGACATTAGATAGTAATCACTATGGCCCTTTTTTAATGATCGGGCCATTTGTTTTTTCTACAGATGCAAGAGAAAATACAGATATTTCAGAAAAATATACCGAAATTTGTAAAAAGAATCAGAAATAAAAAAATATAAAGACAGGTGTTGATTTTCCTTATATCTTTAGGAAATATCATCTGCTCCTTTAAGAAAAAACTTGATAGATTGTAAATATGAAGAAAATCTCAATTGTAATCCCAGCCCATAATGAAGAAGGCAATGTGGCACTGGTTCATGAAAAAATCCGAGAGGTTTTTTCTGGGTTGGAAAATTATAATTATGAAGTCATATTCGTCAATGATGGAAGCAGAGACAATACACAACAGAAATTAGAAGAGCTGTCTCAGCAGTTTGAAGAAGTAAAATACATTGAGTTTTCAAGAAATTTCGGGCATCAGCCTGCTGTAAAAGCCGGAATGGATAATGCCAACGGAAATGCTGTTATTTCTATGGATGGCGATCTTCAGCACCCCCCGGAGCTTATTCCCGAAATGATTCAAAAATGGGAAGAAGGATATGATGTTGTGTTTACCATCAGAACATATCCTAAGGAAATCTCCTTTTTTAAGCGAAAAACCTCTGACTTTTTCTATAAAATCCTATCCAGCCTGTCCGATGTTAATTTGACAAAAGGAGGCGGGTCTGACTTCAGATTAATGGATGCCAATGCCGTTGAAGTCATGCGGAATTTTAACGAAGACGATTTATTTTTAAGAGGCTTAACAAGCTGGATGGGTTTTAAACAAACCGGAATCGACTTCAAAGCAAACGAAAGACTCTCCGGACAGAGCAGTTATAATCTTAAAAAAATGCTCACTTTTGCCTTTACGGGAATTACAGCTTTTAGTGTGAAACCGCTTTATCTTGCGGCTTATTTAGGTTTTCTGTTTTCAGTAATTTCTATCGTGGGATACGGGGCTTATGTCATTCATTCATTTATTGCTAAAACCGAGATCTCCGGCTGGGCTTCTCTAATTATGACCATCGTGTTCTTTGGAGGCTTACAGCTGATTATTATGGGGATTATGGGGATTTATTTAGGTAAAATTTTTAAACAGGTGAAAGAAAGACCTAACTATATTATTAAAAACAAAAATTTTTAAAAATGGTATTATTGAGTTTTGATATCGAGGAATTTGATATGCCGCTAGAATACAAAGGAGAGATTCCTTTTGAAAAACAAATTTCAATTTCGCAGACAGGGCTTGAAAGAATATTGGATCTCCTTAAAAAACATCAGGCAAAAGCTACTTTTTTTTCTACTGTGGTTTTTGCTGAAAACAGCAGACACCTCATCGAAAGATTATTAAGAGAGGGGCATGAACTGGCTTCACATACATGGTTTCACTCAGAATTTGAAGAAAGACATCTGAAAGAATCCAGAGACCGATTGCAGGAGCTTTTCTCTGCCGAAGTTACAGGATTAAGAATGCCAAGAATGATGCCTGTGGATGAAAAAGCGGTGGAAAAAGCCGGGTACTCCTATAATTCATCTGTTAACCCGACATTTTTACCGGGAAGATATAACAATCTGAAAGTATCCAGAACGTACTTTAAAGAAGGAAATGTAACCCAGATTCCGGCCTCTGTGTCTCCTAATTTCAGAATTCCTTTATTCTGGCTGAGTTTTCATAATTTCCCGCTCTCATTGTATAAGAAGCTGGCTGCGGATACGTTGGAAAAAGATCAGTATCTGAATGTCTATTTCCATCCGTGGGAGTTTGCAGAAATTAAAGATGAAGCATTCAAACTGCCGGGATTTACTGTCAAAAATTCAGGTAAGGAAATGGTAGAAAGATTCGATATATTTGTGGGCTGGCTAAAAGAGAAAGGCCATAGATTCGGAACATTTCAGGATTTTCAAAAACAAATTCAATCATGAAATCATCAACAGGTTTTTCTGATTAGAACCGGTCATATGAGATGATGACCTACACTTTTACTAAAAAAATAAACAGATTCATATGAAAATTGCCTTTGATGCAAAGCGTTTTTTCCACAATACATCCGGATTGGGTAATTATTCAAGGGACCTGGTAAGAATTCTTTCCGAATATGAACCGGATAATGAATATCTGTTGCTCAATAAAAACAAATCGGAACGGGGGAAAGATATTCTGAACAGGTCGAATGTCAAATTTGTTGAAACCTCAAAAGGAAGCCTTTCCCGTCAGCTGAAAATGGGAAAAGACGCCCAGAAATCAGGGGCGGATATTTTTCATGGCTTATCCGGAGAACTGCCTTTAAAGTGGGATCAAACACCTATCGGAAAGGTGGTGACTATTCATGACTTGATTTTCATCCGATATCCCCAGTATTATTCATTTTTTGACCGGAAAATTCACTTCTGGAAATTTAAAAAAGCTGCCGAAACTGCCGATAGAATCATTGCGATTTCAGAACAGACCAAAAGAGATATCATAGAATATTTAAAAGTTCCTGAATCTAAAATTGAAGTGATTTATCAGGGTTGTCATCAGGCTTTTAAAGAAGAGCAGTCATCCGGATTTATCCAGGCCGTCAGAGAAAAATTCAGTCTTCCCGAAAGATTCATTCTGAATGTCGGTACTATAGAGGACCGCAAAAATCTTTTAAGTGTTGTCAAAGGTATTCAGGGAACCCGGATCCCTTTGGTGGTGGTGGGAAGAAAAACAAAATATTACCGGCAAATAGAAAGTTTCCTGAAAAAAAATAAGATGGAAAAACAGGTCTTATTTCTGGAAGGTGTTTCTATGGATGAACTGGCTGTTATTTATAAACTAGCCGATATTTTTGTGTATCCAAGCTTCTTTGAAGGTTTTGGAATTCCTGTAATAGAAGCTCTTTTTTCAAAAACGGTAACCATTACCAGCAATACAAGCTGTTTACCGGAGGCCGGAGGAAAAGACTCCGTATACGTAGATCCGAAAAATGATCTTGATATCAGTGCCAAAATAAAATTTTTGTGGGAAAACGAGTCCGAAAGAAAACGCCGTGCTGAAAAGAGTTTCGAGTTTGTTCAGAAGTTTAATGACCGTCCCATTGCTGAGCAACTGATGAATTTTTATCAAAAAATTGTATGAAAAAACTTTGCAGTTTAAAAATAAGTCCTACATTTGTATCAGAATTCAATACAATGAAACCAACTTTTTTAGCATTACATCATTATTATCATCATCTCTGTTAGGCGGAATTGATTGATATAAGTTTGTGCTAAAATCAAAAATAATTAAAACCGTCTGAGTAAATAGGCGGTTTTTTTGTTTCCTGAATTCTTCCCGGAAATTTATCAATAAATCAGTTTTTATTTACTCGGACTCAAAAAAGACAACATGAGTAAAATAAAAATTGCAATTCAGAAAAGCGGCCGGCTTTACGAAGAGTCTCTACAGCTTCTCAAAGATTGCGGAATATTTGTCAACAATGGCAAAGACCAGCTTAAAGTTTCAGTAGATAATTTTCCGATGGAAATTATGTATCTGCGAAACTCAGACATTCCTCAGTATCTTGAGGACGGGGTAGTAGATGTTGCTATTGTCGGTGAAAATCTTTTAATCGAAAAAGGAAAAAATATCCGCACGATTCAAAAACTTGGATTTTCAAAATGCCGTGTTTCTCTTGCGGTACCGAAAGAAGTGGAAACCGACGATCTCTCTTACTTTCAGAGCAAAAAAATAGCTACTTCTTATCCTAATACCCTGAAATCTTTTCTTCAGCAAAAAGGAATCTCTTCGGATATTCACATCATTTCCGGTTCTGTAGAAATTGCACCCAATATTGGTCTGGCGGATGGAATCTGTGATATTGTAAGCTCAGGAAGTACTTTATTTAAAAACGGATTAAGAGAAACCGTAACGCTCCTTAAATCAGAGGCTGTACTGGCTCAGACTCCCCAGCTTTCCGAAGAAAAACAGCTCATTCTGGAAAAGTTTTTATTCCGGATCAAAGCTGTTTTGAAAGCGAAAAATTCAAAATATATCCTGATGAACGTTCCTAATGAAAAAATCCAAAAAGTAGCCGGTGTTCTGCCTGTGCTTAAAAGCCCGACGGTGATTCCTCTGGCAGAAGAAGGCTGGAGCAGTATTCATTCCGTTATTGATGAAGAACGTTTTTGGGATGTGATTGATGAACTGAAAGAAAACGGCGCCCAGGATATTTTAATCATTCCCATTGATAAAATGGTTATTTAAATACTCACCCAATGAATCTATACAAATACCCCAAAAAAGAAATATGGACAGCTCTGGTAAAGCGTCCTGTAATTGAACGGAAGGAGATTTCAGAATTGATCGCCGGAATTTTCAAAGAAGTTGAAACGAACGGAGATCAGGCTTTACTTGATTTCAATAGAAAATTTGATCAGGCAGTAACCGATCGTATTGCAGTGACAGAAGCTGAAATGAATGAAGTTGAAAATCTGATCAGCCCGGAGTTAAAACAGGCGATACAGCAGGCAAAGGAAAATATTTCCGTCTTTCATAAATCTCAGATTGCTGATGTCCAGAAGATTGAAACGACTTCGGGAGTGATTTGCTGGAGAGAAAACCGTGCAGTAGAGAAAGTGGGAATTTATATTCCGGGGGGCACAGCCCCTTTATTCTCAACAGTTCTGATGCTTGCCATACCGGCAAATCTGGCTGGCTGTAAAGAGGTTATTCTTTGCACACCGCCTGATAAGAACGGGAATATCAATCCGGCAATTTTGTATGCGGCCCAACTGTGCGGAGTATCCGCAATTTTCAAAACGGGAGGAGCACAGGCGGTTGCAGCAATGACCCTAGGGACGGAATCCGTTCCTAAAGTATATAAGATTTTCGGCCCTGGAAATCAGTTTGTAGTAGCTGCAAAAGAATATGCACAACAGTATGGTGTGGCGATTGATATGCCTGCAGGCCCCAGTGAAGTTCTTGTGGTTGCAGACGAGCAGGCGGTTCCGGAGTTTTGTGCAGCAGACCTCCTTTCGCAGGCAGAACATGGAGGTGACAGTCAGGTGATTTTTATTACGACAGATCTTAAAGTTTTTGATGAAACTATAGAGTCTGTGAGTCAGCAAATCAGAGAATTACCCAGAAATGAGATGGCGGAAAAAGCATTGGAAAACAGTTGCTTTATTTTAGTCAGTACACTGCAAGAGGCAGTTGAATTTAGCAATTTATATGCTCCGGAGCACCTTATTCTGGCCGTGAAAAATTTTGAACAGTATATTCCGATGATTCAAAATGCAGGTTCAGTTTTTCTTGGAAATTATTCCTGTGAGAGTGCCGGAGATTATGCCAGCGGAACCAATCATACACTTCCTACCAATGCGTATGCAAGAAATTACAGCGGGGTTTCTCTGGATAGTTTTGTAAAGAAAATCACATTTCAGTTTTTATCCAGAGAAGGATTGCAGAATTTAGGAAAAACAATAGAAACAATGGCGGAAGCAGAAGGTCTTTTCGCACACAAAAATGCAGTATCCATAAGATTAAAATAATACAATGAAAAATAACAGTATCAATACATTAGTAAGAGAAAATATTCTAAAACTACAGCCTTATATCAGTTTCAGGGATCATCATGAATTTAATGCTCCGGTATTGCTGGATGCCAATGAAAGCCCGTTCGGAGAATACAACCGTTATCCGGATTCTACCCAGAAAGTACTTAAAAAGCGTCTGGCAGATCTCAGAAAGGTATCTCCGTCACAGATTGCAATAGGAAACGGAAGTGATGAGCTTATTGATTTAATTATTAAAGTGTTTTGTGAGCCCAAAAAAGATTCCATACTGATGATGAATCCTTCTTTTGCAATGTACGGATTTTATGCTTCCATCAATGAAAACAAGGTTCTGAAGCTGAATCTGGATGAAAACTTTGGTATTGTAAAAGAAGACTTCCTAAAGATTACCCGGGAACAGCCGTTTAAAGTATTTTTCCTGTGTTCACCCAACAATCCTACCGGAAACAGTATAGAAGATATTGAGTTCTATATTAAAAATTGTAATGGAATTGTGGTGGTAGATGAAGCCTATATTGAATTTTCTGATAACAGATCCAGTCTGGAACTTCTTGATCAATATCCTAATCTGATCGTCCTGCAGACTTTTTCAAAAGCCTGGGGAACAGCGGGAGCGAGAGTAGGAATGGCCTATGCTTCAGAAGAAATTATACAACTTATTAATACGGTAAAAGCACCTTATAACGTTAATGCTTTAAGCCAGAAACTGGTGCTGGAAATTTTGGATGATGAAGTAAGATGTAATGAAAATATAAAAAATATTTTAAATGAAAGAGCATGGCTGCAGGAGCAATTTCAGGATATTGCATGTATTTCGAAGGTATATCCTACAGATGCCAATTTCTTTTTGATTAAAATCAATGATGTACACGGAGTGTATGAGCAAATGCTTGAAAAAGAGATTTTAACCAGCAAAAGGGATCCGGCCATTCCGGGATGTATCCGAATCAATATTGGAAGCCGTAAAGAAAACGAAATGCTGATTAATGCCTTAAAAAGTATAGAGTCATGAAAAAAGTATTATTTATAGACCGGGACGGAACCCTGATCCTTGAACCGCCCACAGATTTTCAGGTAGATTCGCTGGAAAAGCTTGAATTTTATCCTGGAGTGTTCCGGAACCTTTCGAAAATAGTGAATGAGCTGGATTATGAATTGGTGATGGTAACAAATCAGGATGGATTGGGAACGGAAAGTTTTCCTTTTGAGGATTTTATAAAACCTCACGAAAAAATGGTGAAAGCTTTTGAAAATGAAGGCATATTTTTCAGCGAGATTCTGATTGATAAAAGTTTTGAACATGAAAATTTACCAACGCGAAAACCAGGAACAGGCATGTTAAATAAATACATGTATGGGAATTATGATCTGAAAAACTCATATGTAATCGGTGATCGAAGTAGTGATGTTCAACTTGCTGTAAATTTGGGAACTCAATCAATTTATCTTAATGAAAACTTTAATGAAGAGGCAAGCCTCATTACTACAGACTGGACAGAGATTTATCAGTTCCTGAAACAGGGTATGAGACGCTCTCAGGTGTACAGAAAAACAAATGAAACGGAAATTGAAGTGGAGATCAATCTGGATGGAAGCGGAAGATCCGATATTTCTACAGGACTTCATTTTTTTGATCACATGCTGGATCAGATTGCCAGACACGGAAATATGGATCTTAAAATCAGAGTAAACGGAGATCTTAAAGTAGACGAACACCACACCATTGAAGATACGGGAATTGTATTGGGTGAAGCTGTTTTGAAAGCCTTGGGTAAGAAAAAAGGAATTGAGCGGTATGGGTTTTTGCTTCCTATGGATGATTGTCTCGCTCAGGCTGCCATTGACTTTGGAGGCAGATCGTGGCTGGTTTGGGAGGTAGAATTTACAAGAGAAAAAATTGGGGATGTTCCCACGGAAATGTTTTCCCACTTTTTTAAGTCTTTCACCGATTCCTCAAAATCCAATCTGAATATCAAAGCTGAAGGAAGCAATGAACACCACAAAATAGAATCTGTTTTCAAAGCATTTGCTAAAGCGGTGAAAATGGCAGTGAACCAATCGGATACCCAATATAATCTGCCCTCCACAAAAGGAAGTTTGTAATATGATAGCGATAATAAAATATAACGGCGGAAATGTAAGCTCAGTTCAGAATGCACTGAACAGGCTGAATGTAGATTCTGTGATTACAGATGATCCGGAGCAGATTATCAATGCGGATAAAGTCATTTTCCCCGGGGTGGGTGAAGCTTCTTCCACCATGAAATTATTAGCGGAAAAAGGACTGGATACACTTATTCCTGCCCTGAAACAACCTGTTTTAGGAATATGCCTTGGAATGCAGCTGATGTGTAAAGACAATGAGGAAGGAAATGTGCGGGGAATGGGGATTTTTGACATTCAGGTGAAAAGATTTCCTCCTAAAGATCTGGTTCCTCATATGGGCTGGAATAGTGTTTCAAATCTTCAGTCAGTGCTTTTTTCAGATATTGAAAAAGAAAATGACCTTTATTTTGTTCACAGTTATTATTGTGAATTATCAGATTATACGACTTCGGTATGTGATTATATCTTGCCGTTCAGTGCATCTTTACAAAAAGATAATTTCTATGCGGTACAGTTTCACCCTGAGAAATCCGGAGATACAGGAAGTCGGTTATTAACTAATTTTATTAAACTCTAATGATGAAAATTATTCCGGCTATTGATATTATCGACGGGAAGTGTGTACGCCTGTCAAAAGGAGACTACAGTACAAAAAAAATTTACAATGAAAATCCGGTAGAAGTGGCTAAAGAATTTGAAAGCTTCGGAATCCGGTATCTTCACCTTGTAGATCTTGATGGTGCAAAATCAAAGCATATCGTTAACCAGAAGGTACTGGAGGATATTGCAGGATCTACCTCTCTTGAGATTGATTTTGGCGGTGGGCTGAAAACACAAAAAGATATAGAGAAGGCTTTCAATGCGGGAGCAAAGCAGATTACGCTGGGAAGTATTGCCGTTCAGAATCCTGAATTCTGTTTCAATGCTATCCGGAAATATGGTCCGGAAAAAGTGATTCTGGGTGCAGACTGTGAAAATAGAAAAATTAAAACTTCAGGATGGCAGGAAGAAAGTGATCGGGATATTATAGATTTTATTCTCAGCTATCAGGAACAGGGTATTCAGAGTACTATTTGTACGGATATTGCAAAAGACGGAATGCTTGAAGGGCCTTCTACAGGACTGTATATTGAGATTTTGTATAAGACTTCAGTGCAGCTTACGGCGAGCGGAGGCATTTCAGACATCAAAGATGTGTATAAAATGAAAGATATCGGCTGTTCCGGTACTATTATAGGAAAAGCTCTTTATGAAGGGAAAATAAGCTTACAACAACTTCAGAATTTTATTGAAAATGCTTAAAAAAAGAATTATACCCTGTCTGGATATCAAAGACGGGTCAACGGTAAAAGGGGTGAATTTTGAAGAACTCCGCGATGCAGGTGATCCTGTAGAACTGGCTGTGAAATATGAAAAAGAAGGAGCTGATGAACTTGTTTTTTTAGATATTACGGCAACTCTTGAAGAAAGAAAAACATTTGCTGAGCTGGTAAAAAAAATTGCTGAGCAACTGAGTATACCTTTTACTGTAGGAGGCGGAATCTCTTCCGCTGCAGATGTAAGAAAGCTCCTGGAAGCGGGTGCCGATAAGATCAGCATCAATTCTTCTGCAGTTAAAAATCCGCAACTGATCTCCGACCTGGCAAAAGAATTTGGCAGCCAGTGCGTGGTGGTAGCGATAGATACAAAACAGGTAGATAATACGGATTGGGTTCATATCAGAGGAGGAAGAGAGAAAACAGAACTTACGACTGTGGAATGGGCAAAAAAAGCAGAGGAACTTGGAGCGGGAGAAATTCTTTTAACCTCCATGGAGGGTGACGGAACAAAGAACGGTTTCGACCTCAGAATTACAAAGTTTGTTTCTGAGCAGGTGAGCATTCCCGTGATTGCTTCGGGAGGTGCGGGGAAGTCAGATGACTTTATTAAAGTATTTGATGAAACTAAAGCAACAGGAGCTCTGGCAGCCAGTGTTTTCCATTTTAATGAAATAAGCATCGGAGAACTAAAACAAATACTAAAATCTAAAAAAATTGAAGTAAGATGAAAATCAATTTTGATAAAGGCAGCGGCCTTGTTCCGGTCATCATTCAGGATGATAGTACCCTTCAGGTCCTGATGTTGGGGTATATGAATGAAGAGGCCTTTGAAAAAACAAAGAATGAAGGCATCGTTACATTTTACAGCCGTTCTAAAAACAGGCTCTGGACAAAAGGAGAAGAGTCCGGGAATTTTTTAACCGTTAAAGATATACGGATAGACTGTGATCAGGATACCCTCCTGATTAAAGCAGCTCCTAAAAATGTGGTGTGTCACACAGGAAGCTTCAGCTGTTTCGGGGATAAAGACCCCAAAGGGTTTCTCTATGAGCTTGAAGAGAAAATCTGCCGGAGAATAGACAATAAAACAGAAGACTCTTACACGTATTCTCTCTACCAGCGGGGAATCAATAAAGTAGCTCAGAAAGTAGGTGAGGAAGCGGTAGAACTGGTGATTGAATCGAAAGACGACAACGAAGATCTTTTTAAAAATGAAGCCGCAGATCTTATGTATCATTTTTTGATCTTATTGAAAACAAAAGGGTTTTCGTTAGAAGATATTGAAAAAGTTCTTCAAAACAGAAACCGGTAAAATAAATTTATTGGTTATCATGTTTTTAGTGTTATAATTGATATTTATTTTCCTTCAGTACATAGTACATGATAACCATGAAAATCAGAAAACAGATCATGTTCTCTATAAAAATCCCATAATAAAGGCTAGTTGTGGTTTTTATTATCCAGCACCATGCAATGATAGGGTAAAATAATAGAAAGTCTCTGCCTATCATCATAAAAGAAGCTGTTTTTTCTTTGCCGATTGCCTGAAGAAAAGTAATGGTTGTAGGAAATACAGGAAATACAAGCATGATGGAAATCAACAATCTGAAATAAAAAACATCTATTTCGGTTACAGGAAAATCTGAAATGAGTAGTGTCAAAACTTTATTTGAGAAAAAGAACAAGGGTATTACCAGTAAAGCCATAAGAATAAGATTGTATCTCAGAAAAACAGAATAACTTTCTTTTACTCTTATAAATTTTCCGGCTCCGTAATTGATGCCTACGACTGGCTGTAATGCCTGCGTGATTCCTAATGCAGGAGTAACAGAGAATGAAAAGGTACGATATATGGCAGAAAAAACGATTAAACTGGTTTCCGGGTGATGCAGTGAAATGATATTAAAAAGAAATATCTGTCTGACTAACCCACTTAATTGATTCAGGAAACCTGGAAGTCCTGTTGAAAAAATTTTTTTGATCATTTCAAGATCTATTTTTTTAGGAATTTTTCCAAAGAACAGATGGCTTTTTCCAGATATAAAATAGCGGATGGTTAATACAGAATAAACAGACATGGCAATGACAGTAGCGAGACCAATTCCAGGAACTCCCCATTGGAAATACCCCGAAAATAAAGGACATAAGATCAGGTTCAGAATAACTCCGACAGCCGTGATTTTCATTGCAAAAACAACTTTTCCTTCAGAACGTATCAGGATAGAAGTTCCAACCCCCAGGATGCTGGGTAAACTGAATACAGACATAATGACATAATATTGGCTTCCATATTGTAATACTTCGCCGATACCTCCAATGAGCCTGATGAGATTCCCGGCAAAAAAATATCCGGAAACAGAGATGAATACAGAGAATAGGACCAATAATGCAATAGTAAAATACAAGATAGAGCCTAATATATGCTTTGAGCCTGAACCTAGGGCACGGCTGATAATAAAGGCAGATCCCGTCCCTACAAGTCTTACCACCGCAAAATTGAAAAAGATAAAAGGAATGGATAAGGCAATTCCTGCCATGGCGGAAGATCCTACAAATTGTCCCGCAAAAACAGCATCTGCCATAGCATTTACAGAAGTCATCAGCATTCCTGCAATTCCGGGAGGGGAGAGTTTCCATACCAATTCTTTGATAGGTCTGCGAAGCATAGCTTTTCTATCCATAATTATGGTAAATATTTCTCATACCACATCCGGGTAAGTCTGTTCACTTCATCTCTATTGGCGGAAAGCCCGTGATCATCATTCTCAAAAAATATAAAACGAAAAGGATGGTGGCTGTGAAAGAGTGCTTTTGAAGCCATAAAGCTTTCTTCTGAAGGAATCCGTTTATCTTGAGAACCATGCATAAGAAGGATAGGTGTTTTTTTATTCAATTGGTCTGCCCAATATATCATTGATCTTTTTTTCAGAGCCTCTTTTTTTTTCTCTTTATATCCGGGAATTACGTCGGCATATATTTTTTTCAGGTCAGCTCTTGATTGTAAAGTATAATTCAGATCAGCACTGGCTCCAATAATCACTGCCGCTTTAATTCTGTGGGTTTTTGTAAGGGACAGATATGTTTTCATCCCTCCGGTACTTCTGCCGTACATTCCTATTTTGGAAGTGTCAGCTTTGGGTACTTTTTCAAGTAATGGGATTAGATTCAAAATATCATGAAGGTCTTTATCTCCAAGGTCTTCTTTACCTTCACTTCCGTCATTCCCCCGGATTTGAGTAGTGATCACCACATATCCCCATGAGGCCATTTCACCAAGAATGCGCTGAGCAAGCGGAATATTAAAAGCTGAGAATGCGCCTATACCTCCCCGGTTATAAATAATACAAGGATATTTTCCGGGAGCTTTAGGTTCTGCCATATATCCTTTTACTTTTAATCCATCACTGGTGTAAAAGAACTCTTTCACATCTACTTTTTGTAACATATTATCATAATGATCAGGAAAGGGAAGATGGTAATGACTCTTAAGATCTGTCGTATCTTTATTGTTGATGCTCTTTACCGTTATAAAATCAACAGATTGACAGTATAATAAACCGGAACATGATGCGAAACATAAAATCGACAGAAAAGAATTAAAGAACTTATTTTTCATACTTATTCTTTTTAAATTGTAATATCCCAGCCAATATTAAAATAATCGAAAGGATTAGGATCCACAGCAGATTGCGTAAATTATCATCTATGGGAAAAGGGTGACCTTTATAGACGATGAAATTGGACTGACGATTCAAATCTGTGGCCTTAAAAGGGATTCCTTTTAAGATGTGATCATATACGAATGCTCGCCATTGGGATTGCTGCTCTTTGAAGCTTTCTTTAAATATTTTAAAATCAATATAAGAATTACCTGAAATCTGATTAAAAGCGAGGTTGGTAATCAGGGCAGGAGAGATAAGGCTAAAGTCCTGTAATTTTGTTTCCTGCATGGTCAAACTGTTTTTAAACTTTTGTTCACTCATATCATTCAGGGAGTCAATGACAGCTACAGAAACAATATAAGATGGATACCATCCTGCAATAACATTTTTCCCTATCGTATCTGATTTGAATGCATGATATTCCGGATGGGCTTTCAGATATTGGCGGAATACACCCTGGTTATCCGTATTCTCTTTAATTTCTCTTTGCTTTACAATTTCCGTATTTCTTGAGGGTATAGGATATTTCCGCTCTATCCATATATTCAATACTGCTGGAAGGAGAAGAACAATAAACAGCCAGAGCATAGTAAGTGCGATTCCATTGAAAAGGCTATTCTTGTTCAACATATTGATAATAAAGCACAGCGCAAACCAAAACAAAGCATATACTGAAGAAATTCCAATCAGTAATAAAGTACTCCAATCATAGTAATTCAGAGGGAACGGACTGAACAAAACCAGGGCAATAAATATCCCGAGGTAAAATACCATAAAAAACCATCCTACTCTGAAAAACCATTTAATCAGTAAAAATTTTAGAATATTAGGATAATAAATACGTAATAATATAAAGGTTCTAAGCTCTCTTTCCGAAGCAAAAAAATCATACGTCATCACAATGATCAGCAACGGAATAAGGTAGATGGTAAAAAATGAAAAGTCCAATTTACCAATAAGAAGATTTACAGGGTTGAGGACTTCTTCATTTAAAAGCATATTAGACCGGTCAATAGAAGAAAACCTTATATAATAGGGATAAAGATCACTTTGTCCGACAGCAAATGTGGCATTAGGATATGGGGGCTTTACAATATAAAGCATGGTATAAGTACCTATTGAAAAAGCACTATTGGGAGCTTCAGATCCTATCAATTCATGTTTTCCGGAATATTCCACGATATCTTTTTTGTGTTTTTCAAGCCGTTGCTTTTGATGAACTTTAATTTTGTGGAGATTTGAATTCTGAAATTTAACCCATTCAGATCCGTTAAAAATAGAAAGCAGAGTAAATCCGATAAGAACACTAGTGAGAATCCACAATGTTCTGTCGGTGGTCATTTTTTTAAATTCGTATGCAAATATGTGTTTATACATAGTTTATAAATTTAGACGCTTAATGAAAAATACTACAGTAAAAACAGAAAATATCAACCAAAGGACTAAGAGTTGAACATTAAAAATATAATCAGAACAACGAGTCTCAAAGTTTCTTGGAGTATAAGAGTAGTCCGGAACTTGCTTCCATAATTTTTCATTGCCTTTGTATTCTTTATTTTTCTGATGCTCCATGATGTCCTTATTCAGAATATTCATCATACTTCTTCTGTATTTTTCTGAAGAGTTGATAAAATGAAAATATTCACCCACATCTGTACCTGTGGCTCCCATTGATATGAATTTCATATTGGTAAAGGGAGAAAATACAGAAAGGAGAGAATGGGTTTTATTCTGAAGCATAAAAAGCGAATCTATTCTTCTATAATTATGTTCGTAGGTAGTATGTCCTTCATTTTCTAAGAGTTGCAATGCATATCCAAATACATTGACAGACGGTGCCTTTGAATTGTTTGTTTTATTTTTTTCAGCCAATTTCTTTTCGGCCTTTTTATTCAGATCCTGCCAATGAGATATGCTTTCATAGCCTCCCTGAAAAGTCTTCTTTTCAATGTTCTCGGTAAATTCATAAGCTGAAGGAGTAGGATAGAGCGTTTCAGCAGTAAATACAGAAAGTTTAGGAATAATGATGCATACCATAATCCAGAATGTAAATAACAGCAGCAGTGATTTTCTTGTTGTCTCACAGGCAGCGGAAACAGCAATAGAAATGAATAAGAATATCATAAAATAAATCAGATAACTCAGCAAGAGCATACCGGCAGATTCCAGAACATTTTCCTCAGTAGAGACGTTTTTGAAAATAATCCATCCAGATACTACAGCTACCGGAAGAATACTGACAGAAAGAATGGATATGGCACCCAAGACCTTTCCTAAAAGTAATTGTGTTTTTGTAATTCCCTGACTTAAAATCAGTTTCAGTGTTCCTTGTTCTTTTTCTTTACTGATCATACCATGAATAATGATGATAATCAGAAGCGGAATAATATACAGTGCTGCAAATCCTATGGTAAATTCTCCTGAACGAAGTAAGAATGTAGTATCTTCTGCAGTTCGTACTTCAGGAGGATTTTGCTTATGAGTTTCAATGCGGATGGCTTCACCTGTATACGGGTCGGTTCCTTTTTCTATAATACTGAAAATGGAGAGCGGTTTAAAAGTATAAGTCCCGTAATGTCCAGCAGCATGAGGGTTTTTGTCTTCCTGTTGTAACCATAGCTGTCTGACCTGATGTTGACTTAAAATCCGGTCTGCAGATGCTGTTCTGTAATATGAATAGCCAATATATAATGCAGAAAAGAAAATAATCCACGAAGCGAAGGCAAGAAGAATCATTCTGCCATCTCGGAAAGCTGCTGTGACTTCATTTCCGGCAAGACGGATAATCCTGGTTAAAAATAAGCGCTTTTGCATATCAGTGCATATGTTTAAGATAAATATGTTCCAGTTCTTTAAAGCTGACCTCATTGGCGGAAAATGATTGTAATAAAGAGCCTTCTTTCATGATACCGATTTGAGTTCCGGTTTCTCTGGCCCGGAAGAGATCATGGGTCGCCATCAGGATGGCCAATCCTTTTTCTTTCATCTCAACTAGTAAATCAGAAAATTCATTACTGGCTTTAGGATCGAGACCGGATGTTGGTTCATCCAGCAACAATACTTTTGCTTCTTTTGCTTTTGTTAAAGCGATTCCTACCTTCTGCCTCATTCCTTTGGAATAATTTTTTACTCTTTCACAGATAAATTTTTCCTGGAGCCCGGATCCGATGAGAAGCTCAATGAGCTCTTCTCGATTTTTTGTATGGCCTGAAAGGCCACAGAAAAAATCCAGGTTTTCAAGTCCGCTGAGATAAGGATAAAGCATTAGGTTTTCCGGAATATAGGCAATATCTGCTTTTGTTTCAGCTCCTTTTACAGATACTTCCTTACCATTGATCAGTGCTTTCCCGGAAGTCGGCTTAATAAAATCAAGAAACAGATTGATTGTAGTAGATTTACCTGCACCATTACTCCCAAGCAGACAATAAATCTCCTGAGGGTTAATTTTTAAATTCATCCCTTTCAGGGCGATATGTCCCTGTTTATATTCTTTTGTCAGTTCAATTGCTTCAATCATAAATAAAAATTGGGTTGGAAAGTGTGTATATCCGCTTATTTAATTTCAATCAGGCTGTGAAGTTGTCCGTCTACTGTGAATTTCTTTTGTACGCTTTCTGTAACAGGATTAAAAGAATACACTGTACTTGTCCCGCTTAGAGCAGCATTCAAGAGCCATTCATTTCCGATTTTTTTCAGGAAAGCAGGATTAGCACCATAGACTACAGGAAGCCCGTCAATTTTACCTTGTACCGTTTTGTTTACGATATCAATAATATAATAGCTGTAATTAGGGCCGTTTAGCTCCCATTCATCATTGGGATTTTCTATTCTTACAGTTACTGCTTTGGTATCACTGTAAGGGAATAAATTACGACATACTCCTCCAGCAAGTTGATTCAGATTCATAAAATAATCGGGATCAAAATGATCTTCATTATTTTTAATACGTAATATGCCACTAGGTTTCGCTGTAGTTCCATATCCCATTACATAAAGATCTCCATTTGGTAGTAAGGCAAAAGCTCCGTCATTAGATCCTATAAAAATTCTGGAAGTCCGTCCGTCACTGATTACTTTTTCTACTTTTTGTGAATCAATATTTACAATGGCTACAACTGCCTCATCTATAGCGGGGTTAAAATCTTTTTCATAATATACTCCCATATACAATTTGTTACCTCTCTTGATAATCTGTTGAATATAGATGGTAGGAATTCCTGGTTTCTTGATCATAGAAATATCTACATCTCCCTTTTTCTGCATAGAGGAGGGATCAAAACGAATGACTTTATATTCACCTCCAGTTCCTACCGTACCGGCATAGGCATCATGCTGATCGATAAAGCACAGGCTTGTGAAATTTCTCCCCGAGGGATCTTTAATACTGTTTCCGGTGATCATTTCTCCCCGGTTATTAAAGGTATATTGGGCCATGGTTGCGGGCTGTCCTACGAAACTTATAAAAGCATTGCTTCCATATCCATATAAGAGAGAGCCCTGTAAGAATTCTTTGGCATGGCTGTTATTTACATGATCTTTATTCAGGTTTTCCAAGCCCTGGAAATAAGAAGTATTGTTGGGATAAGTTCCTGCCTGTGTGAGTAAGGCAAAATTTACTTTCCCTGAAGTTGGCTGGCTTGCGGAATCATCATCCTTATTGCATGAGGAAAATAAGAATAAGGCTACAATCGTAGCCGTTATCCATGTTTTAAATTTTTTCTTTACATTCATATTTTTTTCTTTATAATAATTAATTTTAGAGTAAAGCAATATCCAAAGTGAGGAAATAGGCACGTCCCGGTTTTTGTATACGGAAATTATCATAGAGTTTCTGTCCAAAAATATTCTGACATTCCATGCTGACAGTGTATTTTCCATCTTTATGTTTAAGTGAAAATCCCAGATTTCCTGAATATTGATATGGAATACTATTTTTATCAGTTCTATTTCCATCTCCTTCCCAAAAGAGATAAAACCGATCTACATAACGCATGCTATACCAGGTCTGAAACTTTAAATGATTCCAAAGGAGTTTTCTGTGAGAATAGCTGACTTCGGCATTGGCAAAAAATGAAGGGATATTGGGAATGCGTTGATTATAATATCTTTCGTTTCCAACGTCCCGAGAACGGTTTCGGATATTCTGGTAGGTTGCATTGATCGTAAAACCAATTATATCAACTGGTTTATAACTAATTTCCCCTTCCAGTCCAACAGACAAAGCCTTACTCAGATTCTGGTGCATGAAATAGCGTGAAGAAGGTCTTTGCCATATGATCTGATCTGTATTCCGATAAAACGCGTTTATCTCTGCCTTACTTTTATTTTGTGTGAAAATCAAACCTAAATTTAAATTTTGACTGGTTTCAGGTAACAAAGAAAGATTGGGAAGTACAAGCATCTGATCTCCGAAGAGCTCAAAAATAGTGGGTATTCTTATCGTATATTCATAAGAAGACTTAATTAACAATTGCTCATAAGCTTGGAAAGAAAAAGCCTGCCCATAGCCTAGTTTTGTAATCCTGGTTGCATTTTTCTCAAATCCGGAAATATTCCGGGAATAGCCTTCCGCATTAAAATCAAAAAATTTTCCTGAAGTAAGAGAGGTAATGCGACCATCCCATAATGTTGCCTTTAAAGCCAGACCGGTTATTGTTTTGTTGACAGACTGCGGATCTGTATAATAATCACGTCCATAATAGGCTTTGGCCGTTTCGTCATGTCCGTTTCGTTGAAAATAAGAACGTTGAAAAGAACCTGTCACATCAATATTGGCAGACCAATGCCAAGTTGCATTTACCTGTCCTGAAACATGCAGGTCTTTTAAATATAGATTATTTCCTGAATTGGATATCTCACCACCCTGATTGCGTAGTGAAATCACTTCTCCCTTCCAATTGTATATGTTCAAAGAAGTGTCAACAAGATGAGGAAGGGTATAATTAGCGGATATATAGAAGTCCATATCCAGATTTTTTACAATTTCTTTTTTTCTTATACCTGACTAATGCTCCTAATGAACCTGTTTTCATCAATGCTTCTCCGTAAGGTTGTACGGCAAGAGCATCATGTTGTATATCCGATCTGTTTCCGGAAGTATAGAAAGATATAAAAGCTTGATCAGCCCATGAAACATTTTTTACCCCCAATTCAGGACGCAGCATATAATTGGAAAATTTACTGTGAAAGCGTTTTACTGTCCCTGCATAGCTGCTGCCATCTTTATTCAGGACTTCCGCATCTATGGAATAGTCATTATCAGAATGATTGGCAAAAGCATTGAATAGCAGATATATATTTCCCCATGAATACTGTGCTGCTGCTGCAAGTTTATGGGTGTTAAAACTTCCTATACTGTAGCTTAGATCCGCAAAATCTTTAGTTTCACTTCTGGAAATAACATTGATAGCACCTCCTAAAACATCCGAAGCCAGATGGATTGGTACCATTCCTTTATACACTTCAAATCTTGAAAAAAAGGCAGCGGGTACGGAGGCAATATTCATTTCACTGCTGTAATTTTCCAAAGGAATACCATCCATGAAAAAACGAACCTGCTTTCCTGCCAATCCATTTATCGAAAAACTGACATCACTGCCAAGTCCTCCATTTTGTCTGACATTCACACCGGAAATAGTATTGATGACATCTGCTGTATTGGCCGTTTTTATCCGCATTTTTTTAGTCTCAATTACAGCGACACTCAGGGGTAAGTTATTTATTTTCTTTATCTCATTATTTTCTCTAACGATAACTTCTTTTAATTCTTTTGGTTTTTCCCGAAGATTGATATTGAATACCATGGCGCTATTAGAAATTTCAATCTGCTTTATTTCCATCTCATACTGTGCTTTTGAAAAAATAAGAGTGGTAATGCCTGATTTTTCCGTTTCAATCTGATAGAATCCTTTTGTATCTGAAAAAGTAGACGGACCGGAAGGGGATAGCTGAATATGAGTTTCAGCAACCGGATTTCCCTCTGAATCGGTAATTTTTCCTTTAATTAGATATTTTTGTTGGCCTGATGCTGCTTCTGTCATCAGAAAGATTACTGTCAATGTCAATACCCGCATCATAATTTTTGTTATTTTCTAATGTCATATTCATAAATAAGATGAGCTTCCATCATGGAATTGAAAGCCTCCTGATCAATATTTTTAAGTGTGTTACCATTTAGAGTCCCGTCTGCCATTTGCCAGATCCGTGCATAGTTTTCCTCCAGAGTGAACGCATCATCATTTTCCGGAAACAATACATATATTTTCAAAGACCCATTTTCTATTTTTTCAAAGTTTTGGAGCGTCTGATTTCGAAGAATTCTGTTTGTATTTCCTCTGGTGAGAAGGATGGTTTCTCTCTCTTCATTATATAATAGATATTGGGTTTCGGGATGGTCGCTGACCTGAATACTTTCCATAGGCTGGATATCATAAATATTATTCACTGCAAGAGCTTGTGAACAGCTTATAATTTTAACAGGGCATATTTCAGGTGAAAGATTATGGATTCTTATTTTTCCATTGTCATAGGTGGTTCTTATTTTATCCACATAAAAAAAATCTTCTTCAGCAGTCCGTGATGTATAACATTCTCCTTCCAAATATATTTCTGAGATAAGTTTATATTTACCAGGAAGTGCATCCTCAGCAAGGGAATACTGAAAGTAGAAATGTCGTGAAAAATGAATATGTTTCAACATCTCTACTAATTTTTCTTTTTTCTTTTTTCCGCTTAAATAATCCGCCAATATGAGTAGCGGAGTATTTCTTGGAAGGTTATTGGACATTCTTATTTCTTTTTTCTCCCTCTGCTCCTTTTTGGGTTCGGGGAGGAGCATAATATGTTGATCACATAGACTAACAATACTGCCGTCAGGAGATTGCACTCCTAATCTGATTAATGGAAACTGAGGAATATTCTTCTCACTTTCAAGAGCGATTGCCCAATGTATTGTAACTGTTTTTCCCGGAATGGTACGCTTTGGAAAAATGCTCATTTTTGTATTGATTTTATATATTCTCTGGTATATTTTTCAGGGTATTCACTGAACCATTTGATAACTGTTTCTTCACCACAGAGCTCATATACTGTGCTTATCAGTCTTTCTTCTCGTCCCATATATGCGGTTCTTGCTTTTTCAGGATCCGTTTTTTCCTGTTTTAAAAATGCTTCTTTTTCCTTTTTTGATAGTGGAATATGATGTATAAAACGTTGGAAAAAGGAGGTACAGAATGAGGCATATACCGGAGTAAACAAAATGAAATTATGCCACATCTCATCTATGATCAACAAGTCGTCATTTATATAGATGTCAGGTTCTGTACAAATAGCAATGAATTTTTTTGTTTCCCGAAATAAATCTGTAATTTCTTCTTCGGGCAGATCATAGAGATTAGAAAACCGGAAGAGAACATTTTCGTCAGTATATTCAAGATAAGCTTGTTCAGATAATAAGGATACAGACATAATAATGTTTAAAGAGGTTTAACATAAAGGATGCCTATTGGAAACAGGCATCCTCTGTTTTTTTTAAGCCTGAATTAGAAGCTTCCGCCACAGTGGCCACCACAGTGTCCCGGCTTTACATTGGCTAATGACTTCTTAGCCATTAATGAAGCGATTAAAGCTTCTTTTTTTGATACTTTTTTCATAACAAAAAATTTAGTAATTGGACCTACTCTTTTTAAGGTTTTCGGCTTTCCCTTTTTACTGCAACAGTATTGCAATAATAAATATTAATTTTTAAAAATCGCAACTATGTTGCGTTAATTTTTTTTAATATTTATTAATTTTGATTTTAATGCATTGATTTTTAGTTGTTTATTTTTTTTTGTTTTATTTTAAAATTTGAATAGAGTCTGGATGGTCCATTAAAAAGTAGATAAATAGTAATTCTTTGATGAGATAAATAGAATACTCGTATTAAGCATCCTAATAATTTTAATTTTCACAATGTATTAGTGAATCGTACCGCTGATCTGTCTGTTTTCAGAACATCAGACTTACCGGATAAAATATTAACTAAAATTTTACTTTGATTTAAATTAAGTATGTATTAAAGTTCACCATATTGGGATGTTGTATTGTTTGGTATTGCTGTAAAGTATTAGTTTTCAGAATAATAAATACTAACACGAATATGACAAAGTTTTATCTCTGTGCATTTCTCTTATGCACTGCTCTGGGTTGTTTCAATGCCCAGAATGTTCTCTGGCAGAAAGATATCAAATCTTCTACTCAGGATTTTCTAAGCCAGGTAACCACGACTCCGGATCAGCAATATCTGATTACAGGAAGTGCTATTCAGAGCGACAGGCTTCAGGCAGGAAGCAGTAAGCAAAACAACGGTTACGATTTCCATTTGATTAAACTCAGCCAACAGGGTGATCAGGTTTGGGAAAAATATTTTTCAGGACAACATCACGATTATTTATCAGCAACAGTGGCCACTCAGGATGGCGGTTTTCTCTTAGCCGGAACGTCATACTCAGGAA